>Ga0213876_10002410_pt1 | contig 10994 bp, 8 predicted proteins | sample BarmaccomBMRX_R9_FD_160113 | JGI IMG/M metagenome (GOLD analysis project Ga0213876, IMG submission 160113) | Root-associated microbial communities from Barbacenia macrantha in rupestrian grasslands, the National Park of Serra do Cipo, Brazil - RX_R9 | ecosystem: Host-associated > Plants > Roots...
TCCGCTGACGATCTGGTTCGCGCGGAGCGTAATGGACAGAAACGCGTGGATGCCCGCCAGCACTGTTGCGGCGAGGGCGGCCGCGACAAACGCGAGGACGATGTTGTTGGTTTCGATGTCGACGATGTAGCCGAACAACGCACCCATGAGCATCATGCCTTCGACGCCCAGGTTCTGGACTCCGGAGCGTTCGGTGAGCGCCTCACCCAACGCCGGCAGCAGGATCGACGTGCCGGACGCGATCGCCGCAAGACAGATCGCAACAAAGAGATCGCCGGTCACGCGTTCGAGACACGCAGGCGGTAGCGCGTGAAGACGTCGCCCACGCCCAGCACGAAGAACAGGATCATGCCCTGGAGCACAGCACCTAAAGCTTGAGGAATGCCTTCCTGTGAAACCGCGTAGCCGCCGTTGACCAGGGCACCGAACAGCACGCTGACCAATAGCACCGCCAGTGGGTGGAGGCGCGCCAGCCAGGCGATGATGATTGCGGTGTAGCCGTAGTTGTTCGAGAGCTGCCCGTTGAGCAGGTGGATGATGCCAGCGATCTGGACCATGCCGGCCGCGCCGGCCATGCCGCCGCTCACCAGCATGGCCGAGAGCATCGTGCGTCGGACGTTGATGCCAGCGTAGCGTGCGGCCTCGGCGTTTTCTCCCACCACGCGCAGCTCGTAGCCCCAACGGGTGCGCGACATGATCAGCAGAAGCACGATTGCCGCTGCGATGGGGACAAATAGACCGGCGTGCAGCTGTCCGTCTCCGATGCGCGCGAACGTGGCGTTGTCGGGATAGCGTGGACTGAATGGAAAATTGTGGCCCTGGGGGTCTTTCCACGGTCCATACACGAGGAAGTTCACCCACAGGATTGCGACGTAATTCAGCATCAACGTGGTGATGATCTCGTTGACGCCGTGCCATGCGCGGAGGTAGGCGGGAAACAGCGCCCACAACGCACCAGCAACAAACGCCGCGACGAACATCAGCGGCAGCAGCACGACGGCCGGCCAACCGGCTGGGCCGCCAATCAACTCCACCGCGGTGGCGCCGAACGCGCCCATGGTGAACTGGCCTTCGCCGCCGATATTCCAGAGCTGAACACGGAATGCGACGGACGTTCCCAGCGCGATCGTGGCGAGTGGAATCGCGGCGGCGAGCGTTTGCGAAATCGGGTACGAACCGCCGAACGAGCCGTCCAGGATTGCGCCAAAGGCGGCAGTCGCGCTGTAACCGGAAGCCTGCACCAGCACGCCGCCCGCGACCGCGCCGAGCAGGACCGCCGCGCACAGCACCAGCACCCGCTGCGCGAGCGGCACACCGACGCGCCGCTCCAGCCGAACCGAAATTGCCATCCGTTCAGGCGACCCCCGCCATTGCGCTGGGGCTGCCGGCCATCATGAGCCCGATGGTCGAGCGCTCGGCTTCTTCGCGGTGCACCGTGCCGACCATGCGGCCCTCATAGATGACCGAAATCCGATGGCTGAGGTGGAGCACTTCGTCCAGGTCTTCCGAGATGAGCAGCACGCTCGCTCCCCCCGCGCTGGCGCCAACCAGCCACTGCTGGACCTGCTCGGTGGCAGCCACGTCGAGGCCGCGCGTGGGATGCACTGCCACGATCAGGCGCGGTTCGAGCGCCATCTCACGTGCGAGCAGCAGCCGCTGGAGTTGGCCACCACTCAGCATCCGGGTGGTGGACTCTGGTTTGGCACGAATACCGAATCGCTCCAGCAGCGATTGGGTGAACAGCAGCACGCGTCGCGCGTCGATGAACCAGCCGCGCGCGACGAGGGGTCGATCGTAAAAGCGCAAAATGGCGTTGTCGGTCACCGGTAGGTTGCCGACCAGTCCCTCGCCGAGCCGATCCTCGGGGATATGGGCGACACCTCTTCTGGTTCGCTCACGCGTAGTGCTGTGGGTGACGTCGCGTCCGTCGAGAAGGATGCTTCCCTGCGTGACGGCGCGCAGGCCGGTGATGACTTGCGCCAGCTCGCGCTGGCCGTTGCCCGCGACCCCGGCGACGCCAAGGATCTCGCCCGCGGCCACGCGCAGGTCGATGCCCTGAAGCGCTTCGAGACCACGATCATCGAGCGCCACGACGCCGCTCAGCACTAACCGTTCGGATGATGACCCTGTGGCGGACCCCGCACCTTCCGACGTGGTACCTCCATCCTGCCACCCACGTGGAACCTCCGTGGAACGGTCACTGGTGTGATTACCACTGGGTACGTTCACCCCTGGACCCGTGGCGGAGCGAAGCGAACGCTCGTCGTCTCCGACCATCAGGCGCGCGAGGTCGCGAGTTGATAGTTCGCGGATTGGCAGGCCCGCGGCCACAACCGTGCCGTTGCGGAGGACGGTGACGCGGTCCGCCACGCTGCGCACCTCCTCCAGCTTGTGGCTGATGAGCACCACGGTGCGCCCCTCGGCGACAATCTGCCGCAGGGTGCGCATCAGGTCCTCGGACTCCTGCGGCGTGAGCACCGCGGTCGGCTCGTCCAGGATCAAAATGCGTGCACCCCGTTGCAGCGTCTTGAGGATCTCTACGCGTTGCTGCTCGCCCACCGACAGCTGCCACACGGGCCGCGATGGATCCACGCGCAGGTGGTAACGCTCGCCAAGCTCGCGCGCCTGGCGGATAAAGCTGCCCGCGTTCAGCCGCAAGGGAACCCCTGGCAGCCCAAGCAGCAAGTTTTCGGCAACGGTCTGGCTGGCGACCAGGCGGTAGTGCTGATAGACCATGCCCACGCCGTGCTGAATGGCGTCTTTCGGCGAGTGCAACGCGACCACCTGTCCATCGATCCGAATCTGGCCGGCGTCGGGGCGGTACAGGCCGGCCAGGATGCTCATCAGCGTGGTCTTGCCCGCGCCGTTTTCGCCGAGCAAGGCGTGGACCTCGCCCCGGCGCGCCGAGAAGTCGACCGCGTGATTGGCGACAACGCCGGTAAAGGCTTTGTCGATGCCGACCATCTCGACGGCGAGCGCGCTCTCGCTCATGGTCGCGTAAGGCTACCCGAAGGACAGCCTCACGACTGCGGGATGTCGCCGACGATGTTGCTGAGCGCCCAGTTCATCTGGTTGGACTGGACGTAGGCGTCGTCCTTTGTCTGGCCTGCCTCGGGTGTGCCATCCAGAAAATCGCCGAGCGATTTGCCCTCCGGCGCCTTCACGTTGCCGTGGTTATCGCTGAGCGGCCCCTTCCAGATATTGAAGGTCCCCGCCTTGATCTGGGAGGCCACGTCCATGGCCGCCGACGCCACGTCCGCTGGGACAAATGAGGCGGGGGCGGTTGGTTCAACCATACCGTCCTTCATGTGGTAGTAGTACTGAACGGGTTTCCACGAACCGTTCATGATGGCTTTCACACTATTGATGTAGTGCGGCCCCCAGATGAAGCGATCGGACTGCAGGATGGCCGTGGGCGCATAGGACGCCTGGTCGTAGTCGACGCCGACGGCGTATTTACCACGCGCCTGAGCCGCCTGCGCCAGTGACGGCGAATCGGTCGTGCCGGTCAGGACGTCTGAGTTCAGGTCGAGCACCGACTCGGCGCCGGACTTTTCCTGGGGTGGATCGAACCACGTGTTGATCCACACCATGTGGATCTTGGCGTCTTTGTTGGTAGCCTGCACACCCGCGGCAAAGGCATTCAAGAAGCGCACGACTTCGGGGATCGGGAAAGAGCCAACGAAACCGAGAATGTTGGACTTGGTCATCTTGCCCGCGATCATGCCCGAGACATATCGTGGCTCTTCTTCGGCCGCATAGTACGTCGACATGTTTGTTGACGTTTTGAAGCCCGAACAATGGTCAAAAATGACGTTAGGATAGGCTTTTGCGGCTTCAAGCATGTAATCCATGAAGCCGAAGCTCGTGCCGTAGATGACGTCAAAACCTTTGCGCGCGTAATCCTCGAAAACGCGTTGCGAATCAGCGGTTTCCGGGACGTTTTCGGTGTAAGCGGTCTCAACCTGCGATCCGAGCGCCTGTTCGAGGGCTTTCCGACCGTCGTCGTGCGCATTGGACCAGCCGTGATCGTTCATCGGGCCGGTGTAGACGAAGGCGGCGCGAATCTTCTTACCTGAGGCGACCGTCGGGGCCGTCGTCGGAGCGGAGGTTGGCGCCGCGGCGGCAGCTGGCGCGGTCGTCGGCTTGGCAGCGGCCGCGGCCGTTGGTGCAGCGGTCGGCGCGGCTGGGGGGCTCGTCGGCGCAGCCGCGGGGGGTGCGCTGGTCGCCGCGGGCGGCGCGGGGGGTGTGCTGCAGGCCGCCATGAGGCCGCTGGCAGCACCGGTCGCGAGGAGTAATCCGCCCAATCTGAGGAGCCGTCTGCGGCTGACGTTTGCTCCTGCTGAAGACTGATTCATGGTCGTCCTCATTTCTGTGAGTGGATAAAAACAGTACCGGTCGCTTCGGCCTCGGTCGGACAGACAGTGTGCCCAATCGCGGCCACCCGTGTCTCGGGCAATGTGCCCACGTGCCGGCGCGCCGACATACCATGCGCGGTGATGGCGCCCTCCTTGTCACGTGCTGTGGGAATGCTTGGTCTTGCTCTGCTTTGTGCGTGCACGTCCGCGCCCGCGGCCGCGCCGACGACCGCGGCCACGGCGCTGCCCGGCCTTGAGAAAGGCACCGTGACCGTGAACTATGGCTACAGCACCGCGGGCGCCATCAACGGGCCGGTGTATATCGCGGAGGAGTACGGCTACTTCGCCGAACAGGGCATTAAGTTGAACTACGTGCTGTTTCCCTCGGCATCAGAGGTGATTCCCTCCATCACGCGCGGGGATGTGGACGTCGCGGCGATCGGCATCAACCCGGCGACGTTGAATGCGCTAGCCGCCAACTTCGGCATCAAGCTCGTGGCCGATACGGGAACCCAGTTTCCGGGCTTTCCATTGAACATCGTGGTCGTGACCAACGAGATGGCGGGCACCATCAAGGGCCCCGCCGACCTAAAGGGGCACAAGATTGCGCTGACGCCGCCCGGGATGGGCACCGCCTCGGGCTTTCTCCTCTCCAAGTACCTGGCTCAGGGCGGCCTCACCGTCAACGACGTGGACATCGTGCCGCTGACGTTCCCGGATCAGGTCGCAGCTTTGACGAATCGCTCCGTGGACGTCGCGTTCATGGCCGAACCGTTCGCGACACAGGTGGTCAAGCAGAACATCGGCAAGATCCTCACTGGGTCAGACACCATGCTGCCTGGTTACCAGGTGACCGGGCTGCTCTACACGGACAAGTTCATGTCGGGTTCGCACGATGCGGGTGTGGGGTTCATGGTCGCGTTCTTGAAGGGCGTGCGCGCGTACATGGCGGCCTTTGGTGGCAACGCGACCGATCAGGATCGCGTCATCGGGGTGATGACCAAGCGCACTGATATTAAGGATGCGGAGCTGTGGAAGGAGATGATCCCGACGGGCTCGTCGCCGGACGGCACGGTGGACCTGAAGAGCATTGCGGCAGCGCAGGAGTATTTCAAAGGCCTTGGACTGGTGCAGGTGACGCCCGATCCTGCGACGCTTGTGAATACGTCGTTCGCGCAAGAGGCCGTGAAGCAACTGGGGCCGGGCGCAGCGCCCGTGCCCCCAAAACCGCGCTCCTGAGAGAGGTTATTCGCCGGCGAACTTCTGGCTGTTGCCCATACTCGGCCACACGTACGCCTGCACGTTTGCCTGCAACTGGCGGAAGTGATTCCGATCGTGGTGGACCCACTCCTGGAGCAGGTCGTTCACGCGCAGATACCCGACTTTTGCGTGGGTGCCACCCCGCTGCAGGTCCGCATCACTGAGGCCGTTCACCAGCGCGACCGACTCACTTCGTAACGTGTTGAATTCCGCCAGCAAATCAGCCGACGAGCGCGCGCAGTCGTTCCGCTCGCGTTCGACCGCTTGTTGATCCCACCCGGGGAACGACGGTTCGGATTGCGAAAGGATGGTGCGGATGCGGCCGTTGAAGCCACGGCGTTCGGCTTCGATGATGTGTCCGAGGCATTCCTTGGCGCACCATTCGCCCGGTGCCGGGTGCCAGCCCAGGACTTCATCGGAGAGCGCGCCAACCTCGGCCAGCATTGCCGAGCGGAGCGACTCGAGTAGCGAAGCGACTTCGCGGGGCGTCAGCGGTCGGGTGGTGGTGAGGGTCACAGTTGATCTCCTTGAGGTGAGGGCGGCACCTCAAACGCGTTGTTGATGCCGCAGATCAAAGCGAAATGCCCGGCAATCGTGGTGAGCTCCACGAGCCATCGCACGCCGTGCCGGTCTTTCAACCGACTAAACGTGTTTGCATCCACCCGGTTACTGGCAACCACCTGCTGGGCGTAGCTGACGATGTCCGCCTGGTCCTCCGTTAGGCCGTTGGTGCGCCGCTCCTTGATCGCTGCGATAACTTCCTCGCTGACGCTATTGCGGCGCGCGTTCGGCGCCTGAACGCTCCACACGAACAAACAATCCTTCGCGCGGGCGACCGCAAGCGCAGCGACCACGTGATCGGCGGCGCTGACCTGCGAGTCGCTGCGCAGTGCCGCCGCGACCTGGTCAACGCGGTCCGCGACACCCGGCGCGTGCAGCAGAATGCTGTAGGGACCGGCCACACGGCCGCGTTGGGCGACGATACGGTCGTACAAGGGATGCCACTCGGCCGCGACCTGGGCCTTGTCGGTGATCTGTTCAACGCGAGCCATCGCGGCATTCTAGAGTGACGTCTCGCCGGAGTGATGTCAGGCGGCCAGCGGCATTGCCTCGCGGATGATGCGGCCGATGTTCTCCTCGGCGAAGAACTCCGGCAGCGGCACGGTGCCCGCGATGGTGCTGAGGAAGCGCTCCGCCTCCGCCTGATTGCTGCGCAGCGCGCCAAACAGTTGCTGTTCCTCCGGACTCGGCGCCTCTAGCTTGGCGAGCTTGTAGGTGAACTCGCACATCGGCATGACGCAGGCATTGCGCCTGTGCTCGTAATCGGCCAGGGCATCGGAGAGGTTTGCCTCGCCAGTCCAACCGCTATGCAGTGCGCCAGCGAGCAGCTCGGCGTCACGAAACGCGTCGGTGATTCCCTGACCCGTGATCGCGTCGCGGTGATAGCCCGCGTCGCCGACCAGGGCCCAACCGGGGCCGTAGGGCTTGCGGAAGAAGAACGGGAAATCCGCTCCCTTGAACGGTGCGACGCGGGTGGCGGTACGCAATTGCTCCGCCAGAGCCGGAGCACACATGGTGACGTTGTCCATAAACCACGTTGGAATGTCGCGCCTGGCGTTTTCAAACTGCGCGTGCGCGGCGCCGAGCGCCACGTACACGAGTCCGTCATTGGTCTGTTCGGCAACGACGCCGGCGCCCTCGCGTGGATAGAGCGCCACACCTTCGAGGTCCACGCCCTCGAAATAGCTGTAATAGCCAAATGTCAGCGTGGGCCGTGCATGGTACGTCGGCGCATCCACCAGTCGAGCGATGCGTGAGCGGCGTCCGTCGGCGCCGACCACCACCCGTGCGTTTTCGCGCACCCGGGTGCCGTCGGCCAGTTGGCCTTCGATCCCGCAGACACGCTCGCCGTCCCACACGACACCGCTAACGGCGAAGCCTTCGCGGACTTCCACGCCTGCCTCACTTGCCGCGTCCACCAGCGTCTTATCCAGGACAGTGCGTCGCGGGCACAGGTCGAAGTCGATATCGCCGGCGGGCAGCGGATTGCCGCTCAGTGCGAACGGTCCAACGTCGAAGGTCCAGCGCCGAATGCGTGGACCGCCGGTCGCGATCAACCGCGGCAGCAGGCCCCAGCGATTAGCGGTGGCCAGGCCGGCCCGGTGAATGTGGTGCGTTGAAATGGTGTCGCTGGGGAAGGTGGCCTGGTCGACCAGCAGCACGCGGTAGCCCTTGCGGGCCAGCAACATAGCGGTGGGAGAGCCGGCGACGCGTGCGCCGACCACGATTGCGTCGTACATCTGTGCGGAGTGCTCCTTGGGTTTCTGTCACGGTGCACTACGCTCCGCCCAGGGGTGTTGGATCACTCGCGAATCTAGACGACCGGTCGCCTCGCGGATCCGTGGGATCAACTCCTGGCCGTATTCGATGCAGTCGTTGAACGGCCAGAAGCCGCGGATTAGCAGGCGATCGCAGCCCAGCTCCACGTAGCGCAGCAGTGCGGCGCAGACCTGTTCGGGTGTGCCCACCAGGGCCGTTGAGTTGCCGGGGGCGCCGGTGATCGCGGCGATGCGCGTCCAGAGACGTTCGTCGTGCACCTCGGCCTCCGCGGCTGCGGCCAGCAGCCGCGCCGAACCTACCGAGCTGGAGTCGCGCCGACCTCGATAGCCAGCGAATCGTTCCCGCTGCTCCATCGCGCGTTGGGCCACCTCCTCCGCACGTGTCCAGGCCTCCGCCTCTGTAGCACCGAGGATCGGTCGCACCGACACGCTGAATCCCACGGACCTGCCAACCGAGGCGGCGGAGGCGCGAACTGCGTCAATGCGCGATTGCGCTTGCGCGAGCGGTTCGCCCCACAGCATGTAGACGTCCGCGTAGCGCGCGCCCACGTCGACGGCGGCGGGGGAAGCTCCACCGAAGTAGATCGGGATTCCGGTCGACGTGGCTGGTCCAGCTGGGAGGCGCGCGCCTTGCACGCGGTAGAACTCGCCGTCGAAGTCCAACGGCTGCGAGCCGGCAAGCAGCGAGCGGACAATGTGCAGGTACTCGGCGGTACGACGGTAGCGTGCGTCGTGATCGAGAAAGTCGCCGTCGCGATGCTGGTCCGCCTCATCTCCTCCGGTGATGATGTGGAGCGCCAGCCGCCCACCACCGGCGAGATGATCGAACGAGATAGCCTGTCGGGCGGTCAGGCTCGGCGCGACGAATCCGGGCCGGTGCGCCAGCAGCAACTTCAGCTGGTCGGTGACGCGCGCAACGTGGTTGGCGACCTGCCAGCCGTCGGCCCAATGGCTGCCATAGCCAATCAGGACCCGATCGAAGCCTGCCGCTTCGTGCGCTTGCGCGAAGCGGGCCGTGAAGTCCGCGTCGATGGGCGCGCCCTGGAGCGGCAGGATCTCCGAGGCTTCCTGCGTGGCGATCATGCCGATGATCTCCACGTTCGTAGATGTTCGGCCACCGTGGTCCATGTGGGTCCCGCCAGCATAGTGCGGCCGAACATCTCCGTGACAGTTTGATGGGGCGTCGCAGCCGCCCCTGGCCGAGTAGCCTACTGGGTATGGCTGTAGCGCATCTCGAAGTCACCAATCGCCGGCCCTACGCTTTCGGCTACGAACGCATCGATGGCAAGCTCCACTTCGCGGTGGATCCCATCCATCCAGCCAATGCGCGGATTGTGGACCTCGATAAAGCACCGCGCGATGCCAACGGTCAGGTGCGCTTCTGGGCGGATCTGGTGGTGCTCCAACCCGCTGACGCGGCGCAGAGCAACCGCCGCCTGCTGTACTACGTGGTCAATCGCGGGCAATGCCCGGGCGTGCCGTTCAATCGGTTTCCACCGCGGCTGCCCACACTGCCGCCCAGCGAAGAAATCGACCCGGGCGATGGCTTCATGATGCGCCACGGCTGGACCGTCGCCATGTGCGGTTGGCAGTGGGATGTCCAGCGACAGCCTGGCCTGCTTGGCCTCGAGGCGCCGCAGGCACTCGGCCCCGATGGTCAACCCATACGCGGTCGCGTCTCCATTGCGTTTCAGCCAAACGAGCCGCATACGTTTCACCGACTCGCCCACTGGCCGTTGCACCCCAAACCAGGCAGCCAGTCGATGTACCACGACGTCTATCCCGCGTCGGACGTCAACGAAAGCGATGCGCAATTGCTGGCTGGGCCCAGCCGCGGCGCGTTGAAGCCGGTGCCGCGTGAGCAGTGGCGCTTCGCGCGCGAGCAAGATGGGCAGGTCACACCAGATGACGAGCACATCTGGCTCAGTGGCGGGTTTCAGTCAGGCACCTGGTACGAAGTCATCTACACCACGCGCAGTTGTCCGGTGGTCGGCACCGGCATGCTGGCGACTCGCGACAGCGTTGCCTGGCTGCGCCACGCCAATCCGTTCGATCGACCCATCGACTTCACGTATGGCAATGGGCGATCGCAGTGCGGCCGGTTCCTACGCGAGTTCCTGTACGAGGGCTTAAACGTCGATGAGGAGGGGCGTCAGGTATTTGATGGGCTGATTCCGCACGTGGCCGGCGCCAGGCGGGGTGAATTCAACATGCGCTTTGGCCAGCCATCGGAAACCACTTCGCGCGGCTTCGGCGGCCTGTTCCCGTTCACCTCAGACGAGATCACCGACCCGGTCACCGGTCAAACCGATGGACTCCTGCGTCGCCAGCGCCAAGTTGGAGGTGTCCCCAAGATCTTCACCACGAACACTTCCTCGGAGTACTGGCGTTCCGACTGCTCACTGATCCACACGGACCCTGCTGGAACGCGGGACGTGGAGCCTCCGCTCGAGGAACGCATCTACATGATTGCGGGGCATCAGCACGGTTCGGGTGTGCCGCGGCTGGTGGATACAACCGCGATCGGCGCCCGCGGCGCGAACCAGTTCAACATTGTCGATGGCCTGACCCCGCAGCGTGCCTTCCTTATTAATTTGGACCGCTGGGTCTCGGAGGGAGTCGAGCCACCGCCGAGTGCGTTCCCGCATCTCGCCGATGGCACCGCCATCTCGCGCGCGCAGGCTCTCGAGCAACTCGGGTCCATCCCCGGTTTGACCCTGCTCAACAGCGATGGACTTCCGACCCTGCGTCGGGTTGATCTCGGACCCGACGTGTCCAAGGGGGTTGCACATCTTCCCGTGGAAGTGGGCGAGCCGTACCCGAGTTACGTGTCTGCGCTCGACGCCGATGGCAACGAGGTTGCGGGCATCCGGGTTCCTGACATTTCCGTACCGGTTGGCACCCACACCGGCTGGGTATCCCGGCATGCGTCCACGGGTGGCGCGGGCCAACTGCTGGATATGCAGGGTGCGACCGTGCCGTTCGCCGGTACCGAGGCCGAGCGCACGGAACGCAACGATCCACGTCCATCCATCTC
>Ga0213876_10002411_pt1 | contig 10994 bp, 11 predicted proteins | sample BarmaccomBMRX_R9_FD_160113 | JGI IMG/M metagenome (GOLD analysis project Ga0213876, IMG submission 160113) | Root-associated microbial communities from Barbacenia macrantha in rupestrian grasslands, the National Park of Serra do Cipo, Brazil - RX_R9 | ecosystem: Host-associated > Plants > Roots...
CGCAAAGACATCGACGTTACGGTGCAGACACTGCGCGAAGTCGGTGTGGATCCGCGCGAGGTCACCTTCTTCATATTCACGAGCGGCAGCGACCTGCATCTCAAGTACAAGATCGGGAAGACGCTCTTGCGATACGAGGGGCGCGACGAGCGAGAGTGGCTCGAACTGCCGCTGTCGTTCTATCGCGAGGCCAACATCCGGTTACAGTGCGACGCGATCGCGTACGCGCGCGATCAGGGGATCGAGCGCGTCGAGTTCGGCGCCGAAGACGGTAGCCGCGGCGACGTCGAGTACTTCATCAACTATTTCAGGGCCGGCTTAGCCGCGGGCGGCACTCGGCCGGCGTGGCCCGACACGGTTGGAACGCTGACGCCTGAGGCGACGCGCTGGTACTGTTCGCGCATCGTCGCCGCGTTGCCGAAGGGGCTGCCGATCGTCGCGCACTTGCACAACGATTATGGCCTAGGAACGATCAACGCGATCACGGCCGCATCGTGTGGTTTCAAGGTCATCTCCGTGACCGCCAACGGTTACGGTGAGCGCGCCGGCAACGTCAAGCTGCACGAGCTGGTCGTGGCGCTACGGGTGCTCTACGGCATCGAGCTTCCCGGCCTGCGCTACGATCGGTTGCGCGAGCTTGCGCGGTTCATGGAGCGCATGAGCGGCATTCCGCTCCAGCAACACGAACCGATCGTCGGCGCCAAAGTCTTCGCCCATGAGTCGGGTATCCACACGCAAGCGATGTTGATCGACCATCGCATGTACGAGGCCGTCCCGGCCGACCTCGTGGGCGGTGCGACGTCGTGGGTGTTCGGCAAGCACACCGGTGCGGCGCTCGTGGAAGACACGCTGCGACGAAACGAGGCGCGTCTCCGCGATGCCGGAGTGGAAGCGACGCCCGACTTGGCGCATCGCGTCACCGACGAGGTCAAGCGGCTGCGGGAGGAACGCGCTGCCTCCAGCAAGAGCGAAGAGACGATCGAGCTCTACGAAAGCGCGATGCGGCGCCTCTCGCTCAATGAAGCGGACGTGGTCGACATCGCGATCGCGCTCGGCTCGCCACGACCGGCGGTCGCATCGTGAAGGCGCGCAAGATCAAGCGTGGCGAGGACGAAAGCTCGTTCGAGCGAGAGATCGTTGCGGCGATGAAGCCTGAAGACCGCATGGCAATGTCGTGGGAAATTATGGCCAACATGCTGCTGATGAAAGGGATTGATGCAGCTTCACTCCGACTGGATCGCTCTACTGCGCGAGTTCAACGCGGTAGACGCTAAATATCTCGTCATCGGAGCGGCGGCGGTCTCCTATCACGGACATCCTCGCGCCACCATGGATTTCGACGTGTGGGTAGAGCCAACTCCGAAGAATGCTCGACTGGTCTACAAAGCGTTGGCCGCCTTCGGTGCGCCGATGGAGCAGGTGACCCTTGCGGACTTCGAACACGATGATACGATCTGGATGATCGGAGTGGAGCCGTTGCGAGTCGATGTTATCACCGGCGTCGAAGGCGTTACGTTCGCGGAGGCCTGGTCGCACCGAGAGACGGCCCGCGTGCTCGATTTCGATGTGCCGGTGATTTCAAAGCAGGACCTTATTCGCAACAAACGAGCCGCCGGTCGCGAAAAGGATCTATTAGACTTGAAAGCGCTCGAACGGCGCTCTTAGCGCGTTAGCACCTCGACGATTTGGCTTGGCAAGCCGCTGAAGAACGACGTGAACCACGGCCTGCCGCGGCCGTCGACCGCTAATCCGTAGGGGCTATACGGAACGCTGACGGCGGACTGTTTGCCTTTAGCATCGATCTGCCAAAGGGCCCCATCATTGCCGAATGGATCGTCTCCCGAGATCCATAACGACGCTTGATCGGCGGCGATTCCGCTCGCGATTGCAGGTTTTGTCAGGCCGCGATACGTGAGCCGAAAGAGCTTAACCGAGCCGCTCGCGACGGTGCCGATGAACTGTGCCGGCGACGACTTGTGGATGTAGTAGAGCGTCGTGAACCACGGATCGCCGTTAGGCCCGACGATCATTGTTCGGGGCGCCTGATTCACGCAGCAGGGCGCGAACGCATGCTTCATGTGCAGCGGCAGGCGCATCAGCGCGAAGTCGCGCGCGGGCAACTCGGCGATCTCGCCGCGCAGGTGCTGTTTCAGCGCGGCGAACCACAGATTGCCGGCCGAATCCGAAACGAATGCGGGATCCGTCGTCACGTGCGGCGGCAGCAACCGAATCGCGATGGTGCCGCCCGCAGTCAGATGCCCTAACAGCGGTTGAGCTCCGTAGCCGAGCAGCCATGGATGGCCGCGCCGGAACGCAATCCCAATCGTCTTCGTGCCGCGGTACTGCGACGAGCTGAACTCGGTAATGGCTCCAGCCGGAGTGACTTTGCCGATCGCCACGCCGCCGTAATCCGAAAACCACATGTTCCCGTCGGGCCCCGGGATGATGGCCATCGGGAGCGCTCCGGGCATCAGCCCTTGCGTGTATTCGGTCAAGGAGCCGTCGGCGGCGATCTTTCCGATCGCCGGAGTTGCATAGTCGGTGAACCACACGTTGCCGCTCGCGTCGGGTGCGATATCCGCCGCCACGGCGCCGGCCGGAAAACCTTGCGTCCGCCCTGCTGTGAAGACGCGAAACTTCAGCGCGGCGGTTGCCGGCGCCCGCGTTTGCGGGGCGGCCGGTAGCGATGGCGCGGCGTAGCGATCATCGCAGCCCGCGAAAGCGAGCGCGGCAAGAGCAATGGCAAGCGTACGCATCACAGAGAGTTCCTCCACAGAGTCGGCATTAGGCTTGGCCTCCGAGACGCCACGTGGCGACGAAGCTCTTGAAAACGACGGCGTAGTCGTCGTGCACGAAACGCACGCCGCGCGATGCCACGCGCTCGAAACCCGGAATCGTCGCGACGAGATGGGCTTGCGCCGCGCTTACGAGATCGACGTCGAGCGTCACCGGCGGCTCAACGCGGAACAACTGCGCACGGGAAACGTTCTGCACGGCCTCGGCCGCGGCGGCGCGGATCAGTTCGCAGGCGCTGCCCGGGAGCATTGTGTTCGCGGCAAAGTTGCCGATGGATTCCTTCACGATCGCGCCGTGCACCCAGGGCATCTGGGAACGGACGTCTTCGACGGTGGTGCGGTCTCCGGTGATCATGAGCAGCGGAACGCCGTAGTATCCCAGCAGCGCAGCGTTGAGCGTCGCCTCGCTGCACCGCATCCCGTTGAGGCGCACCTCGTAGATGACCGACGGCGTGTAGGTGTGGCAGAGAACGGCGTCCGCGTCGCCGGCGCCGCCGTGATAGCCGACGAAAAAAGCGCCGGCGAAGCCGGCGTCGGCGTCCTGCACCATCGAGAAGGTCTTTCGATTGCCGAAGATCACGCGCACGTCGGAATCGAACGCTTCGAGATCGAGATTGCGCATAGGCCCATGGGAGTCGTTGACCAGGAATTCCGTGACGCCCGCCGCACGCGCGCCCGCGACCGCGGCTTTCACCTCCTGCGTGTAGTAACGGCGATAGATTTCATACTCGGGATGTGAGTTTCGCGCGTCCACTTGCTGCCACGCGCAGACTCCGGCCACACCTTCCATATCGCACGAAATGTATAGTTTCATGATGGACGGTTGGCGGCGGCGGCGATGCGGGTCGCGGCCAAGAAGCTTGCGAAGAGGCTCGGATAATCTCCGGCGGTCGCGCGAACGGCACGGCCCGCGATTCGAGTGAAGCCGGGAAGCAGTTCAATGAAGTCTGCGTGCTCTACGGCGGCCGTTTCGATCCTCAACTCGAGGGGAGGCTGGAACGTGAAGGGGCGGGCGTTCCCGACGCGCCCCATCGCCTCGCGAGCTCCCTTTCGAATTGCGTCGCGGGCGGCGCTCGGCGGCAGCGAGTTGACCGACGAGAACCCGATTGGATCTTTGACGCTCACTCCCACGGCCCACGGGAGGTGCCGCAGTGTCTCGTCCACGATCGCTCGATCGCCGGTGATCATCAGGACCGGAACGCCGTAGGAACCGGCGAGTGCGGCGTTGAGCAAGGCTTCGCTGCAGGCAACGTCGTTGACGGTCACGCAGTGCACGTCGTCGCTGAACGTGTGAGCGAGCGTGGCGGCGTCGCCGGCCTTGGCATGGTAGCCCGTGAAAAATGCCGCATCTGAAGCGTCCGAAAGCCCTTGCATCATGCTCCAGGGCTTCGGAGCGCCGGAGATCACGCGAATTTCAGGCCGGGGCGGCAGCTCGTCGAGCAGGAGGTTGTGCATCGACCAATGTGAGTCGTTGATCAGAATTTGCGACGCACCGCCGCCGAGCGCGCCTTCGACGGCAGCCGCGACCTCGAGCGTCATAAGCCGCCGGAAAACCGGATACTCGTGGCGATTCTCGGGATCGCACTGACTCCACGAGCATACCCCGGCGGTCCCTTCCATGTCGCAGGAGATAAAAAGTTGCATATGGCTAACGCTGCAACGCGTCGCGGGCTTGCTCGAGGCCGGCTCGAGCCGCGACGTTGTGCGGGTTCGCGCGCAAGGCTTGCCGGTAGAGCGGGACCGCCTCTGCGAACTTGTTGGCGGCGAGATACATGTCGCCGAGCTGCGTGAGCGCGACGTCGTCGTTAGGATGGCTCGCAATTCGGCTGCGAAGCGTCGCGATCTGCGCCATCACCGGCGGCGGGGGGCCGCCTTCGACGGCATTTTGCGAGCCCTGCGGCTGCGAGCGCGCCGGGGCGGAGTTCGCGCTCTTTCCAAAGACCGAACCGGTAACGCCGAATCCGAGCGCGACGAGATATGCCATGACGGAAAGGAAGAGGATCGCCGTCACCGCGAGGATCGGGACGTAGATGCGCGGGGGAAGACCGCTCGACGAGCTTGCCGGCACGATGAGTGGCTTGGACGCGCGCAGAAAAAATCTTTGTGGAACTGCCATGCGAAGCCGAACTGCAGCTGCTCTTTGCGCGGCTGAACTATCAATTCTTCAATGGTGAAGCGCCGGACTGCGCCATTTCCTACAACGAGCGCTTCTCGAACTCCGCCGGCCGCATCACGTACTCGGACCGCCCACTCGCGATCGAGCTCTCTTCCAAGCACTTTCGCAAGGATCCGGAGGCGCTCGAGGAGACGCTCTTGCACGAGATGATTCACGCGTGGTGCTTCGTTAAATATCGCGACACGAGCCACGGCGCCCGCTTCAAGGCGAAGCTGCGCGAGTGCGGGTTGACCTCGATCTATCATGACCTCGGCAACGCCGCGCCCTCGCAAGAGTCCAAGCGGCGCTTCATTCTCCGTTGCGAGCAGTGCGCGTTCGAGACGTTGCGCCGCCGCCGTCCGCAAAGACCGGCAAGCTGTCCCCGCTGCAACAAGCGCCGCTTCGACCCTCGCTTTCCGCTGACGATTTACGAGGTGCTCGAGCTACGCCCGATCGGCACGACGTTGGAAGGCGCGTTCGCCGCGCGCCGCGGCACGCGGTAGCGACTTTCGTATGGGGAGAATCCCGGGGAAAGCGGCGAAAATAGACCCATCATGACGACGGAAAGCGTTCCCAAAACCGACGCGCGAGTCGAGAGCGACTCGATGGGCACGATCGAGGTGCCGGCCGACAAGTATTACGGCGCCCAGGCTGCGCGCTCGCTGCACCATTTCGACATTGGTGAGGGAACGTGGCCGCGCGACGTGATGCCGAGCCAAGTCGTCGAGGCGATGGCGGTTTTGAAGAAGGCGGCCGCGTTGGTCAATCGCGAGCTCGGCAAGCTCGACGAGCGTCGCGCGCAGTTGATCGTGGCCGCCGCCGACGAGATCATCGACGGCAAGCTCGACGATCACTTTCCGTTGCGCGTGTGGCAGACAGGATCCGGCACGCAGACGAACATGAACGTCAACGAAGTAATCTCGAACCGCGCGATCGAGCTGGCCGGCGGCACGATGGGATCGAAGACGCCGGTCCATCCGAACGACCACGTCAATATGTCGCAGTCGTCGAACGATACGTTCCCGACGGCGATGCACGTCGCCGGCGCGCGCGCAATGGTCGACCTGCTGCCGGCCGTCGAGGCGCTGCGCGACGCGCTCGGAGCGAAGGCCAAAGAGTGGGGAAACATCGTCAAGGTCGGACGGACGCATCTGCAAGACGCGACGCCCCTGACGCTCGGCCAAGAGTTCTCGGGTTACGTGACGCAGCTCGATCGCGCGCTGCACGCGTGCCGCGAAGCGCTCGAGCCGCTTTACGATCTCGCAATCGGCGGCACCGCCGTTGGAACGGGGCTCAACGCACATCCGGAGTTCGGGGAGCGAACCGCGCGCAAGATCGCCGAGCTCACCGGCCTGCCGTTTCGTTCGCACCCGAATAAGTTTACGGCACTCGCCTCACACGATGATTTCGTCTTCGCTTCGGGAGCGCTCAAGATGCTGGCGGCGGCGCTGATGAAGATTGCCAACGACGTCCGGTGGCTCGCATCCGGACCGCGTGCCGGAATCGGCGAGCTGGTATTGCCGGAAAACGAGCCGGGCAGCTCCATCATGCCCGGAAAGGTCAACCCGACGCAATCGGAGGCGATGACGATGGTCTGCGTGCAGGTGTATGGCAACGATCTCGCCGTGAGCTTCGGTGCGTCGCAGGGCAACTTTGAACTCAACGTTTTCAATCCGGTGATGATCTACAACTTTCTGCACTCCGCGGTGCTGCTGCGCGCCGCGTGCACTATGTTCCGGCTGCACGCCGTCGAGGGCTTGCGTCCCAACGAAGAGCAGATTCGCAAGTATCTCGACGAGTCGCTGATGGTCGTCACCGCGCTCTCGCCGCACATCGGCTATGATAAAGCGGCGCAGATTGCCAAGAAGGCGCACCACGAGAAGACGACGCTGAAGAAGGCGGCGCTTTCGCTGGGCCACGTCACCGAAGAAGAGTACGATCGCATCGTCGTCCCCGCGAAGATGACGCAGCCCGGATAACTCGCTAGGCGTGCCGCCAGATCAGCGATAGCGCGGCAATCCCAAGCGCGAGCGCGATCGCGACGAGGAGCTGCCGCGATTTTAAACGCAGCGAGAGACGCGCGCCGACCGGGCCCCCGAGCAAGCCGCCCGCGACCAGCGGCGCCGCGTCGCGCCAGGCGACGTCGTGCTGAAGGATATGCGTGATGAGCCCGGGCGGCGAGCTGAGAAGAATCGCGAACTGCGAAGTAGCGCTGATCGCCTGCAGCGGCAGTTCCGAAAAGTACAGGAACGTGGGAACGACGATGATTCCTCCGCCCAGACCGAAGAGGCTCAAGAAGATTCCCACCGCCAATCCGATCGACACGGCGAGGCGGTTGGACATCCCTTTGATCGCGAGAACGCTCGGCGCTTCGGCGCGCCCCTCGATGCGCCGTTGCGCGTTCCACAACATGTCGAACGTGATCGCGATCAGCAGCGCAGCCAGGAGAACGTCGAAGAGCCGAGGCGAGATGTGCAGTGAAAGCATCGCGCCAGCGATGCTCGTCGGCAGCGCTCCGAGCGCGATGAGCGCGCCCAGCCGCACGTGCACGCGCTGATGCAGCAGGTAGGTGAACGCGCCGCTCGCGCTGTTGGCGACGATTAGCACGAGCGACGTGCCCGCCGCTTCGGCGGGGGAGAAACCTAGTACGAGCCGCAGGATCGGTACGAGAACGAAACCGCCGCCCAAGCCGACCATCGAGCCCAGAACGCTCGCAACGAATGCGGCGCCGAAGAGCTCCACCGCGTTGAGCGCTTAGCCCGCGCGACCGATGTAGCGACGGTCGCGCGTGTCTATGCGGATCACGTCGTTGCTTTCAACGAAGAGCGGCACCTGGACCGTGGCGCCCGTCTCGAGCTTGGCCGGCTTCGTGGTGTTCGTGGCGGTGTCGCCGCGAAAGCCGGGGTCGGTTTCGACAATGCGCAGTTCGACGTGCGCCGGCAGATCCACGCCGATCGCCGTCCCTTCATAGAACTGCACGTCAACTACCATGCCATCTTTCAGAAAGTCGGCCGGGTCGCCGATCAGGTCGCGCTGCAAGGTCACGTTTTCGAACGTCTGCTGGTCCATGAAGTGGTAGCCGTCGGAGTCGTTGTAGAGCATCTGCATCTGACGGTTGTCCACGACTGCGCGCTCGAGCTTCTCGCCGGCGCGAAACGTGCGCTCCAACGTCGTCCCGGTCTTTACGTTCTTCAGCCGAGTTCGCACGAACGCCGAACCCTTGCCGGGCTTGACGTGAAGGAATTCGATGACGGTCCAGAGCTGGCCATCGACGACGATGGTAACGCCGTTGCGAAGGTCGTTTGAAGAAATCATGGGGTGGGGGAGTACGGTTTGCGGGAAGAAAGCCCTGGCGAAACCTAATCACGCGCCGCGCTTGATCAGCCGGATCGGTCCTTCGGTGCCGGCGCGCAAGCGCGCGATATTTTGCCGGTGCGTGAAAACGATCAGGAGCGCGGCGACAACGCCATACAGCGTCTCCACGAGCGAGGCGCTAAAGGCCCATATCGCAACGGGCGCGGCGATGCTTCCGAGCAACGAGCCGACCGAGGAGTAGCGCGTTACAAGCGCGCCGAGGAGCCAGCCGGCGACCGCAATCAGCCCCGCCGGCCAGCAGAGCGCAAAGATTGCGCCGAACGACGTTGCAACGCCCTTTCCGCCCCGCAAGCGCAGCCAAGGCGAAAAGCAATGCCCGAGCACGGCGGCCGTTGCGACCAGCGACCCCAAGAGCTGGTCTCCCAAAAGCCATACGACCAAGATCGTAGGAACGAACCCCTTGAGTGCGTCGAGTAGTAGCACCGCGACCGCGCCGCCTTTACCGAGCGTGCGAAGGGCGTTCATCGCGCCGATGTTGCCGGATCCCTGACTGCGAATGTCGGTGCGGTAGAAGAGGCGCCCGATGATCAAGCCGAACGGAATCGACCCGATCAAGAAGGCGCCAAGCGCGATCAGAATCGGAAGGGCAAGGCCGACCTCGCTCACGGGCCTTCGTCGGGACGGCGCGGCGCGAATCGCAGCGTCAACGGGACGCCTTCAAAATTGAAATTGGCGCGAAGCGTGTTCTCCAAAAAACGAACGTAATGTGGCTGCGCGAGCTTCGGATCGTTGCAGTGAAGCACGACGAGCGGCGGGTGCGTCGCCGGCTGCGATGCATAGTAAATCCGCAGCACGCGTCCGGCGTGCACCGCGGGCGGATGAGCCAGTACGGCATCGCGAATCACGGAGTTCAGCTTCGGCGTCGGAACGCGACGATCCAGATTCTCCGCGACCTGCGCGACCAGCGGCATGAGGCTGCCTAAGCGGCGGTGCGTCTTCGCCGAAAGAAACGTGATCGGTGCAAAGGTGGCAAAGGGCAGCGATTCGCGGATCGCCGCCGCGAGCTCTCCTTGAGTGAACTCGCCGCTCTGCTCGCGGACGATATCCCACTTGTTTCCGACAACGATGAGCGCTTTGCGCTCTTCGATGGCGATGCCGGCCAAGCGGCGATCCGCCATCAGGATGCCGGCCATCGCGTCGAACACGAGCACCGCGATGTCGCACCGCGCGACGGCGCCGAGCGAACGCAATGCGGCGTAGTATTCGATTGCGCCGTGGGCCCGCGGCTGCTTGCGCAGTCCGGCGGTGTCGACGAGGCGATAGTTGCGCCCATGCCAGGCAAAGACCGCATCCACGGCATCCCGCGTCGTTCCGGGGCTTTCCGAGACGAGGGTTCGTTCTTCGCCCAAGAGTGCATTGACGAGAGAGCTCTTCCCGACGTTCGGCCGTCCGATCACGGCAAGGGCGAGTTCGTCGCCCTCGGTTGCGATGGCCGATTGCGGCGGCAAGAGCTCGACGATGCGGTCGAGCAAGTCGCCGGTGCCTTCGCCGTGAACTGCCGAGACGGGAAACGGTTCGCCGAAACCGAGCCGCGAAAACTCGGCGTAGACGCCGCCGGCGTCAACGCTGCTTTCGGACTTATTGGCCGCAAGAACGACGGGCCTGTGCGTGCGGCGCAAAATGTTCGCGACGTCGTCGTCGAGCGCGTGCAGCCCCGTCTGCGCGTCTACGACCATGACGATGAGATCGGATTCGTGCGCGGCCGCTTCGGCTTGGCGACGAGTGGCTTCCGCGAGCTCCGCACCGTGCGCGATCGCCGCCGTCGGATCGATCCCGGCCGTATCTACGATGCTGAACACGCGACCCCGCCAATCGCAGACCGCATAGAGACGATCCCGGGTGACGCCGGGGCTGTCTTCGACGATCGCGAGGCGGCGGCCAATCAGGCGATTGAAGAGTGCGCTCTTCCCCACGTTCGGCCGGCCCACGATCGCGACCGTCGCCGGATGGAGCGCTCCCTCGGCTCCGGCGATCTGCGACTCCTGCACCTGTTTTCACTTCGCACCGGGGCCAAGCGAGACCCGGGCCGGAAGCCGGCACGCATGGAACGAAGTCCCGCCGGTCAGAAGATGGCGAGCGTTTACATTGAGACCTTCGGCTGCCAAATGAACGAGGCCGACTCGCGCTACGTGGCAGACCGCGCCCGAAGCCTCGGCTATGCGATCGCGACTTCCGCCGAAGCGGCCGATGTCGTCGTGCTCAATACGTGTACGGTTCGCGACAACGCCGAGCGGCGGGCGTATGGACGAATGAACCATTTCAACGCGCTCAAGCGCCGCGATTCGAAGGTACGGCTCGTCGTGATGGGCTGTCTGGCCGAGCAGGACCGAGATCGCATGCAGCGTTTGGCGCCGCACGTCGACGCGGTCTTCGGCACGCGCGAGCTGCGCCGATTGGCGGACAAGCTGGCCGAGTGGGAACCGGACTTCGCGCGCACGCCGCGTGAGGGCGCCGACGACGACATCCGCGATAACATGCTGCCGTTTGCGCTCGGCGGCACCGCGGACGCGGTGCAGGATGCATTTTCTCACCTGCGCGCGTTCGTGACGGTTCAGCGAGGCTGCTCGTACTACTGCACGTTTTGCATCGTCCCGCACGTGCGCGGGCGTTTCGATCACCGGCCGGCCACTGCGATAATCGAAGAGGCGCGCGAACGAATCGACCAGGGC
>Ga0213876_10002412_pt1 | contig 10986 bp, 11 predicted proteins | sample BarmaccomBMRX_R9_FD_160113 | JGI IMG/M metagenome (GOLD analysis project Ga0213876, IMG submission 160113) | Root-associated microbial communities from Barbacenia macrantha in rupestrian grasslands, the National Park of Serra do Cipo, Brazil - RX_R9 | ecosystem: Host-associated > Plants > Roots...
GCGGCCGGCGGCCTTGATCGAATCGCCCTGCGCCTGGAACTGATTCTTCTGCAGCTCGTTCTGCGCGGTGAGCGCCTGCTGCTGCATGACGTTCTTCTGGTTGATCGCCTGCATCACCGCGTCGGGCGCGCGCAGCTCGTTCACCGTGAACTGCTTCACGACGATGCCGTACTGCGAGAGCCTCTGAGAAATGAGGCTCTGAGTACGATTGACCGCTTCGGCTTTCTTCGGGCCGATGACGTCGGCGATCGGCTCGGTGCCGATGACCTCCTGCAGCGCCTGACGGATCGTCTGCTTCACGTAGCCGTGCTGGATCGTCGCGATGTCGGTGCGGAACGTCGAGTACAGCGCCGGCACCTTCCCCGGATCGAGCTCGAACGACATCGCCACGTCGAGCGACAGCGGCTGGCCTTCCTGCGAGTTGACGTTGATCTCCTCGTTGGTCGGCGAGCCCTCGGTGCCGTTCTTCGTCAGCACGAGCGTCTGCATGAACGTCGGATACTCCTCGATGCTCGACAGCAGCGGGTTGCGGAAGTGCACGCCCGGGCCAAGCGGCACGCGGTCGACGCCGCCGCCGGCGCGGTGGATCAGGATGCCGACGTGCCCCGGGTTGATGTAGGCGAACGACGTCGGCAGGATCAGCAGCAGCGCGACGACGATGCCGATCGCCAGCGCGACGCGGCGGATCGCGCCGCTGCGCTCCTCGGGCGTGCGCCCCCCTCCCAGCGGGCGGCCGCGGTCGCTCTGCGGCGACATGCGGGCGCCGAAGCCGCGCAGGCCGGACAGGGGGTCGTCGGTGGTGGTACGCTCGTCAGTGGGACTCATCGCGAAACGCCTCCGCGTAGCACTCGGGACAGATCCGCGCGCCGCCAGGCAGTCGGACCAGGTCGCGATCGCTGTGGTAACCGTGGGCAGGACAGGTGAGCTCCGCGTCGCGCGCGAACGTGCGTTCGACGCGACGGCGGTTCGCCGTCTGGCGGGCCCAACTCCCCAGCGGGGTGTACGTCAACACCCCATATGCGACGAGGGCGACCAGCACCGCGACCAGCGCGATGAACAGGACGCCCTCCATGATGATCGTGACCATCGTACCTCAACATACGATGGCTGGCCGCATTTGGTTACGGTCGCTGTGTCGAAGCCGTACCCCGACCACGGCCGACGCCGCTCACCCGACCAAAGTCAGGGACGATTTCGGCCCTCCGCCGGATGGCTCCGCGCGCCCGATCCGCCGATCGTTGCGCCCGTGGTTCCACCCATCCCGGAGACCTTCATGTCACGACCGACCATCCGCTTCGCCCTGCTCGCGGCGTTGGCGGCGCCTGCGCTGCCGGCGGCGGCGCGCGCGCAGACGACGTTCACCGCCGCCGGCGCCACCGCGGCCGACCTCCTCGCCCAGGTGAACGCCTTCCGCGCCGCGCTCGGCGCGCAGAACCCCAACGTCGCCGGCTCGTTCGGCACCGGCCGGCGCGAGATCAACTGGGACGGCGTCCCCGACGCCAAGTCGGCGCCTAACGCGTTCCCGTTCGACTTCTTCAACGCCACGTCGCCGCGCGGCGTGACGTACACCACGCCGGGCACCGGCTTCGCCGTGAGCGGCAAGGCAGGCGCCGCGCCGGTGCGCTTCGACGACGTCAACCCGACCTATTCGGCCACCTTCCAGACCTTCAGCCCGCAGCGGCTGTTCACGGCCGTCGGCAGCACGATCTCCGACGTGCACTTCTTCGTGCCGGGCACCACGCACGCCGCGTTCACCACCGCGTTCGGCCTCGTCTTCGCCGACGTCGACGACGCCGCGAACGCGACGATCGACCTGTTCGACGTCGCCGGCCACGCGCTCGGCAGCTTCAGCGCTCCGGCGTTCGACGGCGGCCTGTCGTTCGTCGGCGTGCAGTTCACCGGCGGCGAGCAGATCGGCCGCGTGCGCGTGCACAGCGGCAACGCCGCCCTCGGCCCCGACGACGCGCCCGGCGTGGACGTGGTGGCGATGGACGACTTCTTCTACGCGGAGCCCAACCTCGTGACCCCCGAGCCGGCGACGTGGGCGCTCATGGCGACGGGGCTCCTCGCGTTAGGCGGCGTGGCGCGGCGCCGCGCACGGCTCGCATCGACCACCGCCTAACGTACCGGCACGACGACGGCCCGACCAACGGCGCCCGCGGGCCGCGGCGCCTGAACACGACATAGATCCGACGACTGCCTAACGAATCCCGGGTGCGACGAAACGACACGGCGACGTCCTGCAGCGGTCCGCAGGACGTCGCCGTGTGCGTCGCGGGGCGCGTCAGGACGCGATCTTCTCGGCGAAGTGCACGAGCCGCGTCGTCTGGTGGCGCACCGACGCCTTCACCTCGTCGGTCACCTGGCCCGCCACCGCGGTGGTGCCGTACGGGTTCCCGCCGCTCGCGTAGATCACCGGATCGGTGTAGCCGGGCGGCACGAGGATGGCGCCCCAGTGCATCAGCGTCGTGTAGAGGCCGATGAGCGTCGTCTCCTGGCCGCCGTGCGGGTTGGCGGCGCTCGTCATCGCGCTCGCCGCCTTGTTGGCCAGCAGCCCCTGCGACCACACCGGGCCGAGGGTGTCGATGAAGGCGCGGAGCTGGCTGGCGCTGACGCCGTAGCGCGTGGGTGCGCTGAAGAGGAACGCGTTCGCCCACACCAGATCCTCCGGCGTGGCGACGGGCACCTCCGCCGTCCGCTCGGCCTGGGCGCGCCACGCGTCCTGCCCGGCGACGACGCCCTCGGGCGCCGTCTCGCGCACCTTGAGCAGACGCACCTCGGCGCCGGCCTCGCGCGCGGCCTCGGCTGCCACCTCGGCCATCTGGTGGTTCGTGCCGTACGTGCTGTAGTAGACGATGGCCAGCTTGACGGTGCTCATGGTCCCGGGGGGCGAGAGGGTGTCCGGTCGCAATAGGTGGTGCAACATCTATCCGGGCAGCAAACTATCTCGCCACTGAGACACGAACAAGGGGCGGACGGTCTCAGTCCGTCGCGTCGCCCCGCGCCGCCGACACGTCCGCACCCGCCGCGGCCAGCCCGAGCTTTCGCAGCAGCGCCGTCGCCGCGAGCTGCTCCTCGGCCGTGAGCCCCGACACCGCGTCGAGGATCGCCGCGGCGTGCTCGGGGAACACACGGGCCACGAATGCGGTTCCCTCGTCGGTGAGCACCGCGTAGCGGGCGCGCCGGTCCTCCAGGCACTGGTCGCGGCGCACCAGCCCGCGCCGCTCCAGGCGGTCCACGAGGTAGGTCACGCCGCCGCTCGACACGAGCAGCTTCCGCTGCACCTCGCCGAGGAGCATGGGGCCCTTGTGGAACAGCGCCTCCAGCACCCCGAACTCGGCGAGCGTCATGCCGTATGCGGCGATCTGGGCGGTCGCACGATCGCCGATCGCTGCGTGGGCGCGCGACAGCACGATCCACAGCTTGAGCGCATCGCGCTCGGGCAGGCCGACGTCCGGCTCGGAGGGAGAACGGGTGCTCGCGGTCATCGTCTCAAGGTATCTCGCTGCCGGGACCGCGGCGCCGCGCCGCGGCCCGAGGGTCCGCCGGGCCATCCACACCGGCGGCCCGCGTACTCATACGAGTCACCTCCCCACCCGGTTACCGGTCACCACCCCGGCCCCGCCGGCCCGACGTTGCCGCGCGGTACCGGCGCTGGCAAGGTCGCCTGCGCCTCCGTCGTCATCCTGGCGAAAGCCGGGATCCATCGACTTCAGGCGTCATCCCCGCGAACGCGGGGATCCAGCGTCGTTCCCGAAAAGGCCGCTGGACCCCCGCGTTCGCGGGGGTGACGACCAAGGCAACGACATTGGACCCGGCTTTCGCCGGGGCGACGGAGGGGGGTCTAAGCCCGCGGCTCCTCCAGCTCGAACCGCAGCGCGTCCTCGGCGGTCGGATGGCGGAACTGGAAGCCGGCGTCGAGCAGCGCGCGCGGCACGACGCGCTGGCTGGCGAGCGCCATCTCCTCGGCCTGCTCGGCGCCCAACAGCAGCTTCACCGCGAACTCGGGCACCACGGCCACCGCGGGCCGGTGGATCACGTGGCCGAGGGTGTGCGAGAAGTCGGCGTTGGTCACCGGCTCCGGGCCGACGACGTTCACCGGCCCGCGCAGCGTGTCGGTGACGAGCGCGAAGCGGAGCGCGCGGACGACGTCGTCGAGCGCGACGACGCTCATCCACGCGCGGCCGCTGCCGATGCGGCCACCGGCGCCGAGCCGGAAGGGGACGAGCAGGCGCTCGAGCAGCCCGGCGTGCGGCGTGAGAATGAGCCCGAACCGCGTCCGCACGACGCGCACGCCGGATGCCTCGGCCGCCGCCGTCTCCGCCTCCCACACGCGGCACACGTCGGCGAGGAAGCCGGTGCCCGGTGCACTGGCCTCGTCGAGCAGCTCGTCGCCACGGTCGCCGTACCAGCCGATGGCGCTCGCGCTCACCAGCACGCGCGGCGGCGGCCCGTGGCGCGCCATCGTCCCGGCGACGAGGCGCGTGCCGAGCTCGCGGCTGCGCAGGATCCCCGCCTTGCGTCCCTCGTTCCACCGATCGGCGATCGACTCGCCGGCGAGGTTCACCACGGCGTCGACGCCGTCGAGCGCGTGCGGGTCGAGCAGCCCGGTCCCGGGGTGCCACGCGACGTCGCCGGGCGCGCGCGGGGTGCGCGTGATGCGCCGCACCGTGTGACCATCGTTCGTGAGCGACGCGGCGAGCGCGCGCCCGATCATTCCTGTGGCACCCGTGATGGCGATGATCATCGTGGCAGCGTTCAGCGTGGAGCGTGTGGCGTTCAGCGATCCCGATGTGGCCCGCTGAACGCTACACGCCTCACGCTGAACGCTCCACGATCACCGATCGGTCCAGACGGCGAGCTCGTTGCCGCTCGGATCGGTGAAGTGGAAGCGGCGGCCGCCGGGGAACGAGAACGTCGGCGTGGTGATCGTGCCGCCCGCGTCGACCACGCGGCGCTCGGCGTCGGCGACGTCGACCGCGAAGAGGATGACGAGCGCGCCGCCGCGCGACGGCGCGCGCTCGGTGTGGAAGCCGCCCGTGAGCCGGCCGTCCTCGAACGAGGTGTAGTCGGGGCCGTAGTCGGTGAACTTCCAGCCGAACGCGCGCTCGTAGAAGCGCCGCGTCGCCTGGATGTCGGTGGCGCCCATCTCGATGTAGTCGATGCGATGATCGTGCTCCGCGCTCACCTGCGGCGCGCCGTGCGTGTCGGATTCGCTCATGGTCGTGGCTCCGTGCTCGGTTGTCGTGACGTGAACGACCGGATGCTACGACGGCTCGCCATCGTCGTATTGAACGAATCCGACACCGCGCCGCTCCGCCGCGAGCACCGTGGGCGTGACGCCGGCGAGGGCGCGGCACTCGCGCGCGAGGTGCGCCTGGTCCGCGTAGCCCGCGTCGTACGCGACGGACGTCCACGACGGCGCGGCGGCCGCGTCGACGAGGCGCACCGCATGGGCGAAGCGCTCGACGCGCGAGGAACTTGGGCGACAGGCCGACGCGGCGGCCGAACGCGCGCTCGAGCCACCGCTCGCCCACGCCTAACGCCGCGGCCACGTCGCGCACGCCGGCGCTGCCGCGCGAGCGGCGCACGAGCATCACCGCGCGCGCGACGGCCGCGTGCTCGCGCGCCACCGCATCGGCCGCGCGCAGGCGGCGCGCGAGGATGCGCTCCGCGCACGCGACGCGCTGGGCCGGCGGCGCGGACGCGAGCGCGTCCTCCAGCTCCCCGGCGAGCGGCCCCCACAGCGTGCCTAACGCCACCTCCTGGTCGCGCAGCCCGTCGAGCGGCGCGTCGAACGCCGGCAGCGCGGCGCCGGGGTGGAAGCGCACGCCGAACACGTCGACCCACCCCGCCATGCCCACCACCGCCGCCGTCTGCATCGGCCCGACGGCGAACGCGTACGGCGCGCGCCCGAGGTCGACGATGACGTCGGCGCACCCGTCGGGCAGCACGCGGTGGACGCGCCCCGCGGGCACGGCGCCGCGGATGTGCCAGAAGCAGCGGACCCACGGCGCGAGCGCGGGCCCCGGCGCCGTCTCGGCGTAGACGACGGTGCCTAACGGCTCCGGCACGGGGTCATTCGCCGCCCTGCCCGTCGCCGTTCTCCAGGCTCCGCCACAGGTACCACGACGCGACGGTGCGATACGGCGCCCACGCCGCGCCGATCTCCAGCACGTCTTTCGGCGCCGGCATCGCGGGCAGGCCATACGCGAGCTGGATCGCCTTCTGCACGCCGAGGTCGAGGTCGGGGAGGATGTCGGGGCGGCCGAGCCGGAACATGAGGAAGACCTGTGCGGTCCACCGGCCGACGCCCTTCACGCGCGTGAGCGCGTCGATGGCCGCGCCGTCGTCGAGCGACTCGATCGTCGCGAGCGGCACCTCGCCCCGCGCGACGCGCTCGGCGAGGTCGCGCAGGTAGCCGATCTTCTGCCGCGACAGCCCGGCGGCGCGGAGGGCGTCGTCGGCGGTGGCGAGCAGCTCGTGCGGCTCCGGCGCGCGTCCGCCGTAGATCCCGTGGAACCGTCCATGGATCGTCCCCGCGGCCTTGCCCGAGAGCTGCTGGAAGACGATGGCGCGCGCGACGGCCTCGAAGTGGGTGCCGTCGGCGCGCGGCTGGAAGGTGCACGGCCCGACGATCTCGACGATCGCGCGCATCACGGGGTCGGCGCGCTCGAGGTGCGCGACGGCGGCGGAGAGGTTCATGGCCGGCAAGATACCGCTGATGGTCGGGGGTCGGGACTCGGGACGCGGTTGTCGGGTCGATCGAGTGCCCGATCACCGCGTCCCGAGTCCCGATCCCCGACTCCGATCAGTGCTGCCCGCCCCCCTTGCCCGCGTTCCTGATGGTGTTGTCGCCGCGGCGGGACTCCGACTCGCCGCCGCCGTTCGTGCCGTGCCCCTGGAAGCGGACCGGGTCGTGGTCGTGACGCTCGACGTCGCGGTCGAGGCGGTTCCGCTCCGAGCCACGCTCGGCCTCGTCGTGCTGCTTGCGGTTCTCGAACAGCCGGTGGCGGCCGTCGGCCTCGAACTCCGGGTTGTCGATCAGCCGCTCGTGCAGGTCGGCGTCGCCGCGCGGCCCGGCGTTCGGGTCGCTCCCGGCGCGGCCGGCGTCGCGCCGGGCGGAGTGGTCGGCGATCTCGGCGCGCTTGGCCTCGAGCGCCTTCGGGCCGTACTGCCCTTCCTCGTGCTGCTGGGCGCCCTTCTGGTCGCCGCGCGTGTCGTTGCTGTGCTTCGGCTTGCCCATCCGTACCTCCTCGGGCTGGTGTGAAACGGACCGTCAGAGGGGGCAAGAGGGGTGCCTCGGACCACGTCCGTGTCGGGATCCGACGGCGTTTCGCGTTTCATCCAGCGGCGCTGAATCCGGCGGCGGCCTTGCGCCGTACCTCCGCCAGCGTCGGGGAATGCCCGACCAAACGACTCCGACTTCCTGGATGCCTGGCCGGCCAGCCGGCGCTACTCTTCTCTCCGTCATGCGATCCCGTCCCGTCCGGCGTCTCGCCGCCGCCCTCGTCAACCTGCTCTTCCTGCTCGCGTGGGGAGAGCCGGTGGCGGCGTGTCCGGCGCACGACGGGCTCGTGGTGCAGGCGATCGCGGCGCAGCACGCCGCCGCGGCGGCCGCGGCGACCGGCGGGATGCAGCACGACGCGACCGCGATGGGCGCGATGGCCGCGCATCCGGCCTCGGGCGAGCACGCGGGGCACGACGGCGCCGGCCACACGTGCCGGTGCATGGGGCAGTGCTCCCTGTCGGCCGGCGTGGTCGCGCCGACGGCGCAGGCGATCCGCTGGCAGGTCGTGGTCCGGCGCCTCGTCGAGCCGGCGCACGCCGAGCCGGCCGCGCCCAGCGCGGCGGCCCCGCGACTCCTTCCCTTCGCGAACGGTCCTCCCCGCACGGCCTGAGTCGCCGTGCGGCGGCGCGCGCCCCTTCCGGGCGGCGCCCCCTCCCCGCGTCCCCCGGCTGCTTCGCGGCCGGCGCGACGCGTGGCCGAGCCCCCCCCCGGGCTCCGGCGACGGACGAGTGACATCCGCTCCCTCGCTGCCGAGCCGTGCCGGAGGCCTGCCCGATCGGGCGCCCCCGCGGCCGGCGAACCCCAGGCCACGGACCGATCCATGTCGACTCACCGCCGCCGGGCGCGCCTCGCGCCGGCCTTCGTTCTCGCGCTGACCGCCGCGCCGCTCGCCACGCCGCTCGCCGCGCAGCCACAGTCTCCTGCGTCCACCACCGCCCAGCAGCCCGCCGCCGGCGCCACCATCACCGGCCGCGTCACGTCGCCCAAGGGCGAGCCGCTGGCCGACGTCGTCGTCGTGGCGCGCCCCGCGACGGGGATGCCCCGCGGCGCGCAGACCGGCCCTGACGGCCGCTTCGTCATCGCCGGCGTGCCGGCCGGCACGTACACCCTCGCCGCCCGCCGCGTCGGGCTGGCCGAGTCGACCCGCACGATCGCGATCGGCGACGCGCCGATGCAGGCCGACTTCACGCTCGGCGAGCAGCCGCTGATCGTCGCGCCGGTGATCGTCAGCGCGACCAAGGAGCGCCAGCGCCGCACCGAGTCGTCGGTGACGGTCGACGCGCTCGACGGCGCCGCGGTGCGCGAGGCGCGCGCGGCGCATCCGGCGCAGCTGCTCAAGCGCGTGCCCGGCGTGTACGTCGCGCAGCTCTCGGCCGAGGGGCACAACATGGCGATCCGCCAGCCGATCACGACGAAGCCGCTCTATCTCTACCTCGAGGACGGCATCCCGACGCGCGCGACGGGGTTCTTCAACCACAACGCGCTGTACGAGGTGAACCTGCCGCAGAGCAACGGGCTGGAGGTCATCAAGGGCCCCGGCACGGCGCTCTACGGCAGCGACGCGATCGGCGGGGTGGTGAACGTGTTCACGCGCCCGTCGCCGGCGACGCCGTCGGGGGAGATGTCGCTCGAGGGGGGCGCGTACGGCTATCGCCGGCTGCTCGCCACCGCCGGCACGACGAAGGGGCCTAACGGCGTGCGCGCGGACCTCAACGTCACCGACGTCACCGGCGCCGGCAAGCGCGACGACTCGCCGTATCACCGCTATTCGAGCACGCTGCGCTGGGACCACTTCGGCGCGGTGAACGTCCGCACGGTCGTCACCGGCTCGTCGATCGACCAGAACGACGCGCTGTCGCTCGACAGCACGCGGTGGATGGCGCGCAGCACGGCGAACCGCTCGCCGCTCGCGTATCGCAAGGTGCGCGCGCTCCGCGGGTCGAGCGCGTTCGAGCAGGAGCGCGGCACGACGCTGTGGAGCGTGACGCCGTACGCGCGCTACGACGAGCTGGGCATCCTCCCCAACTGGCAGCTCTCGTACGACCCGCAGACGTACACGACGCGCAACACGTCGTTGGGCGTGCTCGCCCGCGTGCGCCGCGACTTCGCGCCGCTGCGCACGCGCGTCATCGCCGGCGTGGACGTCGACTGGTCGCCGGGGAGCTTCGTGGCGCACCAGGCGATCCTGACGAAGAGCGGCACGGGCGGCAGCACGGTGTACCAGTCGTACACGAACGGCGCCACGCAGTACGACTACGACGTGACGTACCGCAGCGCGTCGCCGTACGTGCAGGCCGAGCTGTCGCCGCTGCCGAAGCTCCGCCTCGACGCGGGGCTGCGCTACGACGCGTCGGGCTACGCGTACGACACGCACCTCGCGCCGCTCGACACGGGCGCGCACCGCGTCCCCGCGAGCACGACGCGCGACTACCACCGCGCGAGCCCGAAGCTCGGCGCGACGTACGAGCTGGCGAAGGCCGCCGCGTTCTACGGCTCGTACCGCACGGGCTTCCGCGCGCCGTCGCAGGGGCAGCTCTTCACCCAGAACTCGGCCCTCAACACGGTCGATCTCAAGCCGGTGAAGGTGGCGAGCTGGGAGACGGGCGTGCGCGGACAGTTAGGCCGGCGGCTGATCTACCAGCTCGCGGCGTACGACATGACGATCCGCGACGACATCATCACGTTCATCACGCCGTCGAACACGCGCGAGGCGACCAACGCCGGCGAGACGCGCCACCGCGGCCTCGAGGCGAGCGTGGGCGCGGCGCTGCTGCCGTCGCTCCGCCTCGACGTGGGCGGCTCGGTGTCGGACCAGCGCTACGTGACGTGGGTGCCGCAGGCGGCGCGGCCGGCGGCGAACGGCAAGCCCGCGGCGGCCGAGGTGCGCTACGACGGCCAGCGCATCGAGCAGGCGCCGCGCGACCTGTCGAACGTACTGCTCACCTGGTCGCCCAACGCGTTCCACGGCGGGCGGCTCGCCGCCGAGTGGTCGCACACGGGGCGCTACGACACGGACCCGCAGAACCTGCATCACTACGCGGGCTACGACGTGCTGAACCTGCACGCCAACTACGTGGTGCGCTCGAACCTCGAGCTGTTCGGCCGCCTGATGAACGCGACGAACACGAACTACGCCGAGATCGTGTCGTACGACGCGGCGCAGGGGCAGCAGTTCACGGCGGGCGCGCCGCGGACGATCTACGCCGGCGTGCGGGTGGGACGATGACTGCGAGCGTGGAGCGAGGAGCGAGGAGCGTGGAGTGTCTGCTCGGCGCGATCGCCGGCATCGCGGCCATCACATTCGCGGCATGTGCGCCGGCGGATGCGGCGAAGCCGTCGGCGCCCGACGCGGTCGCGTTCGAGGCGGCGCACGTCGTCAGCGGCGCGACGGCGGTGGGCGCGGCGCCGACGTTCGCCGTCGGGCCTAACGGGAGCCGCGCGGTGGCGTGGGTCTCGGCGCCTGACGGCGGCACCGACGGGCGGCTGTACGTGGCGCCCGTGGACGCCGCGGGCGCGCTCGGCGCGACGGTCGAGATCCGCGACGCGTTGGGCCCGATCGAGCCGCACGGCGAGGCGCCACCCAAGCTGGCGTTCGCGCCGGGCCGGGCGCTCTACGCGCTGTGGGTCGTGGGCAAGGAGGTGCCGGGGCGCCGCTTCCCGATGAGCGCCCTCCGCTTCGCGCGCTCCGACGACGG
>Ga0213876_10002413_pt1 | contig 10983 bp, 9 predicted proteins | sample BarmaccomBMRX_R9_FD_160113 | JGI IMG/M metagenome (GOLD analysis project Ga0213876, IMG submission 160113) | Root-associated microbial communities from Barbacenia macrantha in rupestrian grasslands, the National Park of Serra do Cipo, Brazil - RX_R9 | ecosystem: Host-associated > Plants > Roots...
CTTCGCGGCGCGCATCCGCATTCAAGCCGAAGGCGCCAGACGTCGTCCCGGCATGAGCACGACGGCGGACATCGAGACTGCCACGGTGCAGAATGTCGTCGCCGTGCCTATCCAGGCGGTCACGGTGCGCACGCCCGGCGACAAGCTCAGTCCGGAGGAACGCGAGAAACAAAAAGCCAAGTCCGCGGCAGCGGCCGGCGAGACCGAGGATAACAGTGCGGAATTAAATAAAACGAAGCAGGCCGCCGGCGACAAACTCGTCCGCGCCAAGCAGCGGCGCGTCATCTTCGTGAAAGATGCTGGAATCGTGCATCAGCGGGAAGTCGAGACGGGCATCGCGGACAACACGGACATCGAAGTCAAATCCGGAGTAAAACCTGGCGACGAGGTGGTCAGCGGCAGCTACCGCGCCATCAGCCGGCTATTGAAAGAGGGCGCCAAGATCGTGCTCGAACAGGCTGGCACTTAAGCAAACTTGTCCGCCCTGCTGAGGCCCGCTTACCGATTGCTCCTTCGCATGTCCCCCCTCGTCGCCACGCCTGCCATCACCGGCAACCGCAAACCGATCCAGCCGCCCGGACCGCTGGTCATCGAGATCGAGGGCGTCACAAAAATTTACCAGATGGGCGACGAAACCATCCACGCCTTGCGCGGGGTGTCGCTGAAAATCCGGCGCAACGAATACCTGGCTATCATGGGCCCGAGCGGCAGCGGCAAATCGACGATGATGAACATGCTCGGTTGTCTCGATACCCCCACCGCCGGGCGGTATGAGTTCAACGGCAAAAATGTCGCCATGATGGACGACGACGAACTGGCGGGGATTCGCAACAAAGAGATCGGCTTCGTCTTTCAAACCTTCAATCTCCTGCCGCGCAGCGACTCGCTTTCCAACGTCGAACTCCCGTTGATCTACGCCGGTCTGCCCGCCGAGCGCCGGCGCGAAAAAGCACGCTCCGTGCTCGAACACGTCGGCTTGGGCGAGCGGTTGCACCATCGGCCCAACGAACTCAGCGGCGGCCAGCGTCAGCGCGTGGCGATTGCGCGCGCCTTGGTCAACGATCCCTCGATCATCCTCGCGGACGAACCCACGGGAAACCTGGACTCGAAAACCGGCGAGGAAATCATGGCGCTGCTCGAGGACCTGTATGCGCAGGGCAACACGATCATCGTCGTCACGCACGAGCCGGACATCGCCGACCATGCCCGGCGGATTGTGCGTTTGCGCGACGGTTTGATCGAAAGCGACAGCGGCGCGCACTGAGCGCGCGATTATTTTTCCAACCAGATCGCCTGCCGCGCAAAGCGGAAACGTGCGTGCCCGAATGCCGTCCAGCCGGCTCGCGCGGCCAGTGCGGCGAATTCGCCGAAGGAAAACGCGCGACGCACCGAAAGGCGGGCGTCGAATTTCGTCATCGGCTCGCGATAGAGCACGGCCGTCACGAGCCAGACGGCGGCGAAGGCAAAGGCGGTGCGTTCCAAGTCCGCGACGAGCGCCCCGCGCGTTGCCAGTGCGCGCACGCGCCGCAGGATTTGCACGGCGTCAGCCTCGCTGAAATGGTGCAGCGCGAGAGAGCAAAGGACGAAGTCGAACGCCGGTAAATTTTCCAGCGATTGCAACGTGCGCGCGTCGTCGGTCTGCAATGTGATCTCGGGATAACCGGCGCACCAACGCCGTGCGATTTCCAGCGTGCCGGGCTGGAAATCGACGGCGACAACTTCCAGCGAAATGCCGCGCGAGCGCGCCCAAGCGACGGCAAGCCGCGGGATGTCGGCGCCGCCGGTGCAAAGATCGAGCAAACGATAACTGCCACCCGGTTTTAGCCAGCGTTCGAGAAACCGACGAATGATGCGGTGGCTGCCGAAGCGGGCGTTGAGCCGACGCAGATTTTCCAAGTCCGCTTCCAGCTCGCGCGAAGCTGGTTGCGGCGCGTCCATGCGCTCGGGCGCGGCGGGATCGAACGCGCGCGTGCTCATTCTACCCGCAACGCGAGGAATGCCAGCATCCGGCCGGTGCGGCCTTTTTCCATGCGGTAGGAATAGAATCGCTCCAAGTCCGCGCCCGTATTGCGGCCGTCGTCGTGAATCTGCGTCGCCGGCACGCCCGCCGCCCGGCATTGCTCGCGGATGGCCGCGGCGAAATCCCATTCGTATTGCGGCGGTCGGATGCACGGGCTGAGCTGCATCATTAAGTCAGAGGCGACGGTGCCGAACGTGGAGTGCATCGCCCGGATCGCTGCGGGCACGATGCCGAGTTCAGTCCCTTTTTTTCCAGAATGCACCAATCCAATAGCGGGCCTGCGCGGATCAACGAGATATACAGCGCAACAATCGGCCACGTAGATGCCGAGGCAGACCTCGCGGGCGTCGGTGACTATCCCATCAACCCCGGAAAGCGGGATTTCCGCAAGCGCCAAATCCTGGCCTTTTTCCACGACGGCGACCGCATTGCCATGAACCTGCTCGGCGGTGACGAACGGCAACGCGCCAACGCCGAGCGCCATGCGCGCGACGCGGTGCGCCGTGTCCAGGCGTTGCAGCGCGAGCGTGCGCTCCACAGCAACGTCGATCCCCGGCACTCGGCTCACGAAACCATGCACAATGCCCGGCAGGGACAGCGCATGAAATTGCGTGATCTCGTTAACCTGGAGTTCCTCCGCAGACATCAATCGTCGCAAGTTGCGCGAGCTTCAGTCGTGAACTTCCCGCATCACTTTGTTGAGATTGTCGCGCGCGGAGCCATCGCGGGGCGCGGTGGTCGAGGCGTTGGGGGGCGCATCGGCGGTGCCGAGCGGCAGGTTCAGGTTGTGCGTCACTGGCGGGCGGCGTTCCCCCGCAGTTTCCGCATTCGCCTTCTGCGCCGGCGGCGTGACCGGACGCCCCGTGGCCCGGCGTTCGTCGCTCTGGCTGCGGATGGCGGAACTGGGCGTATCGCCTTTGCTGACGGTGACCGTGGTGCGTCCGGCAGTGGGCACCGGCGCGCCGAATTTCGCGTGAGTCACCGGATCGACGAAATTATCCTGATACACCGTGCTCGTGCCGGTGGCTTGTTCGTAAGTGGCGATATTGCTGACGTAGGAAAAACGTGCCTGCAACTCCGTCGTCTGTGCCTGGAGCAACTGCGTCTGCGCATTGAGCACGTCGAGCTGCGTGCCGGCGCCGGCGCTCAAACGCGCTTGGGCGAGGCGCACCGCTTCCTCGGCTTCGGAAACGTTGAGCTGCTGGCTGGCAATGAGTTCCTTGCTCTGGCGCACGTTGAGAATCGCGTTTTGCACATTCGTCGTCACCAGGCGCACGGCGTCGTCGTAGGCGACGAGTGCTTCGTTGCGCAACGCGCGCTGTTCCTTGTAACGGCCATACGTCGCGAGTCCGTCGAAAATGTTCCACGTCGCCGTCGCACCGAAGAACCAGCCGCCTACGCTGTCGCCGATGTCATTGGAGCGGGTTTGGTTGCGCTGCTCGATCCCGGCATTGGCCTGCACCGTGGGGCCGAAGCCGGCCAGGGCGACTTTGATATTTTCGTTGCTTGCCAAGGTTTCCAATCGCCGTTGCTTCAGCAGCGAACGGTTCAGAATGGCGGCGCGCACCGACTCCTCGACGTTGAAATCCCGCGGCGCGTAGGCCAGCGTGCCGACGCAGTTGAAGTCGGCGATGCGCCCGTTGTCCGGCGGCGAGTCGATGCCGATCAACCGCGCCAATTGCAGCTTCGAAAGCGCGAAGTTGTTGCGCGCGGTGATGAGCTGAGGCTGCTGGTTGGCCAGCGCGACCTCGGCTTGCAGCACGTTGAACCGTGGCACCGTGCCGGCGGCAAAACGATTTTGCTGATCTTTCAACTGTCCCTCCAGCAGCCTGACACTCTGTTCCTGAATCTTGATGAGCGCCTCGTTGAGCAGCACTTGATAAAAACCCGTGCGCACGTTGAGCACCGTGGTATCGACCGTTTCGCGCAAGGCGAAATACTGCGCGCCTTCGCCAAACTGCGCCCCGCGAATCTGGTGCGTGACCCGCCCGCTGGTAAAAACGAATTGCGTCGCCTGGAGCTGAATTTGGTAATTTTTATCGGGAATGCTGATGCCGCTGCCGCCGCTGAAAAGCTGCGCCAAATTAAAGACCTGCCCGGTGGAAGTCGTCAGCGGCTGCCCGGTGGAATCGATCAGCGTGCCGTTGCCGAGTGTGCTGGCGCCGCCGGAAGCGAGACTTGCCGAGCTGCCGGCAGTGAGCAGACGCCGATCCGTCTCGGTAAATGTGCCCGTGAAAACCAAATGCGGCAGCGCGTCGGCGCGGGCTTCCAGATAAAGGCCTTTGTAGCGCTGGATTTCCTGCAATTGCCGCAGGATGTCCGGATTCCGCTGCACCGCGATCGAGATGGCGCGGTCGAGCGTCAGGTTTTTCAACTGAGCGCGCAATGCGTCGTCGATCGGAGGCGGACGGCGTTCGACCACTGTGGTCGGCCCCGCTCGCAGCGGCAGGGCGACGATTTGGGTGAACAAAAGACTGGCACTGGTCAGCAACCCCACCGCACACCGCCAGCGCACGGGTGAGTGGCTGCGGCGGGGGGAGTGGATGCGGGGATCGAGTCGCGTCATGAGGGCTGGGTTGGGTTCTGCTGACAGATGTGATGGATTTTGCGATAAATTGCGAGCCAAGCCTTTTGTTCGTCCGCGTTGAGATAGGTCAGGATCGCGGTCAGGTTGCGCATCATGTCGTCCTTGATGCGCGCCACGAGGCGGGCGCCGCGCTCGGTCAAGCGCACGAGCACCTTGCGCCGGTCGTGCGTGGTGTGCGTCCGCTCGACGTGGCCGAGATTCTCCAGACGATCCACCAAGCCGGTGGCCGCTGCCGTGGTGTGCCCCATGCGCTGGGCGATCTCGCTCATCGTCAGCAAGCCCGGTTCGTCGCGGAGCGCGGCGAGCAGGAAAAATTGGGAGAAGGAAATGCCGCCGGGAGCCAGTTCGCGGGTGAGGTTGGCCAGCAGGCAACGCTGGAAAACGAGGATGATGTCCGCCAACTCGCCGACCGCCGCAGCCACCTCGCGTTTGACCGCGAAGTGAGAAGTTGCGGATGCGACTCCGCGACGCGCTTCCAGGGCGTTGGACTTGATGATGGAAACCTGCATCGAAAGCGAAATTCTGAAGCGAGCGGAGGTGCGGACGGATTAATTAAGGTCGTTAAATATTGGAGAACGCCGATGAGTCAACCGCTTTTTGCACCGCCCGCTGCGCGCTGGGGCGATGCTCACGATGCCCAGAGCAACACGGGCAAATCGGCGCCCGCCGCGACCTGCGCGCCCGCCTCCAACCTCGCCAGAGCACGCGTGCGCGCCAGTGCGCCGAGCGCGTGCGACTCCTGTGTGCCGGCAGCCTGGAAGCGGCCTCGGGAATCCACGTTGCCACGGAGGTAGTGCGGACGGTCACCAGGATTGCGCAATGGCGCCGCGGCAACGGCGCGCACGGTGGGCAATGTGCGTTCCGCTGCGTTGGCGCCGGCCATTTTCAACAACGCCGGACGGACAAAGAGCAGAAAGGTGACAAACGCCGACACCGGATTGCCCGGCAATCCGAAAACCTGCACGCCCGCCGCACCATTTACGGCAGGTCCGCGGCCATAAACGAAAGGCTTCCCCGGCTTGACCGCCACGCGCCAGAGGTCGAGCTGCACGCCCGCCGCTTGCAGCCGTGCTTTCACCAAATCGCGTTCGCCGACCGAGACCCCGCCCGCGATGATGAGCGCGTCGAACTCTTCCCCCAGCCCGCGCTGCAACTCGGCATCGAGTGCGGCGACCTCGTCGGGAGCGTGCGTCAGCCGGATGACATTTTGCGAACCGGCAATTTCCGCCGCCAAGATTTCGAGCAGAATCCCGTTGCTCTCAAAAATCTCGCCGGCGGCCAGCGATGCTGCCTCACCCGGAGGACGGAGTTCGTCGCCGGTGGTCAGGATGGCGACCCGTGGCGCGCGGCCGACCTCGATCTCGGCCAGACCTTGCGACGCGCACAGCGCCAGCGCCGGGGCGGTCAGGCGCTCTCCTGCCGCGAGGAGCCGTTGCCCGCGGCAAACGTCGCCGCCGGCCCGTCGAATGAATTCTCCCGGTGCCACGTCGGCGAGTAAGGTGAGCTGTTCTCCCACTCGCCGCACCTCTTCCTGCATCACGACCGCGCCCGTCTCCTCCGGCAATGGCGCGCCGGTGAAAACGCGCACGGCTTCCGCGCTGGCGGTTTGCAGGCGCAATCCTTTGCTCCTCCCCGCCGGCTGCTCACCGATCACGGTAAAAATTGTCCCCGCCGAATATCCGACCCCCTCCCCGTCCGTGCGTCGGGCCAGCGCGTAGCCATCCATCGCCGAATTATCAAATCCCGGCAGCGCGACCCGCGCCCGCAACTCCGCCGCGCAATAGCGCCCCGCCGCTTCGTCGAGCCGGACGCATTCGCTCGATAACGTCGGGACGCCGGCGAGCACGCGCGCGAGGGCTTCGGTTTCAGAAAGGAGCGCTGACATGTGAGGAAAATTCTGCTCGACGATGGCAAGGGCGGGGCCGGATGCAATGTTTCGTTGACCACGCCAGCGTGTCTGCGTATTTAGTTCAGCGCGCCCGGCTCATTTCCCACCGCGGCGCGCAAAAAAATTTTCAGGTGAGGTGGCTGAGAGGTCTAAAGCAAAGCTTTGCTAAAGCTTCGTCCTCCAAAAGGGGACCGAGGGTTCGAATCCCTCCCTCACCGCGGCATTCATGATCGTTGCACCAAGGCGATTCCTGCCGCGATGGCGCCGAGGCCAAAGAGATCGCGCAGACCGACGGCTTCGTGCAAGAACAATGCGCTGAGCGCGAGTCCGAACGCCGGCGTGAGATAATAAAACGCGCTCACCCGGCTGGCTTCGCCGTGCGTCAACAACCAGAACCAGAGCAGCGACGCGCCGACGCTCAACACGAGCACCAGATAAATGAACGATGCCAGCAACTCGTGACTCACGCCGCTGTGCAGTTGGGGCGGGCCCGTCGGCTCGAACACGAACGCGACGGGAATGACCGCCAGACCCGCGGCGACCATTTGAATCGCGGTGACGACGAGCAAATCCTCGCGCAAGGCGAAGCGCTTGAAGATCAACGTCGATGCCACGTTGGCCAGCACGCCGCCGATGGCCGTGAGGACATCGAGCGGCAGCGCGGTGTTCGTGCCCATGCGCACGATGACGATGGCGAGCACGCCGGCAAAGCCGAGCAGGGAACCAACGAGCTTCGGCAGCGTCAGCGGTTCGCCGAGCAACGACGGCGCGAGGAGGGCGAGCACGAGCGGATTGGTGCTGGCGACGATGGCGCCGACGCCGGACGAAAGGTGGCGCAAGGCGGTGTAAGTCAAGCCGAGGTAAAGCGCGTTTGCGCAGACGCCGAGCGCGGCGGCAACGAGCCAGCCCCGGAGCGTCTGCGGCCACTTCCGTCGGGTGACGAACGCGAGCAGCACGAGCAAGGTGCCGGCGGCGAGAAAGCGCGCCGCGAGAAACCAGAGCGGCGAACTTTGCGTCGCGGCGATCTTGCTCGGCACGTAAGCCGAGGCCCAGAGGAAGATGTAAAAAATGGCCGCGCAAGTTCCCAACAGGTGGCTCGGCGAACGAGCGAGAGTTTGTTTCATTAAAAAATTCGCGCCGCACGAGCAGCCATCGCCGCCGCGCCGCCTCATCATATACGCCTGCGGACTTGCGTGCGGCGGGTGGAACATATTGGAATCCAACTCAATTTGAGTGCTCGACGCCGGGCCTTCCATTTGTCAAAGTAGGGACGCAACCGCAAACACCACCACGAGCCAACGCACCGCCATGAGTTCTGAACACGGTCACCCCGCCCAGCAAGACACCCCGTCGTCCACACCGGATCAAAACGGCGCCGGCCTCGACGAAAGCGGCAACGTCGATCGCATTCGCCACATCCTCTTCGGCAGCCAGATGCGCGATTACGACGCGCGTTTTCAAAAGCTCGAAGAACGGCTCGCGCGCGAGGCCAGCGAGCTGCGCGCCGACGTGCAAAAACGTCTCGGCGCACTGGAAGCCTTTGCCAAAGGCGAACTGGAATCGCTCCTGCACCGGTTGAAAAACGAGAGCGCCGAACGCGCCCAGGCGCTCGACAAGGCCGGCCGGGAATTGACGGAAACGGCGCGGGCGTTGGAACAAAAAATCCAGCGGTTCGACGAGGCCAACGCCCAGAGTCACACGGAATTGCGGCGGCAACTGCTGGAACAATCGCAGGCGCTCAGCAACGAAATCAAAGAGAAGCACGATCTGCTCAAAGCTGGTTCCGATCAGGAGGCGCAAGCGATCCGGCACGCGATGGCGGGCCGCGAATCGCTGGCGGAGATGCTCTCCGAGGTGGCGTTGCGGTTGAAGGGCGAATTCCGCGTGCCTGGCGCCGCGTCTTAGCGCAGGATTTTTCCCGGTGGCTTCGGTGGATGATTTCAAGGAACTTCGCCACCTGCTCTTGCACAAGGAGCAGGAAGAGTTGCGTCTCCTCCAAAAGCGTCTGGAAGACCGCGAGCGCCGCACGCGCGAAGTCTCGGGCGTCCTGCCGCAAGCGGTCGAGCTCAGCCGCGAGAGCAGCGAGGAATTGACCCGCGCCTTGCAGCCCTCGGTCGTCAGCTCGATCCGCGAGGCGATCCAACGGCAGCCGCAGTTTTTCATCGACGCCTTTGCGCCGATCCTCGGCCCGATGGTGCGGCGGGCCATCGGCGAAAGCTTGCGCGGGCTGTTGCAATCACTCAATCAAACGCTCGAGCACACGGTTTCCTGGCAGGGCGTGAAATGGCGGCTGGAGGCGCGGCGCACGGGCAAGAGCTTTGGCGAGGTGGTGATGTTGCGCAGTTTGGTTTATCGCGTCGAACAGGTGTTCCTGATCCATCGCGAATCGGGTCTCGCGCTCCTGCACGTTGGCGCGGACAACCAGACGGACCCGGAGATGTTTGCGGGCATGCTGACGGCGATCCGGGATTTTTCGCGCGATACCAAGCTCACAAGTGACAATAACGCGCTGGGAGATTTTCATTGGGAAGACCCGCAGGCGCGTGAGGACCGCAACGTCTGGATCGTGCCCGGCGCGCACGCCTATCTCGCCGCGGTGATCCGTGGCGACCCGCCGCGCGAATTGCGCGCGCGGCTGGAGGAAGCGCTCGAAGCGATCCATTTGCACAAAGGTCCGGAGCTGGCGAATTTTTCAGGCGACACCGCGGTCTTCGATTCAGAGCGGCCGGAGTTGGAGGATTGTCTTTATTCCCAAAATAAAACCGACGACAGCGCCGAACCCGTGAGCTTGCGGAAAGCGTGGATCGCGTTGGCGGGCGCGGCGACGGTGGCGTTGCTTTTGGTGGGGTTTGCCTGGTGGCACGCGCGCCGCTGGCAGGATTTTGTGCGCCGGCTCGACGCGGAGCCGGGGCTGGTGGTCACGTCTTCGCGCGCGAGCTGGTTTGGCGTTTCGCAGGTCCACGGCTTGCGCGATCCCTTGGCGACTGACCCGGCGGCGATTGCAAGCGGCTTCGGCATCGAGCAGGCGCGGGTGGCGTTTGATTGGAAGGAATATCTCGCGTTGGACCCGGCGATTTTGCAGCACCGGTTTAAGCAGCGGTTCGGTCTGCCGGGCGGCGTGCGGCTGGCCGTGAAAGGCAACCAAATCGAGTTGTCCGGCTCCGCGCCTTACGAATGGATCGAGCGCGTGCGCCGCGAACAATCCCGCTTGCCGGGTGTCGCCGCGGTGAGCGAGCAAGACTTGAGCATCACCCACGATCCCGAGCGTGTGCTGACGGATTTCCGCACCTTGCTCGCACCGCCGGAGGGCGTGCAGGCGGCGTTCGCCGACGGCGTGCTCACCGTCAGCGGTGACGCGCCGTATGAGTGGGCGTCCACCTGGCGCGAAAACGCCCGACGGCTGCCCGGCGTCACTTCAGTCCAAGAACAAAACCTGCACGTCACCGTCGATCCGGCCCGCGTGCTGCGCCGGTTCAGGGAAAATTTTGGCCTGCCCGACACGGTGACGGCGCGGGTGCAGACCGACGGCACGCTCGTGCTCTCCGGCGAGGCGTCCCATCCGTGGCTGACGCGGGTGCAGAGCGAGGCGACCGCCGAGGTGCCCGGCATCCGGTCGTTGGATGACCGCGACGTGATCGACCTCGATCAACGCGCGTTTCAACAGACGTCGTCGGTGATCGAGCATGCGTTCGTTTATTTCCTGCCGAGCAAGGATAATTTCGCCTCCGAAGGCTTCGTCGCGCTATCGCGTTTGCCCGATGAAATCCGCCGGCTCACGAGTGCCGCCAAACACCTCGGTCAAGAAGTGCGCCTCGAGGTTCGCGGCTCCGCCGATGGCGTGGGCGGCGAGGCGAGGAACGCGGAACTGAGCCAACGCCGCGCGCTGGCCGTGCGGGATTTCCTGGTTTCCTGTGGGCTGGACGCGGCGCTGTTTCAGACGGTCGGTTTGGGCGCGCCGGCGCCCGCGGCCAATTCAAATGAACCGGCAGCCGCGGAGCCATCGCAAAGACGTGTTGCATTCCGAGTGCTCTCCGGGCCATCTTCCGTCACGCCATGATTCAGAAAAAGGTCTGCCTGATCGGCACTTCCGCAGTGGGCAAGACGAGTCTCATCGCCCGTTTTGTGAGCAGCATTTTTCAGGATAAATACCTGACGACGGTCGGAGTGAAGATCGACAAAAAGAACGTCGTCGTCGAAGGGCGGGAAATGACGCTGGTCATCTGGGACCTCGCAGGCGACGACGATTTTCAGCGGCTCAACCTGTCGTATTTGCGCGGCAGCGGCGGCTTGCTTTTCGTCGCGGATGGCACGCGTCAGATCACGCTCGACCAAGTCCTGGAAATTCAGAGCCGGGTGGTGGGAGCGGTCGGTTCCCTGCCCTGCTTGCTGGCGTTGAATAAAGCCGATTTGAAAGCGTGCTGGGAGATCGCCGACGAAAAAATCACTGACCTGCGAGCTGCCGGCTGGCGAGTCCTATCCACCAGCGCA
>Ga0213876_10002414_pt1 | contig 10981 bp, 8 predicted proteins | sample BarmaccomBMRX_R9_FD_160113 | JGI IMG/M metagenome (GOLD analysis project Ga0213876, IMG submission 160113) | Root-associated microbial communities from Barbacenia macrantha in rupestrian grasslands, the National Park of Serra do Cipo, Brazil - RX_R9 | ecosystem: Host-associated > Plants > Roots...
CGACGGGAAAAGCAATGATCTTCAGCCGCTACAAGGGCACGCCGCCTTCGGTCAGCGCCTGGCTCAGTGCCGAAGTCGACCGCACCGCAGCCCGGCACCAGAAGCGCGGTTCCGCCTTCAAGAGCCAAGCCTATTTGAGGCCCGACCTTAAGCATCCCTGGCCGCTCGTGGCCATGTTCATGCCGTGGCCGCGACTGTCTGGGCTGGTCGATCCAGGCGCAGCCAAGCATGCCGACCGTGTCGATCTCCAAAAAACGATGAAGGCGGTTCTTCGAGGGGAATTGAAAGATGCCGGGGTTCGTGTGGCGAGGCGGAATGTCCCTGGCCGCAAGACTTGGCAGCTCGCCTTCGCACTCGAGCGCAAGCTCGGAGGTCAAGCGATGGCGGATGCCGTGATCCGCAAGACGCTGGGCCGCAAACCCACCGAAGCTTGGAACCAGGCGGACACAATCGAGACAATCAGCGAACGCGAATTGTCGGAGCTCACCCGTTGGCTGGTCGGGATGCCGGGTCCGGTGGTTGCTCGGCTGTTGAAGCGACACGATCCCGATTTGCTCCTCGATCCCGACGGGCTGATCCGATCGTTCAGATTCAGCTGGAGCAAACTTCGCGTCTACCTCGGCCAGCGATATTTCGCGTCCGCTGTCCTTGGCGGGAGGGTCGGCAAGCCAAGAAGCGGCTATCCGGCCGCTTTGCGACAAGCGGTCGTGGACGGCGGGCTCGAGGCCTCGCTCGACGAGCATCTGGCGGTGATGGCGATTATCGGGGACCAGAGCCCGATCGAGACTCTGGAATCCTCGCTGCTCGGCCGCCCCGGTCGGGTTCCGCGCCGCACGACCCGGCGTAACGGGCACGCGCGTGTTCACGCTGCAATTCCCTTCGTCGGTGCCGATCGGCGCTCGGGCAAGCGCGAAGAAAAATTGCGGTCGGATTCCGTACGACGTGCGTTCAACTCGCCCTTCTGGCCGCATGTCATTGTCACCACTTCGGTCGGCCAAGAGGGCTTGGACTTCCACGTCTGGTGCGACCGCGTCATTCATTGGGACCTGCCGCGCGATCCGGTTGACTTTGAGCAGCGCGAGGGCCGCATAGCCCGCTACGCGAGCATCTGCGTCCGCCGCGCGCTCGCCAAAGCCCACGACCGCGTTGCCTTCGCTGAATGGCAGAGCCCGTTCGCAGCGATCCTTGCCGCGGCGCGTGCAGCACCGGGCGAGGGCCTCGGGCTCGCGAGGTGGTGGGCTCCACCCGGTCACCTCCCGTCGAGCGTTACATTTGCCTTGCCGTTCAGCCTTGGCACCAAGCGCCTTGCCGAGCTTCGCGACGATCTCGTCACCTATCGGCTCGCGCTCGGCCAGCCGGAGCCTAAGAGATTCGAGGAACTGATAAAGCATTTCGGCCTCGATCAACGGGCAGCGCGGGCACTTGCGCTTAACCTCTCACCTGCGGTGGCGCTTGACGACCATTCCTCCAGGGTAACGACGAAGGGCTGATCGGCTCAGATATCGCGGTGATCGGCGCTGGCCGGGTCGGTCGGTCCTAGTTCGGCTAGACGAAGGGGAGAAGCTTAGCCTTCGAATTTTAGAACGGACGGTCAGCAACTGGCCAAAACTGCCCTTGGAGCCCCTTGACGGTAATGAGAACAAAACCTAAACATGCGAAATCGATGATTGACCCTGCGCCCGCGGCAGATGGGCAGAAACGCTGGAGGGCAGCGCCCGCGTATTATAGCGCGTATTTACGCAAAATACGCTAAATCAGGACGCCGCCATTTCCGGCCGCAGCCCCAATTCGCCGGCGAGGATCTTGAGCCGCCGCTCCACCGTCTCGCCGAGCAAAGCGGCGTCGCGCTTGCCGATCTCCAGCCTCAACGTCTCGCCGTCGCGGCTCAGCCGACTCTTCCTCAGGCATTCCGCCACGCCCCCGCTGAGCCGCTGCCCGAGCCGCATCGCGAAGCCCCAATTCGCCGCCCGCTTCAGCTTGTCAGCGCTGCAAAGCGCCGCGATCTTCGGGTAGGGCAGCTCGCGGCCGCCGCCGAAATTGCAGAACAGGGCCTGGGCGAGCATCACCCGGCCGGGCGCGTCGATCGCAACCCAATTGCCGTGCAGCGCCATGTCGATGCCGCGCTCGGCCCGGAAATCCGGATGGGCGGCCCAGGCGATGTCGGAGAGCAGGCAGGCGGCGAGGCGGAGGCGCGCCATCTTCGGGCCGTCGTCGAAGGCGGGCGCGATCCAGGCGTCGAGCATGTCGCCATGCTGCTCGAAGCGGCCGAGCCCCGCCCCCGCCTCGCGCGCCGCCTCGATCAGCGGATCGAGCGCGCGCTGATCGGGCGGCAGCTCGTCGTAGAGCAGGCCTTCGCGGATGCCGAAGCTGGAGACGATCAGCGCGCCCGGCGCGAGCGCGCCGACCAGGGCCTCGAGCAGGAGGTTGGCATTGGGCAGGGTCGGAAAGCGGGAGACCGAGATCGCCTGGATGTCGCGGATCGCACCTTTGTCGAGCTTCGCGAGCGCCGCCTTGAGGTCGGCCGGCCGGTCGATCGGCATGTCGTGCTGGTGGGTGATCGGCAGCGGATGGTCGGTCAGCGCCATCTCCAGCCGGGCCAGCGCGCGCCAGGAGCCGCCGACCATGTAGAAGGGCCGCCCCGCCGCCGCGCCAGCGAAGCCGGCGCCTGCCACCGCCCTGGCGACCTTCTTCGCGAAGGAACCCTCGCCCTTGGCGGCAAGCGCGTCGAGGCGGAGCACCCCGAGCGGCAAGGAGGCGCTGCGGCCGACGCGGCCGCCCGAGACCTCGACCAGCTCCAGGCTGCCGCCGCCGAGGTCGCCGACGATCCCGTCCGCATCCGGGATCGCGGAGAGCACCCCCTCCCCCGCATATTGCCCTTCCTCCTCGCCCGAGAGGGTGCGCGGCGCGAAGCCGAGCCTGCGGACGCGGGCGAGGAAGGCGGCGCCGTTCGAGGCCTCGCGCACCGCCGCGGTGGCGACGACGCGGGTGCGCACGACGCCCAATTGCTTCACCAGCAGACGGAAGCGGTCGAGCGCGGCGAGCGCCCGTTCCTGCGCCGCCTCGCCGATCGCGCCCACCTCGCGGCCGAGCCCGGCCAGCACCTTCTCGTTGAAGATGACCGACGGGATCCGCTTCGCCCCCGAATAGACGACGAGGCGGACCGAGTTGGACCCGATGTCGATGATCGCGACCGGTTTCTCGGCGAACATCAGGCGGGGTATTCCGGGATGCCAGCGGCGCTCCGCCCATAGCTCCTCCCCTGCAAGGGGAGGGGGACCAGCGCAGCTGGTGGAGGGGTATCAGCGTCCGAGGACATTCTCTTGCGCCGACACCCCACCACCACCGCCTTCGGCGGCGGTCCCCCTCCCCTTTCAGGGGAGGATTTGGTGCCGCGACTAGGAGGTCGGATCACTTCGCGTTCTACAGCAGGTGGCGCGGGATGGTGAGCTTGGTCGGCGTCGCGCCGCTCGAGCCAAGGGCGGCGCCGCGGCCGGAGAGCGACGGGTTGGTCATGAAATATTGGTGCAGGTTGAACGGCTTCTCGTCCGGCCCCGGGGTCAGGCGCGTATAGCTGCCGTCGGCGTTGAGCCGCCAGCTCTGCTCGTTGTCGATAATGTTGGCGACCATCACCTGGTCGAGGATCTGAGCGTGGACGGTGTCGTTCCCGATCGGCAGCGCATATTCGACGCGCCTGTCGAAATTGCGGGGCATCCAGTCGGCCGAGGAGATCAGCACCTTCGCCTCGCGGTTCGGCAAGGCGTCGCCATTGCCGAAGCACCAGATCCGGCTGTGCTCGAGGAAGCGGCCGACGATCGACTTGACGCTGATATTCTCGGAAAGGCCGGGCACGCCGGGCCTCAGGCAGCAGATGCCGCGGATGACCAGGTCGACGTCGACGCCGGCCTGGCTCGCCTCGTAGAGCTTGTCGATGATCTGGGCGTCGACCAGCGAGTTCATCTTCGCCCAGATGCCCGCCTCGCGGCCGGCGCGGGCATTCTCGATCTCGCGGTCGATCAGTGCGGCGAGCTGCTCGCGCATGTTGAGCGGCGACATCGAGATCAGCTCCAGCCCGCGCGGCTCGATATAGCCGGTGATATAGTTGAAGATGTCGGCGACGTCGGAGCTCACCCTGGGATCGGCGGTGAAGAAGCTGAGATCGGTATAGATGCGCGCGGTGACCGGGTGGTAATTGCCGGTGCCGAGGTGGCAATAGGTGCGGTAGGCGCCCTCCTCGCGGCGCACGACCATCGACATCTTGGCGTGCGTCTTCCATTCGATGAAGCCGTAGACGACCTGGACGCCGGCGCGCTCCAGCGCGCTCGCCCACATCAAATTCTGCTCCTCGTCGAAGCGGGCCTTGAGCTCGACCACCGCGGTCACCGACTTGCCCGCCTCGGCGGCGGCGATCAGGGCGTTGATCACCGCGGATTGCTTGCCGGCGCGGTAGAGGGTCTGCTTGATCGCGAGCACGTCGGGATCGGCCGCCGCCTGCTGCAGGAAGGCCAGGACGACGTCGAAGCTCTCATAAGGATGGTGGACGACGATGTCCTTGGCGCGGATCGCGGCGAAGCAGTCGCCGTCATATTCGCGGATCCGCTCGGGGAAGCGCGGGCTGAAGGGGGTGAACTTGAGGTCCGGCCGGTCCTCGTCGACCAGCAAAGAGAGGTCGGCGATGCCGAGGAAGCCGGTCGATTCGAACACCAAAGCGTCGCTTGCGTTCAGCCCCTCGCGCACCAGGGCCTCGAGGTCGTCCGGAATGTCCGCTTCCAGCTTCAGCCGGATCACCCGGCCGCGCCGCCGGCGCTTCAGCGCGGTGCGGTAATAGCGGACCAGATCCTCGGCCTCTTCCTCGATCTCGATGTCGCTGTCGCGGATCACCCGAAAGGCGCCGCCGCCGAGCAGGGTGTAGCCGGGGAAGAGCTTGGCGATCTGGCGCCGGATCAGGGTCTCGATCGGCACGTAGCGCGCCGCCTCGCCGGGCAGGCGCAGGAAGCGCGGCAAGGTCGGCGGGATCATCAGCAATTCGCGAATCGGCTCGTCGTCCGAGGGCCGCTTGAGGTCGAAGATGAGCGAGAAGCTCTTGTTCGGGATGAACGGGAAGGGATGGGCCGGGTCGATCGCCTGCGGGGTCAGCACGCGCGAGATATGGTCGTCGAACTGGCGCTCCAGCCATTCGTCCTCGGCGTCGCTGATCTCGTCATTGGAAAGGACGGCGACGCCCGCCTCGCGCAATTTCTCGCGCAGGGCCGCCCAGACCTGCTGCTGGCTCGCGGTGAGCGCGTCCGCCTCGGCGGCGATCGCGGCGAGCTGCTGGCTCGGATTGAGGCCGTCGTCCGACGCCTCCTCGATGCCGGCCAGCTGCTGGCCCTTCAGGCCGGCGACCCGGACCATGAAGAATTCGTCGAGATTGTTGCCCGAGATGGAGAGGAAGCGCAGCCGCTCGAGCAGAGGATGCGCCTCGTTCGTCGCCTCCTCGAGCACGCGGCGGTTGAAGGCGAGCCAGCTCAGCTCGCGGTTGAAGTAGAGCGACGGGCGCGCGTCGGCAGGGCCGGCGGCGTCGGCATCGTTAGCGGCCTTGGCGGCGTGCGCGTTCATCCACTCTTCCTCGCCCGCTCGATCAGCCCGGCCTCGTCGAGGGCGCGCTTGGCCAGCGGCACGGTCATCCGGCGATGATGCGACAGCATCACCCGGTCGAGGATATCAACGACCATGATGACGGAAATATAAGACCGTTCGATCCGCGGGACCAGATAGGCGCCGAGCTCGGGCGGGGCGGCGATGCCGCGGTCGCCGAGCAATTTCACGATCAGCTGGCCGATCAGCGCATCGTCGGGGGCGCCGATCTCGACCTGGGGCGTCGCCGCGAGCCGCGAGCGCAGGTCCGGCAGCTTCACCTGCCATGCGGGCGGCGGCGCGTCGGCGATGATCAGCAGCGGCTTGCGCCGGGCCTGGGCGTCGTTCCAGGCGTGGAACAGGGCCTCCTCGTCATGGTCCTCGGCATCGTCGAACAGGCGGCCGCCGGTCTTGCGCACGAAGATGCGGCCGAGCAGGGAGCGCCCCGACTTGCGCGGGCCGGTGATCAGGGTCGCCATCACCGGCCAGAGCGACCAGCGGGTGAGATGCTCGAAGACGGCGCGATTGGCGTCGGAGAGGAGGAAATCCTCCTCCTTGTCGGGCACGGGCCAGGCGAACGGAAGCGCGATCTGGTTCACGTCGAGGGCCCCTCCCCCTTTCAGCGCGAGATCCTCAACGTGGTTCCGTTCACCACCTGCACCTGCCAGCCCTGCGCCTGGAGCGCGGCCTGGATGGCTGCGGCATCGCCGGTGAAGGTGACCCGCATCAACGAGGTGCCGCCGAGCGCCAGGCTGGTGGTGATCGCGGAGGTGACGCCGGTCGCGCGGCTGACCGAGACCTCGGCCTGCTGGACCGCGCCAGCGTCCGGGGTCGAAACCTGGATGTTGAAGGTGGTCGTCGCGATCGCGGGAACCTGCGCGCCCATCTCCTCGGGAGCCGCGGCCGCTTCGGGCTGCTCCTCCGGCGGCAGCTGCGGCAGCGGCGGCTGGATGATCACCAGGGTCGGATCGGGCCGGATCAGGCCCTGCTGGAAGGCCTGGGTGTAGAGCAGGTCGAGCCGCCTGATCCCTTCGTTCAGCATCGCCGGGATTTCGGCGCTGTTGCGTGCGGCGAGCTGGAAGCGGCCGATGAAGATATTGTCGGGGCCGTAGCGCGCGGTGAAGATGCCGACCGCCGGGCCGCCCGGATAGAGCCGGCGCAGGTCGAGCTCGGGCACGACGATGTCGGCGGCGCCATATTGATCGAGCAGCATCCGCCACCAGCCGCGCCCGCGCCGCTGGGTCTGGGCGTAATTGAGCACGAGCGGATCGATGCCGGAGCCGATCGGGCGGACGTAATCGATCGCGCTGCCGGCGGTGCGGTATTGCGCCCAGGCGCGCTGCCAGTCGTTGCGGAACTCGAAGCTGTAGGCCGAGGAGCCCGTGGTCATCACCGGGATCACCAGCATCGGCGCCGAGCGCTGGACGTCGCCGGAGACGCCGAGCATCTGGCCGGTGCGGGCGCGGTCGAAGAGCACGCCCAATCGGGCGATATAGCGGTTCGGGCCGATCTGCTCATTGTCGATGACGATGCCCGAGACGATCGAGTTCAGCACCGACTCCGACAGGTTCGGCGCCTCGGACGGCGGCCGGTTGTGGGTCCGCGCCCACAGCATCCGCCAGCCGATCGCCTGCGCGCGGCGCCAGCCTTCGATCCGGGCATGCTCCCCGCTGTCGGCGGCGACATCGACGTCGACGCCCATGATCTCGAAATTACTCGCGCTGTCGACCGGCGGGATGCCGCGCTCCGCGCCTTCGAGCTGGGCGTAGAGCACGCCCGCGCCGACGATCAGCAGGGCGGCGACGGCCGGAATCACAAGGGCAAGCGGGCGGCGAACGAGCTTCACGCGGGTCTTTTGGCGAGTTGGCCGTGGAAATCCAAGCGCGTTCTGGGTAGGCCGCGCTGATGAGCGACGGGGAATCCTATACCTATGCCAAGGCCGGCGTCGACATCGCCGCCGGCAATGCCCTGGTGAAGGCGATCGCGCCGCTCGCCAAAGCTACGGCGCGGCCCGGCGCGGACGCGGCCCTCGGCGGCTTCGGCGGCTTCTTCGATCTCAAGGCGGCCGGCTATCGCGACCCTTTGCTGGTCGCGGCAAACGACGGCGTCGGCACCAAGCTGAAGCTTGCGATCGAGAGCGGGCGCCACGACGGGGTTGGCATCGACCTCGTCGCGATGTGCGCCAACGACCTCATCGTCCAGGGCGCCGAGCCGCTCTTCTTCCTCGATTATTTCGCCTGCGGGAAGCTGGACGCCGGGATCGCCGAGAAGGTGATCGCCTCGATCGCCGAGGGCTGCAGCGAGGCCGGCTGCGCGCTGATCGGCGGCGAGACCGCAGAGATGCCGGGCATGTATGCGGAGGGCGACTACGATCTCGCCGGCTTCTGCGTCGGCGCGGTCGAGCGCTGGGAGGCGCTGACCGGGGACCGGGTGAGGCAGGGCGACATCCTGCTCGGCCTCGCTTCCTCGGGCGTCCATTCCAACGGTTTCTCCCTGGTCCGGCGGCTCGCCGCCGACCGCGGCTGGAAGCTCGACCGGCCGGCTTTGTTCGATCCCGACCGGCTGCTGATCGAGGCGCTGCTCGCGCCGACCCGGATCTACGTCCGCTCGCTGCTGCCGGTCGTCCGCGCCGGACGGATCGCGGCGCTCGCCCATATCACCGGCGGCGGCCTGCTCGAGAATATCCCGCGGGTATTGCCCGAGGGCCTGCACGCGGTGGTCGAGGCCGATGCCTGGCCGCAACCGCGGCTGATGGCCTTCCTCCAGGCGCAGGGCAATATCGAGCCCGAGGAGTTCGCGCGCACCTTCAATTGCGGGATCGGCATGGTGCTGATCGTCGCGCAGGACGATGCCGGCGACGTCCGGCAATTGCTCGAAAGCGTCGGCGAGAGCGTCTCCGCGATCGGCCATGTCGAGGCCGGCGCGAAAGGCTGCACCGTGCGCGGCTCGGCCGGGACCTGGAGCGCGCGGGCGGATTGGTCGGCGACCCATAATGGCTGAGAAGGTCCGGGTCGCAATTCTGCTCTCCGGGCGCGGCTCGAACATGCTCGCGCTCTCCGAATATAAGCGCCGCGATCCCGACCGGGCCTATGAGATCGTGCTGGTCGCCTCGAACGTGCCGGAGGCGCGGGGTCTGGTGCTGGCGCGGCGGTTCGGGATCAAGGCCTGGGCGCGCAGCCATCGCGGCATCAAGCGCGAGGAATTCGACTCCTTGCTCGACGCCGTGCTGCTCGAGCACAAGGTCGAGATCGTGGCGCTCGCCGGCTACATGCGGCTGCTCTCGCCGGGCTTCGTCGAGAAATGGGAGGGGCGGATCCTCAACATCCATCCGAGCCTGCTGCCTTCGCACAAGGGCCTCGACACCCATCAGCGCGCCATCCTTGCCGGCGACGAATATGCCGGCTGCTCGGTCCATGTCGTCACCGCCGATCTCGATTCCGGGCCGGTCGTCGCCCAGGCCCGGGTGAAGATCCTGCCGCGCGACGATCCCGACAGCCTCGCCGCGCGGGTGCTCGAGCAGGAGCATCTGCTCTATCCGCTGGCGCTGGAGGAATATTGCCGGGCGCTGCGCGAGGACGAGGCGAAGGAGCAGGAACGAGATGCCGGATAGCGACCTCCCGCCGATCCCCACAAGCGAGGAGACCGAAGCGGCGGCGGTGCGGCGGCGCTGGATCACGCTCGCCGAGGTGCTTGGCGTGATCGCGGTTCTGATCTCTGGGCTGACCTTGTGGAACGCCTATCGGCAGCGGAGCTCGGACGAGGCGGACAAGGCGGCGGCACGGGCCGAGGCCCAGGCCGAGGCGCAGGCTTTGCTGCTGCGCGCGACGCCCGACCGCGACGGCCGCAGGCTCGCCCTCGCCGCCGCCACGGCCGGCCAGACCATCCAGAACCAGAATATCGCCTTCCCCGGGCCGCTCGGCGTCGCCGCGGTCGACACCTTGATCGAGCCCCGGATCGAGGCGGACTGGTTCGAGCAGGCGCTGCTGCGCGCCCGGCATGACGCGGGCCGCGACGAGGACAGCCGCGGCGACGAGCGCATCCCGATCGCGATCACCACCACCTTCTTCAGCGGCGGCCGGATGTATCGCGACAGCGCGATCTACGATGTCGGCTATCGGGTCGAAGGCGGCGGCCTGTTTGGCGGGCACCATTTGCGGCTGCGCGGGATCTCGCGGGTCGGGACGGTGCCGCCGCGCACGCTGCAGGCGCGGCTCGACGCGCTCTGGGCGTCGCGGAACCCGCCGCGTCGGCCCTGATACGACTTCCCGAGCAGCACGTATTGAAACGGACTATTTCCGCTCATCCTGAGTAGGGACTGAGCTTGGCGAAGGCCCGTATCGAAGGACCGCTCGTTTGCAATGTGTCCTTCGATACGCCGTTTCGACAAGCTCAACGGCTACTCAGGATGAGCGGGTTGGGTTTGAGCTCTGCTCGCGGGCATCATCGCCCTGCTGCCCATTCCCTTGCCCACCGCCGAAGCGCTGCTCCCGCATCCCCTGCCACCAGCCGTGCATCGTCTCGACCGGTCGGTTCAATCCCACGCGGTCGACCGTATCAAACCAGGCTTCGGCCAGCACCACGACCTTGGCCGAAGTCTCGCTGGGCGGCAGGCGGTAGGCCCAGTCGCGCAGCGCATGGGCGTTGAGCAGGAACAGGGTCAGGGTCGCCCAGGCGATCGCCATCGTCGTCCATCTGAGGCCGTGCGGCAGCGGCACCGGCGGTTCGGGCAGGTCGACCGGCGACAAGGTCTCGCCGAGCTTCACTTCCGGCGCCGGCGGCGGCGGCGTTGGCGGCGCGGGATCGTAGGGCGCCTCCTCTTCCGACACCCTGGCTGCGACCGCTTCCCTCAGCATGACACCGACTCCGCCTAGAATTGGTAATAGATGAAGGGCGCGACGCCTTCGGGGCGCATCGCGTCGACGACGAGGATCAACAGGCCCGCGCCGATCCCGACCGCCGCGGCCGGCAGCGCCCGCACCCGCATCGCCGCCTGCTGGATGGTGAAGCGCGGCATGAAGTGCAGGCTCATCCCGAGCAGGATCAGGGCCAGCAGCAAGGGCGTCAGCAGCAGCGCGCCGTCGCCGGCGCCCCCCGCAATGCCGCCCAGGAAGGCGAGCGCGTCGCCGAAGCTCGCGGCGCGGAAGAAGATCCAGCCCAAGAGCACGACGTGGAAGGTGACGAACATGCCGAGCCAGGCGGGCAGCGGCTTCCAGGCCTTGGGCCGGACCTCGCGCCAGAGCCGCTCGGCGACCAGCACGGAGCCGTGCAAGGCGCCCCAGATCACGAAGTTCCAGCTCGCGCCGTGCCAAAGGCCGCCGAGCAGCATCGTCAACGCAAGATTGCGGTACGTCAGCCAGCGCCCGCCGCG
>Ga0213876_10002415_pt1 | contig 10979 bp, 11 predicted proteins | sample BarmaccomBMRX_R9_FD_160113 | JGI IMG/M metagenome (GOLD analysis project Ga0213876, IMG submission 160113) | Root-associated microbial communities from Barbacenia macrantha in rupestrian grasslands, the National Park of Serra do Cipo, Brazil - RX_R9 | ecosystem: Host-associated > Plants > Roots...
GTTTCGGCGCGAATGCAGGCCACATCGGGCGGCGGGGGCTCTGCTTTTCAGGCCTTGCGCGGTCTTGAGCGCGCGCTTGGAGGCGATACTGGCGCCAGCTCGCGCTGAAGCCGGCCGGAGACAGCCGACGAGACGTGATGGTGCGGCCCGCCGCCAAGGCGACACCGACGAGCGCTGCATGGCCGAGGAACTGGCCCAAGGACATTCGGACGCGCAGCCATAACCGGTTCAAAGTTTGGGGATCGCGAACTGCGCTTGCGCAAGCTCGGTGAACAAGCCACCCATTCGGATGAGTTCATCGAAGGAGCCCGTCTCCACGATCCGCCCGTGATCGAAGACAAGCACGCGCGTGGCGCGGCGGATCGTCGAAAGCCGATGCGCGATCACGAAGGTGGTGCGCCCGACCATCACCTCATCGAGCGCTCGCTGCAGCCTCTCCTCGGTCGCAGCATCAAGTGCGCTCGTCGCCTCGTCGAGGATGAGGATCGGCGGGTCCTTCAACAGGGCACGGGCGATCGACAAGCGCTGGCGTTCGCCGCCCGAAAGCAGGCGACCTCGTTCGCCGATCATCGTGTCGAGGCCTTCCGGTTGCCTGGCGATGAATTCCGCCGCCTGCGCCCGCCGGATCGCCTTTTCGAGTTCCTCTTCCGAGGCGTCCGGCTTTCCGGCGAGAAGGTTCTCTCGGATCGAGCGGGCAAACAGCATCGGTTCCTGGAAGACCACGCCGATATTGCGACGAAGCGATGTGAGCGTGATCTCGCGAATATCCCGGCCGTCGAGCAGGATGCGCCCGGATAACGGATCGAAGCTGCGATGCAAGAGGGCGAGCGTCGTCGACTTGCCCGAACCTGTGGGGCCGACGAACGCAATCGTCTCGCCAGGTGCGACATCGATGGTGAGATCGGCCACCGCCGCACGCTTGCCGTCATAAGAGAAGCTTACGTTCTCGAAGGAAATGGCACCGTTTGCGCGCCCGATGGTCACCGTCGTTGGCGCGTCGCGAAGCGTCGGCGCGGTGTCGAGCACCGCGAAAAATTCCGCAAGACGCGGTGCTTCGAGGAAAATGTAGTTGAGGAAGCTCACGACCTGCTCGAGCCTGAAGACCAAAAGGCTCGCGAGATTGACGAAGGTGACGATCTCGCCGACGGTTGTGAGCCCTTGCATGAACAACGAGACCCCGGCGCCGAGGATCGACAGGATGATCAAGGTTGCCGATGCGCGCGTGCCGATCGCAGCGAGGGCCCACCAAGAGAGAACCGGATTCTGCACCGCCATCAAACGTTCGATGAGGGCGCGCAGATCGCGCGCTTCCGTCTCGACCCGGGTGAAGCTCTGGATCACCGCCACATTTCCCAACGCGTCGGAGACGCGCTCGGCAAGGTCTCCCCGGTAGCGTTCCACCGATTGCTGCATGGTTTCGGTGTGGCGCAGCACGAGCGTCATGAGGACGGCGAAGATCGAGACGAGGAGCATGAGCACGAGGCCGAGCCGCCAGTTGAGGGCGGCGGTCAACGGCAGCATGACGAACAACGCGACGAAGGCGGCACAATGTTCGCGAAAAAAGGTGAGCCAGATACCGCCGAGGCTGAGCGAGCCGTCCGACATGACCTTCAACGCTCGGCCCGTATGCTTTTCCATATGGAAGAGCAGCGGCAGCGTGAGCACATGCTCGAAGAACTCCGCCATGACGGCGAGCCGGCGCCGATGCGAAAGCCGGTCGGCGTTGAGCGCCACGAGCGCCCCGACCCCGATATTGAAGGCGCCGAACCCGACCCATAGAGCAAATTGCGGCAGGAGGCTCGCCCAGCCGGGTACGATCTTGGCGGTCTGTGCCGCCGTGAGCGTATCGACGATGCGCCCGAACAGTACCGGCTCCGCGAATTGGGCTGCCGCAAGCGCCACATTTACGACCGCCAGAATGGCGCCGACGTGAAGCTCCGGGCCGAGCGCGGATAGAGCGCGTGCGTAAAGCCGGAGAATTTTCATGGCTCGATTATGCCGGCCCAAACGGGCGGGCAAATCGCCCAGCCCACCGGCGGAAAAGGTGCACGACGTGCCGCGGGTCGAAGCGGATAGTTCCGGAATCCGGTCCTCTGCTCAAGCAAAACCGGCGGAAAAGTCCCTATTTGACCACCACTCTCGCCCCGAGGGGGACGCGTTCATAGAGGTCGATCACATCGATGTTGCGCATACGAATGCACCCGGAAGACACGGCGTGCCCGATGCTCTCAGGCTCGTTCGTGCCGTGAATGCGGTAAAGCGTGTCCTTGTTGTCCTGAAACAAATAGAGAGCGCGAGCACCGAGCGGGTTGTCGGGACCGCCCTTCAACCCGCCAGCATCCACCACGGGTTTGAGATGGGGCCAACGCGCAATCATGTCGGCGGGCGGCAGCCAGCCCGGCCATTCCTTCTTTGCGCCAACCTGGGCAATGCCCGACCATTTGAAGGCCTCGTCGCCCACGCCGACCCCGTAGCGGATCGCCTTGCCCTTGCCTGCGACGAGGTAAAGAAAGCGGTGAGGCGTGTCGATCACCACGGTTCCCGGCGGCTCTCCCGTGGTGTTATCGACCTCGTAGGGAAGATATTGGGGATCGATCGCGGCCGTCGGGACCAGTGCCATCCATTCGGCGTCATGCGAGCTCACCACCGGCGAGGGGACGCTTTTGTAGCATCCGGCAAGCGCGAAAGTCAGGCCAATGGCGACGATCCGAAGCATGTGGCGCATAAGCTAAGATCCGGCGGCGAGTCGAACTTCTCTACCCTGCTTCATCCAATTTTGCCAACAAGGGAGAAACGTCCGGCGCGCAAATATGTTCAAGCCGTCGCAAGCGTGCCACATTAAGGGAAAGGGGCGGACATGTTTGCTGGGGGCAGGTTGCAAGCTCCTCGCGCGGCAGCCACCAAACGAGACGCATCTCTTCTAAATCTTGGGCCCACGCATTCCGATGACGACGCTTTATCTCACCCATCCCGCTTGCCTCGAGCACGAATCCCCGCCGGGCCACCCCGAGCGGCCGGATCGTCTTCGTGCCGTGTGGCGCGTGCTCGATGAGGCGCGTTTTGGCGCGCTTGAGAGGCGAAAGGCCAAGCTCGCCGATGCCGCGAGTGCGCTCCTTGCCCATGACGAGCGCTATTGCGAGACGCTGCCGAAGCTGATCCCGCCCGAAGGGCGTATCGCCCATGTGGATGCCGACACCTATCTTTCGGCGCATTCCTGGCCGGCCATCCTTTACGCGATGGGGGCCGCGGTCGAGGGTGTGGATTGCGTCATGCGGGGCGAGATGAAGAACGCGTTTTGCGCCACGCGTCCACCCGGCCATCATGCAGAGCGCGCGCGAGCCATGGGGTTTTGCCTGTTCAACCATGTCGCTGTCGCGGCTCGGAAGGCCCAGCGGGTCCACGGCGCCGAACGCGTCGCGATCGTCGATTTCGACGTGCATCACGGCAATGGAACCCAGGACATTTTCTGGAAAGACAAATCGGTGCTCTACGCCTCAAGCCATCAATGGCCGCTCTATCCGGGCACCGGCGCCGCCTCGGAAACGGGCGAGCATGACAATATCGTCAACTTGCCCTTGGCGAGCGGCACCGGCCCCCAAGTTTTCCGCGCCGCTTTTGAAAGCGTCATCCTGCCGCGTGTCGATGCCTTTGAGCCCGACCTGATCTTGATATCGGCAGGCTTCGATGCGCATCGGCGCGACCCCTTGGCGAGCCTCGACCTCGGAGAAGCAGAGTTCGGCTGGGTGACGCGCCGCTTGATGGAAATTGCCGAACAGCGTTGCGCCGGGCGGATCGTCTCGGTGCTCGAGGGCGGCTATGATCTCATGGGGCTTTCGGCCTCTGCCGCCGCCCATGTCGAGGCGCTCATGGAGGCGTGAGCGCGGCACGCAACGCCTGCAAGGTTGCCTGGGTGGAAGGGTCAGCAATGCCATCCACGCGCTCAGGGCGAAAATGGCGCTGGAAGGCGATGACAACGCTTCTGGTCTCTTCTCCGTAAAAACCGGTGGCCTCGATCTCGTAGCCGTAGGCAGAGAGAGAAGCTTGCAGCTCCTGGACCTTCGGCCCGCCATCACCCCCAGCGAGGCTCGGGCCGTCGCTCCACGGCGCGGGCGTGACGAAATGGCCTATTCCCGCGCGGTGAAGCCGGTCCCATGGAAAGCGCTCGCCCGGATCCTGCTTTCGCAAAGGGGCGATATCCGAATGGGCAAGGACCCGCACGGCAGGAATCGACAAACGCGACACGACGTCACGGCAAAGCGCGATCACCACCTCGATTTGAACGGCCGGAAAAATGGGATTGCCGCCGTCATGTCCGGGATGATCGATCTCGACTCCGATGGAACGCGAATTCAGATCCGTTTGGGCGTGCCAGGAGGATTGGCCCGCATGCCAAGCGCGACGATCTTCGCTCACCAGTGCAAAAACTTCGCCTTCCCGATCGACGAGATAGTGGGCCGAGACCTCCGAACGCGGATCGGTAAGCCTCGCGATCGCGCCCTGCGCGTCCGCCATGCCGGTATAGTGCAGGACCAGCATGTCCACGCTGGCCCTGCGCTTTCCATGGTTGGGCGAAGCGATGTTCCTGCATCGCAAGCCGGTCATTATTTCGGTGCCACCGGAATGGGTGGCCGGAACTGGCTTGACGCTCAGCGGCAGTAGACGTTGCCGTAATAATCCCGGTATGTCCCGTAGGGGCATGGTGCTGTCGCCGCGCCGACCACCGCACCCGTAGCACCGCCCGCGAGCGCCCCGATGGCAGCGCCTCGGCCGCCGCCCGCTGCCCCGCCGATCAAGGCGCCTGTACCCGCTCCGAGCAGACCTCCGCCGACCGCGCGCTCCTCGGGCGTGTTGCAAGCACCAAGGGTGAGCACCAGCACCGCAGCCGTTATAACCTTCTTCATCTCAAGCTCCTTGAACACGTTCGAATGCTTATCCGGCATATCGGCATTTCATGCTAGGCGCCAGCGCGCTCGCACAACAGCGCTATCGCGCATCAGGCTTAACGCGGATGCGGCAGCCTCAGGTTCCCTAGCGAGCCCGGAAAATGCCTCAATTTGACCATAGCGCGCGGCCTTCCATTTGCGAATGCGACGTTTTTGGCACCTCGGGGAGGACCCATGCCCATGCGATCCCTGCACCTGACCTCGCTCGCTCTTCTGGCGATGCTGCTTTCCGGATGCGTGGACGCCACTTCGCCGGCCTCCAGCCTGGCGGAACTCGAAGCTCCCTCGCAGGTCGGGGATTTTCAAATGGCGCACGGTGCTGCGGCGATGGCTCGCGCGCGCGAGCTTCGCCCCAGGATCGAGCAGCATGCGCGTGCCAACGAACTTCCCGTCGCTCTCGCGAACGCGATCATCCGAATCGAGAGCAACTACAACCCGAGGGTCGTGCACGCGGGCAACTACGGTCTTATGCAAATAAAGCTTGCCACCGCTCGCGCGATCGGTTTCGGGGGATCCCCTGCCGACCTCCTCGATCCCGACACGAACCTGCGCTACGGGTTGAAGTATCTCGGGAGTGTATACCAGCAATCGCAAGGCGATCTTTGCCTTACCGTCATGAAATATCAAAGTGGCCATCGGGCCCTGCGTATGACGGCAAGCAATCGCGCCTATTGTAGCAGAGTGAAAGGCCTGATGACGGCCGCCGGATAGGGTTCGGCAAGGCCGCATCGCCAAGTTCTCACGGTTTCGTGATCGGCCGCTACTGTGGATTTCAAGTAACGCGCCGTGCTTTTTTTGGCCGGGGTGTCGCCATTTTTCACGCGTCCCTAGTTGACGGACGGCGTGAGTTCGTGTCCCGTGTTCAGCGCAATCGGGAAGTATTCGGCGTAGTTGCGCTACGTCGAAGGGATTCGGTCATCGATCCGCCGGCCCGCGCGATGTCGATTGCTTTCCCTCGGCGCGGCGCCAAGGGAAAATTTGAAGAGCTTGGGTCGACAGGGATACCGCTGCATGGCTTCCGGTACTGTCAAGTGGTTCGACGAGACCAAGGGTTACGGCTTCATTCGTCCGTCTGACGGCGGAAAGGATGTATTCGTCCATATCACCGCCGTTCGCACGGCGGGTCTACAGACACTGGCCGAAGGACAGAAAGTCAACTTCGACCTCGTTTCGGAGCGCGGGAAAACCGCGGCGGGCAATCTGTCGCTCGCTTGAACGCGCCTCTCGCGGCCAGGCCATCGGTCTTGTCGCGGGCTTGAGAGGCCGCCTTTCGAAGCGGTGAGCCGCTCATCCGAGTGCTGCGTGCGAATGCGCTCGGAGGCGTGGCGGATTTGACTCGATTTGCAAGGGGCATTCGCCGCATGGGGGGAATTCTGCTTTCTCGCGTTCGGGTTGAAGCTCCGGTCGTCGTGAGCTTGGGCCAGAAAGAACGCTCGAAATCGCGTCACCACCGGTGAAGTTCGAGGGGGCGAGCCCCTGGAGAAGGTCTAAAGGGGGCGGAACATCGCCCTCGCGGTTTAAGGAATCTCGGCCAGCGTGGCACCCTTACTTGAATCTCAAAGCCGTGCAGGCTGCCCGCGGGGACAAGCTTGGCGAGCTTCTACCCAGCTGCGATGTGGGCCGCCCTTTCCTTTTCCTCATCGATGAGGACTTTGGCTAGCAGCTTGCCCGCGGGGCTTCGCGGCAGCTCGGCGCGGATCTCGAGCGCAGTCGGCATTTCATGGCGTCCGATGCGATCGCTCAAGAAATCACGCAGCGTCTCCAGCGTGAGTGCGGGCGCGCCCTCTTTTAAGGTCACGAAAGCCTTTGCCGCCTGCCCGCGATAAGGGTCCGGCACCCCGATGACAATTACCTCCTTTACGTCACCATGCTCGTAGATCGCGTTCTCGATCGCGACCGGATAGACGTTGAAGCCCGAGGAGATGATCATGTTCTTCTTGCGATCGACTATGCTGAACTGCCCTTTTTCGTCCCTTTTACCGATGTCCCCGGTGAGGAAATAGCCGTCCACGAAGGCTTCCGCCGTGGCTTGCGCCTTTTTCCAATAGCCTTTGAATACATTGGGACCGCGGATGGCGATCTCGCCGATCTCATGAGCGCCGAGTACTTCCTTCGGATTCTCCAAGGACACTATGCGTAAGTCGATCCCGGGATACGGAATACCGATGAGTCCCGGACTCGAGGGTGCGCTCATAACCATCCGGGTTCCGGCGGGCGCGGTCTCCGTCATGCCCCAGCCGCCCCCCATGCGCCGGCCCAACAAACGTTCGAGGCGTTTTTCGACCTCGAACGGCATGGGGGCGCCTCCCGATCCGCATTGCTTCAATGACGAGAAATCACGCCTGTCGATATCGGGCAGGTTTGCTAGCGCGATCCACATGGTCGGCACGCCGAGCATGATGCTTGCCCGTCTGGTCTCGATGTCGGCAGCGACGGCTTGTGCGTCGAACCGGGAATGCAGCAAAAGCTCGTTGCCGTCGCGCAACCCCCGCAGCAAAATCACCGTGAGCGCGTAAATGTGGAAGAGCGGCAGCACGCAGATGATCCGCTCTTGACCTGGCATCAGCCCGTCAGGCTCGCTCCAGCTTCGGTACATGCTGACGGTGGCGGTGAAATTGGCATGGGTCAGCATGGCGCCTTTCGGCACGCCCGTGGTGCCGCCCGTATATTGCAACACTGCCACGTCGTCGGGCGACACCTGCGCGGGGTTGCACGAGGAACATGGGCGCAACATGTCGAAAAGCGATGCCACGCCCGCCCGGCGAGGCACTTCAATGCCCGATGACGGTCCCCAATACGCATCATCGCCCACCCAGACGCGCTCCACGAGGCCTTCTGCCTGAAGTGCCAGCGCGTTCGGCAAAAGACTTGGAAAATTTGTGGTGATAAGCGTGCGCGCACCCGAATCCTTGACCTTGTAGGCGAGCTCTCGCGGCGCATCGAGCGGGCTCAGGTGGGTTATGCGCGCGCCAAGGCGCAAGGCCGCAAAAAACGCAATCGGGTGATAGGGTGTGTTGGGCAGGTAAAGGGCGACCGTGTCACCCTTGGTGATCCCGGCTTCTGCGAAGCCCGCCGAGAGCTCGGAAACGAGCCGGCCCAGTGTTGCATAATCGAGCCGGGCCTCGCGATAGGAGAGCGCCGGCCGAGCCGGCCCCTCGGAGATGGCCAAGTCCAGAAGCTCCGGCAAGGTGCCGATCTCGATCGGAGCGTCCCAGCGCGCCGCCCCCGGAAAGGCTTCGACCCAGGGGCGATGAGCCGTGGCGCCCATTATTCCCCCCCGAACTGTTCTGAAATCGTCGGCAACGCCCATGGGATTCGTTGCTTCCTCACCGCGGAGTTTCGTTGTTGGCCGGCAAGTTAGCCCAGCGCGCTAAAGCGCGCCAGGGCGAGCCGTTTGGACGGAAGCTTTGCGTTTGGCGTCGCGCCCGCAGCCGAAAACACCTGTGCAGAAGCGCATCGCGCTTGGCGCTTTCGAGGAGAGGAAACCTCGTGCTAAGTCGTGGGCACAACCGCGGGAGTTCTCATGCCGGCAGCATTTCACACTTTCCTTTGCCGCACCGACAACATCGGTGTGCTCATTCACGATGAAGCGACGGGCTCGACCGCGAGTGTCGACGTGCCGGAGGCCGAAGCCGTCGAGCGGGCCTTGCGCGAGAAGAACTGGCGACTGACCCATATCATCGTCACGCATCGCCATCTCGATCACATCGAGGGCATTCCGGCGGTGAAGGCCAAGACCGGCGCGCGGGTCATCGCGCCGAAAAAGGCATCCGCCGAGGTGCCGCAAGCCGATGAGCTCGTGGCGGGAGGAGACAAGGTCAAGATCGGCGAGCTTGCAGCGTCGGTGCTCGACACGCCCGGCCATTGCGCCGACCACATCTCGTATTGGTTCGCGCAAGACGCCGCGCTGTTCGCCGGCGACACCATTTTCACGCTCGGCTGCGGGCGCGTGAGCGAAGCGGCGCCTTCCGTCCTTTGGTCCTCCTTGCAGCGGATCGCCGGCTTGCCTAACGAGACGCGCATCTGGTCGGGCCATGAATACACGTTGTCGAACGCCAGGTTTGCAATTTCCGTCGATGGGGCAAATGAGGCGCTCAAGGCCCGATACGCCGTGATCGAGAAGTTGCGGGCGCAGAACAAGCTCACCGTGCCGACTACGCTCGGCGAGGAGAAGGCAACGAACCCCTTCCTGCGCGCCGGCGACCCGAAGGTGCAGAAGGCGGTCGGCATGGCTGGCGCCGACGCGAGCGCGGTATTTGCCGAATTGCGCGAGCGCAGAACAGGTTTTAGCCTGCCATCGGCCTCGCCATGACATTCCCTCTCTCGGCCGATGCAATCATCCGGGAGCTTGGGCTTTCGCCGCACCCGGAAGGCGGCTGGTATCGAGAGAGCTTTCGTGACAGCGCGTTGTCGAGCGATGGCCGGGCGATATCCACGGCGATTTATTTCTTGCTGAAAGCCGGCGAAACCTCGCATTGGCACCGCGTCGATGCAGCCGAGATCTGGATGTGGCATGCGGGCGCCCCGCTCGCGCTTTCCATCTCGCTTGATGGCGACGGATCGCAAACCCATCATCTTGGAATTGATTTCGCCGCAGGCGAGCGCCCGCAAGCCGTCGTGCCGGCGCTTGCCTGGCAAAGCGCGAAAAGCCGCGGAAGCTGGACGCTCGCCTCCTGCGTGGTCGCGCCCGGGTTTGAGTTTTCTGGCTTTGAATTGGCGGCGCCCGGTTGGAATCCGGGTCGCAGCCGCTGAGGTAAGATCGGGGCCACTGCAGCAAAAGGAGAGCACCATGGCTGAATTCACCGTCTACGGCGTTCCCGGCAGTCCTTATCTGCGCTCCGCCCTCATCGGCTTCGAGGAGAAGGGCATCGCCTATCGCCTGGTCTCCATGGGGTTTGGCGAATCCAAGGCGCCCGAGCACCTCGCCCGCCATCCCTTTGGCCGCATTCCCGTTGTCGATCACGGCGATTTCAGGCTTTACGAGACTCAGGCGATCATTCGCTATCTCGATGACGTGTCACCGCCGCCGTCATTCGAGCCCCGCGATATCCGCTCCAAGGCGCGCATGAATCAACTCGTCGGCATCGCGGATTTTTATTTCTTCCCCAAGGTTACGGCCACGATCTCCTTCCAACGCCTTGTCGTCCCGATGCGCGGCGGCACGCCCGACGAGGCGGTGATCGCGGCCGCGAAGCCCGACGCCGTGACCTGCGTGAAAGCGATCGAGGCGCTGATGGGGGATGTCTACCTCACAGGCGAGGAAGTCTCTCTCGCCGACATCATGCTCATTCCCAATGCTCATTATTTCTCGCTCACCCCGGAAGGAAAGGAAACCCTCGGCGACGGAAAGCTTCAGCGGTGGGTCGAGCGCATGCGGCGTCGTCCGAGCTTTGAGCGCACGGAAATCGAAAGGCTCAAGGCAGCCGCTTGAGTCGCCTACGCCGATCGACCTTTGCTCCTCAATTCACGTAGAGGTCGGAGCGCTCGACTTCGAACGCATCAGACCAGGTGACCCGGCCCTGGAATGGGAGCGTGATGCCGTGGGCCGCGAAGGCCTTGGCCATCAATCGGCGCGGATTGGCCGAAGCCATGGCGATCGCATCCTCGAAGCTCGCGAACCCCCAGTTCACGATGTTGCGGATCGCGGTGTCGAGCGTCAGTGAAGAACCGGCAAGGAGCGACTGCCCTGGCAAATGCACCTTGCCATCGCGATCCAGCTCGATCGTAAAGCCCGCGAAAGGATGCGGGCCAATGGACTCGGCGGCTGCCGCCGAGACGGCATCGGTGACGAGGATCGAGCGCTCCTTGCCTTTCGCCCGAAGGAGCACTTTCAAGGCATGCGGAGGAATGTGGATGCCATCGGCGATGAAATCGGCAAAAAGGCCGTCCTCGGCGAGCTGAGCCAAGATGGTGTTGTCGAGCTTGTGCACGGATTGCGGAACGCCATTGCCGAGATGCGTCGAGAGGGAAAGCCCAGCCTTGATCGCGGTTGAAAGCACCTCTCCTTTCGCCGCGCTGTAGCCTATCGCGACGACC
>Ga0213876_10002416_pt1 | contig 10978 bp, 11 predicted proteins | sample BarmaccomBMRX_R9_FD_160113 | JGI IMG/M metagenome (GOLD analysis project Ga0213876, IMG submission 160113) | Root-associated microbial communities from Barbacenia macrantha in rupestrian grasslands, the National Park of Serra do Cipo, Brazil - RX_R9 | ecosystem: Host-associated > Plants > Roots...
GTTTATCTCTTGCAAACCATAAGCGATGATAGGCCATCAGGCTCACAAAATTCTGTGCGGGAGCGTTGACACTGCCAAAAGGTGAAACGCCTGCGCCGTTTTCAAAACCGAGGTCTGCGGTCAGGCTGAAGGCCGCCTTGGTTACCGAAGCGACAGGTGTATTTCGATACCTGAGCACAACGCTGTTGTCGCTATGAAAACGGAACCGGGAGGGTTTTTCAGGTGTATCGTATCCGCCGTAGATACTACAGAGCAATGACAAAGATTCTTTAGGTCTGAACTGCACCTGCAACCCAATTCCAGGGGCTTCATTGAACATGCCATAAGTCTGCCAGCCGTTGATCAGCCATGCTTCCAGTTTGAGGCGGTCCTGCCATTTCTTCGAGGGGAATAACTGCATCCGCAGACCGGTGAAAAACCAGGGTGTATTATCGGAAGTAAATGATGGCTGGTAATTCCAGTTCTCAAAATTGTTGTAAGACAGTAGTCCGATATATGACTTGAATAATCCGATATCGATGTTCATGCCCTGCAGTATGTTAAGGTGCCGGCCGGCATAGGCTTCTGTAATGTAGCGCATTGCGTTGTAGAGATCATACTGGCCCCGCAGCGCCGTAACATCGTTCCGCGGCACACCGGTTGCCCTGGTACCGAACTGGAACATCAGTCTGGCCCGGCTATTGCCATTGTGAAAATCTCCGCCGGCTTCGATATAACTTATTTCGAATTCGTTTGCCCTGAATGTGCTGGTGGAACCTGTGGTGGTATGGTCTATGGGATGATTGAAGGAGTAATTGTAATGCGCATCGATCGTTACCGAACCGGTGAAATATTTCGAACTCAATACCGACCCGGACTGCCGGTTATTGCCCTGCACCCAACTGAAATCTGCGGCTGCGGTATCAACTTTCTGAGCTTTCAGAAAACTCCCGCATAGAACAAAAGCGGCCATCATCAATACCCGTCGCAAATGGATCGGCGCTGAGGGTTGATACACGAGCGGTACATATTCTACTACCACATCATTTTTGTCGAGCCCGAATGCTTTCTCATCGCTCAGCGACATATTTTTCAGCATGAAATAACTGGATAACAGCATTCCTTCCCGCAGGGTAAATTCGTTTTCCACCGACAGGAATTTCTCGATCACCACAAAAGTGAAATCGGGTTCGCTGTTATAGCGGGTGGAGCCGTCGGGCCGGATATGCAGGTTGAGTTCGCGGGCCTGTACCAGTTCCTGTACGATCCGCTTAAAATAGATCTCGGTCCTGGGCTGAATGCGGAACCCGATATGCAGATTGATCTTAATGATCTTGTCGTCCACCAATTCCGACACATCGTATTCTAAGGTATAAGGCTCTGTTGTGCGGTTCACATGAAGGAACCAATATACATCTGCGCGTTTCGGTTTTTTGGAAAGGATAGACCGGATGATCTTTTCTTCGATCTGGCTGCGACTGTTGGCTTTGGTAAGATAGATGAGGTGTGTGGAGAATTTGGGTATCGTGTCATCGTTCGATAACTCCACCAGTTGCGGGCTATATCGACCGAGGTCAACGAAGCGGACGAGGCGGTTGTTGATCCGGCGGGCGTAGTACCAGATGTACATGGTCATGAAAATAAACAACTCGAAAAAAAGGAACATCCACCGTTCCCTGATCTTGGCAACATTGGCGATAAAAAAAGAAGTTTCGATAATAGCGAACATTCCTATCACCAGCGTCACATACACCTGCTTCCATTTGAGTTTGAAGATCAGGAAATAGTTCAGCAGTACGGTCGTCATCATCATGGCAACTGTGATGGAAAATCCGTAAGCTGCTTCCATGTGCGATGAGTTCCGGAAATAGAGTACCATCAGGATGCAACCGAACCACAGGATAATATTGACGCTCGGAATATAGATCTGTCCCTTGACATCCGACGGCTGGCGCACGGTTACCCTGGGCCAGAAATTCAGGTTCATGGCTTCGCTGATCAGCGTGTAGGAGCCTGATATCAGCGCCTGCGATGCAATAATGGTAGCGGCTGTAGCTATCAGGATGCCGGGTATCAGGAACCAGTCGGGCATCATTTCAAAAAAAGGATTGATGTTATCCAGATGCTGTATGCCCGAATGCATCACCCAAGCTGCCTGCCCGGCGTAGTTGACGAGTAAACTGATCTTTACAAAAGCCCAGGTGATGCGGATATTCCTGATACCGCAATGACCGAGATCTGAATACAGGGCTTCCGCGCCGGTAGTACAAAGGAATACCGCGCCCAGCAACCAAAATCCTCTGGGGTAATGAATAAGCAGTTGATAACCGTAATAAGGATTGAAAGCCTTGAGTACGTAAGGATGATGAATGATACCTGAACATCCGATAACAAAAAGCATGGAGAACCAGACCAGCATAACGGGTCCGAATGTCTTGCCGATTGCATTGGTTCCGAAGCGCTGAAAAAAGAACAGGGCGGACAATATCATTATCACAATGCCGATGGTAAGGGCATTCCCCGGTACGATAATATTTTCCAATCCATGTACTGTATTCAGTCCTTCAACTGCCGAGGCCACGGAAATAGGCGGAGTGATGATGCCGTCGGCCAGCAGCGTAGTGGCGCCGAGTATGGTAGGGATCACCAGGTGTTTGCTGTAGCGTCTTACCAGTGCGTATAATGAGAATACGCCGCCTTCTCCCTGGTTGTCTGCCTGCAGCGTAAGCCAGATATACTTGAGAGTGGTCTGAAAAAGCAGGGTGTAAAAGATCAATGAAACGCCGCCATACACCAGCGTTTCACTAACAGGCCTGTCGCCGATGATCGCTTTGAGCACATAGAGTGGGCTGGTGCCGATGTCTCCATAGATGATGCCCAGCGCCACCAGCAATGTGGCAATAGTTACCCTGTTCAAATTCCCATGATTTGAATTCATATAAAAGATTGATATGGTTGATGTTTATTCCGGCGCGAGAAAGCGGTAGCCGATGCCGGATTCGGTTACGATGTATACAGGCCTGTTAGGATCGGTTTCTATTTTTTTTCTCAGCTGTGCAATGTATACCCGCAAATACTGTGTCTGGTTAAGATACCCCGGACCCCATACCTCCCGTAAAAGGTATTGATGCGTGAGTACCTTCCCTTCATTCCGGGCGAAAACAGAGATCAAACCGTATTCTGTCACTGTTAGTTTGACCAGCTCACCATTTTTCCTAAGCTGCCGCATGGAAAAATCTATTTGTAGGTTCCCGAACTGCATGGTCGGGCTGTTTTCGAAGCCGGTTTGGTCGCGAAGTGCGGAGCGGATACGCGCCAGCAGCTCGCCCGTGCGAAAGGGTTTTACCAGGTAGTCGTTGGCTCCATTGTCAAGCGCACGGATAATACTCTCTTCACTGTTCTGTACCGACACTATGAGCACGGGAGAGGTATACCATTCTCTCAGTTTCTGCAGTACCGACTGGCCGTCCTCATCAGGCAGACCAAGGTCCAGCAGGATCAGGGAAGGAGGATGATTGGCTGCATGGATCAGACCTTCTTTAGCATCTGCGGCCTGTTTTACTGAATAACCGTTGCTCGACAGGGTGATCTCCAGCAGCTTCCTCATCTGCGGTTCGTCGTCTATGATCAGTATTTCATTGCGGTTACTCATTCTTCAGGTTTTTCAGGTATGAGGTTTCAACAGGAATCGCGATGGTAAAGCTGGAACCTCCGCCCTGTCTGTTCTCAAGATGCACCCTGCCGTGCATGGATTCCACAAACCCTTTTACGATCGATAGCCCTAGCCCTGTTCCACCCGTTTTGCTGTGTTGCGCGCGAAAAAAAGGATCGAAAGCTTTGGCAATATCCTTCGGATCAAAACCAGGCCCGTTGTCGTCGATCACAATTTCGAGCAGGTCTGCATGACAGGCAGCCGTAATATCAACAGAAGCCGGCGAATGACCGTGGGTGATGGCATTGATCAGAAGATTTGTAAGCACCTGTTCCAGTAAACCGCGGTCGATCCGGCAAAGCGGAATCGAAGGGTTGACATTGATAGAGATCCGCTGTGGCCCCTGCAGTTCTTCCAGTTGCTGAACGGTATGGTAAAGGAGTTCGGTAATATCGCACCAATCAGCTGCGGGATGAATAAAGCCTGCTTCCAGCCTCGACATGCTAAGCAGGTTATCTACCTGCCTGTTCAGTCTGAACGAGGCCTTTGCAATTTCAGAGATCAGTTCGTATTTATTTTCCGGCGTAAGATTGCGCGATTGTTGCAGGTTATCGGTTGCCGCGATAATGGCGGCAATAGGAGTACGCAGCTCATGTGAAAGACTATTGAACAAAGTATTATAAAGCTTAAGCGTATGTTCTTTTTCCTGCCGCTCCCGGCTCTTTTTCTCCATCTTCCTGATCCGATAGGTGAATATCGCGCTTGTAGTGGCGACGACAAAATACATGAGCAGCAGGATCAGATCTTCCGTAGCGCCTACCTGCAGTGTGAAACGGGGAGGTATAAAAAAGAAATCCCAGATCAGAGCGGTCAGAAACGCCGCCCAGAGCCCAGGCAGAATATCGACGCCCAGGGAAACAAGAGAAACCGTAACCAATAAAATAAAAGCGACCACCCGGTAGCCTGCAACGGGGCTCAAAAACCAGCATATCAGGCTGATCAAAGTGATCAATATCGTGCTGTAAAGGAGTTGTGCGGTTTTGGAAACTGGCCGGAGCATGAGCAAAGGTAGAAAGCCAGGTATAAGGATAATATCAAAATACGGCCTTTCCGCATCAAAGTTTTATAAATGGCCCTGTTCGCAGACCGGGTTATCCTGGCTACGCCTTGGAAAAAATGGCTGGAAGCAGTGATTGAATAACCGCTTTTGACAACCGATGTATTCCGTCCTGACTAATCTAGTAACTGCCCCCTTCGCGGTGAATAGGTACTACAGCATCATTGATCGGGCTGTGGCCATCCGGAGATCCATCCTGGTTCGCTTCGTTGGCTTCCGGTGTGTCCGGGTGCGAGGGCTCAACGTGTTTGACAAGCACCGGTTTTATGGGTATTCGTTTGCGAAGCTTGCGTTGTGGCGGTGATGTTGTTTCGGTATTGGCCGCAGTATCGTCTGTACTGACCAGTTGCCCGAATTTTTCCGCAATCGCGCCGGCAGCTTCACCAATGGCGTGCCCGATCTTTTCGGTAAATGTTTCCGGTTGCTGCTGTTCTTCTTTCGTTGGGGGTGTTGCTTTGCCCATATTGATGCTTTTATCACGACGTTAAAAATACGATGCCACCAGGGTTGACTTTAACGGCGGAACAATTTGTGGAGCATCGGGATAAGGATCAATGAACTTAAGTAGGTCAAATGATACCAAACAGGATAATCGTTCCAGACCCTGCAAAAATGAATGTAGGCGGAAATAGCAAACAGGAGCAGGCCCGTAAGAACAGCGCTATTGCCGCGATCTTTTGCGATAAAAGTTGCGGTCATAGTGGATAGGATCGATGCAAGAATCCCCGCACCTAGTCTTGCCCAAAGCATGCCGATCGTGTAGGATTTATCTGCCGCTGCAACTGCATACGCGGGCCAGCATCGCCGGAGCAGGTACAGTCCCGAGGCGCCGATGATGGCAAAGACCACGAGCCCGGCCAGTTCACTTATCCCTGTTTTGTTCCTTCCATTCTGACTCATCAGAGCGAAGGTCGGCTACGGTACTTTAGCCCGCAACATTTGCGCTGAATTTGTGGACTTTTTTGTTCGGGTAGTTGTGGCCGAGCTTATGGATTCTTTACCACATCTTCGAGTTCCACATTCGTATCTGCATCTTCTTCACCTTCCATAAGCGCATCCTGGATGGTTGTGGTATCCGCCTGTCTTTGCTTGATATCACGTGATTTGGTGCGGTTGAGTATTTCAGATAAAGCGTCAACGCATTCCGATACAGCGGTTTCGAAATGGGCGCCATGTCTTTTTACAAAAGGATCGTTACCGGGCATCTCCAGCCTGATCTCGCAATAATCGCCGTCGGCCTCCGAACCGGGGCCCTTGAACAAGGTCACATCGGCACGGATGATCTTGTCATTTTTCAACGTGTTCAGTTTCTCGCTCACAAAAGCTTCGAGGTTCTCCCCGGCCTTAAATCCTAAAGATTGAATTATGATATCCATGGTCGATTAATTTCTGGATATCATACCATAATTATGCCAGCCGGAACCGCTCACATCGTCCCCTTGATCTTCCCTAACACCCTGCGGGCCGGATATCAGATCAGTCTATCTGATTATAAGAATTCTGTATATCTTCAGAAGCATAATCAGAATCGATCAAATTATGAAGGAACGATGAAGACATTAGTATGCACCAAACCAGGAACACTTGATTATTCAATCGGTGAGATGCCTGAACTGCAAGCCAATACCGCCCTGATAAAGATCAAACGGATCGGCGTTTGCGGTACGGATCTTCATGCCTTCGAAGGACCGCAATTGTTGAGGCTGTCCTACCGAAGAAAACGAAGTGACCCGACGGAGAACGCAACTAACGAGACCCTATCTGCGCCAAAATACCCGGCATGTCAATAATGCCCCAATGCTCTTTGAATTTACCATCGTGTAACCTGATCATGTCAATTACATCGATAGTAACTTCCCGGCCGGTGGCAGGTACGCCAAAGAATTCGCCTTTGTGTGTCGCATGAAAGGATTTGCGCGTAGTTACAAAATCTCCTTCTGCAACCTGCTCATGAATGACTACCCGAATCCCGGAAAATGCCGGTCTCATAATATTATCGAAGAACCAGATCACTGCCTGTGGCCCCCGCGGTGAGTCTGCCGGCGCAGCGCAGTTAGTGAAATCGTCGGCAATGAGCTCGTATGCTACGCTTTCATCACGGCCTTCGATATATTCTTTGTTGACACGCCTTACCAGCGCTTTGTTTTGTTCTGCAGTCATAATAATTGGTGTTGTTGTTAGGCAAATCTCTGATATGCCGCTGCCGCGGCATGGTATGGATGCTGCTTTGTATGGTCTTATTTATTCCCACGGTACTGCAAGGGTGTTACCCCCGTCAGATTTTTAAAGAACTTATTAAAATGAGATGGATCTGCAAACTCGAGTCCATAGGCGATCTCTGCAACGGAAGAACCCGATTGTCTCAGCAATGCTTTTGCTTCCATCAATATCATTTCGTTTATCAGTTCGTGCGCTGTTTTGGAACACTCCGATCTTACAACGCGGTTCAGGTGGTTGGCGCTCACGTGCAGGAGCTGTGCGTAGTCGGAAACTTTTTTATGGGTAAGGAAATAGTGACTTACCAATTTGATAAACCGCCTGAACAGCGCATTTCCGTTTCTGGCAGTTTCCTGATTCGATAATTGCTGACGCCGGTAGCTGCGCTCCGCGTTCAGTAGCATTAGCTGTACATAAAGTTCTATCGATGCAGCTGTGGTACGATCATTTCGCTTGATCTCTGCGTCAATTTTAGATACCAGGTGTTCCATTTCCATCCCTTCCTCGTCGCTGATCTCAAAACCCTGTACCCCCGTATAATTCATAAAAGGAAATTCCCGGATATTTCTGAGCACCAGCGACTGCCTTACAAAGTCTTCTGTAAACAGCAGGTAGAAGGCATAGAAGTCGGGACTTCTGTTCCATAATGTAAATATCTGTCCGGGAAACCCGAAGACCACTGTGTTGCGTCGAGGATGAAAGGATTCGAGCCCCAGTTTGATATTGACGCTTCCGGCGCGGGTAAGTGCGATCCGGTAAAATTCGGTTTTAATAGGGCCGAGACCGGAAACCATATTGGCAGTAGAGTAGAGGCCGAAGCCGCCAGCAATGAGCTTACTCGAATTGTCGAGCGCAAAATCGTTTTCCGCAAGGCCTGTTTTCTGCAGTTTATAAAATGCAGCGTCCAGGTTGGTTTTCTTCAATGGTTGGCTTTTCCTGGTCACACCCAAAAATATCACAATTGAACAGCCTGGTCAATAGTCGCGCTCATCCGTTTTCCGCGGGTTTTCTCGGGTTCTCCGCGGTAAGCGGCAATATCTTCAGGGTCACCGCAACTGTCGGAGCGAGCGAATACTCATTCAAACATCCTGGCAAAACCTCAGGGTATTTCCATCCGGATCAGTTACGTAAAATTCACGTCTTCCCCAGGTCTGGTCAACAGGCCCCTGGTGTACGGGCGAATTGGGTTTGGCAGAGCTGTCCAGGCCTCGGCTTTTATATCGGGCAAAAAGATCGTCTACGTTTTCTACCCACACATTCACCACCGATCCGAACAGGCGCTCACTCTCATGGGTCGTGATCTGCAGTTCTGTTTCCGCGTGGCCCAGGTCGATCACCGGCGAGTCGATCGTATCTTCGGGCCAGGTCATGTTGAAATCCAGCACCTCTGTGTAATGGTGCAGCGCAATTCTCATATCACGTACTTTGAACAGCGGGATAAATTTCATATCGCCAGTGTTTGCTTTTTATGATCGATAACCTGATACAGGCCGTTGCAATTTAGTATACCGTTCCCAACAACGCGATGCTGCTGCAATAAGACACGTGAACGGTTTTATTTTGGCGAACAGGCTCATACCAGCTTATTATCAACCGCATACCTGATCAATTCCATGGTATTATGGAAATTCATTTTCTGCATCACATGGGCGCGGAAAGTGCTGACGGTATTGCTGCTTAAGGCCAGTTCGGCCGCTATCTCTGAAACGGTCATGGCTTTTGCGAGCATGCAGAACACTTCGCGTTCACGGGCAGAAAGGTTGTTGATATCCCTTGTACCGGACTCGAAAGAGTCCGCCAGTATGGCTGCCACCTCATCATTTACATATTTTTTACCCGACATAACTCGGTTGATGGCCGTAACCAATTCGCGGGATGCGGCGTCTTTGGACAGGTAGCCCGAAGCGCCGGCATGCATAGCGCGCACTGCATAATCTTCGGCCGCATACATGGTCATAACGATAACAGGCACTTTATAGGTTTTCTTTATTTTTTCAATGGCGTCGAGGCCGGAGCTGCCGGGCGGCATAGTGATATCTGAAACAACAATATCCCACGGGCCCTCCGCCAGCAGCGCCAGCAGGCTCTCCGCACTGTCGGCCTCGGCCACCTGCGCAAAAGGATATGCTTCCTGCAGCAATACCCGGATACCTTCACGGACTATGGTGTGATCGTCTGCCAGAATGATTTTCATAATGAGCGTTTTTTAACCCGTATGCCTGTCGTTGTCAAAGTGCGTTTCGATGATCTCCGCCAGCATTGCTTCAGACAATGGTTTCGTCCTGAAATCCGTAATGATGTTTTCCCCTGCCGCGCGTTCTTTGTCGAGCGGATTTTCAGAAGTAGTGAGCATTATAATTACCGCGGGCCTGGGCAACTGCAGGTTCCTTAGTTCGTTCAGGAATTCCCAGCCATTCATACCGGGCATATTAATATCGAGGAAGATCAGCTCAGGCCCGGTCATTCCGCCGGCATACTGGGTTTTCAGATATTCCAGAGCCTGATAGCCGGAAGTCAGTGCGATCACTTTTCCCGCAAATTGGTTTTTCAGGATCACGCGCTCGTGGAAAAAATTATCGTCCGGGTTGTCATCCACCAGCATAATGCAGTTCAGTCGCCGATTCATTGCTGCAGGTTTGGAATGGTGAAATAGAATGTTGATCCCGCACCCGCCGCAGATTCCACCCACATCTCGCCGCCATGAAGTCCTACGATTTTTTTGCAATTCGGCAGGCCTATGCCATAGCCTTCATACAGGTCACGACTATGCAAACGCTGGAAAATCTGGAAGATGCGGTCGAAATGTTTCGGGTCGATGCCGATCCCATTGTCGCTGACAGACATCCTGCATTTGTCGTCGGTCGTTTGGGAATCGATCACGATATGGCAGGGAACCTCCTTTTTCCTGAATTTGATAGCATTACTGATCAGGTTCTGGAACAGCCTGCGCAGTTCGGTTTCGTAAACGTAAAGCGATGGCAGATCCACAACCGTGATTACCGCTCCTGCGCTGTTAACGGTATCTGCCATATCCGCGATCGTTTCTTCCACCAGCTTCCTGCAATCGGTATGCACCAGCTTTTTGTTTCGGCCGAGCAGCGAAAAATCGAGCAGGGCACGTACAAGGGAATGCATGCGTGTGGCGGCTTTGCCTATTGCATCAACGTATTTCCTGGCATTGTCGTCGAGTGTGGCTGCATAATCTTCTTCCAGGGCCTGTGCAAAATTTGACATCGTTCGCAACGGCTCCTGCAGGTCATGGGAGGCGATATAAACAAAATCTTCGAGTTCCCGGTTCTTGATCTCCAGTTCTACCTGCCGCTTGATCGCTTCTTCCTGTTTTTTTCGCTCGGTAATATCTATCACCGAAGCCAGCACCATAATGCCGTCTGCGGTCTCAATGGGGTTCAGGCCTATCTCAACCGGGATTTCTTTTTGGTCTTTCCGCAATGCAAAAAGCTCCCGGCCAATTCCCATCGGGCGGGTTTGCGGACGCGACAAAAACGAGTTGCGGAAATCGACATGCGCTGTACGGTAACGGGCGGGAATAAGCATTTCCAGGGTATTGCCGATCATTTCATTTTCCTCGTAGCCGAAAAGTTTCTTTGCTTCGTTATTGACGAGAGAGATTTTTCCGATCTGGTTAACAAGCACCATCGCATTGGGAGCAGAATTGACCACCAGCCTGAAACGCTCATCCGCTTTTTTTCTTTCGGTTATATCAATAATGGAAGCGAGGATCAGTGTTCCTCCCGTTGTTACCAGGGGGTTTAAACCTATCTCAATCGGGAATTCCGTTCGATCTTTTCGGAGTGCAAATAGCTCCCTGCCAGCTCCCATTGCCCTAACCGAGGGTGCGTGAAAGAACATCTGCCTGAAACCAGGATGGCGTTCGTGGTACCTGGGCGGGATCAGTACTTCTACTGTTTGCCCGATCAGTTCTGAGCGCCCGTAACCGAATAACTTTTCAGTCTGGTTGTTGGCATATGCGATCTTGCCGTCATTGTTCACTA
>Ga0213876_10002417_pt1 | contig 10976 bp, 5 predicted proteins | sample BarmaccomBMRX_R9_FD_160113 | JGI IMG/M metagenome (GOLD analysis project Ga0213876, IMG submission 160113) | Root-associated microbial communities from Barbacenia macrantha in rupestrian grasslands, the National Park of Serra do Cipo, Brazil - RX_R9 | ecosystem: Host-associated > Plants > Roots...
GCGCGATACGCCGTTTTTCTCGCATCTGGTTTTTGGAACCTTGGCTTTGCTGATGCTGGTCATCCTTCTTCACCGGCGGGGCGACAGCGACCTGGTGGCGGCAGGGCTGCTGCTGGCGGCCCTGGCCTTCAGCCTGAGTTTCTTCGTGGTCTCTATCGCCTGCGACTATCGCTATCTTTATGTCCTGGATGTTGCCGCGATGGCCGGTGCGTTGGCCTCAGCCGCCCGCCAAAATTGACTGCTTTTTATGCAAACGGAGGGAGCTTTTTGGCGAGCCGGCAGTTCTATTGCCGTAGCTGGAGGATTCTCTCATATGCGCGCCTGTTTCCTGGGTCAGAATGTAACGGCCTTGGGTTTCGGTATCGCAATGTTGCAAACCCCGCCGCTTCCCGAGCCGGAGCCGGAAAAGCCGCTGGAGAACCCGCCACGCGCGCCTCTTACGGTAGAGATTTCCGAGACCCCTCCGCCCGCGGTAGCCGCCTAAAAAGTAAAACTCCCCGCGGATGTGCTAGAAGCGGACGCCGGGAGAAACGCGCGTGATCCTGTTCCTGCTGTCCTATCTGGGCGGTGTCCTGACCATCCTCAGCCCCTGCATTCTGCCGGTGCTACCTTTCGTCTTTGCCCGTTCGGATATGCCTTTCGTGCGCTCCGGCCTCCCACTGCTTGCGGGCATGGCAGTAACATTCGCAGGGATTGCCACCGTCGCCACCCTAGGCGGAAGCTGGGCTGTCCACGCCAACCAGGCGGGGCGCATCGCCGCCATGGTGCTGCTCGCCCTGTTCGGCCTAACCCTGTTACTGCCGTCGCTGGCCGAGCACTTGACCCGGCCCCTGGTGGCTCTAGGCGACAGGCTATCAAGCCGCAGCCAGGGCCATGGCGGCGCCGGGGCTTCTCTGTTGCTGGGGGTGGCCACGGGCCTGCTCTGGGCGCCCTGCGCCGGGCCCATTCTGGGCCTTTTGCTCACCGGCGCGGCCATCCAGGGCGCCAGTGCCAACACGACTTTGCTGTTGCTTGCCTATGCTCTGGGGGCGGCCACCTCCCTGGCGGGCGCGCTGCTGATCGGCGGCAAGGTCTTTGCCGCCATGAAACGGTCGCTGGCGGCGGGGGAATGGATCAGGCGGGGCCTTGGGGTGCTGGTGCTGGCAGGTGTTGCCGCCATCGCCTTGGGGCTGGATACCGGCCTCCTCACCCGCCTTTCCCAGAGCCGTACCGCCGGGCTGGAACAGATGCTGCTGGATAAGCTGGGCTTTGGCCACACGGGCGAAAGCGTCGCGGTAAAGGGCAGCAGCTTACCGGTAGAGGGTGCCATGCCCCCGCTGGACGGCGCTACCCTTTGGCTGAATTCGCCGCCGCTGACCCCAGGAGCCCTCCGCGGCAAGGTGGTGGTGGTGGATTTCTGGACCTACTCCTGCATCAACTGCCTTCGGGCACTTCCCTTTGTCGAAGCCTGGGCAAAGAAATATGCCGGCCAGGGCCTGGTGGTAATTGGCGTACATGCTCCAGAGTTTGCCTTCGAAAAGGACGAAGGCAATGTCCGCCGCGCTGTCCGTGATCTGGGCGTCACCTATCCTGTAGTGTTGGACAATGGCCTGAAAATCTGGCGGGCTTACAAAAACGAGTATTGGCCCGCCCATTACTTTATTGATGCTCAAGGGCGCATTCGCCATCACCATTTCGGCGAAGGCGACTATGACCAATCCGAAAAAGTGATCCAGCAATTGCTGGCGGAAGCTGGCCGCAGCAACGTCCCCGGCGGCGTTGTCGTTCCCCGGGCAGGCGGCGCACAAGCAGCAGCCGATGTTACCACCCTGCAATCGCCGGAGACCTATGTCGGCTATGGCCGGGGGGATAATTTTGCCTCAGGTCCTGTGGTTTACGACCAACCCGCCACCTATGTCGCCCCGCGCTCTCTGCCCCTGAATCAGTGGGGCTTGGGGGGGCGGTGGACCATCGCGGAGGATAAATCCCGTGCCGAGAGAGCCGGCGCCCGAATCGTTTTTCGTTTCCACGCCCGTGACCTCCATCTGGTGCTGGGACCGGGAAGTAGCGGCAAGCCGGTGCACTTCCGAGTCACCTTGGACGGCCTAGCCCCCGGCGCTGCCCACGGAATGGATAGCGATTCACAGGGTTACGGGACCGTCACCGGCCAGCGCCTCTACCAACTGATCCGCCAGCCGGGCCCGGTCTCTGACAAGACCTTTGCAATCGAATTCCTTGACCCTGGGGGGGAGGCTTTCGCTTTCACCTTCGGTTAGCACCGCCCACCGCCGCTTTTTGGCAGTGACGGCCCTTGCCGTGCGCGGCACGAATCCTGATATTAGGAGTTAATAGTTCCGTGAGCCCGTTTCGGGTAACCGATTTTTATTTCGATTCCGGTAATTAGGCATTTCGCATGAAGAACCGTCCCGCCCTTTTGGCCGCTCTGGCTGTCAGCCTGATGCTCTCGGCTTGCGCCACTAAGGACCCACAGTCCCTGGCGCAGAACGATCCGTTCGAGCCCACCAATCGCGATATCTTTGATTTTGACGTCAAGCTTGATCATGCTGTGGCAACGCCAGTCGCTAAATTCTATCGCAGCGCCGTGCCACAGCCGGCCCGCGAAGGCATTCACAACGCGTTGGACAATCTCAACGCCCCGGTGGTCCTGGTCAACGACGTGCTGCAAGGCGAAGGCGAAAAAGCCGGCAATACCATCGGCCGTTTTCTGATCAATTCCACCGTCGGCCTGGCCGGCCTGATTGATGTTGCAGGCTCGATGGGGATTGCCGGGCATGACAATGATTTCGGCATTACGTTGGGCAAGGGCGGCGCCGCAGAAGGTTCCTATCTGGTGCTGCCCTTTGTCGGGCCGCGGCCGCCCCGGGACTTGGTCGGCAACGGCGTGGATATCGCTTTCGACCCCCTTACCTACATAACCTGGAACAACTCCACGCTTTACATCATGATTCGGGGCGGGCTCAGCGTGCTGGATTCCCGGGCCGCTAATATTGACGCGGTGGAGTCAATCGAGCGCTCTTCGATTGATTTCTATGCCACCACCCGCAGCCTCTATCGGCAGAATCGCAATGCCCAGATTCGCGGCGAGGCGGCGAACCAGGACCTGCCCAACTTCTGAAATGGTCAGCGCAATTAAAAAAAGGCGCCTTTTCAGGCGCCTTTTTTGTGCGGTTACTTGCTATTCGGCGGGTACCGCCGCCGGCACTTCGGCGGTCGGGTGGAAGCGCTGCCACTGGCGGGCGCACCAATCACCGAAGCGGTCAAGATAGAGATAGATCACCGGCGTGGTGTAGAGGGTCAGAGCCTGGCTCACTACCAGACCGCCGACAATGGAAATACCCAGCGGCTGGCGCAGCTCATAGCCTTCGCCGACACCGATCGCCAGCGGCAGTGCGCCCAGGATGGCGCCCATGGTCGTCATCATGATGGGACGGAAGCGCAGCAGACAGGCACGGTAGATCGCTTCCCTGGGCGTCAGATTCTCATTGCGCTGCAGTTGCACGGCAAAGTCTATCATGATGATGGCGTTCTTCTTGACCACGCCGATCAACAGCATGACGCCGATAAAGGCGATCAGGCTGAGTTCGATATGGAAGATCATCAACGCCAGCAGGGCACCGACGCCCGCTGACGGCAGAGTGGAGATGATGGTCAGCGGATGGATATAGCTCTCATAGAGAATGCCCAGAATGAGGTAGATAATGATGACTGCTTCCAGTACCAGCATGGGCAACTGCGCGGCGGTATTGTTGAGAAGCTGGGCGGTGCCGGCGAAAGCGCCATGGACCGATATCGGGACATGGATTGCCGCCATGGTGCGGTTGATGGCGTCGGTGGCCTGACTGACGGTGACGCCTGGCGCGGCGTTGTAGGAAAAGGTGGTGGCGACGAAAACACCCTGATGTTCCACTTCCAGCGGGGCCGTGCCCGGCTCCATTTTGACCACAGCGGATAGCGGTACCATCTTTTCGACACGGGTAGAGACGGCGGCGCTGGTGGAGCCGCCGGCACGCCCGGTGGTGGTGATGGCGTTCTGCTGCTGGTTGCGTATGGCTTCCGCCGCGGCCGCGGCGGCGTCGGCGGCGGCCCCGCCGGCCCCGGCAGCAGCGCCGGCAGGAGGCGCGACAACGACACTGCCGGCGGCAGCCTGTGAACCGGAAATGTTGCCCGAGGTGGAGACATAAACATCGCGCAGCGAATCCGGACTTTTCCAGAAACTCGGGTTCACTTCCATAATCACCCGGTACTGATTTTTGTCCTTGTAGATGGTCGAGACCGGCCCCTGGCTGAACAGGCTCTGCAATGTGCCGGAAATCAGATTGGTGGCCAGGCCCATGCGCGAAGCGGTGACACGATCTATCTTCAGTTCCATTTCCAGGCCGCCGGGCTGGACGTCGGGATTGACAGAGTCAATTTCCGGCACGTTCTGCAGCGCCTCTTCGATCTTGGGCACCCATTCCTTGAGGTCGGCAGTGGAATCGGCTTGCAGCGTATATTGGTAGTTGGCGGTGCCTTGGCGGCCGCCAACCCGCACGCCGGTGGAGCTGACGGAATTGATGAAAGCGCGAGCGCCGGCGATGGTGCTGAACTGGGGCAGCAACCTGGCGCGGACATCGTCGCTCGAGACATGACCGCGTTCAGCCGGCGGCTTCAGAGTTATGTAAAGGTTGCCCCGGCTATTCTGCAGCTGGCCGGCCACCGTCTGCACGGCCGGGTCCTTGCGGATGATGTCCATGAATTTCTTGAATTTCGGCTTCATGGAGTCGAAGGACGCTGTCTGGTCACCCATGATGTTGCCGTTAAGGCGTCCCTCGTCCGTTTGCGGAAAACCACCGCCCGGGACGATGGTGTAGAGATAAACATTGAGCGCAATGGTGATGAACAGGGTGGCCATCACCGTGCGCGGATTATCCAGCGACCAGTTCAAGGTCCGGCGATAGAAGTCCAGGCTGGCATCGAAAGTGCGGCGGGCCATGCGCATCATGCCGCTCTCCTTTTCGGCATCCGCAAACGAAATATAGGCGCACATCATCGGGGTGACGGTGAGCGAGACGATCATCGAGACGAAGATGGCAATAGTCAGCACCATGGCGAATTCATGAAAAATCTTGCCGATAATGCCGGGGAAAAACAGAATCGGAATGAACACCGCCACCAGCGAGACGCTCATGGCGAAGACGGTGAAGGCCACTTCGCTGGTACCGACCAAGGCAGCCTCCATGCGCGGTCGTCCCTCCTCCAGATGGCGGGTGACGTTCTCCAGAACCACGATGGCGTTGTCCACCACAAAGCCGGTAGAGATGATGAGGGCCATCAGTGAGAAATTGTTCAGACTGTAGCCGAAGGCATACATCAGGCTGAAGGTACCCAAAAGGGCCAGCGGCACCGAGACCGCCGGCACCGAGGTAGCCGGCAAGTTGCGCAAGAAGAAGAATACCACCAGCACCACCAGGAAAGTGGAAAGCAGCAGCGTCACTTCCACGTCACGCACCGAGTTGCGGATGGAGACAGTAGGATCCTGCACCACCAGGATGGGATCAATGGCGTTGGGCAGCGATTTCTGCAGTTCGGGCAGCACAGCCATAATGCGATGCACCACCTCAATCACATTGCTGCCCGGCTGCTGGGTAATGGGGACCAGCACCGCCGGCTTGCCGTTGGCGACGCCCATGTTCTTGACGTTTTCCTGGCCGTCATAGACTTCGGCCACGTCCGACAGATGCACCGGCGAATTGTTGCGATAAGCCACAATCAGGTTGCGAAAGTCCTTTGCTTCGCTGGCATTGTCGTTGGAATAAACCTGGATGCGCTGGCCGTTCTGCTCAATGGCGCCTTTGGGGCTGTTGGCGCCGGAGTTGGCGGAGGAAATCGCGCTCTTGATGGTGTTGAGATTGATGCCGTACTTGAAAACGGCCAGGGGGTTGAGTTCGACCCGGATGGCCGGTTGGGTGGCACCTTGCGGCGTCGCATCGCCCACGCCTTCGATCTGCGAAAGACGTTGCTGCAGGATATTGGCGGAATAATCGAAGATCTGGGCCGGCGCCAAGGTGGAAGAGGTCAGCGCCAGGATCAGGATAGGCTGGCTGGCAGGGTTAAACTTGCGCGCCTGGGGCGGGTTGCGCAGCGACGACGGCAGGTCGCTCATCGCCGCCTGGATCGCGGCCTGCACGTCGCGCAAGGCGCCGTCAATATTGCGGCTGATGTCGAATTGCAGCACCACCGAGGTGCTGCCAACGCGCGATGAGGACGTCATCTCGGTGACCGAGGCGATGGCGCGCAAGTGGCGCTCCAGCGGCGTCGCCACCGAGGACGACATGGTTTCCGGGTTGGCGCCAGCCATGCTGGCCTGAACACTGACGGTTGGGATGTCAATGTTCGGCAGGGGCGCCACCGGCAACAGCGTCATAGCGCCGGCGCCGGAAAGCGCGACACCCACCGCCAGCAGGGTGGTGGCGATGGGGCGGCGGACGAAGGCTGAGATCATGGCCGTGGTCCTTCAGGGCGCCTGCGGAACGGGGCTCGCGGGCAGCCCGCGACGGCGCGCGCGCCAGGCGCGCAGGTCGTCGCCCAGCTTGCTGAAGTATATGTAAATCACGGGCGTGGTGAAGAGGGTGAGCAACTGACTCATCAACAGGCCGCCGCAGATGGCGATGCCCAGGGGATGACGCAGTTCCGAGCCCATGCCGTTGCCGAACACCAGCGGCAGGGCGCCGAAAAGGGCAGCCACCGTGGTCATCAGGATGGGGCGGAAGCGCAGCCGCGCCGCCTGGTGGATGGCGGAGGTAGAATCCTTGCCTTCATTGCGCTCAGCCTCGAGCGCAAAGTCAATCATCATGATGGCGTTCTTCATGACGATGCCGATCAAGAGGATGATGCCGATGATGGAGACGATGTTGAGCTCATGGCCGGTCATGATGAGGAAGAGCAGGGCACCGACGCCCGCCGAAGGCAGGGTCGAGAGGATCGTCACCGGATGGATGAAGCTCTCATAAAGCACGCCCAGCACGATATAGACGGTGATGATGGCCGCGATGATCAGCAGCACTTCGCTGGCCAGCGAGGATTGGAAAGAGTTGGCCGAGCCCTGAAATTCCGCCGTGACGGTTGGCGGCATGCCGGCATCGCGTTCGGCCTGCTCGATCGCGTCCACCGCGGCGCCCAGCGAATAGCCGGGGGCGAGGTCGAAGGAGATATTGGCGGCCGGGAATTGGCCAAGATGATCAATTTCCAGCGGCTTGGTTTGCTGCTCGACATGGGCGATGGCCGACATAGGCACCTGGCTGCCGCCGGGACCAGGCAAATAGAGTTCCTGCAGCGACCGCAGATTGCTTTGGGCCCTGGGATCGGCCTCAACAATAACGCGCTTTTGGTTGGACTGGGTGTAAATGGTGGAGACGAAGCGCTGGCCGAAGCTGGAATAGAGCGCATTGTCCACCGAGGTTGCGGTAATGCCGAAGCGGGCGGCCGTGTCGCGATCCACCACCAGATAAGCGGAAAGACCTTTATCAAGGAAGGCCGTCGTGGTGTTCATCACTTGCGGAGTCTTGGCCAGTTGCGCCATCAGTTTCGGCACAAAGACATTCAGATCAGCAGTCCCCGCCGCCTGCAGCACAAAATTGTACTGGGCGCGGCTGACCACCGAGTCAGTGGAAAGATCCTGTACCGGTTGTAGGAAGAAAGTAATGCCGGGAACGGTCTTGCCAAGCTCTCTCAGGCGGGCAGTGACTTCGGCAACGCCATCGCGTTGGTTCTTGGCCTTGAGATTTATCAGGAAGCGGCCGCTGTTGAGCGTGTTGTTGGTGCCGTCAACGCCGATGAAGGAGGAGAGGCTGGAGACGGCCGGGTCTTTCAGCACTTCCAAGGCGAGGCGGTTCTGGCGGTCGGCCATGGCGTCGAAGGAAACGGTGGGAGCAGCTTCGGTGATGGCCTGAATGAATCCCGTGTCTTGCAGCGGGAAGAAGCCCTTGGGAATGAAGGTGTACATCAGCACCGTCAGCACCAGGGTGCCTACCGCTACCAGCAGGGTGAGGCGCTGGTGACGCAGCACCCAAACCAGCACGCTGTCGTAGGCCTCAACCAGCTTCTGATACCAATGCTCGGTGACGGTAAAGAACTTGCCATGATGAATGGGCGCGTTGGGATCGTGGCTGCGCATCAGTTTGGCGCAGAGCATCGGCACCATGGTGAGGGAGACCACCATCGAGATCAGGATGGTAATGGCGAGGGTGACCGCGAACTGGAAGAACAGGCGGCCAATTACATCCGGCATGAAGAGCAGGGGTATCAGCACCGCCATCAGCGACACGGTCAGCGACACAATGGTGAAGCCAATTTCGCCGGCGCCCTTCATGGCAGCATTGAACGGGGTTTCGCCCGCCTCGAGGTAGCGCGAGATATTCTCGATCATCACGATGGCGTCATCCACCACAAAGCCGGCCGAGATGGTCAGCGCCATCAGCGAGAGATTGTTGAGCGAAAAGCCCAGCAACTTCATCACCGCGAAGGTGCCGATGATCGAGAGCGGCACGGACAAGCCGGGAATGATGGTGGCGGCGACATTGCGCAGGAAAACGAAGATCACCAGCACCACCAGCGCCACGGCGAGGCAGAGTTCGAACTCCACATCCTCGACCGAGGCGGTGATGGAGGCCGTTCGGTCGGTGAGAATGTCCAGCGTCATCGAGGCGGGCAAATTGGACCGCATCATCGGCACCAGGTCCTTGATCTGTTGAACCACGGCAATGACATTGGCCGAGGGCTGGCGCTGCACGTTGATCAGCACCGCGGGGATGGTGCCCCGCTCGCCCGGCAGGCCCGCCCAGCTGCCCAGCTTGTTGTTTTCGGCACCCTCATTGATGTCGGCGACATCGGAGAGATAGACCGGAGCGCCATTTTTATAAGTAACGATGATCTTTTTGTACTCGTCGGCGCTTTGCAACTGATCGTTGGCGTTGATGGTGTAGGATTGGGTGCCGCCGTCAAAGGTGCCCTTGGCGGCATTGGAATTGTTGTTGTTGATGGTTGTGCGCAGGTCGTCAATGTTGAGACCATAGGCCGCAAGCTGCTGCAGATTGGCCTGCACCCGCACGGCCGGGCGCGGTGCGCCGGGCATGGAAACCACACCGACGCCATCAAGCTGGGAAATGCGCGAGGCAATGCGGGTGTCGGCGATTTCCTGGATCTTGATTACAGGCAGCGTCGTGGAGTGCAGCGCCAAGGTAATGACCGGGGCGTCTGCGGGATTGACCTTGCGGTAGATCGGCGGCTGCGGCAGGCCAGAGGGCAACTGGTTACTTTGCGCGATGGCGGCCTGGACCTCTTGCTCGGCGATGTCGAGGCTAAGAGTAAGTGCGAATTGCAGGGTCAGCACCGACTGGCCGCCGGAGGAGACCGAAGTCATCTCCTTCAAGCCCGGCATCTGGCCGAAATTGCGCTCCAGCACGGCAGTGACGGAAGTCGCCATCACGTCCGGGCTGGCGCCCGGATAGAAGGTTTGCACCTGGATGGTGGGATAATCCACCTCCGGCAGGGCCGACAGCGGCAGGCTGGAGAAGCCCACCAGGCCAACCAGCAGGATGGCGATCATCAGCAGCGAGGTCGCCACCGGCCGTTTGATGAAAGGTGCGCAAGGATTCATGCTGTCACAACGCGCTTATGATTTGAGAATTACCGGCCGCCGCCGAAACCGCCACCGCCGCCGCCGAAGCCGCCGCCACCACCGCCGCCGCCTTGGCCACCGCGCCCGCGTTGCTGCGGCAGGGCCGATACGCACTGCGTTGAAAGCGCGACCCGGTTGCGTTGCAGACAGTTGATGACGCGAAGCTGCTGACGCATCTCTGGGGTCATGTTGGCGTTGCCGCCGCCACCTTGGCCGCGGCCCGCGCCGCCACCAAAGCCGCCACCGCCGCCGCCAGGGCCACCGCCGAAGCCGCCACCGCCGCCAGGACCGCCCCCGAAGCCACCGCCGCCGGGGCCGCCGCCAAAGCCGCCGCCTGGGCCACCTTGGCCACGACCGCCGCCATTGCCGCCATTGGCGTTGCGCGGCGGCTGCAGTTGTTCCGGCGTGGCGCAAAATTTCTTGGTGTCTTCACCACAGGCTGCCGTAACGCGGGCGATCACGGCCGGAGAAATCTGGCCGCGACCAGCACCGCCGGCCCGGCCTGTGGTGCCCCCGGCCGAAGGCGCCTGGATGGCGCCGTTAGGATTGGGAATGGTGACTTGGGCGCCGTCGCGCAGGCGCTCGCCGCCTTCGGTCACCACCGTGTCGCCAGGCTCAAGGCCCTCCGTGATGGCAATTTTCTCACCATCTTGCACGCCGGTCTTCACCGCGCGCTGGTTCACCGTCTTGTCGGGAGAAACCACAAAGACAAAGACGCCGTCCGAGCCATGCTGTATCGCCGGCAGCGGCACAATGGTCTGATTGTGCAGAGTTTTGACCAAGAGCTTCGCGTTCACGAATTGGTTCGGGTAGAGCTTGCCTTCCTTATTGTCGAAGATGGCACGCAGCTTGACCGAGCCGGTGGTGGTGTCAATCTGGTTGTCCACGGTCGCCAGCGAACCCGTGGCGATCTTGGTGGTCTGGCTGCGGTCATAGGCGTCAACCGACAAGGTATTGCCGGCATTCACCTGTTCCAGAATGTCGGGGACATTGTCTTCCGGAACAGTGAAGAGCACCGACATGGGATCGAGTTGGGTCACCACCACAATGGTGCTGCCACCGTTGGAGACAATGTTGCCGACATCCACCATGTGAAGGCCAACGCGACCTGAGATCGGCGCGATAACGCGGGTATAGCCGAGATTGATGCGGGCATTTTGCACATTCGCCTGATCGGCCTGAACTGTGGCGGTGGTTTGGGCCACCTGGGCGCGGGACGTTGCCAATTGCTGCTGCGAGGTGGCGTTCTGCTGTGCCAACTGCTCGTAGCGGGCCAGATCCACTTTCTGGTTGGCCAGGTTCGCTTGGTCGCGCGCCAACT
>Ga0213876_10002418_pt1 | contig 10975 bp, 14 predicted proteins | sample BarmaccomBMRX_R9_FD_160113 | JGI IMG/M metagenome (GOLD analysis project Ga0213876, IMG submission 160113) | Root-associated microbial communities from Barbacenia macrantha in rupestrian grasslands, the National Park of Serra do Cipo, Brazil - RX_R9 | ecosystem: Host-associated > Plants > Roots...
TTCGCGGCCGGCCCCACTTTGCGCATCCTGGGCTGGGTCTCGACCGCGGTGATGGCCGCCGCGGCGGTGGCGATGATCGCGACCTCGGTGTAGGCTTGGCTCACCATGGGCGTATTGGGCTGGATCTTCCTTGGGCTTGTCGCGGGCTTCATCGCCAGCCGCATCGTCGGCGCGCAGGGCCAGGGCTGCATGATCGACATCGCGCTGGGCCTGGTCGGCGCGCTCGTCGGCGGGCTGCTGTTCTCGGCGCTCGGCGAGAACGTGCTGTGGAGCTTCAGCCTGACCTCCATGTTCGTCGCGGTCATCGGCGCGGTGATCGTTCTGGTGATCTATCACGCGGTCACCGGCCGGCGCGGATTGCGTTGAGCGGCGGGCCGCCCCGGCCGCCGCAAGACTTGCAAACCGAAAACTGGCGCGCGTCTGCAAGCCGCCCGCGCCGCTCACCGATCCGTTCGCCATCCTGGCATGGGGGAACATCGGCTATCTGATCGAAGACGAACGCCGCGCGCCGCGCTGTTCGCCGAGTTCAAGGCGAAGATCGGCCTGAAGGCGCACTCCATCGCCGATGCGCCCTCGCCCACCGTGATCGATATCGCACGGCGCGGCGCGCTTGCATCCGCAGTCGCGGCCGCGCGGCTGGTCGAGATCGGCCGTCTCGCCGTCGCCGAATGCGACGGCGAGCTTGCCCGCGCGCTGCGCACGCTGCCGCTCGCGAAAGCGCGCGCGCTGCTCAAGAAATTCCCGTCCATCGCGACCCCGGCGCGGACCGGCTCCTGCTCCCCGCCGGTGTCCCGCCGTGCCCGCGGTTGAATGAACGGCTTGCGCACGCTGGTGCGGCTGGGCTTCGCGGAAGAGCGGAAGTCCTATGCGCAGACCTACAAGGGTGCCACAGCGGCCCTCGCCGAAGCGGCGCACGGCGACGCTGAATGGCTCAAGCGCGTCTACGGCCTGTTGCGCGAGCACGGCACGATGCTGTTCAAGCGCCGCGTCGGTATGCGAGCCCTGTCCCCTGGACAAGGCTTGCCCGCACAGATAGATTATACCATAGGTTGTTTGAAATTCTGCGCGATGGGGGCCGATGCGGCAATTTGCAAATCGGAAAGGTACGAGCGTCGCGGCATCGACCGGCGCGGTGCGCGGTGCCGCTCGCATGCTCCCTTCGCCCTTGCAGGCCGCCGCCTTCGTTCCCTCTAGCGGCGCCATCGACATCAGCCAGGTTCCATTGCGGCTTCAGCCCAAGCTCGTTATCGGCGACTCCGACGATCCGCTCGAACGCGAGGCCGACCGCGCCGCCGATACCGCGCTCAAGTTGCCCGATGGCGCGCCGCCGGTCCGACTCGCGGGCGCTGCAAGCTCTGCAAGCGTCATCCCGCCGCGCTCGGTTCGCGAAGCGCTGGCCTCGGCGGGACGGCCGCTCGACGCTCCCACGCGCACCTATTTCGAGCCGCGCTTCGGGCGCGATCTCAGCGACGTGCGGGTGCATACCGGCACCAAGGCCGACGAGGCGGCTGCTGCGATCGGCGCACGCGCCTTTACGACTGAGCGATCCATCACATTCGGCAGCGGCGAGTATGCGCCGCACACGATCGCAGGGCGCGGACTGCTGGCGCACGAACTCGCGCATGTCGTGCAGCAGCTGCGCGCGCCGCCGACCGGCTCGCGGCTTCGACTTCAGCGCAAAGCAAGCTCAAGCAAGAACACTGGCTCGCGGAGGCTGGCCTGTGATTTCGTTCCAGACGGTGCATTCTTCGAATACCTTGCACATGAATTCGCCTATCAAGGAAATGTCGACGGAGCCTACCTTTATCGGACCTGTCCGCAAGCAGACGAGGCGCCGATGGAAACGGCCAGCCTTCCCGGCCTTGGTAGCCCGGCCAGCATCGGCGACCGCTTCGCCTACATGGCGAAAGAACCCGACATCCCTCCCCCGATTCCCCAAAAGGGAGGCGCAAATCCGCCGCTATTCTACAAGGTCGAGATGATGAAGGGCTCCGATCCGTCGGATGCCGGCGACGGCTTGGTCGCCTATCGGCTTTTGCCCAGAAACAAAGCCGACGCCCCGAGCGTCATTCTCTTCCGTGGGACCGATCCCAAGGCTTCGGATATCGCTGCCGACGCCGACGCCGGCGGCATCGGGCGACAGACGTTCAAGAATCACCAGACCCAAATCGAGAAGCTGGTCCTTGACGCGAAAAGCAGCTCCAAGGGCAAGGTCGTCTTGACCGGACACAGCCTGGGTGGCGCGCTCGCGCAATGGACGATAGCGGACCCCCTGCTCACGGGCTCGATCAACGCGGTCTATACCTTCAACTCTCCCGGAATAAGCAAGGCTGACGCAGATGAATTCGACAAGACCGCATCCGGGATGAAGAACAAGCCGAAAGTCCAGCACTATACGACCAGAGGCGACGTGGTTCCGACGGCGGGGGATACATTGCTCTCGGGTTCGGTTATCGAAATGGAGGGCAACGCGACGCGGGATCTGCAAGCCATGTTCGAGGCGGGCGACATCGCCCGCATCCAGGAGGCACTGCCGGTCTTGTACGGCCTCGTCGCTGTCATTGCGAATTCGCCTCAGAATCCGCTGTCCCGATGGCCGGCCATCGTTGCGACCTGGGCGCAACTATACGCTTCGGGAGAGATCGACAGGTTCGAGAAATTCGGAACGCTTCTGGGGCAACTTCATAGCCAGCGCCTTCTCCGGGTGAGCCAAATCCGCCGACCGCAGCGTTATAGCTTGGAACGGCTGGATCCGGACTTTTCTCAACCCGGCGATGTAGCGATGCTGGCGCAACAGACGGGCAAGGTCGCGTTGAACGAAAAGCAGGTCGACTCCAACGTCCCAAAGAGCAAACAGCAGACAAAGATCGAAAAGGCGAGAAGCGGCTTGGGAGCGGCGTTCGGCGACGACGTGCGCATGGTTTTCCGCGAGGTACTCCCCTTCATCGAGTACGCGAAAAAGCACCTTCCAACCACCATTGCCAAGGAGATGGTCGACACCGGTCCGCTGGTCAATCTCAGCCCGCTGAAGGCGATCGCCATAAAGATCGAGCCGCTGTTCATGAAAGTGATGGCAGCGGTCTCCGCAGCCGGCGGGCTGGAGAACCTCGTTGGAACCGCGCTTCATTCCGCGCCGAAGGAAAAATACGTCCGTCCCCTGGCGCCGGCAGTGAGCACGGGCGCGAACCAGGATGCGAAGATGCGCGCAGAGCGCTACCTGTCAGGACAATGATCGCGAACCGCGCGATCAGGCGCCGGAGGCGCGCCTTATCCTCACCCCGCCCCTATTTGTGCAGATATATCTCCCCGCCGCCCTGCTTGAACTCTTCCGCCTTCCTCGCCATCGCGGCGCGGATGTCGGCCGACGACAGCGTGTCGCCGGTGATCTGGTTTTGGCCCCGCGCCGCGTCGCGGACCTCCTGGCTGATCTTCATCGAGCAGAACTTCGGCCCGCACATCGAGCAGAAATGCGCGACCTTGGCGCCTTCGGCCGGAAGCGTCTCGTCGTGGAAGGCTTCCGCGGTCTCTGGGTCCATCGCGAGCGCGAACTGGTCGCGCCAGCGGAACTCGAAGCGCGCCTTGCTCATCGCGTCGTCCCAGATCCGCGCGGCCGGATGGCCCTTGGCGAGGTCGGCCGCGTGCGCGGCGATGCGGTAGGCGATGACGCCCGCCTTCACGTCGTCGCGGTCGGGCAGCCCCAGATGCTCCTTGGGCGTGACGTAGCAGAGCATGGCGGTGCCGAACCAGCCGATCATCGCGGCCCCGATCGCGCTGGTGATATGGTCGTAGCCCGGCGCCACGTCGGTCACCAGCGGCCCCAGCGTATAGAACGGCGCCTCGTCGCAGGCGGCGAGCTGGCGGTCCATGTTCTCCTTGATCTTGTGCATCGGCACGTGGCCGGGTCCTTCGATCATCACCTGCACGTCGTGGCGTTGCGCGATCCTGTTGAGCTCGCCCAGGGTGTCGAGCTCGGCGAACTGCGCCGCGTCGTTGGCGTCGGCGGTCGAGCCGGGACGCAGGCCGTCGCCCAGGCTGAACGACACGTCGTATTGTTTCAGCAGCTCGCAGATCTCCTCGAAATGCGTGTAGAGGAAGTTCTCCTTGTGATGCGCCAGGCACCACTTCGCCAGGATCGAGCCGCCGCGGCTCACGATGCCGGTGACGCGCTCGGCGGTCAGCGGGATATGCGCGAGCCGCACCCCGGCATGCACGGTGAAATAGTCGACGCCCTGCTCGCACTGCTCGATCAGCGTGTCGCGATAGATCTCCCAGGTCAGCTCTTCCGCCACGCCGCCGACCTTCTCCAGCGCCTGATAGATCGGCACCGTGCCGATCGGCACCGGCGAATTGCGCACGATCCACTCGCGGATGGTGTGGATGTGGCGGCCGGTGGAGAGGTCCATCACCGTGTCGGCGCCCCAGCGGATCGACCACACAAGCTTGTCGACCTCCTCCGCCACGCCCGAGGTGACGATGGAATTGCCGATATTGGCATTGACCTTGGTCAGGAAGTTGCGGCCGATGATCATCGGCTCGGTCTCGGGATGGTTGATGTTGGCCGGGATGATGGCGCGGCCGCGCGCAATCTCGTCCCGCACGAATTCCGGCGTGATGTGCGCGGGGATGTTCGCGCCGAACGCGTTGCCGTCGGCCAGCGCGCTGCGGCCCAGGTTCTCGCGCGCCGCGACGAAGCGCATCTCCTCGGTGACGATCCCGGCCCGCGCATAGTGAAGCTGGGTCACGTTACGCCCGGACTTGGCGCGCAGCGGCTTCAGCCCTGAGCGGTCGAACTGCGCCACCGACAGCAGCTCGCCGCGCTTCAGCCCGTCGTCCTCGGGCTTGCGCGCGCGGCCGTCATATTCCTCGACGTCGCCCCGGGCGAGGACCCAGTCGCGGCGGCGGGCGCCCAGGCCCTTCCCGATGTCGACGGCGGCCGCTTCGTCCGTATACGGACCGGATGTATCGTAGAGCCGGACCGGCGCCTCGCCGCCCGCCAACGCCACCTCGCGGAACGGCACGCCGTCGACGCAGATCTTGCGCGAGCCGGGCAGCGCGCCGCGCGTGACGCCTAAGGATTTCGGATTGAGGACGGGCTTGTTCATCGGGCCTCTCCCTACGCCGGTGCGAACCGGATCAGGTTCAAAGGGACTCGCGGGATTGCGATCTCAGCTCCTGAAAGGAGCGCCCCTGGGACGGCGGCGATGATGGGCGCGTGCGCGCGCAAGTCAACCCCTCCCGCGGAGGCGGGAGGGGCTTGGGAGGGGGTGTCAAAAGCTAGTAGGGCGAGACGTCCGGGTCGAAGATCGGGCGCCCGTCGTCGTCGTAGTAGTACTGCCGCGTCGTGTGGCAGTTGTCGCCGTCCGCGTCGCAGGCATAGCGCGGCGGCTGCGGACCGGCCATGTAGCCCGCGGGGCCGACGTTGCGGTCCTGCTCGACGTCGCGCCGGTCGAACTCGGCCGAGCGCTGGCACCAGCCGTCGTCGTAGCAGTGCATCGTCACGCAGTCGTTGCCGGTGCAGTCGGTGTGCTCGCTGTCCGCCGCGGCGGGGCTCGTCCAGAGGACGGTCGCGCCGGTGAGTGCGAAGGCGAATGCGGTCCCCGTTGCAAGTTTCGTGAGTGCGTTCATCGCACTTCTCCTTTCTCACGCCCCCGCGCAAGGGAGGAAACGATCCAGGCCGGGTATCGTTTCATGAGTTCCCGCGCATGAATCACGCGTCACGCGGGCGTCACGCCTGCGAATGCGCGTCAATCACGGCCTTGCATGGCGCGGCTGGTAGAGGCCGAGCTGGCCGCCGCCCGGCAGCGCAATCCGGGTCAGGATGCCCCAGGGCTGCGTCGAGGGCGGCTCGCAGGCGACCCCGGCCTTCTTGAGCGCCGCCATCTCCATGTCGAGGTCGTCGCACATCAGATAGAACTCGTGAAGGCCGTTCTCGTCCGACGGATGCACCGCGCATTCGGACGCCGGCAGCTTGAAGATCAGCCAGCCGCGGCCGACGTCGACATGGCCGAACTTCAGCACGTTCCTGAAGAAGGCTTTGTCGGCCTCCGCGTCCTTCGAATAGATGATGACATGCGCGCCGTTGATCATCGGTCCCTCCCTTGGGCGCGGCGATCAAACCCCGCTTCGCCGCGGCCGCCAAATGTGTTAGCGTAGCCTGACAGGTTCGCGGCGCCGCTATGCCGCGCGATAAGGTCCGCGCATGCGTCGCCATCCGGCCATTCCGCTCTTCAAGCTTTTCGGCGTGCCGCTGCGGCTGGTGGTATTCCAGCGCGTGGCGCGGCGGCCCTCGACCGCGAGCGAGCTGGCCAAGGAGCTTCCGGTCACGCGCCCCGCGGTGGTCCAGCACCTGACCGTGCTCAAGCGGCACGGGCTGGTGGAGGCGCAGACGCGCGGCCGCGACCGCGTCTATCGCGCGACGCCGAGCGGTCTGGCGCCGCTCAAGGAATGGCTGCAGCGCTACGGCTAGGCTTTCAAAAACGGCACCAGCGCGCCGAAATAAGCCTCCTGGTCGTCATACATGCACAGGTGGCTGCCCTTGGCGCCGATCCAGGTCTTGGCGCCGGGGATGAGCTTGCCTTCGCGGCGCACCTGATCGGGGTCCATCTCGTCATGCGCGGCCCCCATCACCAGCGTCGGCGTCTTGATCTTGGGCAGATCCGCCCAGCGGTCCCAGCTTTTCAGGTTGCCGGTGATGACGAACTCGTTCGGCCCCTGCATCACGTTGTAGATGTGCTGGTTGGCATGGGTGAAGGCGCGCAGCGCGGGCTCGGGCCACTCGGCCAGGCGCATCACGTGCTCGGCATAGATTTTGTTCATCACCGCCTGATAGGCGGGATCGTCCGTCTTGTTCAGCTTTTCGTATTTGGCCAGCGTCGCCTGGTCTGCGGGCGGCAGCGCATGGCGGATGGCATTGGCGTGCTCGATATAGGCGGGGATGCTTGCCGTCATGTCCGAGATCACGAGCTTGCTCAAGTGCTGCCCGTATTTCAGCGCGTATTCGATCGCCAGCATCCCGCCCCAGGAATGGCCATAGAGGATGAAATGCTCGAGGCCCAGCGCTTTGCGCACCGCCTCGACCTCGTCGGTATAGCGCGCGACGGTCCATAGCCGGTCGTCGTTCGGATGATCCGACAGCCCGCAGCCGAGCTGGTCGTAGTAATACATCTCGATGCCGGCCTGTGGCAGGAAGTCCTCGAAGCATTCGAGATAGTCGTGGCTGAAGCCCGGGCCGCCATGCAGCAAAAGCACCTTGACCGGCGAATGCGCGCCCAACGTGTTCCATACACGCTTGGTCCAGACGCGATGGCCGCCGCCGATGTCGATCATGCGCGCGCCGCCGGTCTTGACCTCGGCGCGCGCCGCCGAAAGCGCCAGCACCGAAGCCGCGCTGCCCAGAAAACTCCGCCGTCCGATCATGATGCCCCCCGTTTATTGCTCCGTCGCGCAGACGTCCTTCATATGCGCCAGCACGCCGATCCAGGCATGCGTGAACCAGGCCTGCGACGCCTTCCATTGCGCCGTCGCGGCGAAGCCATAATGGCGGAAATCGACATGCGTGCCGATGCCGTTGGGCTTGAACTTGATCTCGACCCAGGTCTGCAGGTGCGCTGGGCGCCTTACCTTCTCGTTCGCGTAAGGCGGCGCCCGGTCGCCCTTGGTCGCATCGCCCGCGAACGCGATCCATTCGAAGGCCAGCAGCCGCGGCGGATCGCGCATCAGGACATGCGCGCCGGCCGTGCCGTGACGCGCGCCCGACGGATCCTCGTCGGGGAAGAACACGACCGTATAGGGCCCGCCGACGCGCTCGCCGATCTCGGCCCTGGTCGCGAAGAGCTTGGTCGCCCCGTCGCTCGTCGCCCACAAGTCGAAGGCCTGCTGCGGCGAGCACTTGGTCTCGGCCGCGAGCAGGATCGAGTGGCCGGTGTCGCGCTTTCCGGCCGCGGCATCCATCAGCATGCTGTTCGGCGTGGCCAGCGAAGCGGACAATGCCAGGACGGGGGCCAAAGCTTCGAGAAGCATCGGCTCACGACGCCGCGAACTGGCGGAACTCGCTGATCACGGCCTTGACGGCGGCGCTCACGATCTTGGCGCCCGCCTCGACGCTGGCTTGCGTCGGATCGGAGCCGATGCGCCCGTCGGGGAAGCGGCGGCGGTAATCCTCGGCGTCGTAGATCGGGCCGATGGGCGCGATCTTGGGCGACATCGCCACGCTCTTCTGCGCCTCGGGATAGCCGAAATAGGTGACCGACACCTCGCTGGGCGTCGCATGATGGCCCTCGCCCACGGGGAAGAGCTGGCGGCAGAGCTCGCCGACGCCCGCAAGCTCCCACCAATTGCGCAAGGTACAGCGCAGCGGCGGATGGTTGGAGCCCGCGCGGTCGCCAGAGCCTGAGAACGTGATGCCGTGATACATCTCGGAGAACGCGGCGTTTATGGTGTTGATGTTGCCGCCGTGACCGTTCAGCCAATAGATGCGCTCGAAGCCGTGGCGCGTCAGCGACTGCGTCCAGTCGAGCATCGCCGCGATCATGGTCGAAGGGCGAAGCGTGATGGTGCCTGCAAAGGCCATGTGATGCTGCGCCTGGCCGACGTTGAAGGTCGGACCCACCAGAATGCCGCTCTCGTCGCCGGCACGCCTGGCGATGATCTCCGGGCACAGCGCGTCGGTGCCGAGCAGGCCGTTGGGGCCGTGCTGCTCGGTCGAGCCGATGGGGATGAGGATCGCTTTCGAGGTCTCGAGATACTCTTCGACTTCAGGCCAGGAGGAAAGATGAAGCTGCATGCGGTTCCCGTTCGAAGAATAGGATGAAGATGCAACGCTATAGGCGCGCTAGCGCGCCTGCAACAACAAGCGAGAGGGCCGGCATTTCAACTTCAACACGAACCCTTCATGTGCGTATGCGCCGATGAGGCCGGGCCGGCAGCGGAAGCAGGACGCCGGCCACGGGAACGGCAAGCATGAGAAGCGAGCTCAGCACGTCCTTGAAATCGGGCGGCGGCATGCCCAGCGGCTCCCTGAGCGGCGGCACGTAGAGAAACGAAGACGCATAGATCATCTCGCAGAAGAGCAGCGTCCAGCCGGCCATCAAGACGAGAGATTCCTTCCACACCGCTCCCACGGCGCCGACGATCAACAACGCAGCCATGAGCAGCAAAGGCCAGGACGGCGGACTGACATACGCATCATAGCCGGGCTCGAAACTGTCTTGCCAAAGCTCGATGGCTCTCAGCCAAACCAGCATGCCATAGGCGAAGCCGGCGATCGCGCTGACCGCCGTCAGCCAGCCGCGCCAAGTGTCGAACACGATCAAGCTTCCTCTTCATAGCCGCGCAAATGCCACGATAGCACCACGCCGGCAATCAGGTAGATCATGATAGGCAGCGTGACGATTCCGCCGTCCATGAGACCCGCCGGCGCGTGCAGCAGGAATTCCACCAGGACGCCCATCCAGGCGAGCGGCGCAAGCCAGTTCAGATACCTCACCCGCGACACCAGCCCGCCCACGACGAGCGCGAGCGCGAAGCCCGCCATGAGCGGCGCGGCGCGCATATGTCCATGGGCAAAATTCAAGGCGGCAAAGCCTGCGAGCACGACGCCGTTGAAGACCGAGAACCAGTCCCTCACTCCAGCGCCGCCTCCAGCTTCGCCATCGCCTTCTTCCACAGCGCGCGTTCGCTCTCGACGGCTTCGCTTCCCGCAAGCTTGTTCAGCTGCACCACGATCTGCGACTTGGCCTCGCCCTTGGCATAGAAGTTGATCTCCAGCCGCGCGCCGGCCTTGCCCCAGGCGCCGCGGAAATACTTGTTCCTGGTCTTGGACGATTCCACGAAGCTTCCCTTGGGAAACCAGGCCTTGATGTCGCCGGTGGCGCGGTCGAACAGCCGGGAAAGCTCCGCCGGCATCACCTTCGACACGCTGACCGAGAATTCGCCGTCGCATTTCTGGTTCATCGCGCGCAGGCCCCGCGCCCGCTCATAGGACACCGCGATCATCTGGCCCCACCACGGCCCGGTCTTGAAGGTCTTCTCCAGCAGGGCTGCGATGGCGTGGTGCTCGAGCTTGGCCGCGCCGGCTTTGTCCAACGCCGGAAACCAATAGTCCCAGCCCTTGCCCGTCTTCGCCCTGATGCCGGCGTCGGTCATGATCGGCTTTGCTTGCGCCTTCGCGGCCATGCCGTAATCTCCTCTCGACCAGCTATTCTAGCATATGGAGTTCGTCATGACCGGGCCTTTGGAGGGCGTGCGCGTCCTCGACCTCACCGAGTTCATCTTCGGGCCTTACGCGACGCAGACCCTGGGCGACCTGGGCGCCGAGGTGATCAAGATCGAGAACCCGGGCGGCGATCGCCAGCGCCACGGCTCCAAGCATGCCGCCAGCGAAGACATGAGCGCGCTGTTCATGAGCATGAACCGCAACAAGCGCTCGGTCGTGCTCGACCTCAAGGCCGACGACGGCCGCGACAAGCTGCGCGCGCTGATCCCGACCGCCCAGGTCCTCATCCACAACGTCCGTGCCGATGCGATGGCGCGGCTGGGCTTCGCCTACGACGAAGTGGCGAAGCTCAACCCGTCGATCGTCTATGTGCATTGCGTGGGTTACGGCTCGGACGGGCCTTACGCCGGGCGCCAGGCCTTCGACGACCTGGTGCAGGCGGCCGCGGGCGCGGCCGATCTTCTGCCGCGCGTCGACGGCAGCCAGGACATGCGGCTCCTGCCCAGCTTCATCGCCGACAAGGTGTCGAGCATGCATGCGCTCTACGCCACGCTCGCCGCGCTCTATCACCGGCAACGCACCGGCGAAGGCCAGTTCGTCGAGGTGCCGATGTTCGAATGCTTCACGCATTTCAATCTGCTCGAGCACCTCTATGGCGAGACCTTCGAGCCGCCGGTCAGCCATATGGGCCATACGCCCGCTCTCGCGAGCGACCGCCGCCCGCTGAAATGCAAGGATGGCCACATCTGCATCCAGCCGGTG
>Ga0213876_10002419_pt1 | contig 10974 bp, 7 predicted proteins | sample BarmaccomBMRX_R9_FD_160113 | JGI IMG/M metagenome (GOLD analysis project Ga0213876, IMG submission 160113) | Root-associated microbial communities from Barbacenia macrantha in rupestrian grasslands, the National Park of Serra do Cipo, Brazil - RX_R9 | ecosystem: Host-associated > Plants > Roots...
GGGGTAAAAAGCAGCTGGAAGGCTGAACGACTTTTCCCAAAGCGAGTTGCAAGTATTAACAAGGATAGCAACTCCTTTACAGTTTGCTTTCGGAACAGTACTTGGCACTCTGGTTAACGTAATATAAATATGCTACGCTTGACGTTTCCAAAGTTCAGTAATGGACCGCGTTTGTGCCATTACCAGCGACTTGCCGTCATTCACATCTTTGCTTTCAGGGGGACATAAGCATGCGGTCACTACAGCGCGTTCTGTTATTTATTTCAGCTTTTTCAACACTGATCTGTTTACCCGCTTGGGCGCAAGACGCCACGGGTAAGATCACGGGAACCGTAACTGATCCGTCCGGAGCCGTCATTTCCGGCGCGAAAGTGACGGTGACGAATGTTACAACGAACGTCAGCCACGATACAATCACTAACCAGTCAGGCTTCTATCAGGCCCTTCAGCTTCCTATCGGTTCATATCGCGTCAGTGTAGAAATGTCGGGATTCCAGAAAACGACAATCGACTCAAACACTCCGCTCCAGATTAATCAGACTTTGAAGATTGATGTGCAGCTCCAGGTTGGCCAAACCAGCAGCGCAGTGACGGTCGAGAGCAATGTTTCGCAGGTGGAGACGGAGAATTCAGCTGCTGGCGGGACGGTGATTGGTCAAGCCATTTTTGAGCTGCCTTTGAATGGCCGCAATACGCTCGATTTGCTTGCCACTCAGCCGGGTGTCACACCCAGCAATCCAGGAAACGGCGCTGCCGGCAGTTACAGCATTGGGGGGCAGCGAACCGATTCGGTCACGTATCTCCTCGATGGCGGCAACAACAATAACCTTCTGTCGAATAATGTTGTCGCCAACCCGAACCCGGACGCTGTAGCTGAGTTTCGTGTCATTCAGAACAACTACAGTGCCGAGTACGGCCGAAATGCGGGCGGCATCGTCAGTGTAGTGACCAAAAGCGGCACTAACTCGCTCCACGGCACCGCTTATGATTACCTGCGCAACAATTTTTTCGACGCTAACTCTTTCTTTAACAATCAGCAGGGGTTGCCTACGCCGATTCTAAAACGCAATCAATACGGCGGAACGATAGGCGGCCCTATTTTGAAGGACAAGCTGTTTTTCTTCTTCTCGTATCAGGGTCAAAAACAGACTTCATTAGACCTCCATCTTGGCAAAGTGAATACGTTTACGCCGGCGCAAGCGAATGGCAATTTTTCGGGAAGCCCTTACGCTTCGCAGGTGGCAACGTTTCTACAGAGCAATCCGCAATACCAGGCGGACCCGGCACTGGCAGCGCAAGGCATCATTGATCCTACTAAAATTGATCCGGTAGCGCGTAATTACTTCGCGAAAGGGCTGATTCCTACTTCGCCGCTTGGTTATCTATTTCCGCAAGCAAACGCGATCGATAATCGCGAGGAATATCTGGGGCGGATGGATTACAATCTGACGCCCCGAGACGTGATCACAGGCACATTCAGCGCCAGTGACAATCCGCTGATTAGCCCATTTGCAAGCACCAGCGTGCTAGGTTTCCCGACCACCACCAGCAACACAAATTATTTCGCCAACATTGCTTATACTCACACCTTCACGCCGAGTTTATTGAATGAGTTGCGGGTGACAGCACAGCGCCAAAACCATAAACAGGCTTACCCGGCGACGAGCGCGCCCACCGCTTCCCAACTCGGCGCCAATGTGCCTTCCGACGATCCGACCGGACCGCCGAGACTCGGTTTTCTGGGATCAAACTTGAGTATCGGATTCAGCCCGCAAGGCCCCACCAACGAGATCGACAATACGTACGCCTACTATGACAATCTGTCGTGGGTCGCGGGCAATCACAGCATGAAGTTCGGCTTTTACTTCTCGCCGTATCAGAACAACACGGTTTATGACTTCTATGTCAATGGCGAATACTATTTCTATGGACCCGGCTCCATCGGCTCCGGAGTTGATTTTGCCGACTTTCTCATGGGATTGCCGGATGAATTTCTTCAGTTTGGAAAAGCTCCGTCCAACATTCGTTCTCATCAGTATGCCGGTTTTGCGCAGGACACCTGGAAAGTGGCCCGGAATTTCACGCTGAATTATGGTCTCCGTTATGAGTATGCCCAGCCCAAATACGATACGCAGGGACGTTCCTTTTCTTTTATTCCGGGACTGCAATCGCAAAGATTTGTGAACGCGCCGCGTGGTCTGGTGTTCCCCGGCGACCCAGGTGCGCCGACCGGGGCCAACTTTCCGGATAAGAATGACTTTGCCCCGCGCTTTGGTTTTGCCTGGGATGTGGCAAGAGATGGAAAAACCAGCATTCGCGGCGGCGGCGGTTTGTTCTACGACATCCTGAAAGGCGAAGACAATTTGCAGTTTAACGGGCAAGCGCCCTTTTTCGGATTTGGGGACGTTTTTCCCAGCGGACCGGGATCGCCTGGACCGAGCGGATTGCAAGATCCGTATGCCTCAGCCGGAGCAGTGAATCCTTTTCCGTCGAAACCGCCGTCCAAGAATTTGGATTTTGACGCGGCTGGTTACCTGCCCTTTGGCGGCGGCGGCGTTTATTTCGTCAATCCGCACTTGCGCACGCCTTACGTGTTTCAGTACAACCTGTCCCTTCAACAGCAGCTCGCCGCCAACCTACTCCTGGAGGTTGGATACCTTGGCTATTCAGGGCATAAGATGACAGGCTTGCTTGACGTCAACCCGTTTGCCCTGGGAACAAGAAGCCGACTGTACGGCAGTAATTTCAGTTACCTGAACACATTCGATAACATTGGCAATGCAAATTACAATTCCATGCAGGTTCATCTGAAGCGAATTTTCAACAAAATGGGTCCGTTGGGAAGCAGCTTCTTCGACGTTTCCTACACTTGGTCGCACGAGATCGATAATGAGTCTGGATTCCGCGAAAACAGTACTAAAGTTCCCTACTATAACCACAATGAATTCCGCGCTTCCGGAGACACGGACGTGCGTCACGTACTCAGCATTTCAGGCGGATGGGACCTGCCGTTTAATCAGCTTTGGGAACACGGCCCCAAGCTCCTGACAAAGGGCTGGAGTCTGTACCCGATCTTCACTTACCACACTGGTTTCCCCATCGACGTTTTTGCCGGCCTGAGCACAAGCCGCACTAATCCGGGTCCGTCCGGTGCCGGCGATGCTGGTCTGGTCCGTGCCGACTATAGCGGGAGTTCGATTATGACTCTCGATCCCAGCGTGTATCAGTACCTCGCCAATTCCGCCGGAACTGTTAATGGCGGCAATTATTGGTTCAATCCGGCCAGTTTCAGCAATACCAGGCTGACGACAGCAAATTCAAACAGAACTCCTCTTACGGCTTATCCCTACGGCACATTTCCGCGGAATGCGCTGCGCGGACCAGGTCAAACCAATCTTGATCTGACCATTTCGAAACATTTTTTCATTACCGAGAAACTGAATGTGGAGCTGCGCGGCGATGCTTTTAACGTCCTCAACCATGCTGAATTTCAGAATCCGGATACTACGGTAAGTTCAGGGGTTTTCGGCCAAATCTCGACAACGTACGATCCGCGCATTCTGCAGCTCGCCCTTCATTTGCAGTTTTAGGACAATTTGATAAAGCGTATGGACTTAGACTAAAGACAGTTCCCTTTGTCTAAGTCCACATGACCACGAAAAGACGCCTTTCTGTTTTACTGAGCTGTGCTGCCTTCGGCTTGCTTTGCGCTCTTTCCTTTGCGCAACTCGATCGCGAGCGAAGGAATGGGTCCGATAATATTCCTCAACTGACCTTTCTTTCCCATCGCCTGGGTACGGACCATGCCGTTTCCGGAAGAAGGCACGGAGTCTTACCCGCTTAAAAAGTAACTGAAAGTAATGCCGAAAATTCTGCTGGTAGAGGATAATGAATTAAACCGTGATATGTTGTCGCGACGGCTGCAACGGCGCGGCTTCGAGATTATCACGGCGGTAGACGGTGAGAAAGGAATTGCGCTGGCCGCGTCCGAGATGCCGGATCTCATCCTGATGGATATCAGTCTTCCGGGTTTGAATGGGTGGGAAGCGACAAAACAGATCAAGCGAAGTAGGGTGACTGCTCCGATTCCGATTATTGCCCTGACCGCTCATGCCATGAGCGGGGATCGGGAGAAAACGCTGGAAGCTGGTTGTGATGAGTACGAGACCAAGCCCGTGGAGCTGGAAGTCTTGCTCTCCAAAATACAGACGCTGTTAAGTCGCAGAGATCGTGCATGATAGATTCTGCAAATCAACGTCCTTCGCGAGAGTTCATTGCAGAGTTGAGGCATCATCTCCGCACTCCTTTGAACCACATCATCGGCTACAGCGAGATGCTGCTCGAAGACGAAGGCATTCTGCCGGAGCAGATTGCCATCAAGCTTCGGTACATTGACAGCGAAGCCAGAAGTCTGCTGTCGCTGCTACACAATATGCTGACTGCCAGCGCCAATGGAATCACGCTGGCGGACATCGATGTTTTCCGGCGCGAGATGCTGCCGCAGGTTCAAAACATTGCGCGAATGATCGGCCCTTTGATTGAGATTGCCGACGAGAAGATCATTCTCGATTTACTGCGCATTGCCACGGCTACAGCCGAGCTGCTGGATTTCGGGCAAAAGGAAAGCAGCGGGCTTCCGCCAGGGAAGTTAAAGCTAGACATCGTTACACAGCGACCTACCGAGTTAAAAGCATCGATTCTCATCGTGGATGACGATGAAATTAACCGTGATATTCTTTCCCGGCAGTTGCAACGTCTTGGGTTTACGGTGATCGCGACGGCTACGGGAAGTGAGGCGCTTATCAGCTTGCGACAGTCCAAGTTCGATGTGGCGTTGGTCGATTTGATGATGCCGGTGATGGATGGCCTGGAACTGCTGGAAATCATGAAGGCCGATGAGGCAACCAGGAGCATTCCGGTCATTATGATGTCAGCTCTTGACGACCTGGATGGCGTGAGCCGCTGCATGGAGCGCGGCGCGGAGGACTACTTATTTAAACCGTTTGAGCCGGTGCTGCTGAGCGCCCGCATCAGCGCGGCTTTGGAAAGGAGCAGGTTGCGCGCGCAGGAACGGGAGCGCACGGCTGAGCTGGAGCACATCAGCCAGGAGCTGCGGCGTTCCAATGAGGACCTGAAGCAGTTTGCTTATGCGGCATCGCACGACCTGCAAACGCCGTTGCGTACCATTACCACCCATCTCCAGCTTCTTGAACGACATATGGGTGACCGGCTTTCGCCGGATGACCGGGAGTTATTGAGCTATCCGGTGGAAGCAGCCATGCGGATGAACCAACTGATTAAGGACCTGCTGGTCTACTCGCAGGTCAGTGTCCGGGAAAGCAGAGTAAGCCCGGTTTCCTGCGAAGAGGTTTTGAATGAAACGTTAGCGGATCTGCAGGGCCAGATCCGCGAAGCTCAGGCCACAGTAACGCATGCGGCGCTGCCAACGGTAATGGCCGATGCAGTGCAATTGCGCCAGCTTTTTTCCAATCTGATCAGCAACGCGATCAAATACAGGTCTGAGGCGCTGCCCCGGATTTCCGTTAATGTGCGGGAAGAATTTCACCAGTGGCACTTCACTGTCAGCGACAACGGTCTGGGTATTTCGCCCGAGTATAAGGACGATATCTTTAAGCTGTTCCGGCGGTTGCACGGGCAGGAACGTCCAGGAACCGGGCTTGGACTGGCGATTTGCAAGCGGATTATGGAAAGGCTGGGAGGCGATATTTGGGTAGAGTCTGAGCCGGGCGCGGGCTCGACTTTCCATTTCACCATTCCGGATTCCAAGCTTGTGCCGCTTGCTGTATTAGCAATGAGCGGCGAGCGGCTACCCGCCTTAAACCACTAGCGTAACTTCGAGAACACAACCTGCCATTTCGTCACGCATAAAACATTTGAATCTCCCGGATAGAAATTTGATGTTTTGGAGCTTGCGCGGAAGCTGTTACGCTTTGGCAATAGCTTTAAAACATTTGATCCTCTATGAGCCGTGTGTTTGCTTGCTTTTTTACGTGGTGCCTCGTTTCAAGCACCTCATTGTTTGCCCAACCTGCTGCTGCGACGGGCATTGACGCTAGATTAAGCGCAGTGGAAGCCGCTGCCAAGACTGCACAGATCTCTGGTGATAACGCCTGGATGTTGACCAGCGCGGCTTTGGTGCTAATGATGACAGGTCCGGGATTGGCGCTCTTCTACGGCGGCTTAGTCCGACGAAAGAATGTGCTCGGCACCATGATGCACAGCTTTGCATTGATGGCGGTAGTTACAGTACTGTGGGCCATTTATGGATACAGTCTGGCGTTTGCCGAAGGGAATCCTTTTATAGGGGGATTTAGCTACTTTCTGCTGAACGGCGTCGGCTCAACGCCGAATGCCGATTATGGCGCGACGATTCCGCACCAGACTTACATGATTTATCAGCTCATGTTTGCGGTCATTACTCCGGCTCTGATTTCGGGAGCATTCGCGGAACGAATGAAATTCAGCGCCATGCTGCTTTTCACCTGTTTATGGAGCACGATTGTGTACTTCCCCATGGCACACATGGTTTGGGGAAAGGGCGGATTTTTGAACGCGTTCCTCGGGGGTAAAGTGCCCTGCTTTGATTTTGCCGGCGGTACGGTGGTTCATATTACGTCGGGTGTAAGCGCCTTGGTTTGCGCTCTTTATTTGGGAAAACGCGTGGGGTTTCCGCGTGAAGCCATGAAGCCGCACAACCTGGTGCTGAGCGCGGTCGGCGCTTGCCTGCTCTGGGTGGGCTGGTTCGGGTTTAACGCGGGAAGCGCCGTAAGCGCTTCCGGACTGGCTTCCAGTGCTTTCGTCGCTACGCACTTTGGAGCATCAGCAGCGGCGCTGGGCTGGATGTTCGCTGAATGGGCGCGGCACGGGAAACCGAGCATGTTGGGCGGCATCTCAGGCGCGGTGGCCGGATTGGTTGCGATCACGCCCGCGTCCGGGTTTGTGAAACCGTTCCCTGCTCTGTTAATCGGTTTCCTGGCGGGTATTTTCTGTTTCTACATGGTGACCACGGTTAAAAGCAAGTTCGGCTATGACGATTCATTGGACGCTTTTGGAGTGCATGGCGCGGGCGGCAGTTTAGGCGCCATTCTCACCGGTGTCTTCGCGACCAATGCCGTGAATGATGGATTGAAAGACGCCGCCGGCAAGGTGCTTCCTTTGGGCCTGGTAGACGGCCACCCCGGACAAGTGTTGAACCAGGCAATCGCCGTAGTGATCTCCTTTGTCTTAGCTATTGTCGGAACGCTGGTGATCTTGAAAATTGTGGATGCGCTGATAGGAGTACGCATCACGACAGAGCAAGAAGTGGCAGGACTGGATGTCAGCATGCACGGTGAAGAAGGCTATAGCCTTGAAGCATAAAATCACGACTGGAACCAGAAAAGGCGGTTTATGAAAAAAATCGAAGCAATTATTCAGCCCCATAAATTAGATGACGTGAAAGAAGCTTTAAAAGCAATCGGAATCGACGGTCTCACGATTTCCGAAGTGCGCGGGCATGGCCGTCAGAAGGGCCATAAAGAGGTGTATCGGGGCATGGAGTACCAGATCGACCTGCTGCCGAAGATCAAAGTGGAGACGGTGGTGACCGATGCACGCCTCGATGAAGTGACGCGTGCTCTTTCCGCAGCGGCGCGAACGGGTAAAATCGGCGACGGGAAAATTTTTATCTACGACGTTCTCGAAGCGGTCCGCATCCGCAATGATGATACGGGCGAGGCCGCGTTATAGCCTCCGCCGGAGCAGTGCCTTTTGCCGTGCGTGAGCAAGACCCTTATCAACTCCTGCGAGGCCGGACCGAGTCCGTTGATTCCCTAGTCAGGAGTGCGGCCCTTGAGTACTTTAAGGGGAAGTTCAATCCCCCTTACGTGATGGCGGCGGTGGGCGGATACGGCCGGCGCGAGTTGTTTCCGTATTCGGACGTGGATCTGCTTGTATTGACGGCAAATGAGTCGGACGTTCCTGCCTTTAGAGAGCCGCTTTCCGAGTTTTTGCGCGTACTTTGGGACGCCGGACTTCGCATCAGCCACTCGGTTCGTACTCCTTCCGAGTGCTACCGGCTGCACGAAGACAACATCGAGCTGCACATCAGTTTGCTCGATCTGCGATTTATCGAAGGGTACGAGGAATTATTTCGTCGCTTCTCACAGGGCTTGCCGGAGAGTTTCCGGCGGCATGCTCCCGTTATTTTGCGGCACCTAGTAAGCTTGACCCGCAATCGGCACAGCAAATATAACAACACGCCGTATCATCTGGAACCGAATGTCAAGGAATCTCCGGGCGGCATCCGGGATATCCATCTTCTCCGGTGGTTGTCGCAGCTTCTGCCGCAGCAGGAGTTCCTGGGGGAATCGCTGGCCGAACTGACAGGAAAGGATTCGGCGCAGGACTTCTTATTTGCAGTGCGCTGCTTTCTGCACAACAGCGCCAAACGCGATGCGAACCTCCTGACTTTCGACATGCAGGACGAAGCAGCGCGGGTACTGCCGACTGAACCCACCCAGCCGGAAGAATGGATGCGGACGTATTTCAAGCATGCGCGCCGGGTTTATCAATGCAGCCTTCGCGCCCTGGAATATGCCGAAGGGCAGGACACCTCTTTACTGCGACAGTTTCGCGACTGGCGCAACCGTTTATCGACGCCGGAATTTACCATCTCGCGTGAGCGCGTGTTTTTGCGAAGTCCGGGTGTCACACTACGTTCAGCGGATGCTGTTCTGCAACTGTTTTCCTTTGCGGGCCGACATGGGCTGCAATTATCCTGGGATGCGCAAAGGCGGATTCGTCAGGAGATCCGGCAAATTTCGGAATCGTTTCGAAAGCAGCCGCCTTCCTGGAATGCGTGGCGCGACCTATTTGGGCAGCCGCACACGGCGCTGGCGCTGGCCGAGATGCAGGAAACAGGCGTGCTGACGGCGGCCATTTCGCCATGGCAGTCCATCGACAGCTTGGTGGTTCGCGATTTCTACCATCGCTATACGGTGGACGAGCATACGCTCGTGGCGATTGGAGTAATCGATCAATTGCTGGCGGCGACGAATGGAGGGCAGCAAAGATTTCATGAGCTGGCCCTTGAGGAGGATCAGCTTCCCCTGCTGCGGCTGGCTTTGCTGTTGCATGATCTTGGGAAAGGGATTACACCGGGCGACCACATTCAAGGCTCTCTTTCCGCAGCGCGGCAGGTCACCCAAATCATGGGCACCCCACAAGAGGGCCAAACAGCAGTTCTGTTTCTGATTGAGCGACATCTTGACTTGTCATTGATTATGAACGGGCGTGACCTGGAGGATCCCGCGACGGCTCGTTTTTTGACATCGCAGGTCCCCACGCAGGAAGACCTGCGACGGCTAACGCTTCTCACCTATGCCGATATCAGCGCGGTGAACCCAACGGCGATGACCCCGTGGCGGTTGGAGCAGTTGTGGCGTGTTTATGCTCTTGGTTTAGAGCAACTCACGCGGGAACTAGCGTCCGATCGCATCCACGAGGAACTTTTTGATGGTAATGACCCATCTTCGGAACGCACCCTGGCGTTCTTGGACGGGTTTCCGAAGCGCTACGCCCGGACACATAGCCGGGAGCAGATCGAGCATCATCTCCAACTCGCCGTCCAAAGCAAGAAGGAGGGAGTAGCCGTCGAGATCAGTCAAGAGGGCGGAGTTTATTTGATGACAGTTTTGACGCATGACAAACCGGGTTTGTTTGCGTCCCTATGCGGAGTTCTCGCCAGCTTTGGCATGAACATCGTCAAAGGCGAGGCATCGTCGAACGCCGAAAGCTGCATTCTCGACTTGATCCGTTTTACTGATCCGCTGTATACGCTGGAGTTGAATCCGGAGGAGGTGAATCGGCTGCAATGGACGGTAGAGTGCGTGGTGAGAGGCTCTGTTCAGGTAAGTGACCTGTTGAGGCGCAGGCGTCCGGCGCGGCGGCTGGCGAACGACGCTACGATTGTTCCTTGCGTGCGCTTCAACAACGAGGCTTCCGATCACGCGACCCTCATTGATTTTGTGGGTGAGGACCGTCCGGGGCTGTTATATGATCTCGCGTCAGCCATCAGCGCAGCAGGGTGCAATCTGGAAGTGGCTATGATCGATACCGAAGCGCACAAAGCTATCGACGTGTTCTATGTAACGCGGAATGGCGGCAAGCTGGAAGAGAACGAGGTTGAGCAGTTGCGGGCGAATTTGTTGAGGGCGGCAGGGCAGACATAAGTTCTGTTGAAATACAAAACGCTGTAGGCGGCCCGGTTGGCCGCTGGAACTCGGAATATCCAACCGGTATTCCGCGATCGGAATACCGGTTGGAGGAGGTCAGTGGGCCGGTTTGCGAGATTCATTGTCCAGATGCGCCGAATCGTTACACATGAGCTTGCGGAAAGTGATTAAGACGCGCGGCTCATTTCCGAATGAGGAGGCCGCGAGGAAGCTGTTGTACTTGGCCCTGCGCAACGTCTCGAAAAAGTGGGGGCCGTTGCCGAACTGGAAAGAAGCCCTGAACCGTTTCGCTCTTTTGTGGGAAGCGCGCTTCCCACAAAAAGCTTTGTAAGCAGAAAACAAATGTCAGGAAACCCGTTTACACAAAATACTTGACACTACCGATTATGTATGCGTTTCCTGCCAACCTGCGCCATTTTGCTGGCTTCTACGATTCCGCTTACTCAGCTAGTATTTGCCTCTGACCTGGCCGTCTTTCTTCCCGCTCTGGGTCCGCATACTCCAGCGGTTTGGTGACCTGCTCTACCGGAGAGCCGTCTTCCTCAGCCGCTTCGGCCCACACCAGCCATTGCTCATCGGCCCACGCCACAACCTGGCAGCAGGCGTAGATCCCGCGCTCAAACTCTTCCTGCAAACCGAGGGTTTTCGCATCAGCCCTCGCCTGCGAGGGCTGACATCCACAGTACTGGCATACTTCGCTCATTGCCTTCTCCTGGCTAGATCTGAGCCCAGCCCTGCG
>Ga0213876_10002420_pt1 | contig 10973 bp, 13 predicted proteins | sample BarmaccomBMRX_R9_FD_160113 | JGI IMG/M metagenome (GOLD analysis project Ga0213876, IMG submission 160113) | Root-associated microbial communities from Barbacenia macrantha in rupestrian grasslands, the National Park of Serra do Cipo, Brazil - RX_R9 | ecosystem: Host-associated > Plants > Roots...
GATCACGACTCGCGAGGCGAAGCAACGCTGCATCAACGCGATCAATGAGCATCGCGAGGTCCGCATCTGTGACGGCGGCGACATGCTCGTCTATCACCACGACGGGCACAAGATTCTGTACGGGCGAACGTTCTGGAGCGAGGTGTGTTCGTGAAGATTTCCGCCGCCGATCTTTCGCCCCGTCTCGGTGTTGAATCCTTTGCAGACACCACGCTCGCGAAGGCGTTGAAGCGCCTGCCAGACGTAGCCGTGAGTGGACCGTGGATCGCGGGCGGTGCGGTCCGGCGCACTGTACAAGGCGAGAAACTCGACAGCGACTTCGACTTCTTTTTCGCCGGCGAAGAGCAGGCGAACAGGTTCGCGAGCGAGATGCTCAGCCTTGGCGCCGCCCAAACGGCGGCGACGGACAAGGCGACGACGTTTCTGTTGCCCGCCGAAATGCCGAACGAGGGTGTCTATCTGCCGGAGATGAAAGTGCAGGCGATCCGCTTTCAATACTACAGGGACGCTGAAGCGGTCATTGATAGCTTCGACTTCACGCTCTCGCAGTTCGCCTACGACGGCGAGTCCGTCTACCTCGGAACGTTCGCATTATGGGACGTGGCCCGCAAGCGCATCGTCATCCCACCGGATCAGCTACGGCGTCTCCTCTATTCGTCGGCTTCTGAAGTACGGACCCTCCAACCAACGGCCTCCACACCTCTGCCGTCAGTGCCCGCCGATTCTTCCGCTCTTACGCCGGGGCGTTCGCGCCTCGGCGCCTTCCTTGAAAAGGTAAAGGGGTTCGGAAGGGCGATCCTGGTATGGCTACTCGGTGACTCGGAAGCCGTGATCGGCGAGCCGTGCTTCGATTGCAGTTCCACGGCGTTGCGTCTACCTGATGTCGTTCATGCAATCGCGTCGTCCTGCAATCGGCGAATGGTAGGCAACTGCGAGGACTGTGAAGAGCCGCGCATCCTGACGCCGGCGGGAAATTGTTCCAAGTGCGGCAGCACGTCGGTATCTCTGCGCCGCGCGAAACCGTGGAGCACAGCCGCATGAGCGACTACTGCGAATACCCCGAGTTCTACAACGAAACGCATCCGATCGCACACAAGGAGCACGTGTGCTGCGAATGCCGAGGAACGATTCGAGTCGGCGAAAAGTACGCGAAGTGCGTCGGCAAGTTTGACGGTGCGGTGTACAGCGAAAGCCAGCACTTCGCCTGCCGTGATTTCGCCGCAAAGCTCAACCGCGAGTACGGCGGCGGCCACGGCTGCTTCATTCCGTTCGGTGACGTAGGAAGCGCCATCCGCAACATGCGGGATTGGCCTGCCGAGCCAGAACCGAATGATGCCATCAACCTACGAGCCGAGTGGGCTGTGATCCGTGCCGCTGGCCGCGGTGAATCTCTACCTCAGGAGGTGCCGATGAAGAAATAAAGAGCCCTTGCATTGGACCCATCCGCCGCGTCACGAAATGCTGATCCGAGGGGGCGGATGGATCGAGTGAATCGTCCTTTATGAGCACAGAAAATACGAACGACGACCGTGATGATCGGGGGAAGTCCTGAGTGCGAACCTCCGTCACGGGGACGCCTTCGCTGGCATCGGCGGCTTTGGACTCGCTGCAAAACGAGCGGGGTGGACAACCGTTTGGGCCGCCGAGCTTGATGACGCAGCGCGATCTATTTACGCAGCCAGACTCGGACACGGCGGAATGCGCCTCGACCGCGACATCCGAGAGTCAACCGATCTCCCGCCGGTCGACATCCTCACCGGAGGCTTCCCGTGTCAAGACCTCAGCGTTGCCGGGAAAAGAGCGGGGCTGGCCGGAAGCCGCAGTGGCCTTTTCTTTGAACTCCTACGCCTACTGGAGGAGTCTCGGCCTCAATGGTTCGTATTTGAAAACGTCCCTGGCCTTCTATCCAGTTGCGGTTGCGACGAATGCTGTGCCGCTCTCCGAATCCTGCGGATTCACGGATGGCTCCGGAAGCGGCGCGAAGTCGCTCGCAAGTGCGCTATCTGCCTTGCACTCGAAGGACTGCGCAAGAGCCATAAAGGCCGCGACTTTGCCGTCGTCATTCAAGGGCTGGTCGAGTGCGGGTACGGCGTCGCGTGGCGGATTCTCAACGCTCAATATTTTGGAGTCCCCCAAAGACGCCGCCGAGTGTTCATTGTCGGACATTCTTCAGGAGACGAGGGCCGTGCCGGCGCGGTTCTATTTGAGCGCGAAGGCTTGCGCCGGGATTCTTCGCCGGAGCGAGAGGCGGGGAGTGACGTTGCCTTCTGCCTTACGCGACGCACTCACAAAAGGCGGTGACCCCACAACAGACCAATACATCGTTCGACCGGTCACGACACATACCAGCGGCGGATCATCCCCAGCGTCATCCCCGTACGGGCGCGTGGAGCGCTCGGAACAATGGGACCGGGTGGAGGATGGCGCATCGGCGCGGACGAGGCGGCGCGGCACCAGCTCGTCACCGACGCTCTGCGATCAGGGCAGCGGATGTGTTGGCGGCAACCAACCCCTATCGCTCGTCACGCACGCCCTCACCGCTGAAGGCTTTGATGCAAGCGAGGACGGCTCAGGACGTGGCACGCCGATCGTCGCCGGAACAATCCCGAGCCTCAACAGGCGCGCCGGACGTAGCGAGCATCAGCCGCTCATCGCGCAGATTCAGGATGTCAACGGCACCCGGCTCAAGCGGCAAAACGGGGTCGGCATCGACCTCGAAGCGCATACCGGTTACACGCTTACGGCGCGTGATCGGCACGCTGTGGCGTACACGCTCCGCCAGAACGAGCGTAACAACAGCAACCCAGCCTGCGCGAACTATGTCTCTGGAGCCGACGGAATGATAGAATCAGTATATGCCGATGCCTATCAAGCCGACGCCACAGAAACACTGCACGCAGTGCGGCGCGAAACTGGAGAGGAAGCGTTCTCCGGCTGGGGTTTTGGAGTCGCTATTTCACTTCAACAGGCGCATCTACTGCGACCGGTCCTGTATGTCGGTAGCGTTCGACGCGAAGACGCCGAAGTCGGACGCCTCTTGGTCAACCGCCCACTATCACGCGAGGAAGGTTGTCCCGCCTGGGCCGTGCGCGAAGTGTGGCAAGCCGGGCGCGACGGACGTACACCACGAAGATGGCGACTTCAGAAACAACACGCCGACCAACTTAGAGCGCATCTGTCGCGGGTGTCATATTCACGAACATCAGCCGCGCGGTTCCTGCGTGCTTTGTGGCAAGCCAGCGAAGGGCTTGGGTTACTGCGACAAGCACTATCAGAGATTCAAGAAATATGGCGACCCGCTTCTGACGAAAGTCAACCAGCACGCGCCTCCTCATGCGTCCGCCGATTAACCCCGGCTGAATGTGAATCCCTCCAAGGTTTTCCGCGTCACTGGACGTGCGTGACGCGATTATCGACGCCACCATCATCCGGACCATTGGACGTGTGTCCCTCCTGCGAGTTCGGCCCGGACTCCCACCGCTATCGAGGACTCGGCAACGCCGTCGCCATACCGCTGGTCGAATGGATCTTCAAAAGGATAAACGACTGCCATGGGCCTCTTTGACAACAAACCCCTCACCGAAGCCGAAGTCCTCTCTCGTCTCCTCTGTGAATGCGGAGAGACGTACGGAGAGCACTGCGATGGTGGGGATTGCGTCGAATGCGGATGCACGAAGTTCGTGAAAAAGAAGGAGGGGGCATGAAGCGCAAGGACGGCAAGTGCGAGGACGGTCTCGGACACCTGAGCCGGCGTCCTGCGGCTAAATGGTGTGTGCGGCTGGGTGCCGGAAAGTTCAATCACTTCCACTCTCACCGCTGCGGCACTCACATCAAGACCTTCAATCCGCAGATCAAAGTAATTTCGGTAGCCCAATGCCCTGATCCGGACGGTGCGCGATGAGAACCGAATCTCTCTGGCCGGACGGCACACAAGCCGACGCGATCTTCAGCGAGGACGAACGGCATCGCTACCTGCTGTCGCGCGTCTTTCCTACCGCGATCCAATTCGGAGCGAAACCATTCCCCGCCTTCCTGATGCTCAATCCTTCGACAGCGGACGCGCTGAGGAACGACGCAACAGTAATCCGCTGCATAGGGTTCACAAAGCGGCTCGGCTACGACGCGTTCCAAGTCATCAACCTGTTCAGCCTGCGCGCAACGAAGCCGAAAGAACTCTTGCACGACCGCGACGCGGAAGGCGATCCGACTAACCTCGCGATGATCCTCGAAGTCGCGTCCCTCGCGGAGATCGTCATCTGCGCATGGGGCACGCTCGGCGAGTTGCGGCAGCGGCGGTTGACCGTCGTCCGCGCGTTACGCGATGCCGGCCTCGGACACAAGTTGCACTGTCTAGGAAGAAACGTGGACGGATCGCCGCGGCATCCACTGTACCTGCCGAGTGAGGCGCCGCTGGAGAACTATTTCGGGATGGACATTGTGGGGGCGCCTGCCGCATGAGACAGCAAATCTATCTTTGCGCCCGCTACGCACGCCATGAGGAGATGAACAGCTACGCGAGCCAACTCCGCGAGCTCGGCTACAACGTACGGGCCGAATGGATAACCGGTGCTCACCACGACACCAATAGCGCCATGTGCGCACTGATCGATTTACGCGAAGTCTCTGAGGCGGACATCGTCATCTCTTTCACTGAAGGAACTGGACCGGTTGTTGGCCGAGGACGAGGCGGGCGGCACGTGGAATTCGGCGCTGCGGTCGCCACAGGGAAGCGCTGCATCGTAGTCGGTTTCCAAGAGAACGTCTTTCACTACCTGCCGCAGGTGGAGTTCTTTGAAACGTGGGGCGAATGCCTTGCCGCCCTTTCTTTGGAGGTCTCCTCTTGACATCCACCCCTGTTATCGAGACGCCGGTGGATGAGTACCGGGCGTTCTTGGAGAGCAAAGCTCAGTTCGATGACGACTCCGGTTTCGCGCCGCTTTGGATCCCCGACTTCCTTTTCGACTTTCAGGCCACGCTCGCAGAATGGTCGCTGCGCCGCGGCCGCGCGGCGATCCTGGCGGACTGCGGCCTCGGCAAGACTCCGATACAGCTCGTGTGGGCAGAGAACGTCGCCCGCAAGACGAACCGTCCCGTGCTGATTCTGACGCCGCTCGCGGTGTCGGCGCAGACCGTCCGTGAGGCGGTAAAGTTCGGAGTAGAAGCGAGGGTCTCGCGCGATGGACACGTGACGCGGGGTATCAACGTCACCAATTACGAACGCCTGCACCTTTTCAACGAGAACGATTTCGCCGGCGTGGTCTGCGATGAGTCCTCAATCCTGAAGAACTTCGACGGAGTGCGCCGCGCGGCGATCACCGAGTTTATGCGTCGCACACCGTACCGTCTGACGTGCACGGCCACCGCGGCACCGAACGATTACATCGAGATCGGCACCACATCGGAAGCCCTCGGCTACCTCGGCCACATGGACATGCTGTCAAAGTTCTTCAAGAACGACCAGCGCGGGGTGCACCCGAACAGCGTGTGGGGTGGAAGCAAGTGGCGTTTCCGCGGCCACGCGGAGCGTGACTTCTGGCGGTGGGTTGTTTCATGGGCTCGAGCCTTGCGAAAGCCTTCGGACCTCGGATTCGATGACGCGGCGTTTACTCTTCCTCCGCTCATCACTCGCGAGCATTGCGTAGCCGGCGAGAAAATACCCGGCCTACTGTTCGATCGACCGGCGATCACGCTTCAGGAACAGCGAGCGGAGCGTCGGCGCACACTGCGACAGCGATGCGAGAAAGCCGCGGAACTCATCACCGCGGCCGCCGGATCATCCGTAGCGTGGTGCCACCTGAACGACGAAGGTGACCTACTCGCCGATCTCATTCCAGATTCCGTTCAGGTGTCCGGCTCCGATTCGGACGACGCAAAAGAGGAAGCGTTTCTCGCGTTCGTTGACGGATCGATTTCGAAACTCGTCACCAAACCAACGATTGCCGGATTCGGCTTGAACTGGATGCACTGCGGGCATCAGACGACATTCCCGTCGCACTCGCTCGAGCAGTACTACCAGACCGTTCGTAGGTCGTGGCGCTTCGGCCGCAAAGAAGAGGTAACCATTGACATGGTTACCTCGGAAGGCGAAGCAGGAGTGCTTGCCAACCTACAGCGCAAGTCAGCCGCGCTCGATGTGATGTTTGACCGCCTCGTTGAGGTGATGAATATCGAACTCGCGGTGCGGCGCTCAACCCCATTTCGACTTCCAGAGGAGATGCCCGCGTGGCTGTCATCGATCAGAAATTAACAGACAGGTACGCCCTCTACAACGGCGACTGTTGCGAAGTGTTGCCGACGTTGCTGGCGGCCAGCGTGCACCTCTCCGTTTATTCACCGCCGTTCGCTGGCCTCTACAATTATTCATCTTCCGATCGCGATTTATCGAACGCGCGGAGCTACGAGGAGTTCTTCCGTCACTATGAGTTTGTCGTTCGGGAGATTCACCGACTCACATTGCCCGGTCGGCTGTCCGCCGTTCACTGTATGGATGTGCCACGCCGCGGCGCGAATCTCGGCGGCGGCCTGACTGACTTCCCCGGCGACATCATCCGCCTTCATGAACGCGTCGGCTTTCATTACGCGGCGCGCCATTGCGTATGGAAAGAACCTCTCGGTGTACGCAACCGGACGATGGCGAAGGGATTGGCGCATCGTCAGATTGTTGAGGACTCCTCGCTGTGCGATGTCGCATCGGCCGACTACCTCTTGATGTTCCGCAAGAACGGCGACAACCCGATACCCGTCACTCATCCCGAAGGATTGCTGAGTTACGCCGGCGCGCGCACGATCCCCTCCGAGTTGCTCGCGTACCGCGGCTGGACGGGGAAGCAGACGGAGAACCGGTTCTCTCATTGGATTTGGCGTCAGTACGCATCCGCCTTTTGGGATGACGTTCGGATTGACCGCGTTCTGCCCTACAAGGAATCGAAAGACCCCGAGGATGAGCGGCACATCCACCCGTTGCAGTTGGATGTCATCGAGCGCTGCATTGTTCTACGGAGCAATCCCGGCGAGACGGTACTGACGCCGTTCCTTGGCGTCGGCTCCGAAGCGTACGAGGCCGTGAAACTGGGACGTCTCGCGATCGGCGTTGAATTGAAGCCGTCGTACTACAAGCAAGCCGTCCGCAATATGCTCGCAGCCGAGCAACCTGATTCGGATCAATCGGCGATGCGGTTCGCCGCGGCGGAATCGAAGGAGGTTTCCGCTTGAACCCCCTCCACGTATCCGTCGAATCCGGCGCCGTCGAAGTCGATCTCGGCGTCCGCATCGTCTCAGAAATGAACGATCGCTCACACTGGAGGGCTCGGTACAAGCGGTTCAAAGAACAGAAAGAAGCCGTGTTCTACGCGCTCGCGAACTTCCGGCCGCTGCTGAAGATCATGACCGATGGCGGCGGGCAGATCGTCGTTACGTTCACACACTGCGGACCGAAAGCATTCGACAGCGACGGACTCTCCGCTGGCTTTAAGGCAGCGAGGGACCAGGCAGCAGCCATCCTCGGCATCGACGACGGCTTGTCCCGTATCGACTGGAAATATGAGCAGGACAGGTCACGGACGTACGGGGCGCGAGTGAAGGTGGAGGTGGCTGAGTAATGGATGTTCCGTATTTTCCGAAGTACGCGAAGGACTGGCTCACCGGCGAAGGGACGCGCCTTATGACGCCCGAACAACGCGGCGCGTTCGACTGGCTGCTCTGTCACGCATGGCTTTCCAACCCGCCATGCACGCTGCCGGATGACGATGATGCGCTCGCGAAACTGTCGGACCTTGGTGCGCGCTGGAAACGTGTCGGCGCGGCGATACGCGCACAGTTCCAAGCGTTCCCTGAAGATTCGAATCGCATCTACAACAAGAAGCAGCTCTCGCTTTGGGAGGAGCTCAACGAACACCGTGAGCGGAGATCGCAAGCTGGTCGCAAAGGCAACGCTAAGCGATGGAGTAGCGAGTCGCAACGTGATCGCATTGCGATCGCAAAAGGATCGCCTTCATCTTCATCTTCACTTTCACCTGCAGAGATGGGTATGTCTTCGACATCCCCATCCGCGGGGGATGTCGAATCAGCAAAATCAGTGCTTCAGCCCGTAGTGACGAAGTTCGCTCCTGCTCTACCGCTGCTTGATGAGGAATGCGTGTCGGGGTGGCTCAGCGATTTCAACGCCGATCCGTGGCTTCTGGCGATGGCTCTTATCGAAGCGCTGCGGTCGAACTCCTCGAAGATCCGATCGCTGAATTACCTTCACAAAGTCTTCGAGTCGCGTGCCCGCGAAGGATGGAATCCAGAAGGGCTGTCCACAACCAGCGTTCAAGAATTTGTGACCTTTACGGTGAGGTCGAAGTGATGACCACCTCGCCCATCAACACCGCAGCCGAAGGCCCGCGCTACAACTTCGGATTCCCCGAAGGTAGTCGCGAAGAGGCGGAGTTCATCGCAACTCTTCACCGGCGGCGAGCGCGCACAACGGTCACCGTCTTGGTTCTCGACAACGTCACTGGCAAACGCTTCGCGATGACGGCGGGCAACGCGGCCGATCTATACCACGGACGGTTGAGCGTTTGCCCGGGATGTGACGGACCTGGCGGTCATTTGTTCGCGTGTGGCGACGTCGTAGAGCGCCGCTCGCGTCCGCGCAAGAGCGAATCGAAATCGCTTGGCCTTCGCCGGCTACTGGTGCAAGGCGTATCACTTTCCGCTCTGCGAAAAATGTACATCGAAGCAGCCCTCGTTGTGTCGAACGGAAACACTTTAGCCGCGAGTCGAATGCTGGGCGTGTCGCGAAACACGGTAATCGCGGCGCGCAGCGTTACCAGGAGGAAGCAGTGAAGGACCAATCGTCGCATCTCATCTCCACCGACCGTCTCCACATCGCCCTCACCACATACGCCGACAAGGTCCATAAAAAACTCTGCGGAAAGTGGGGACCGGCGTGGCACGACGCACTCTGCTTTAAACAGATTGTTGAGGAGCTGTGCGCAGCGGAGTGTTGCGGCTTTCACGTAGATCACATCCGCTGCGTACTGAGCGCTGGTCATGACGGCGAACATAGGGGCAATATTGAAGACGTGCTCGCGTGGGCGCGCGCTGAACACCCGACGGTGGCGCGCTATGACGACACGTCCGCAACTCCAATCCCTCTCATCCTTCACTGTCCCGAATGTACTGAGCGGCACATTGACGAAGGCGAGTTCGAAACGAAACCTCACCACACGCATTCGTGTCAGTTCTGTGGCCTGACGTGGCGACCGGCGATCGTGCCTACGGTTGGTGTTCGGTTCCTGCCGGGGTTCAAGAATGAGGCGGCGAGGAGAGCGTCATGAGCGAGCCGACGACTGGAATCTGTGAGTACTGCCGTCTCGGTAACTGCGGCCGTGTTTCACTGCTGCAAATCTGTGCTGGCGGACACAAGGAGCCGGAAATGACCGACACAATCCTCTCGTACGGACGCATCACATCAGAGGTCGTCGTAACCGATCGGCCAGCATCCACCACCGAGCGCATCACGGGCGTAGCCATTCAAGCCGCAGACGGCATTCCTCGTTCCATGCCGATCGGCAGCGCGACGCACTACCGCGTCAGTATCGAACTCTTTGAGCCGAGTGAACAGCCGCGTCGGTTGCCGAGCGGCTTCGTCACGAACACAGGCCGCTTTGTCGGTCGGCGCGAGGCGTACAAGATCGCCGTCGCGGCAGGGCAGATCGATCCAGAGAAAACGTTTCAACGGGGCGCGTTGTTCGCCGAGGACTTCTTCGCGGAACGGGCGGCAATCGGGCCGCCGTCCAATTTACTGACGCCGGAAGAGGTTGCGGAGTTGCGGACGATCGAGCGGAAGATGACGAATGCGCTACCGGGCGACTACAACAAGGCCCTCAACATTCTGCGCAACGCCGCGCCGCGCATGCTCGACACGATCGACGCCCTGTACGCGATGCGCAGTCAGCTTCAGTGCTTCTTCGCGTCAGGCTCGGAAGGTATCCGTACGAAGCTCGCGGAGATGTCGGAAGCGGATCGACTCCACGCATGGCGCTATGCGGCAACGTTAGGCATGTGCCAGTCCACCCATTACGATGACCGGTTGATCGTGCCGTCCGTGGAATTGCTGGCGATCTTTGAGGCGCACGATCGGGAGGTCGGGGCGCTGCGAGCCGCCGAACTGGACACGACGGGGACGCTCGATGAATGCCGCGATGCGCTGACAGCGAAGGAACGAGATGAGATCGAGGCGCTGAAGCGCGTTCGCGAGTTGACAACGAATCTCGCCTCCGAATCCGCCCTTCGCAAAGAGGCAGAGGAGCGAGCGGACGCGATCAGTAACGCCGGTCATGCGATGGACTGCGTAGGAAGTGACCCGCAACGTGGAGTGTGCGGATGCGGCTGGCTTCAGCGATTCGGTGCGCACACGTACATCACAAAGATCGAGTCAGAACTCGCTGACTTACGCGCAAAGATCGACAACCTGAAGGTGTGCGGCGTCGTTACCGGCGCAGCCTTAGATCGCGACACTGGCATTACCGAGGTCGATGTTTGCGAGAACGACCGCCCATGCGCAGAGCATCCGCCGGAAGCATGGCTCACTGAGCGCAATCGAGCGGATGCGGCAGAGGAGTTTAACGACTCACTCCGCGATCACGCGCGCGAGCGCCAGAGGCGAACGACAGAGCTAGAGTCGGCCATTCTCCCGGCTGGCGTTCGCTGGAATGTAGAGCGCGGCCACTATGAGGAAGAATGCTGCCCCGGCTGCCACACAGCGACGCGTCTACGTGATTGCGGCTGCCCTTGCGGAACAGCGTGGCGTAGGTGGAAGCCCTCGAATGAGCGCGCTGAAGGGCTCGCGGCCGATCTCGCCACCGTAACCGCGGAACGAGACGAGTTGCAACGCACGCTCAACAAGCGATGCGCCTGCGAATGGCCGGATGACGGAGAGCTGTCGCGTCCGGAATGCGGGCTTCGTGCCGAGCTGCGCAACCGTCTCA
>Ga0213876_10002421_pt1 | contig 10972 bp, 13 predicted proteins | sample BarmaccomBMRX_R9_FD_160113 | JGI IMG/M metagenome (GOLD analysis project Ga0213876, IMG submission 160113) | Root-associated microbial communities from Barbacenia macrantha in rupestrian grasslands, the National Park of Serra do Cipo, Brazil - RX_R9 | ecosystem: Host-associated > Plants > Roots...
GAATTGCACGATGAAAGGTCGCGAGAGGCAAATCACGGCAGCGACATGACCCGGATGTTGACGGGCCGAGCCCAAGCTCGACCAGCCCAAGCTGGGGCGGCGCTGAGTTGCGAGCTACTTCACCACGACCCGCGCGCCGAGGGGGACGCGTTCGTAGAGGTCGATCACGTCGATGTTGCGCATTCGAATACAGCCGGACGAGACCGCATGGCCGATGCTCTCGGGCTCATTCGTCCCGTGGATGCGATAGAGCGTATCCTTGTTGTCCTGGAACAAATAGAGCGCCCGGGCTCCCAAGGGATTGTCAGGCCCACCCTTGAGCCCGCCCGCATCGACGACCGGCTTGAGATGCGGCCAGCGAGCGATCATATCGGCCGGCGGCAGCCAACCCGGCCATTCCTTTTTCGCGCCGACCTGCGCGATTCCCGACCATTTGAAAGCTTCGTCGCCGACCCCCACTCCATAACGGATCGCCTTCCCATTGGCCTCGACGAGGTAAAGAAAGCGATGCGGCGTATCGATGACGACGGTGCCGGGTGGCTCGCCGGTCGGGTTGTCGAGCTCATAAGGGAGATATTGCGGATCGATTGCCGCGGTCGGCACGAGCGCCATCCATTCGGCGTCATGCGAGCTCACGACTGGCGATGGGATGCTCTTATAGCATCCAGCCAAGCCGAACATCAGGCCAATGGCGGCAAGGCGAAATGTGAGGCGCATGCGCGGAAGGTCCAGCGAGGAGTCGAACTTCATGTAGCCTGCTTCCCGGAATTTTGCCAACATGGGTTAAACGGCTCTGGCGCAAATATGTTCGAGCCGTCGCATTCGTGCCACATCCAAGGCCATCGCGCAGAACTTTGTGGTGCACTAGATCATTCCTCCTTCCTCTGCCACGCGCCGGACCTGCGAACACCAAAACCCTCTTTGTCCATAGCCGCCATGTTCAAATGAGCACGCTTTACGTCACCCACCCTGTTTGCCTCGACCACGAATCGCCTCCAGGGCATCCCGAGCGGCCGGACCGCCTGCGGGCCGTATGGCGAGCGCTCGACGAGCCGCGCTTCGCCGCGCTCGATCGGCGCGAAGGCAGCGCGGCCGATCCAGCCCTCGCGCTGCTCGCTCATGATGAGCGCTACTGCGAAATTCTCCCGACGCTCATTCCTCCGGAAGGCCGGATCGCGCAAATCGACGCCGACACTTACCTCTCGGCGCATTCTTGGCCCGCCCTTCTGCACGCCATGGGAAGCGCGGTTCAAGCGGTCGAAGCGGTTATGCAAGGCGAGGTGAAGAACGCCTTTTGCGCAACGCGCCCACCCGGCCATCACGCCGAGCGAGCGCGTGCCATGGGGTTTTGCCTCTTCAATCACGTGGCCGTCGCGGCCCGCCAGGCACAGCGCAAGCAAGGTGCGGAGCGCGTCGCGATCGTCGATTTCGACGTGCACCACGGAAACGGCACCCAGGACATATTCTGGAGCGACGCTTCCGTTCTTTACGCGTCGAGCCATCAATGGCCGCTTTACCCCGGGACGGGTGCCGCGTCAGAGACGGGCGAGCACGACAATATCGTCAATTTGCCTTTGGCGAGCGGGACCGGACCGCAGGTTTTCCGCGCCGCTTTCGAAAGCGTGATCCTGCCGCGCGTCGATGCGTTCAATCCCGATCTCATCGTGATCTCCGCAGGTTTCGACGCGCATCGCCGCGATCCCCTGGCGAGCCTCGATCTTGGAGAGGAGGAGTTCGGCTGGGCGACGCGCCGGCTGCTCGAGATCGCGGAGCGCCGCTGTGCGGGACGCGTTGTCTCGGTGCTCGAGGGCGGCTACGATCTTGCCGGACTTTCAGCTTCCGCCGCTGCCCATGTCGAGGCGCTCATGGAGGCGTGAGCCCTTCATGAAGGTCGCGCAAAGTGGCGCATGTCGAAGGATCGGCGAGGCCATCCACGCGCTCGGGCCTGAAATGGCGCTGAAATGCCGCCACGACCTGTTGCGTTTCAAGCCCGTAGGATCCTGTCGGCTCGACCGCATATCCATAAGCCGCAAGGGAGCCTTGCAACGCGGCCACGCTTGGACCCTCGTCGCCCGGGGCAAGGCCGTCTCCTTCGACCAAAGGCGCCGGCAGGACAAAATGGCCGATGCCAGCGCGATGCAGCCTTTCCCAGGGAAAGCGCTCCCCTGGATCTTGCTTGCGCGAAGGCGCGATGTCGGAATGGGCAAGAACCCGCGCGGGTGCGATCTGCCAACGTGAAAGAATGTCGCCGCACAGAGAGATCACCGCCTCGATTTGCGCGTTTGAGAACGGCGGATTGCCGCCGTCATGACCAGGGTGACCGATCTCGATGCCGATCGAGCGGGAATTCAGATCCGTCTGACCATGCCAGGATGACTGCCCGGCGTGCCAGGCGCGCCTCTCTTCACTCACCAGCGCGAATATCGCGCCTCCGTTATCGACGACGTAGTGACTGGAGACCTCGGAACGCGGATCCGTGAGCCTTGCGATCGCCCCTTCAGCGTGCGGCATCCCGGTATAGTGCAGGACCAGCATGTCGATGCTGGCCCTGCGTTGTCCGTGGTTTGGCGAGGCAATGGAAAAGTATTGAAAACCCGAAGTCATCACGAAGATGCCGGAGAAGCGACCGTCCCCCGGGGTGATGGGCAAAATGCCGTCACGCGATCAGCGGCAATAGACGTTGCCGTAATAGTCGCGGTAAGTGCCGTAGGGGCAGGGCGCAGTCGCCGCACCGACCACGGCCCCCGTGGCCCCGCCTGCGATCGCGCCGATCGCAGCGCCACGCCCGCCGCCAGCCGCGCCACCGATCAAAGCGCCGGTACCTGCACCGAGAAGCCCCCCGCCCACCGCGCGTTCCTCCGGCGTGTTGCAAGCGCCCAGCGCGAGCACCAGCACCGCAGCCGTTATGACCTTCTTCATCTTGAACTCCCTTCAGCGATTCCGAATGCGTAACCGGCATATCGGCATTCCATGCTAGGCGCTAGCGCCCGCTGTCGCCAGCGGCACCGCCTGCCAAGCTTAACGCTCCGAGGCGAGGTTCAGGTTCCGGGGAGGCCCGGAAAACGCCTCAATTTAACCATAGCGCGCCCGAACATCGCTTTTCGTGCTTTGATATGCATGTCCCGCGCAGGAGGAAACCGATCCCGTGCCGTTCTCGCGTCTCTTGTCGCTTCTGTTATTCGCCTCTCTTCTCGCCGGCTGCGCGCAATTCCAGCAAGTCCCCTCAGCGAGCGGTGAAGCCGAGCAGGAGACGCTCCGAGAAGTCGAAATGGCTCAAGGCGCCGATGCGCGGGCACGCGCGCAGGCACTGCGCCCGCGGATCGAGCGACATGCGCAAGAAAACGAGCTTCCGATTGCACTTGCCAACGCGGTCATTCGCATCGAAAGCAATTTCAATCCGCGGGTCGTCCATGCCGGCAATTATGGGCTGATGCAGATCAAGCTCGCCACCGCGCGCGCCGTGGGCTTTGGGGGATCGGCGGCCGACCTCCTCGACCCTGAAACCAACCTGCATTACGGGCTGAAGTATCTCGGTTCGCTCTATCAGCAATCGCAAGGCGATCTCTGCATTACGATCATGAAATATCAAAGTGGACATCGGGCCCTGCGAATGAGCGCAAGCAATCGCGCCTATTGCCGACGAGTGAAAGGCCTGATGACTCTATCAGGTTGAGTGTGGCGAAAGCGGCCGCGCCGCTTCTCACATGAGCCACGACGCTCGGCTACTGTGGATTCCAAGTAACGCGTCGCACTTTTTTTTGCCGACCTCCTGCCATTTTTCACGCGCCCCCAGTTGACGGATTGCGCGAGTTCGTGTCCCGTGTGAGGCGCAATCGGAAGTATTCGCCATGGTCCCGGCTGCGGCGAAGGGCTCGGTCATCGATCCGCCGGTCCGCCACGATGATTGCTTTTTCTCGGCGCGCCGCCGAGGAGAAATTTAGAAGAGCTTGGGTCGACAGGGATACCGCTGCATGGCTTCCGGTACTGTCAAGTGGTTCGACGAGACCAAAGGTTACGGCTTCATTCGCCCATCCGATGGCGGAAAGGATGTTTTCGTCCACATCACCGCCGTACGTACGGCGGGACTGCAAACGCTGGCCGAAGGACAGAAGGTCAACTTCGACCTCGTTTCCGAGCGGGGGAAAACCGCAGCGGGCAACCTCTCGCTCGCGTGATTGAAGCGTCTCGCGGCATCAGACCTGAAGTCTGGCCGCGGGCATTATCGAGGCCGCCTCTCTAGGCGGCCGCCTGCGCGGTCGCTCGAGTTGCGCTGCGCCCATGACTTTGCTCATCCCGGAGCTTTCGCGGCGCTGCCGATGACGCTGGCGCCGGTCACATCACTCCCCTCATCCTGACCGTCCCGATGTCTTCCGGGTCCTACCATCGTCCCCAAGCGACGAAGTCACAAGCGATGTCGCGGCCCACCCTCGGATTCTTGCTTGGGGCGCTCGGCGTGCTGGTCTTCGGCGGTTCCTTGCCGATGACCCGGCTCGCCGTCGCCGATCTCAATCCCTGGTTCGTGACAGCCGGGAGGCCCGGACTTGCCGCGCTCGTCGCAGCGTTGGTCCTTCTTTCATTGCGCCGGCGTTTTCCGGACCGAAGGAGTTGCTATCGCCTCTTCGTCGCGGGTTTATGCCTTGTTTGGGGCTGGCCTGGGCTCGCCAATTTCGCGATGCGCAGCTTGCCGGCCATGCATGGCGGCGTCGTCGCGGGTCTCCTGCCGCTCGCCACTTCGGTTGCCGCCGCCCTCATCTTGCACGAGCGTCCTCCCCTCTCCTTTTGGCTCTATGCGATCGCCGGAGCGGTATTGGTCACCGGTTTCGCCCTGCGTGAAGGCGGCGGACACTTCGAACCTGCCGACACTTTGCTGCTCTCGGCCGTCGTCATCTGCGCGATCGGCTACGTCGTGGCAGGGGACCTGTCGACGCGAATGCCGGGCTGGGAGGTGATCTCGTGGATGCTCGTTCTCATGGCGCCGATCTCGCTACCGGCGACTTTTCTACTTTGGCCATCCCCGTCCAACGGCATCTCGCTATCGAGCTGGGCAGGGTTTGCCTACATTACACTCGCGAGCCAATATCTCGGCTTCTTTGCCTGGAATGCGGGACTCGCTCTCGGAGGCGTGGTTCGCGTCAGCCAAGTCCAATTGCTGCAAACCTTCGTGACCTTGATCTTCGCATGGCTGATCAATGGTGAGCCATTGAACCCCATCGCCTTCGCGGTCGCAGCGGGTGTGCTGTTGCTGATCGTGGGAGCGAGACAGGCAAAGACTCAAGATCGCGCGACGCAGTAGCATGGCATCCCGTCACCTATTTTACGTGTGCGTCGCGAAGCCTGGCCTGCTCCTCATCGATGAGGACTTTGGCGAGAAGCTTGCCGGCAGGACTGCGCGGCAGGTTGTCCCGGATCTCGAGAGCCGCCGGCATCTCGTGGCGACCGAGGCGATCGGTCAAAAAGTCCCGCAACGCTTCGAGGGTGAGCGTCGCCGCGCCTTCCTTCAGTGTCACAAAGGCCTTGGCGGCTTGCCCGCGATAAGCGTCAGGCACGCCAATGACGATGACCTCCTTCACGTCATGGTGCTCGTAGATCGCATTCTCGATCGCCACGGGATACACATTGAAGCCCGAGGAGATGATCATGTTCTTCTTGCGATCGACGATGGTGAATTGCCCTTTCTCGTCCATCCGGCCGATGTCACCCGTAAGGAAATAACCGTCGACAAATGCTTGAGCGGTCTCTTGCGGCTTGTTCCAGTAGCCTTTGAAAACATTGGGGCCACGAATGGCGATCTCCCCGACCTCATGGGGGCCGAGCGCCTTTCCCGGATCGTCCAAGCCGACGATGCGCAAATCGATCCCGGGATAAGGAATGCCGATGAGGCCAGGGCTCGAAGGCTCGCTCATCACCATGCGCGTTCCGGCGGGCGACGTCTCGGTCATTCCCCAGCCACCGCCCATGCGCCGACGCAAAAGCCGCTCTAGTCGCTTTTCCACTTCGAAGGGCATGGGGGCGCCACCCGATCCGCATTGCTTCAATGATGATAAGTCGCGCGTCTCGATGCCTGGGAGATTGGCAAGTGCAATCCACATCGTTGGAACGCCAGGCATCGCCGTCACCCGTCTCGTCTCGATTTCCGAGACGACGGCTTCAGCGTCGAACCGCGGATGCAGCAAAATTTCGTTGCCGTCACGCAAGCCGCGCAAGAGGATCACCGAAAGCGCGTATATATGAAAAAGCGGCAGGACGCAGAGGATGCGCTCTTGGCCGGGCACGGAGCCATTCGGCTCGTTCCAACTTCGATACATGCTCACCGTCGCGGTGAAATTGGCATGGGTCAGTATCGCTCCCTTCGGCAAGCCCGTGGTGCCGCCGGTATATTGCACAACCGCAATGTCGTCGGGCGAGACGTTGGCGCGTTTGGGTGACGCCGGCCGGCGCGAGAGTTCCATGAGCGGCGCAACTCCCGGCTTCCAGGGAACCGCGACCCCAGCAGACGGGCCCCAATGCGCATCCTCTCCCACCCAGACGCGCTCGACGAGGCCTTCGGCGTGAAGCGCCAAGGCATTCGAGAGGAGGGCGGTAAAGTTCGTGGTGATCAGGGTGCGTGCGCCAGAATCCTTGATCTTGTGGGCGAGCTCGCGTGGCGCGTCGAGTGGACTTAAATGGGTGATGCGGGCGCCGAGCGTCAAGGTGGCGAAGAAAGCGATGGGATGGTAGGGCGTGTTCGGAAGGTAAAGGGCAACGGTATCGCCCTTGCCGATGCCGGCTTCCGCCAGGCCTGCGGCGAGCTCGGCGACCAGCTTGCCGAATGTCGCATAATCGAGGTGCGCCTCGCCGTAGGACAGCGCCGGCCGGCTCGGCCCCTCGGCAATCGCCTTCTCGAGGAGATCCGGCAAAGTCCCGAGCTCGATCGGGGCGTCCCAGCGTGCCGCGTTTGGAAAGGCGTCCATCCATGGACGTGATGCGTTGGCGCTCATTGCATTGGCCGGCCACTTTTTGCCGAAATCGGCAAGCTCATATCCGCGCATTCCCTTCTTGCCTCGATGAGTTGCTCATCCAAATGAGCGGCGATGCCGAGCATCCCGCGAGCGGCGTTACGAGCTGCGAGACGTTCTTTGATGAAGCCGTTTTGCATGAGGCTGATCAGTCATTTTGGGTGAGCCATTTTTGGCGAAGCTCCGCACGGTTTCCCTCATGCAAAATGCGCAGGGGGCAGCGCCTGGGGCGAAGCTAGCGGAGACCTCGAATTCGCGCCACTTCCGATTCCAGGTCCAACCATTTCACGAGATCGCGACCTGCGAGCCAGCTGGACGGCGGCCGCCCAGGCAAGCTGAAGGCCCGCAGGCGCTTTCGACGACAAGAGCCGGTGTGCTATGGCGAATGCCGTAACCGCAGGAGTTCCCATGCCCGCAGCATTTCACACTTTCTTGTGCCGCACCGACAATATCGGCGTGCTGATTCACGACGAAGCCACAGGCTCGACCGCGAGCGTCGATGTGCCTGAGGCTGAAGCCGTCGAGCGAGCTCTGCGGGAAAAGAATTGGCGGCTCACGCATATCATCGTCACGCACCGCCATCTCGATCACATCGAAGGCATACCTGCCTTGAAGGCCAAGACCGGGGCGCGGGTAATCGCCCCGAAAAAAGCCGCGGCCCAAGTGCCACAAGCCGACGAACTCGTTGGCGATGGCGATAAAGTCAAGGTCGGCGAGCTCACCGCCTCGGTGCTCGACACACCCGGACATTGCGCCGACCACATCTCCTACTGGTTTGCGAAAGAAAACGCCTTGTTCGCCGGCGACACCATCTTCACGCTCGGATGCGGGCGCGTCAGCGAGGCGACGCCCTCCGTGCTCTGGTCCTCTCTGCAACGCATTTCGGCGTTGCCGGACAACACGCGCATCTGGTCGGGGCACGAATACACGTTATCGAACGCCAAATTCGCATTGTCGGTCGACGGAAACAACGAGACGCTCAAAAACCGATACGCGAAGTTCGAGAAGCAGCGCGCCGCGAACGAGCTCACCGTGCCGACGACGCTCGCCGAGGAAAAGGCGACGAACCCGTTTTTGCGGGCGGGGGATCCGAAGGTCCAGAAGGCCGTCGGAATGGCCGGAGCCGATGCAAGCGCTGTGTTCGCCGAATTGCGCGAGCGCAAGAACCGGTTTTGACCCATCCGCATTGTGAAACCGCGATGCCAAAGCTTTCGCCCGACGAGGTGATCCGCGAGCTGCACCTTTTACCGCATCCGGAAGGTGGCTGGTTTTGTGAGAGCTTCCGCGACAAGGAGGTGGCGAGCGATGGCCGGGCGAGATCGACGGCCATTTATTTCCTGCTCAAAGCCGGTGAGACCTCGCATTGGCACCGCATCGACGCGTCGGAGATCTGGCTGTGGCACGCCGGAGCTCCGCTCGAGCTCTCGATTTCGAGGGACGGCGTTCGCACGCACAGCCATCGGCTCGGCATCGAGATTGCGGCAGGTGAGCGCCCGCAGGCGGTTGTGCCGCCCCATGCGTGGCAAAGCGCAAAAAGCCTGGGAGACTGGACGCTCGTCTCCTGCGTGGTTGCTCCCGGCTTCGAGTTCTCGGCTTTCGAATTGGCCACGCCCGACTGGCGGCCGCAGCAGGCCGAATAACGTTCCGTTCGCCTTCACGACCTAGGGGGAAGGCAATTCGCCACTTTCTACTTTCTCGTCACTTGACCGACGGTAAGTTAACGCTTACCGTAAGCTATGGCTAACGTAAACGCCGCACTCGCCTCGCTCGCTGATTCTACGCGCAGAAACGTGCTGGAGCGGCTCGCAGCCGGGCCCGCATCGGTCAAGGAAATCGCGGCGGAGCTCCCCGTCAGTCGCCCCGCCGTCTCGCAACATCTCAAGGTCCTGAAGGAAGCCGGGCTCGTACGCGATCGCGCGGAGGGCACGAGGCGGGTCTACCAGATCGATCCTGCAGGCCTCGGCGCCATTCGGGCTTGGCTCGACCAATTCTGGGCCGTGGCGCTCGACGCCTTCAAGGCCGAGATCGAAAGACAGGAAGGCACGCGTTGCAAGCCCGGGAAGCAAGAATGAAGACGATCAAGCCGGCTCCCGTACGCCGGAGCGTCGAGGTGAAAGCAAGCGTCGAGCGCGCGTTCGATGTGTTCACAAACGGATTCGGCAGCTGGTGGCCCCATTCGCATACGATCAGCAAGGGCAAGCTGAGGACCGCCGTCATCGAACCTCGGGTCGGCGGCCGTTGGTACGGAGAGGATGAGGACGGGACAACGACCCAATGGGGGCATGTGCTGGTCTTTGAACGGCCGAACCACCTCGTGCTCGCCTGGCAAATCAGCTCGGATTGGCAGTTCGACCCCGGTGTGATGTCAGAAGTGGAATTGCGCTTCACACCGCTCGCGGCAAGTCTCACGCTCGTGCAACTCGAGCATCGTCATCTCGAGCGCCTTGGGCCGAAATTCGAGGAGATGCGGGCGGCCTTCGAATCGCCGAACGGCTGGGGCGCGATCATGGGTCTCTTCGCAACGGCTGCGGAAAGCGACCAAACCGGCGAGCCAACGCACCAAGGCCGCGGCGCTTGAACAAAAACGCGGTGATTGCATAAAGCCAAATCGCACTTCGAGCGAATGGACCCAAACGAAGGAGAGCAACATGGCAGAATTCACGGTCTACGGCGTTCCCGGAAGCCCGTATCTTCGCGGCGCCCTCCTCGGCTTCGAGGAGAAGGGCATCGCCTACGATCTTGTCCCGATGGGGTTTGGCGAGGTGAAGACCCCGGAGCATCTCGCCCGGCATCCCTTCGGCCGGATACCCGTCATCGACCATGGCGATTTCCGGCTCTACGAGACCCAGGCGATCCTGCGCTACCTCGACGATCTCTTTCCTTCGCCCGCTTTCGTGCCGAGGGACGCGAAAGCGAAAGCGCGCATGAACCAGCTTATCGGCATCACCGACTGGTATTTCTTTCCGAAGATCACAGCGACGATCAGTTTCCAGCGCTTTGCCGTCCCCATGCGCGGCGGCACACCGGACGAGGCGGTGATTGCGGCCGCGAAGCCGGAGGCGATGAAATGCGTGAAAGCGATCGAGGTCCTGATGGGCGATGCTCCCTTCCTCACGGGCGGCGAGATCTCGATCGCCGATCTGTTTCTCGCCCCCCATGCTCATTACCTGGCGCTCACGCCTGAGGGAAAGGAGATCATGCGCGACGGCAAGCTCCAGCGTTGGGTGGGACGCATGCGGCAACGACCGAGCCTTGAGCGCACGGAGGCGGAGAAGCTCAGGGCCGCAGCTTGAGCGATAGTGCCGAGCGGGGTAGAGGTCAGTTCACCTCGAGTTCCACGCGCACCGCTTCGATCGCCTCCGACCAAGTCACGCGGCCGGTGTGGACCGTGATCCCGTGCGCCGCGAACGGCTCCGCCATCAGGCGGTGCGGATGGGCGGAAGCCATGGCGATGGCCTCCTCGAAGCTCGCGAACCCCCAGCTCACGAGGTTTCGGACCGCCGCATCGAGCGTCAGCGAGGACCCGGCGAGCAGAGGCTGGCCCGGAAGATGCACCCGGCCATCGGCATCACGCTCGACGGTGAACCCCGCGAACGGATAAAGGCCCGGCGGCGCGGCTGCCGCCGCCGTGGCATCAGTGACGAGGATCGAGCGATCCTTGCCCTTGGCGCGCAGCATGACCTTCAAGGCGGACGGCGCGATGTGGATGCCATCGGCGATGAAATCGGCGTGAAGCCGATCCTCGCCGAGCTGAGCGAAGATGGTATTGTCGAGCTTGTGCACGGATTGCGGCACGCCGTTGCCGAGATGCGTCGAGAGGACAAGGCCGGCATCTGCCGCGTCGCTCAGGACCTCGCCTTTTGCGGCACTATGGCCGACGGCGACGATTTTGTTGCGCGCCTTTGCCCACCGAATAAGTCCGAGCGCCCCCTGGAGCTCGGGTGCGAGAGTGACGAGAAGGATCGGACGTGCGAGAC
>Ga0213876_10002422_pt1 | contig 10972 bp, 12 predicted proteins | sample BarmaccomBMRX_R9_FD_160113 | JGI IMG/M metagenome (GOLD analysis project Ga0213876, IMG submission 160113) | Root-associated microbial communities from Barbacenia macrantha in rupestrian grasslands, the National Park of Serra do Cipo, Brazil - RX_R9 | ecosystem: Host-associated > Plants > Roots...
ACCGTTCTGCAGAGCCGTTCAGCACCGGCACGGGGACGTGCCGCTGCACGCGGGCGAGACGCCCGCTCACCGACTCCGCCGTTTCACCTCTTCCTCCGTCAAGCCGTACAGCGGCGGCGTCTCGATGCCCAACATGCCGAGACTGGTGCGCGGGCGTCTCGCCCGCAGGCCGTCGGGCGTCTCGCCCGGCGGCTAACCGTTCTGCAGCGTGTTCGGCAGCGGCACGGGGACGTGCCGCTGCACGCGGGCGAGACGCCCGCTCACCGACTCCGCGTTTCACTTCTTCCTCCGTGAGCTCGTACAACGGCGGCGTCTCGATGCGAGGTCCGGTGCGCGGGCGTCTCGCCCGCAGGCCGTCGGGCGTCTCGCCCGGCGGCTACCGTTCTGCAGCGCCGTTCAGCAGCGGCACGGGGACGTGCCGCTGCACGCGGGCGAGACGCCCGCTCACCGACTCCGCCGTTTCACCTCTTCCTCCGTCAAGCCGTACAGCGGCGGCGTCTCGATGCCGAGCATGCCGAGGTAGAGGTAAAGCTGGCCGCGGTGATGGATCTCGTGCTCGATCATCGAGCGCAGCCACTTGCCGATGCGGAGGTCGGCGCCGCCGGGCGTCGTCGTCTTCGTGTCGAGGTCTTCATCCGTCAGCGAACGGAAGAGCGTCATCGACTCGTCGTGCATCGCCTTCATGAACGCGAGCACGGCTTCGGGGCTGTCGGCGAGCTCGGGACCGTGGCCGGGATAGCGGCTCGGCCGGCGCATCGAGTTCTCCGCGAACATCCAGCGCTCGATCGACGCAAGATGGCGGAGTAGATCCGCGAACGTGAACTTCCCTTCCGCGTACGTCCAGTCGTAGCGGTCGGGCGGAATCACGGCCGCAACGCGCAGCGTTCGTTGGCGAACTTTGTCGATGTAGTCGGTCAGCTCGGCGACGCGCGGATTGCTCATGATCCGCGCATCGTATGGCTGAGCTCAGTGCGGCCGCAACGCCCGCACCCGTCCGTTCGACGGCGCCGCCGACGCGCGCCACTCGTCGACCACGGAGAGGTCGGCGATCGCGACGTCGTGGTAGATCGACTGCGATCCCGGGTTGCCGACGCCGTACGCCTTCGCCCTGGGAATCGCGTCCTTCAGATCGAGCAGGAACAGCTTCGCCTTCTCCTCCGTCACTCCGCTCGCCCAAACCGCATCGCCTTCCGGCGACAAGGCGATGTGCGTGATGCCCTCGATCGGATAGACGCGCGCGACGGAGCCCTGCGGCGAGTAGCGGAAGATCGCGACTGCGGTCGAGACGAGCACGTCGCCATCCGGCAACTGGCGAATCGTGCCGGCTTGCTGCCCGGCCACCGGTGCGCCGAAGTCCGCCTCCGCCTGGCGCGTGCAGAGGTTGTAGCGCCGAACGTGATAGCCGTCCGGATCGTCGTCGCCGAGTGAGTACAACACGGTGCATTGATCCGCGAGCAGGTCGAGGTGCTGCGCGCCGAGAACGCGATCCTTCGCGGCATCGACGACTCCGGGTAACGGATACTCCGCAACGATGCCGTTGAGATCGAGCTCGATCAGCTTCACGCCGCGATCGCGCGTACTCGAGCGCTCGGCGAGCAGGAAGTGGCCGTTGCGCATCGGCGCCATCTCGCCGAGCTGCGCGTCGTCGTGAAAGAGCTCGGAGTAGCCGAGCCCCGGCTGCGTGGTGCGCTGGAGCTCCCCGTTCCAGAAGTGGATCGTGCCGAAGAGATCGAAGAACACCTGGTTGGGCGCGGGCGCCAGGATGTCGCCATCGCCATTGAACGGCACCGGCTTGAAGATCAACGCCACGGCGTCGATGCGGCCGAGGTACGACCAGTCTTCGAAGCCGCCGTACACCTCCCACGTGCCGTTGCCCTGCGCGTCTTCGACGGCCGTCTTAAGGATGACCTCTCCGCGCTCGAACGCGAGCAACGGAGAGGTCAGGGAAACCGTGAGGAGAAGAGGAAGAATGAAGTTCCGCATGAGTGCCGCATCAACATACGACCCATCGGCCTGACGCGTCCAAATCAGGCCGCCGGTTTGCGCATCAACCGGCGCAGCACCTTCCACACCCCGTACGCGGCGAGGACGAAGATGGCGACGACGGGCAGGAGGTAGATCGCGATCCAGATGAGCGCCGTCGCGATTCCCTTCAGCGCGTTGACCAGCGAACGGCCGGCATCTTTCACGATGACGAGCGGCTGCCAGCCCGGCTCCACGACCGGCTTCGCGATCGCGTCCGGAATGAGCTCGAGGTTGATGGTCGACAAGGCGCTCATCTGCGAGAGGTACTGCATCCGCCCCTTCGTCTGCTCGATCTGATTGCGGATCTCGACGAGCTGCTGGTAGATCTCGAGGACGTCGCCGGCGCGTTTCGTTTTCACGCGCACTTCGGCGAGGAGCTGGCGCAGCTCGTTCTCGGCCGCCTCCAGATTGCGCAGGCGCGACGCCAGATCGACGTACTCCTGCGTGACTTCGGTGCTCGAAACGTTCTCGCTTTGCACGCGCACGGCGAGCTGGCGCACGGCGGCGAGGGAGGGCGTGAGGCGGGCGGCGGGAACGCGCAGCGAAAGCGTGGCGCGAAGCTGCTCGCCGTCCCGCCAGATCTTCGAGTCGTTGACGTAGCCGCCATTCGCCTCGATCGCGCGCGTGATCTTGTCGATGACGGCAGAGGTGTCGCCGACAACCATGGTGATCGTCGCGGTGCGGATCATCATCCGCGGAATCGCCGGCGCGGCGGGAACGGTCGCAGGCGCGATGGCGGCGCCGCTGGCATCGGCGCCATCCGTCGCCACCTGCGCGCGCAAGGCCTCGGTCTGCGGCGGCGGAGGGACAGGCGGCGGCGAGGCGATCTGGTTCGGCTCCATGGCCCGCTCTTCCTTCTTGCAGGCGAGAGCGGCGAGGAGCAACAGCAGTGCGAAGAAACGTCTCATGCGCAATGAGACGCGCGCACCATGCGAATCGAAACTAGGACAACGTGGGGACGGGCTTCAGCCCGTCCCGGAACCGGCTGAAGCCGGTTCCCACGTTCGGCCAGTTGAGGGCGTTTCACGCTTTGAAACGAAGCCGGTTCTCACGTTCGGCCAGTTGAGGCGTTCACGCTCGGAACCGGCTGAAGCCGGTGCTCACGTCTCATACATCTACCCGCAGTTGCAGTACTGCTGCGCGCGCGTCGCGACCCAGCTCGCGTCGACGGGTTTGAGCAGCGTCTCGTCCGCCCAAGGCGCGGCCTTCCGCACCTCGGGATGAGGGTCGCCGAGGATGATCACGCCGCAGTTCTTGTCACGGGTCTCGCGGAGGCGCTCCAGCACCGTCGTCCCCTTCTGCCGCGCGAGGTCGAGGCCGACGAGCACGACCCGGAACTTGCGCTCACCGAGGAGGCGGACGGCTTCGTCGCCGTCGGGAGCGAAGGTGACGGTGAAGTGCCTCTGGTCGAGCTCGGCGATGAGCGACTTGCGGAAGACATCGTCGTCGTGAACGACGAGCACGGGACAACTCGGAGCGACAGTCATCGCCGTCCGTTCCGCGCAAACAACGCGCCAGCAGCCGCTACCGCTTGCTCAGCTCGCGGTCGTAGGCGGACGCAACGTCATCCCCGAACGCGACGAAGATCACGCGCTCGATGCCCGGCTCGCTCGCGGTGAAGGCGCGCGTCTCGCGGACGGCAATCTCCGTCGCGCGGCCGACCGGGAATCCGTAGATGCCGCAGCTGATGGCGGGAAACGCGATCGTGCGGACGCCGTTCTCCACGGCGAGGCGCATGCTGTTGCGATAGCACGAGGCGAGGAGCTCGTCTTCGTTGCGATCGCCGCCACGCCAGATGGGACCGACGGTGTGGATGACGAAACGCGCCGGCAGTCGATAGCCGCCCGTGATGCGCGCCTCGCCAGTCGGGCATGGCGCGAGGCGACGGCTCTCCTGCACCAGCTCCGGTCCGGCGGCGCGATGGATGGCGCCATCGACGCCTCCCCCGCCCTGCAGCGAGGAGTTCGCGGCGTTCACGATCGCGTCGACGGCGAGCTTCGTGATGTCGCCGCGTTGCAGCTCGAGCTCAGCCACGTTTGCGCCCGAGCTTCGCGACGACGTCGAACTCTTTTTTCGTCACCGGCTGCACGGAGAGCCGCGAGCCCTTGCGCGTGACGACCATGTCCTCCAGCCCCTTCGTCGTCTTCAACTCGTCGAGCGGCACGAGGCGCGCGAACTTTTCGACGAAGCGGATGTCGACCATCGACCACGTCGGCTCTTTCTCCTCCGGATAGCCTTCGCGGACGATCTCCGCGATGCCGGTGACGCCGGATGGATCGGCATTCGAGGCGTAAAAGAGGACCTGATCGCCGACGCGCATTTCGTCGCGCATGAAGTTGCGCGCCTGGTAGTTGCGGACGCCGTTCCAGTGTGTAGAGCCGTCCCGTTCCAGATCATCGATCGAGTACGCGGACGGCTCGGATTTCATCAGCCAATACTTCATGAGGCGGATCGTATCGCGATCAGTTGCTGGTTGCTGGTTGCTAGTTGCTCGCGCTGCTGCGCCTGAAGCGAGCCAAGGCGCAAGTAACCAGCAACCAGCAACCAGTAACTACTTCAATCGATACTGCTCCAGCGCGACCCTCAACAGCTGGATCGACGTCCGCAGATCCTCTTCCTTCAGCACGTACGCGATGCGCACTTCGCTCTTGCCGAGCGGCGACACGTAGAAGCCGTTCGCCGGCGCGAGCATCACCGTCGCACCTTCGTGCGAGAAGTCGGTCAGCAGCCACACCGCGAAGTCTTCGGCGTCTTCCACGGGCAGTTTCGCGATGCAGTAGAACGCGCCTTCCGGCTTCTGCAGGAAGACGCCGGGGATCGACGTCAAGCCTTCGAACAGTACGTCGCGGCGGCGTTGGTACTCCTCGACGACGCCGCGCGTGTAGTCATCGCCGAGAGATTCGGCGCCGATGGCGATGAACTGCGCGAGGCCCGGCGGCGACAGGCGTCCCTGGGCCATGCGCAGGCACGCGTCATAAAGCTCGCCGTTGCGGGTGACGAGCGCGCCGAGGCGGATGCCGCAGGCGCTGTAGCGTTTGGAGAGGCTGTCGACCACGATCACGAATTCTTCGGCGCCTTCGATCTCGAGAGCGCTGATCGCCTTGCGCCCGTCGTAGACGAACTCGCGATAGACCTCGTCGGAGATGAGGAAGAGGCCGTGCTCACGGCAGAAATTCGCGATGTCGTCGAGCTCCTCGCGGTTGTAAACCGTGCCGGTCGGATTGCCCGGATTGCAGAGGATCACGGCCTTCGTGCGCGGTGTCAGCGCGCGCTCCCACAGCTCGCGCGGCGGCAGGTGGAAACCGTCGCGGCCGCGGCTGACGACCGGGACGATGTTGCAGCCGGCCATCGCGGCGAACGCGCGGTAGTTCGCGTAGAAGGGCTCGACGACCATGATGTCGTCGCCCTGATCGCAAACGGCCATGAACGAGAAAAGGATGGCTTCGCTGCCGCCGGTCGTGGCGAGGATCTGTCCGGCCGCGAGCTGCATGCCGAGCCGGCGTTCGTAGTAGCTCTGGAGCGATCGGATGAACTCGGGCGTGCCGGACGACGGCGAATACTCGAGCACGGTCGACTCCAGCGTCTTGAGCCGATCGCGCATGCAGGCCGGCGTCTCGATGTCCGGCTGGCCGATGTTCAGGTGGTAGACGCGCGTGCCGCGAGCCTTGGCGAGCTCGGCGAGAGGCGCGAGCTTGCGGATGGGCGACGCAGGCATCTCTTCGGCGCGCCGCGAGAGGCTGCGTCCCCTCGCGGCGGGATTCATCACATCATCGATGGTCAGGGTCATCGCTCCTGGTCGTTCTCCTTGCTTCCGGGGAGAGGGTGCTCGTTCTGCGCGACGTGTTTGCCGTCATGCGCCTTCAACTCCGCCTTCTCCTTCTCGTGGAGGATCGCTTCTCCATGGCCTTCCGAGTGCTCGCGGCCGCCAACTTTGTACTGCCCGGGATTGACGTTGTTGTGTTTGCTCATGCTTTGCATGCTGCGAAGGACATGCCGTTCGACCACTACTTTCTGCCGGATCGATTCTATCCCGCGTCCCTCGCCGTGCCCCCGAGCGTGCGGATCCTCTCGGACGCGGAAGGGCGAGGCGGCGTGCTCCTCGACAGCACGCGCGGCGTGTATCTGATGGTCAACCGTTCAGGCGTCGAGATCTGGTCCGAGCTCGAAGGCGGCCATCAGCCGATCGAGATCGCGAACATCCTCGCGGAGCGGTGGCACCGCGAAACCGAAGAGGTCGATCGCGAGGTGAAGGCGTTCGTGCAAGACCTCGTGCGCCGAGGGATGCTCGTCACCGCAAGCGATCACTGAATGTAGGGCCGGCTCTCCAGCCGGCCCAGCGTCGACATTGGGCCGGCTGGAGAGCCGGCCCTACATTTTCCCCGCCTACATTTCATCCGGCCCTCCCTTTGCACACAGCGCGCGGCGGAGGAAACAAATGAAGTCTCGGCATTTTCTGGTTCCCATCCTGCTCCTCGTCGCGCTCGGCTCTGCGGGCTGCGGCTCGGGCGGCATCGGCTCCGGCAGCAGCATCTCGATCGAGCAGGAGTGGCAGCTCGGCCAGCAGATGGCGGCCCAGGTCGCGCAGCAGAGTCAACTGAACACCGATCCGCAGCTCAACGCCTACGTTCGTTCCGTCGGCGAGCGCATCCACGCGCAGACGCCGATGGCGAACCTCCCCTTCCACTTCTACGTCGTCAACGATCCCTCCGTGAACGCGTTCTCGCTGCCGGGCGGCCACGTGTACGTCAACAGCGGACTGATCCAGCAGGCGGACACCGCGGACATGCTGGCGGGCGTCATGGCCCACGAGATCAGCCACAACGTGGCGCGGCACGTGGTGAAGAAGATCGAGCAGGAGCAAACCATCAGCGTCATCGGCTCCATCCTCCTCGGTCAAAATCCAAACCAGATGCAGACGATTCTGGCGAACATCCTCGCCGGCGGCGCGCTGGCGCGTTTCAGCCGTGGCGATGAAAAGGAAGCCGACGACCTCGGACTCGGCTATCTCGCCAAGGCGGGCTACAACCCGAACGGGATGTTGAAGATGTTCCAGAAGCTGCTCAGCCTGGAGAAGGGCTCGCCGAACGCGGTGGAGAAGTTCTTCCTCGATCACCCGCTGACGCAGGACCGCATCAACGACATCTCGTCGCGCATCCAGCGGATGGGCAACGTGGGCGGCACCACCGACGAGCCGGAGTATCAGGCCGTGCGGCGCCGCGTCTGATCATTCGGGCGCGTCGACGACGTAGTCGCTCACGCCGTGCAACTCGGTCTTCCTCCCCTTCGGCAGCATGCGCCGCAGGAGGATGGGCGTGAGGAACGTCGTGAGCATGACCATCAGCGCGACGGCGCTGTAGAGACCCGCGTTGAGCAGCCCCGCGGTGAGGCCGATCTGGGCGAAGATCAGGCCGACCTCGCCGCGGGGAACCATCGCGACGCCGATGCGCAAGCGTTTCAGCCCGCGCCGTAGCGCCGCGAATCCCGCCAGCACTTTCGCCACGACGCCGATCGCGGTGAGCCCGAGTCCGATCAGCAGATAACGCCGCGGCTCGCTCTCCAGCGGATTGAGCGAGCGCAGATCGACGGCTGCGCCGACGACGACGAAGAAGATGGGGATGAAGAAGTGCGCGAGGTCGTGCACTTCCCGCTCGATCTGTTCGCGCTTGTTCGTGCGCGCGAGCACGAGCCCGGCGGCGAACGCGCCGATGATCGGCGCAGAGCCGATCTGCACCGCGAGCGCGGCGAGGGCGAACGCGAAGAGGATCGCGCCGAAGAAGAGTCCGCGCGCGACGTCGAGCCGTTCGATCAGGCGGATGAGCGACGGCGCGAGCCAGGAGCCGATCACGATCGCGGCGAGGACGAAGCCGAACGCGACGAGGACGGTCTTCGCGATGCCGAGCGCGCTCAGCGAGCCGCCGCCGGCGACGGTGCTGAGGATCGTGAGGATGACGAGACCGATGACGTCATCGACGACGGCCGCGCCGAGGACGACTTGCGATTCGTCGTCCTGCAGATGGCCGAGGTCGGAGAGGACGCGCGCGGTGATGCCGACCGAGGTCGCGGTGAGCGAGGCGCCGAGGAAGACCGCGACCAACGTGGGCAATCCGAGAAGCTGGCCGAAGGCGATGCCGCCGACGAAGGGCAGGGCGACGCCGACGATGGCGACGGAGACCGCGCTGCCGCCGACGGCCATCAGTTTCTGGAGGTCGGTCTCGAGGCCGATGAGGAAGAGCAGGAGGAGGACGCCGAGCTCGGAGAGCAAGTGGATCGTCGGGTCGTGCGCGTCGACGACGCCGAGGCCCGACGCGCCGACGACGATGCCGCCGATCAGCTCACCGAGGACGGCGGGCTGGCCCAGGCGTTCGGCGAGCTCGCCGAAGAGCTTCGCGGCGAGAAAGATCGCGATGAGCGCGACGAGGAACTGCGCGACGGACATCGCGCCACTATGCCAGAAACGTAGGGCCGGCTCTCCAGCCGGCCCAGCATCGAAAATGGGCCGGCTGGAGAGCCGGCCCTACGTTTTGAGAGCGGTTACGACGGGCGTCCTCGCCCGGCGCCCTTCGTCAGTCTACGTTAGCCGCGGCACGGGACGTGCCGCGGCGCGCGGGCGGGACGCCCGCTCACCAAAGCTCTTCGATCGGCTTGTAGACGCCGTCTTTGGCGAACGGGACGTATTCGAACCCGCGGCCGAGTGGGTCGTCGTTGCGCACGGTCGTGTAGTCGATGCCGAGCGCCGAATACAGCGTGCACGTCACGTCTTCGGGGCGCACGTCGCGGTTCTGGCTCCAGCCGTAGTCGACGGCGCTCGCGCCGTTCGCATCCGTCTTGCCGAGCGCGCGACCGCCGCGGACGCCGCCCCCGGCGAAGACCATCGACATGCGCAGGTAGTGATCGCGGCCGCCCTGATTGTTCAGCGCGCCGGTCGTGCGTCCGAACTCGCCGAGGACGACGACCATCGTCTCATCGAGCAGCGTCTTGCCCGTCGCCGAGCCCGGCATCGCCGCGAGATCGGTGAGCAACGCGCCGAACGCGGGATCGAACATCGCGCACTGGGTGTAGAGAGAATTGACGCCGGCTGCCGGCTTGTCGTAGATGCCGTCGTGGTGGTCCCAGCCGCCGAGCGTGGCCTGCACGAAGCGCGTGCCGCGCCGCGCGGCGACAAGGTTGCGCGCAACGATCAGCGAGTCGCCGAAGCTGCTCGCGCCGTACTTCGCGTGGTCGGCGTCATTGAAGCTGAAGAAGCTGTTGATGCCCGGCGTGTCCATCAGCGCCTTCGACTGATCGTAGAAGTCGTTCATGTCCATCGACGCTTTGCCGAGGGCGCCGGAGCGGCGGTTGGCGTCGAGCTGGTGGAGGAAGCTCCAGCGGTCGGAGAAACGCGACGCACCGTCCGGATGGGAGAGCGTGGCCAGTCCCGTCGACGCCGTCTGCACGCCGAAAGGAGCATATTTCGCAGCGAGATAGCCGGACGTCGGAATGCCCGGCGAGTTGAGGGCGATGAAGCCGGGCAGGACGTCGGCCGTCGTGCGCTTGGCCTGCGACTCGAGGGAGACGACGGCGCCGATGTGCGGCGCGATGGCGCCCGTGGCGCCGCCCGGATTGCGCGCGATCTGGGCCCACGCCTGCCCGAGCTGATGTACGGCCGCCCACGACAAGCCTGCGCGCACGAACGCGAGCTTGTCGATGTGCGTCGCGGTCTGGGGCATCAGGCCGCGCGGGAAGCGGATGTTGCCGCCGGCGTACGTGTCGGGCGTGAAGTCGGCCGGCGTCCACGAGCCTTCCTTGAGGTCCCACGTGTCTACATGGCTTGGAGCGCCGGACAGGAAGATGAAGATGCAGTTCTTCGCCGTGTTGCGCAGCGTGACGTTCGGCGCGGTGGTGGCGGCATAGAGGAGGCGCGGATCGAGGACGTCGGCAAAGTACGAGGCGACGAGTCCCGTGCCGGCGACCTTCAGGAAGCGGCGGCGAGAGAAGCCCTCGCCTTTCAGCGGAAAGCCGGAGCCGCGGGTGCAGTCGGAGCAGTTCGAGGTCGGCGTCTTGGGCATGGTGTCTCCAGAGTTCTGCGAGCAGATCCTTCGCCGTCTCCGCGGCTCAGGATGACACGGTGATCAGTCGAAGAGGAACTCGAGCTCGTTGAGCAGCACGAACTGCAGGTCTTCCGCTTTGTTGGCCAGCGTGCCGCTGGTCAAGTAGTTGATGGCTTGCGTCCGCTCCCCGCTCGTCGGCTTGCGCGAAAGGGTGGCGAGGTAGAGCTGGTCGACGATCGTGCCCGGGTCAGTCGTCCCGGCCAGCACTTTGTTGAGCGTCGAGTCGGCCTTGCTGCGTTTCACGCGCGAGGTGACGATCGTGTTGTTCATCAGCGAGAGCGCCTGGGAGATCGACGTGTCGCTCGTGCGCGCGGTGGCGTCGCGATCGCCGCGGCCGAATTCGTCGAGCCAGATGCCCGAGCCGCTGCGCCGCGACTCGAGCGGATCGGGCAACAGCATCGCGCGGGTGACGGTGCCGATCCCCTGCACCGTGATCGCCAGCGGGACGTTCGTCGCCTTCGCGACGGCGTCGAGCATCATCTCCGCCGGCAACCGGTGCGGATAGTGACGCGCAAAGTACGGCGTCCACGTCTCGTTCCACGCGCCCGGCGTGTACGTCGACGAGAGTTGATACGCGCTCGACACGGCCATCGTGCGCAGGATGCCGCGCAGGTTGAAGCCGTTGCGGATGAGCTCCGTCGTCAGGTCTTCGAGCAGTTGAGGATTCGATGGCTGCGTATCGAGCTTGGAGAGATCGAAGCCGTTCAGCGGCTCGACCAGGCCGACGCCGAACATCTCCTTCCACAGCTGATTCACGGTGTTGCGCGCGAACTGGCGATCGGCGGTGAGCATGCGGCCGTACGCGTCGCGCAGCGGCTCGCCGGAGCGCGCCTTCTCGCCCGTGAACAAGTACGCGGCGG
>Ga0213876_10002423_pt1 | contig 10970 bp, 8 predicted proteins | sample BarmaccomBMRX_R9_FD_160113 | JGI IMG/M metagenome (GOLD analysis project Ga0213876, IMG submission 160113) | Root-associated microbial communities from Barbacenia macrantha in rupestrian grasslands, the National Park of Serra do Cipo, Brazil - RX_R9 | ecosystem: Host-associated > Plants > Roots...
ACCCTGCGCGGGCTGATGGACCTGAAGCCGGCGGGGCCACCCGTGCCGCTCGAGGAGGTCGAGCCGGCCGCGGAGATCGTGAAGCGCTTCTCGACCGGGGCGATGAGCTTCGGCTCGATCAGCCGCGAGGCGCATACCACGCTCGCGGTCGCGATGAACCGGATCGGCGGCAAGTCGAACACCGGCGAGGGCGGCGAGGAGCGGGACCGCTTCGTGACCGCCGAGCGCTCGGCGATCAAGCAGGTCGCCTCGGGCCGGTTCGGGGTCACCGCCGAATATCTGGTCAACGCCGACGACCTGCAGATCAAGATCGCCCAGGGCGCCAAGCCCGGCGAGGGCGGCCAGCTGCCCGGCCACAAGGTCGACGCGCAGATCGCCGCGGTACGCCATTCGACGCCGGGCGTCGGCCTGATCTCGCCGCCGCCGCACCACGACATCTATTCGATCGAGGATCTGGCGCAGCTCATTCACGATCTGCGCTCGGTGAACCCGGCCGCGCGCATCTCGGTGAAACTGGTCTCCGAGGTCGGCGTCGGCACCGTCGCCGCCGGCGTCGCCAAATGCCTCGCCGACCATATCACCATCGCCGGCTATGAAGGCGGCACCGGCGCCTCGCCTTTGACCTCGCTCACCCATGCCGGCCTGCCCTGGGAGATCGGCCTCGCTGAGACCCAGCAGACGCTTGCGCGCAACGGCCTGCGCGGCCGGGTCTGCGTCCAGGCGGACGGCGGCCTTCGCACCGGCCGCGACGTCGCCATCGCCGCCATGCTCGGCGCCGACGAGTTCGGCTTCGCCACCGCGCCGTTGATCGCGGCCGGCTGCATCATGATGCGCAAATGCCATCTCAACACCTGCCCGGTCGGCATCGCCACCCAGGATCCGGTGCTGCGCGCCCGCTTCACCGGCACGCCCGAGCATGTGATCAATTATTTCTTCTACGTCGCCGAGGAATTGCGCGAGCTCATGGCCGGGCTTGGGCTGAGGTCGCTGGATGAGATGATCGGGCGCAGCGATTTGATCGATGCCGCTTCCGCCGAGACGCATTGGAAGGCGAAGGGGGTCGACCTTTCCCGCCTGCTCCACCGCGTTGACGGCGATGCGCTGCGCAACGACGCGCCGTTCCGGCGCGAGCCGGCGGCGCGGATCGACCGGCATCTGGTCGAGGCGCTCGACGGTCCGCTGCCGCTCCGGCTCGAAATGGCGGTCGGCAATGTCGACCGGACCGTCGGCGCCCTGGTCTCGGGCGAGATCGCCCGCCGCCACGGCGCCGAGGGCCTGCCCGAAGGCAGCCTCCATGCCTTGCTCACCGGTTCGGCCGGCCAGAGCTTCGGCGCCTTCCTCTCGCCCGGCGTCATCCTGGAGCTGGTCGGCGATGCCAATGACTATCTCGGCAAGGGCCTCTCGGGCGGGCGGATCGTCGTGCGCCAGCCGGAGGTTTCCCGCGATCCCGCCGCCAACATCATCGTCGGCAACACCTGCCTCTATGGCGCGACGAGCGGCGAGGTCTTTTTGAACGGCGTCGCCGGCGAGCGCTTCGCGGTGCGCAATTCGGGCGCCGTCGCCGTGGTCGAAGGGACCGGCGACCATGGCTGCGAATATATGACCGGGGGCTTGGTCGTCGTGCTCGGCGCGGTCGGCCGCAATTTCGCCGCCGGCATGTCGGGCGGCATCGCCTATGTCTACGATCCGGAGGACAGGCTCGCTTCGCTCTGCAACCGTGCCGGCGTCGAGCTCGATCCGGTCGACGATCCCGAGGCGCTGAAGGCTTTGATCCAGCGCCATCGCGACCTCACCGGCAGCGCCCGCGCCGCCGCGATCCTCGCCGACTGGGGCGCGTCGCTCGGGCGCTTCGTGATGGTGATGCCCACCGAATATCGCCGCGCGCTCGCGGCACTGGAGGCGGCGGCATGACCAACCCGACCGGCTTCCTCGAAATCCCGCGGCACGACCGCCATTACCGGCCGGTGCGCGAGCGCGTCGCCGACTGGCTGGAATTCGTCCAGCCGCTGCCGCCCTATGAAGTGGCGCGCCAGGCCGAACGCTGCATGGATTGCGGCATTCCCTTCTGTCACACGGGCTGTCCGGTCTCCAACCTGATCCCCGACTGGAACGATTTGGTCTCCCGCGAAGACTGGCGGGCGGCGCTGGACAGGCTGCACCGCACCAACAATTTCCCGGAGTTCACCGGCCGCATCTGCCCCGCGCCCTGCGAGGCGGCCTGCACCCTGAACCTTGACGACAATCCGGTGACCATCAAGACGATCGAATGCGAGATCGTCGACCGCGGCTGGCGCGAGGGCTGGATCGTTCCGCACATGGCGCCGCGCGGCACCGGCCGCCGCGTCGCCGTGGTCGGCTCGGGGCCTGCCGGCCTCGCCTGCGCGCAGCAGCTGGCGCGGATGGGCCATGCCCCGACCGTGTTCGAGAAGGCGGACCGGATCGGCGGCCTGCTCCGCTACGGCATCCCCGACTTCAAGATGGAGCGGATGCTGATCGACCGCCGCATCGAGCAGATGGAGCGCGAGGGCGTGATCTTCCGCACCAACATGGAGATCGGCGGGGACGTGCCGGTCGAGCGGCTGATGGACGATTATTGCGTTTTGGTCCTCGCCGCCGGCGCCGAGCAGCCGCGCGACCTCGCCGTGCCCGGCCGCGAGCTTGGCGGCATCCACTTCGCGATGGACTATCTGACCGAGTCCAACAAGCGCAACGCCGGCGCGCCGGAGCCCGAGCAGCCGATCCTCGCGACCGGTAAGCATGTCGTCGTGATCGGCGGCGGCGACACCGGCTCGGATTGCATCGGCACCGCCCACCGCCAGGGCGCCGCCTCGGTTGCCCAGCTCGAGATCATGCCGGAGCCGCCGCTCCGCGAGGACAAGGGCCTCAGCTGGCCGCTCTGGCCGATGAAGCTGCGCACCTCCTCCTCGCAGGAGGAAGGCGCCGGCCGCGCCTTCTCGATCGTCACCACCCATTTCGAGGGCGAGAACGGGCGGGTCTCGCGCCTGGTCGGCCGGCAGGGGGACGAGCCCTTCGCGCTGAAGGCCGATCTCGTCCTGCTGGCGATGGGCTTCCTCGGCTCGCCGCCCGATGGCATCCTCGGCAAGGCCGGGGTCGAGATGCCGAAGCAGGGCTATGCCACCGCGCGCGACGGCATCTTCGCCTGCGGCGACATGCGCCGCGGCCAGTCGCTCGTCGTCTGGGCGATCCGCGAAGGCCGCGACTGCGCGGCGGCGGTGGACAAGTATCTGGCGGAGACGGCCGCGAGATAGTCGTCATCCCGGCGAAGGCCCATAGGCGCTAACTTAGGACGCGTTCCTTGGCCCTCCCCCTTGATGGGGGAGGGTTGGGTGGGGGTGGAGCTGGACGAAGAACGCCGAGCAGGCGGAGAGTCCACCCCACCCCAACCCCTCCCCATCAAGGGGAGGGGCTTTAAGTTAGCGAATATGGGCGAAGGCCGGGATCTCGGTGCGAACTCTCCACGAGACCCCGGCCTTCGCCGGGGCGACGTAGCTGGGAGTTCCCTCACATCGGCTGCGACGGCTGCGGCCCCGGGGTGATGAAATCCTCGAGCACCTTCCAGCGCCCGCCCGCCTGCCGCTGCCACACGGTGAGATAGGTGCCGTATTCGGTCCGCGGCTGCCGCGTCTGGTGGTCGGTGTAGGTGACGCGGTAATGGCCGCGGCTGTAGGCGAGGTCGCCCGAGCGCGCCACTTCGATGCGGTCGTGCGCGAAGGTCATGGCGAAGGCGGGATCGTTGACCGCCTGCTGGAGCGAGACGCGGATCCAGCGGCCGGTGAGCGGCGGAGCGCCCGGTTCCTTGAGCGTCGCATCCGGGGCATAATGATCGACCAGGCGCTCGAGATCGCGCGCGACATATTCGCGGCTCCACGCCTCCTCTTCGGCCGCGATCTGGGCCGCGGCGGTGCTGCCGCCGGGGCCGGTGCCGGACCCGGGCGCGGCCTGGTTGCCGCATGCCGACGCCAGCAGGATCAGGAGGATCGTCGAGATCCGCGCTTTTGCCATTCCGAGCCCCTTCTTCCCGCTTCAGAATAAGCGGCGGACAGGCGGCTGTACAGGTCGTGCGATTCGTACCTAGTCTGAGGGATGGGCGGTCACTGCGCCGGGCAGTTCGTCTCCGGCCCGGCCATGATGTCCAGGCAGCGCCCGTCCACGCTTCCCGGCGCCAGCGGCAGGCCGATCAGCCCCGCGAGGGTCGGCATGATGTCCACCGTCTCCACCGACAAAGGCTGCTCGAACCCCGCCAGGCCCCGCCGCCAGAACAGGATCGGCACCCGCCGGTCGTAATCCCAGACGCTGCCATGGGTGGCGACGCTGCCGTGGCTCGCATCGGCGATCGGCGTGATTCGCGGCTTCAGCACCACGTAGAAATCGCCGGACCGCTCGGCGTCGTAGGAGGCGCGGGCGCGCTGCAGCAGCGTCCAGGTCTCCGGCGGACCGGAGGGGACCGGGGTCGCCGCGATCTGCGCGCGGGTAAGGACGGCGGCGACCTGCGGATGCGCGCGATAGGCGGTGAGCGCCGCCGCCAGCGCCTGCGCGCGGGCCGGGGCGGGCAGGTTGCGGTCGAGATAGATGTCGCCGAACGGCCCGTCGCCGAGCAGGACGGGACCCTGGAGATGCAGCCGCGCGCCAAGCGTCCGCCCCATCGCCGTCGCGTTCAGCGCCGGATCGGAGCGGGCGGCGTGGGCATCGCCCTGCTGGTCGATCCGTTCGGGCAGATCGTGGCCGCCATGGTCGGCGGTGAGCATCACGACATAATCGACATGGGCGGCATCGAGCCGGTCGAGCAGCCGGCCGAGCGTGCGGTCGAGCTCCAGCATCTGGATGCACATCTCGCTGCCGCCGGTGCCGAAGGTGTGGCCGACATAATCGGTCGCCGAAAGGCCGATCGCGAGCAGGTCGGTCGAGGGGCCGCGGCCGAGCTGCATCTCGTCGGCCAGGTCCGCCGCCAGCCCGGCGATCGCGGCGTCGAACTCCGGCGAGGCGCGGAAGGCGCTGCGGTCGCCGGCGGCGCGGGCGAAGCGGCCGGTGCCGACCGGCTGGGCCCGGCCGGGCACCGCGATCGGGCGGCTGCGCGAGTCGCAGATGTCGGGCAGCGGCATCGGCTCGCGGGCCTGGCCGAGCGCCTCCGCGGTTCGCGCATTGGCACGCGTCACCGGGCCGGGCGCGGCGACGCCGGCATGGCTGACGAAGGCATGCCCGTCCCACCACCAGCGCTGGTCCGGGCTGTGGCCGCCCATCATGATCGCGGCCCGGTCCTTGCCGGCGACCGCGACCACGCGGCTGTGCGGATCGGCGAGGTGCATCAGGTCTCCGAGCGTCGGCACGCGGAGGTGCAGGTCGGAGACCGTGTAATGTTCGGAGGTGCTGCCGGGGATGCGCTCGTCCTCCGCGCAATAGACATATTTGTCGGCGCGGGCGGCGCCCTGGTCGAACCAGTTGTTGGCGACGATGCCGGTCCGCGCCGGCCGGTCGCCGGTGAGGATCGTCGAATGGCCGGGGCAGGTCTCGGTCGCTGCGTGCGACTGATAGCCGGACGGGAAGACCACGCCCTGCTCGAGCCGCCTGAGGCCGCCGGTATAATATTGGCGATATTGGGCAAAGAGGTCGGCCGAGAACTGGTCGACCGAGATGGCGACGATCAGCCGCGGCCGCTGCGGTGTCTGCGCCGAGGCGGCCGCCGCGCCGAGCGCGAGCAGGGCGGCGAGGAATTTGAGCTTCATTGGCGTCTCTCGGTCAGGCGCGGGCGTCGAGGCGCCGGCCGAGGCCGACGAAGAGCGTGATCAGCACTGGCACCAGCACCACCGACAGCACGATCTTGGCGATCATCTGGCCGACCAGCAGATCGAAGATCGGGCGCACCCCGAGGAAGGAGATCGAGATGAACAGCAAGGTGTCGACCACCTGGGAGCAGACGCTGGCGATCATCGCGCGCAGCCAGACCAACTTGCCCTCGCCGCGCGACAGCTTCGAGAAGATCAGCACGTTGAGGGTCTGCGAGATGCCGTAGGAGATCAGCCCCGCGAGCATCATCCGCGCGCCCTGGCCGAGCACGACGGGGAAGGCCTCCTTGAGCGGCGGGTACATTTCGGGATCGGCGGGCAGGAACAGGACGAGCTGGATCAGGGCCATCGACACGATGAGCGGCACGAAGCCGAGCCGCACCAGCGAATCGGCGGTCGCGCGGCCGTAAAGCTCGGCGACGGTCGAGGCGATCACCACCAGCAGGATGAAGCCGAAGATCCCCGCTTCGACGGCGAGCGGGCCCATCGCGACCTGCTTGGCGCCGAGCACGCCGGCGATGCAGACCATGCCGCCGTAGAAGAGCGCGAAGACGAAGAGCGCGCGCGGGAACGGCAGGGGCGCGGCGGGAAGCGGCGCGGCGGCGGGCATGGCTTTGGGCTGGGTGCTCATGGCCGATGCGTAACGGCTTTCACGCTGCGCAAAAAGGGCCTTTCCGAAGGCCGCGTATCCGGCCATGGATCGGCGGTGATTTCCGCGGCAGGCCGTCCCCGTATGACATCTCCTTTCGTTGCCATCCCCCTTGAGGGGGAGGGTTGGAAGGGGGTGTCGGGCGCTTGTGGGTTCGCTCCCACCGCCGAGCCCCCTCACCCCAACCCTCTCCCCCCCGGGGAGAGGGGGAAGAAGCGGGGAGTCTGAATGCCCCCCGAAACCCGCCTCGACGTGCTCGCGATCGGCGATGCGGTGGTGGACGTGATCGCCACCGCCGACGACGAGTTCCTTGTCGAGGAAGGTTTGGTCAAAGGCTCGATGCAGGTGCTCGACGCCGCCGGCGCAACCAGGCTCTACGCGCGGATGAGCCAGGCGCGCGAGACCAGCGGCGGCTCGGCGGCGAACACGATGGCGGGGATCGCCGCTTTGGGTGGTCGCGCCGGCTTCGTCGGCCAGGTCGCCGACGACCAGCTCGGCGAGATTTTCAGCCACGATATCCGGGCGCTCGGCGTCGAATTCCGGACGCCGCCCAAGAGCGGCGGCGAGCCGACCGGCCGCTGCCTGATCCTGGTCACGCCCGACGCGCAGCGGACGATGAACACCTTCCGCGGCGCCGCCCACGAGCTCACCGCAGAGGCGCTCGATCCGGAGCAGATCCGCGGCGCTGCAATCCTCTATCTCGAGGCCTATCTCTGGCGCTCGGCCGGCCCGCGCGAGGCGATGGAGCAGGCGATGGCGATCGCCCACGCGGCCGGCCGCAAGGTCGCCTTCACCCTCTCCGACATCGCCTGCATCAAGCCGCACCGCGCGGAGATGATCGCAATGCTGGAGGCCGGCGCAGTCGACCTGCTCTTCGCCAACGAGAACGAGATCCGTGAGCTTGCGGACCTGCAGGATCGCGACGCCGCGATCGCCGCGCTGCAGGACAAGGTGCCGCTGATCGTCGTCACCTGCGGGGCGGAAGGGGCGCTCGCGGTCGCGCGCGGGGAACGTGTGTCGGTGCCGATCGCGCGCATCGGCACCGGCGTGGTCGACACGACCGGGGCCGGCGACCTGTTCGCCGCGGGCTTCCTGGTCGGCCAGGCGCAGGGCCGCAACCTCGGAGCCTCGCTGCGCATCGGCGCCATCGCCGCGGCCGAGATCATCTCCCATTTCGGCGCCCGGCCGGAGGCGGATCTCAAGGAATTGGTGAAGAGCATATGAAGCGGCTCGCAGTCTATTGCGGCTCCTCGATGGGGACCGACCCCGCCTTCGCGGCGATCGCGAAGGCGCTCGGCGAGGAGATGGCGCGGCGCGGCATCGGCCTCGTCTATGGCGGCGGGCGGCTCGGCCTGATGGGCGTCGTCGCCGACGCGGTGATGGGCAATGGCGGCGAGGCCTATGGCGTGATCCCGCAGGCCCTGGTCGACCTCGAGGTCGCCCATACCGGGCTCACCGAGCTCCACCTCGTCGCCGACATGCACCAGCGCAAGGCGATGATGACCGAGCTGACCGACGCCTTCGTGGCCATTCCGGGCGGGATCGGGACGCTCGACGAGCTGTTCGAGGCCTGGAGCTGGAATGCCTTGGGCTATCACGCCAAGCCCTTCGCCTTGCTCAACGTCCACGGCTTCTGGGACGGCCTCACCGGCTTCATGGACCATGTCCTCGCCAGCGGCTTCGTCTCGCCGGCGCGGCGGGCGCAGCTGATTGTCGCGGACACGATCGGCGACGCGATCGACCGGCTCGACGCGGCGATCGGCGCGGCCGAGCCGAAAATGGTCTGGTAATTCCGCCCGGAAGCGCGATGCTGCCCGCAACCAGAAGAATCCGGGGGGAGAGCATATGCAAATTCTGATCGGGATCGGCGGCATGGCGATCATCCTCGCCGTCGCCGTGCTCTTCTCCGCGAACCGGCGCTGGATCCGACTGCGCGTCGTCGGCGCCGCCTTCGCGCTGCAGGCGGGGATCGCGGTTATCGTGCTTTACACGCCGTGGGGGATCGCCGCGATCGATACAATGTCGAGCGGTGTCTCCAACCTGCTCGGCTACGCCAATGCCGGCACCCGCTTCCTGATCGGCGACGCCATGTTCGACAGTCCGCTTGGCGGCAACTTCGCCTTCCATGCACTGCCGGTGATCATCTTCTTCGCGAGCCTGATCTCGATCCTCTATTATCTCGGTATCATGCAGCTGATCATCAAATGGATTGGCGGCGCGATTCGGCTGGTGACCGGCATCACTCGGGTCGAATCGCTGGGCGCGGCGGCCAATATCTTCGTCGGCCAGTCCGAAAGCCCGCTGGTGATCAAGCCCTACCTCCCAAATCTCACCCCCTCGCAGCTCTTCCTGGTGATGACCGTCGGCATGGCCGGCGTCGCCGGCACCATCCTCGCCGCTTATGCCTCGATGGGCATTAGGCTGGATTACCTACTCGCCGCTAGCTTCATGTCCGCGCCCGGCGGTATCCTGATGGCCAAGATCATCATGCCCGACGATCCCGCGACCGCGAACATCGAGCCCGTGTCGATCGACGAGAGCGATCATGGCGAGGAGAAGCCCGCCAATATCATCATGGCCGCCGCCCAGGGTGCGCAGACCGGCATCAGGCTCGCCGTGGCGGTCGGTGCGATGGTGCTCGCCTTCGTTGCGCTGGTCGCGCTCGCCAACGGCCTACTTGGCGGCATCGGCAACCGGTTCGGCTATCCAGACCTTTCGTTCCAGATGATCCTCGGCCGCGTCCTGCAGCCGCTCATGTACATGCTCAACGTGCCCTGGGACGAGGCCTCGGCCGCGGGCGGGCTGTTCGGGACCAAGATCGTCGTCAACGAATTCGTTGCCTTCATTAGCTTGGGCGGCCAGCAGGGCACGCTCCACCCGGTGACGGTGGCGGTGGTCACCTTCGCGCTGTGCGGCTTCGCCAATTTCAGCTCAATCGCGATTCAGATGGCGGTGACCGGAAGCCTTGCGCCCAACCAGCGGCCGATGATCGCCAAGTTGGGCCTTAAGGCCTTGCTCGCCGGCTCGCTTTCGAACCTGATGAGCGCGGCGCTGGCCGGCCTGATCCTCTCGATCTCGGGAGTCCCCGCCGCCCCGGCGTCGGCCACCGCGGCCAGTGCCGCGGCGCAACCGGCCGCGCCGCCAGCCGCCATCAATGCTGTCGCGGCGCAACCGGCGCCGGCTCCTGCGCCAGCCGCGAATGCCAACGGAGCGCAAGCTGCGCCAGCCCCGGCTGCGAATACGGCTACACCACAGCCGGCGCATTAGGCCGGCAGAAGGAACCATCGTCTGGTGTTGGGCCGCCCGCCCGACCCGTGACCATTGGATTCATCGGCCGGAACCGCTAGCTTCCCGGCCATGGACATTCTCGCCACCACCAAAGCCGTCGCCTCCGTCTCGCTCCTAGACGCGGACCGCGATCCCGAAGGCTTTTCCCAGGAGCTCGGCCGCTCGTTCGAGCGCTACGGCTTCGCCATCGTCGCCGATCACGGCATTCCCGCCGATCTCATCCACCGCGCGGAGGAGAAGGCGAAGGCCTTCTTCGCCTTGCCCGAGGAGGTGAAGCGCGCATATCACCAGCGTGGCGGCGGCGGCGCCCGCGGCTACACCCCGTTCGGCATCGAGACCGCCAAGGGCGCGGTCAATTACGACCTCAAGGAATTCTGGCATGTCGCGCGCGAGCTGCCGCCGGGCCACAAATATGAAAGCTCGATGCCGCCGAACGTCTGGCCGGAGGAGGTCGAGTCCTTCAAGGCGACCTTCCTCGAGCTGTTCGCCGCCTTCGACCGGACCGGCGCCAAATTGCTAGAGGCGATCGCCCGCTATCTGGACCTCGCGCCGGATTATTTCGTCGACACGGTGCGCGACGGCAATTCGATCCTGCGCCTGCTCCATTATCCCCCGATCCCGGGCGACGGACCCAATGTCCGCGCCGGCGCGCACGAGGACATCAACACCATCACGTTGCTGCTCGGTGCCGAGGAAGCAGGGCTGCAATTGCTGGATCGCGACGGCGACTGGGTGCCGGTCACGCCGAAGCCTGGCGAGCTCGCCGTCAATATTGGCGACATGCTGCAGCGGCTGACCAACAATGTGATGCGCTCGACCACCCACCGGGTCGTCAATCCGCCCCGCGAACGGCGCGGCATCTCGCGCTACTCGATGCCTTTCTTCCTCCACTTCCGCTCGGATTTCCTGATCGAGACGCTGCCGAACTGCATCACCGCGGACCGGCCCAATCTCTATCCGGACCCGATCACGGCCGACGAATATCTCCAGGAGCGGCTCCGGGAGATTAAGCTGGCCTAAAGCCGAGTGTCGAACCGCACTGGTGAAGGGACCCTCTGGATGGTCTTGCCAACTTGGTTCCGTAGCACCGGCCGGGGTGTCGCGTTGCTGACACTCATTGCCTGTTCGTCGTTCAGTTCGGCAATGGGTTCGCCTGCCCGGCCTTCAGCGGGGTCCCTGCCGATAAGCCGCCAACTGGCACGCGCGAGGCAAATGAGCCTTTCCGCCGTCTA
>Ga0213876_10002424_pt1 | contig 10969 bp, 5 predicted proteins | sample BarmaccomBMRX_R9_FD_160113 | JGI IMG/M metagenome (GOLD analysis project Ga0213876, IMG submission 160113) | Root-associated microbial communities from Barbacenia macrantha in rupestrian grasslands, the National Park of Serra do Cipo, Brazil - RX_R9 | ecosystem: Host-associated > Plants > Roots...
CAGAAAGTACGGATGCGCGCCGATGGAAACGGCGAGGGCGGCGGCGATCGGCATCATGGCCGTCGCCGTCGCCACATTCGAAGCCACCTCGGACAGCAGCGTCACGGCGATGCACACCGTGATGATCATCAGCACCGGCGGCCACCTTCCGACGAACGCCAGCTCCGCGCCGGCCCACTTCGAAAACCCGCTCGTCTCCAGCGCCTCGGCCAGCGCGAAGCCGCCGCCGAACAGGATCAGCACGTCCCACGGAATCCGCTTGAACTCCTCCCAATCGAGGAGCCGCAGCAGGAACGCGAGCGCGGCCATCGCGATGGCGACCGTCGCGTCGTTGATCGCCTTTGGGTTCGGGAAAAGATGAGCCCAGCCGTTGACGTGTACGGCGCCGAGGTCGACGTCGGCGCGGAACATCCAGAGGAAGGCGGTGGCGAGGCAGAGGATGAGCGTCGTCTTCTCCTCGCGCGACATCGGGCCCGGCTTCGTCAGGCCGAGCGATTCGAGCGGAACCGCGGCGCCTTTCGGGACGCGCGCCGTCACGACGACGATCAGCCAGCAAAGCGGTACCGCGAGGAGGAGATACGCGCCGCCGAAGATCATCCACTCGGCGAACGTCACGGTGTGCTCGTTCGGGAACAGCTCGCGCGCCGCGCCGAGAAAGATCAGGTTCGTCGGCGTGCCGATCGGCGTCCCGATGCCGCCGAGCGAAGCTGCGTAGGCGACGCCGAGCAGTGTCGCTTCCGCCGTGCGGCCTTGCGGCGTGTCGGAGAAATTGCCGTGCGTGGCGCCGAGGCCGGCGACGATCGCGACGGCGATGGGCGTCATCATCAAAGTGGTCGCCGTGTTCGAGATCCACATCGAGAGAAATGCCGTGACGAGGATGACCGCGAAGACGATGCGCCGCGGCTCGGTGCCGACGCGGCTCAGCGCGAAGTAGGCGAGGCGCCGATGCAATCCGCAACGCTCGAACGTCGCGGAGACGAGGAAGCCGCCCATGAACAGGAACACGGCAGGGTTCGCGTAAGGCGCCGCGATTTTCTCCGTCGTGGCGATGCCCGCGAGCGGAAACGCGACCAACGGCACGAGCGCCGTCAGTCCCAACGGCAGCGCCTCGGTCAACCAGAGCAAGGCCATGAAGAGGCCGGTGGCGGCCGTGAACCGGACGTTCGCCGTGAACGCGGCCGACGTCGGGACGAGCAACAGCAGGCCGGCTGCGGCTGCACACACCAAGAACTTGCGAGAGATCATCAGGAGCGGGCGGACGAGATGATACCCGGCCACGGGCCGGTGCGCTGGTTGGCCGCCTCCGCGACCATTGGCGCGGTGTCATCCTGAGCCGGGTACGCGGCGAAGGATCTCCCGGCACGTGCGCTTTTCGCTCGTATCAGGAGATCCTTCACAGTCTGCGCTGTTCAGGATGACAGCGACGCGGCGTGTCGCGCGATACACTCCTCCGTCGCAAGCGCATGTTTCGCAACCTCGGCCTGAAGCTGATCGCGCTCTTCCTCGCGCTCGTGGTCTGGTTCTTCACCTCCGCGCCGCGGCGGGAGGCGGTGTCGGAGCGCGCCTTCTCCTCGCCCCTCTCCTTCACGCGCATGTCGCGTGAGCTCGTCATCACGACGCCGTTGCCGGACTCGGTCAACGTCCGGTTGCGCGGCCGCGTCTCGGCGTTGCGCTCGGTCTCGTCGCAGAACCTCGAGGTGACGGTCGACTTGAGCGCGTCGCAGCCGGGCGACACGACGATCACGCTGTTGCGCCAGGCGATCAACGTTCCCCCCGAGGTGGAGGTCGTGGCGATCGAGCCGAACAAGATCCGGTTCCGCGTCGAGCAGTTGCGGCAACGCGCGGTGCCGATCCGGCCGTTCCTCGCCGGCGAGCCGCCGGTCGGATACATCACCGGCGAGCCGAGCGTCACGCCGGCCGAAGCGCTCGTCTCGGGGCCGGCATCGCAGATCCGGAACTTCGCCGAGGTGGCGACGGAACGCATTATCATGACCGGCCGCACCGAGACGTTCACCCAGACGGTCGCGGTCGTCTCGGACTCGCCGCTCGTGCGGGTCGTGGAGCCGGTGAATGTGCAGGTGACGGTGCCGGTGCTCCCCGTGATGGGCCCGCAGCCGCCGACGACCGAGACGGGCGCGCAGGCATCGACGGGCGGTCAGGGAAAAAAACAATGAGAGTGCTCTTCGGCACCGACGGCATCCGCGGCAAGGCGCGGCAATATCCACTCGACGAGGCGACGATGTTCGCGATGGGCGAGGCGCTCGCGCATCGCCTCAAAGCCCACGCCCCCCGCCCGCGCGTCTACCTCGGCATGGACACGCGCGAATCCGGCCCGGAGATCGCGCGCGCACTGGCCGCCGGCCTCGCGCATGGTGGCGGCGAAGGCGTCTTCATCGGCGTGATCCCGACACCCGGCGTCGCGTACCTCTGCCGCACGATCGACGACGCGGCCGCGGGCATCTCCATCTCTGCCTCGCACAATCCTTTCGAAGACAACGGCGTGAAGATCTTCGGCCACGACGGCATGAAGTTGCCGGACTCCGATGAAGAACAGATCGAAGACGAGCTGCGCGCGATCCGCCGCGACGAGGTTTCGGTCTCGGACGAGCCGCTGCGCGAGCATCCCGAGCTTGTCGAGCTCTACGAGAAGTTCCTCCTCTCCGACGTCTCGCTGCACGGCAAACGCGTCGTGATCGATGCCGGCCACGGCGCCGCTTATCGCATCGGGCCGGAAGTCTTCCGCCGCGCAGGCGCCGAGGTGATCGTGATCAACGATCGGCCGACGGGACGGAACATCAATGAAGGCTCCGGCGCGCTGCATCCGGAAGGATTGGCGAAAGTCGTCGTCGAGCAAAAGGCCGACTTCGGCGTCGCGTTCGACGGCGACGCCGACCGGGCGATCTTCGCTGACGACGCGGGCCGCATCCGCGACGGCGACGAGATCATCTATCTGTGGGCCCATCACCTGAAGCGCGACGACGCGCTGAAGAATGACGCGGTCGTCACGACCGTGATGTCGAACTTCGGCTTCGAGAAGAAGCTGCAGGCGGACGGCATCGAGCTGCTGCGCGCGCAGGTCGGCGACAAATACGTCCTCGAGCTGATGCTCACCCGCGGCGCGATCCTCGGCGGCGAACAGAGCGGGCACATCATCGACCTGACCGTGCATACGACCGGCGACGGCATCCACACCGCTCTCGTGTTTGGCGAGCTGCTCGCGGCCTCGCCGAAGCCGTTCTCGCAGCTGGAGACGTTCCATCCGATGCCCCAACTGCTGCTGAATCAGAAGGTCGGCTCGAAGCCGGCGCTCGACTCGCTGCCGCGCTACCAGGCCGCGCACAAGCAAGCCCTCGAAGACCTCGGCGGCAAGGGACGCATCCTCGTCCGCTACTCCGGCACGGAGAACCTCGTGCGGGTGATGGTCGAGGGCGAAGACGACGCGCAGATCCGCCGCATCGCGGAAGACCTGCGCGCCGTTTTGCAAGACGAGATCGGCTAGAAAAATGTAGGGCCGGCTCTCCAGCCGGCCCAAGGATCGATGCGGGACCGGCTGGAGAGCCGGTCCTACGTGTTTCGGCTAGAACGATACGCGGAACGCGGCCTCGTAGCGGCGCGGCTGCTGCCACGCCGTCGGCTGGCCGAACGTCGCGTTGATGCGATTCGGTCCCACGAGCTGATAGGGCTGGCCCGTGTTGTTGAAGTTCGGGTCGGTGTTGACGAAGAGGCGGCCGGTGTTCGGATCGGTGATGGCGCGGACGCCGGCGTTGCCGTTGATCGCGATCGCCGTCTCGCTGTTGAAGACGTTGTAGACGACGCCGATCAGGGAGAGCTGCGTCGGCCCGACCTGGAAGCGCTTCTCCAGCGACAGATCGGTCTGCGAGTAATCGGGCAAACGGCGCGAGCCCCGCGGCTCGAGGAACGCGGTGCCGTACGGCGCGATCGACTGCGTAACGCTCCACGGCGTGCCGTCATCCCAGTAGTAGTTCGCGCCGACGGTGAACTGCAGCGGAAGATGCACGAAGCCGTTCACCTTCACCCGGTTGCGCGCGTCGTCGCTGAGGTAGCCGTACGTGTTCGTGAAGTGCACCGGATAGAAGTCGAAGAACGCCGACGCGTTCTGCGTCTCGGTGAAGGACGAGCCGTACGACCCTTCCGAACGGCCGTGCGTCCACGACGCGATCACGTCGAGCCACTGATAGGCGCGCGACTCGACCTGCGTCACGATCGCTCGATACCGCGCGCGCAGCGCATTCGTCACGCCGACGTCGAAGCCCGGCTGGTTCGTGATCACGCACGCCGGCAGCGGGTTGTCGAGCGTGCCGCAGTAGTCCTCGAACAGACCCTTCTGCGTGCGGTACTCGCCCGTGATGTCGAGGCTCGTATTGCGCCAGATCAGCTGCCGCCAACCGACGCTGTACTCGTTGGAGTAGCTCGGCTTCAGATCGGGATCGTACTGTTCGCCTGTGAGGAAGATGAACGAGTTGGCCGGGTCGAACTGGTAGCGGCCGGTCGTGGTGTTGAAGTTGAAGAACGCGCTGCCGGACGGCTGGGCCACGCCGTAGGAGGGGAGCGTCAGCTGGTTCTGGTCCATGATCGTGCCGGCGAATCCGTGCACGACGGAGCGCGCGTTGTTGAAGATGTCGTACGCGACGCCGAACCGCGGCTGCCACTTCTCGAAGCTCGGCGGACTCACCGCACTGCGGCTGTCCCAATCGATGTTCTCGTAGCGGACGCCGAGGCGGAGCGTGAGCCGGCTGATGGGATTCCACTGGTCCTGAACGAAGTACGCGTAGTCCTTCGAGTCGACGGTGTGCAGCGGATTCACGACGGAGAGGTTGATGCGCCGTGGCACGCTGCCGGACGGATTCAGCTCCAGAAATCCGGCGCACGTCGCATTCGCCGGAAATCCGAAAGCCTCGGAGCAGAAGCTCGGATCGAAGCCGGGGATCTGCGTCGGATCGCCGAACGAGTTGTTCGACGAGCTGAAGTTCGTGCGGTTGAAGTCGATGCCGCCCTTCAGCGAATGCGTCCCGACGAAGTTCTCGAGGTAGTACGTCGTGCTCAGCACGGCTTCGTCGCGCGTGCTGTTGCGATCCTGCGTGCCTGTGTAGTTGCCGGTCGTGATGCCGGTCGCGAGGTCGACCGTCCCGGGCGTATTGAATCCGCTGATGGGCGTGACGGAGAGCGCCGACGGCGTGTGGCCGGCCTGGAAATCGACGAGCCATTGCGAGGTGATGATGGCGTCGTAGGTCAGGCCCCAGGTCCGGTTTCGTTGCCGCTGAATCGAATCCGCCTCGGGTGAATAGAACGAGCTGTTCTGCGCGAACGGAATGCTCGCGTAGCTGTTGATGAACTTCCCGATGAGCGTGTGGTTCTCGAGCGGGGTGAACGTGAGCTTGGCCACGCCGTCCCAACCGTGGAACTCGCGCGTGCCCGGCTGGAATCCGAACAGCGCCGCGTTCGTGACCGCGGTGCGCGGACGGTCGGCGGAGATCATGAACCACAGCCGGTCGCGCAGCAGCGGACCGTCGACTTCGATCTCCGGCAGGCTCGACATCGTCGGCCGCGCGTCTTTGTTGAAGTTGAGTGCCGAGCCGGTGGCGTTGCCGCCGAAGAACGGGATGCCGGTGGGATGCGTCGCCTGTCCCTGCTCCTGCAGATCGGTATCGCGGTAATGCCACTCGGCGACGCCGGCGAGCTTGTTCGTGCCCGACTTCGTCAAGACGTTGACGGTGCCGCCGGACGAGCCGTACTCGGCGTCTTTGCCGAACGTCTGGATCGAGATCTCCTGGATGGCGTTGAACGGCAGGTTGTTGCCGAACGTGTGCGTGACCGGATCGGTCGTGTTGATGCCGTCCAGCACGTAGTCGTTCTGGGCGACGTTCGCGCCGGAGACCATCGGGTTCGAGCCGCCGCCCGATCCCGTCGACGTGCCGGCCGCCTGGAACAGCACGTTCTGATACGAACGATTCGACGCGCCGACGGTTCCGTACTGCAGATGCTCCTGCCCGAAGTTGGTCTGCGTCTGCGTTTGCGTCGGATCGACGACGACCTGATTCGCCGTGACGGTGACGGTCTCGGCCACTTCCAGCTGCATCGGGAGGTTGATCTTCGTCGTCTGGTTCAGACTGACGGTGACGTTGTCCCGCGTGACGCTGCGCAAGCCCGCGAGCTCGGCGGTCACGGTGTATTGGCCGGGTGGCAGCAGCGGCAGCGTGTACGCGCCGTTCGCATCCGAGACCTCGCTGCGCGTGCCCTGCAGCTGCGGACTGCTGACGGTGACGGTGACGCCCGGCAGCGGATTGTTCTGCGCATCGGTGACGATGCCGGTCAGAGCGCCGGTAGTACGCGACGTCTGGGCGAATACGAGCGGTACGGCGAAGAGCAGCAGGACCAGCGCGAACAGCGAACTTCTGATTCCTCTCTCCATACACATCCTCCTCACGCGAAATGTCCCGGCCGGCGCCGCTCCGGCGGGGAAGCGAGGGGGAAGGAGTGCAGGAAGATGTCCCGTACGGGCCAGCGGAGCGAAGTCGCTGGCGGACGTCGAGTTGACGCAGGCCCAGATCGCCATTTGCTTCATGTGCAAATTCAAATGATTGATTTTTGCGATCCAAGAAAGTGTGCGGAGCTCAGCGTTGCGCAGCTTCTTTGCCCGTTCGCACTAGCGCCTTGTCAGGGCCGCTGCTATATTGCGCCATTCATTTTTTTCGAGCCCATCGGAAGAGGAACTTTGAATGGCGAAGGTGCAGGGGAAGAAGGCGAGCACAGCCGGACGTAAGCCCTCCACGAAAAAGCCGGTTACGCGCTCCGCCGCGAAGCCGGCCGTGAAGAAGCCGGCCAAGCCTGCGGCGCGCAAAGCTGCCGCTTCCAAAGGGGCGAAAGCGGTAGCGAAGGTCGTCAAGAAGGTCGAGAAGGTGGTCGCGAAAGCGGCCGAGAAGCTGCGCTCGAAGGTGAAACCGGCCATCGCGAAAGCGAAGCCGGCCCCGAAAGCCGCCGCCAAACCAGCTCCCAAGCCCGCACCGAAACCGGCTCCGAAGGCCGCCGCGAAAGCGGCTCCAGCCGCGAAGCCGGCCACTGCCGCGAAACCGGCCGCTGCCGCAAAACCGGCCGCCGTTCCCGCCAGGCCGGCGCCGAAAGCCGTCTCCAAACCCGCCGCCCCGCCCGCCGCGAAAGCGCCGGCAGCGAAGGCTCCGGCGAAACCGGCTCCCGCTGCGAAGCCGGCCGCGCCTGCGCCCGTTGCCCCGGCCAAACCGGCTCCCGCGCCCGCGCCGGCCGCCGAGAAACGCGTCCGCCGCCCCCGCACCCGCGTGACCTCCAACGGTACGCCGGTCGCTGCCTGGCTCTCCACCGCGGAGAACAAGCCCCGCCCGTCGTCGTTCATCCCCGCGCCCGCGCGGGCCGAGGCGCCTTCGCTGATTGCGGCGCCGCCTGCTTCTTCGGACCGCCTCGTGCGTCCGGAAGACGTCGTGGAGGTCGCCGTTCGCACCGTCCCGACCCGCGTCGACATCGAAATGGGCGGGGGCCGCGCCTACATCGGCCTCAACCCCGTCGAGATCACCCTCCGCGCCGGCGACGGCATCGAATGGGACTTTCGTTATCTCGGCGGCGCCGACGTCACCGCCGACGAGATCGTGATCGAGATCGAGAAGCCCGGCCCGTTCACTCAGACGACGTTCCGCTCCCGCAAGCCCGGCACCGCCCGCCCGCACCGTCAGCTGTCCGGCGCCGCGCAGACGTCCGCCGTCGGCAAACGGTTCTTCTACATCATCCGGGCGATGACGCCGTTCAAGACGGAGCTGGCGACCGCGCGGGCGTACGTGAACGTGGTGGCGTAGAGCGCGCGCCGTGCTCCGCTCCAGCGCAGACGACTTTCGCGATGCGCGCGATCTGATCGCGAATCAGCGCTTCGCGGACGCGTTGCCGCTGCTGGCGAAGGTCGTCTCGTTCGATCCGTCGAATCACCAGGCCTACGTCCTCTGGGTCGACTGCCACACCGACATGGAGCGCTTCGCGCGCGCCGTCGAGCTGGCGGATGAAGGCCTGACCCGCGGCATCGCGCCCGCCGAGCTGTCGATCGCCAAGTCGGAGGCGCTGACGAAACTCGGCCGCTACGAAGAAGCGGCCGCTGCGGCGCAGGCGGCGTTGGCTATCGATCCCTCGTCGAACGAGGCCGTGTTCGCGCTCGCGGAGATCGAGCTGGCTCGGGGCGATGCGCCAGCCGCGATTCGCATCCATCAGGACTTACTGCGACGAGATCCGCAGAACGAAGACGTCCACTACGCGCTGCTGGAGCTGCTGCTGGAATCGCAGCAGCCGCTCGTCGACACCGCGCGCGACTACCTGCGCAAGTTCGGCCAGGACGCCGACGTGCTGGCGATGCTCGGCCACGCGTACGTCGCGTCGCGCGAGTACCGCCGCGCCGACCGCGCGTTCCGCGATGCCGCCGAGCTGGAGCCCGACTCGGTCGAGCACCACGTGAACGTCCTGATGCTCGCCCGCATCACGCAGAACGACGCCGCGCACGACCGCTATCTCGAACAACTCGCCGACTTCGACGAGGAGCTGGCGGACGAAGTGGAAGACGAGCTGGAGCTGTTGCTGGCGGCGCCGGAGGATGCGGAGCCTTAGCGCGCCGCCAATCGCGCCGCGTGTTGCTCCTGCAGCGCGGCGATCGTCGACACGCCCTCTTTCACCGCGCGGATTCCTTCCACGCAGGCTGCCGCGGCGGAAAGCGTCGTGATGCAAGGGATGCCGACATGCAGCGCGGTCTTGCGGATGTACGTGTCGTCGTAGAACGCGGAGCGGCCGAGCGGGGTGTTGATCACCAGCGTCACCTCGCGGTTGATCATCCGGTCCACGATGTGCGGCCGTTCGCCCTCGTGCACCTTCCACGTCTCGCCGACTTCCACGCCGTTCTTCGTCAGGAAGTCGCGGGTGCCGGAAGTGGCGATCAGGCGAAAGCCGAGGCCGGCGAGCTCTTTCGCCAGGTGGGCGACGAGCGGGCGTTTGTCGTTGTCATTCACGCTGATGAACGCGGTGCCGCCGAGCGGCAGCGAAACGCCCGCGCCGAGGAGGGCTTTTGCGTAGGCCTCGCCGAACGAGTTCGATGAGGAGCCCATCACCTCGCCGGTCGACTTCATCTCCGGGCCGAGCACCGTGTCCTCGCGCGGGAAGCGGTTGAACGGGAACACGGGCGCCTTCACGAAGTAGCCGTCGACGCGAGGCTCGGTGGTGAGGCCGAGGGAACGAAGCGTATTGCCGGCCATCACTTTTGCGGCGATCTTCGCGAACGAAACGCCGGTCGCCTTCGAAACGTAAGGCACCGTGCGCGAGCCGCGCGGATTCACTTCCAGCACGTACAGCTCGCCCTGATGAATCGCGTACTGCACGTTCATCAGGCCGATGACATTCAGCGCCTTCGCCAGCTCGATCGTGCGGCGGCGGATGCGGTCCTGTTCGCGGTGGCCGATGATGTAGGGCGGGATCACGGTCGTCGAGTCGCCGGAGTGAATGCCCGCCTCTTCGATGTGCTCCATCACGCCGGCGACTACGATGTCGTGGCCGTCCGAGACCGCGTCGACGTCGATCTCGATCGCGTCTTCGAGGAAGCGGTCGATGAGGATCGGATGTCCGGGCGCGGCTTCTACCGCGAGCTCCATGTACTCGCGCAAATTCTCTTCGTCGTAAACGATCGCCATCGCGCGTCCGCCGAGGACGTAGGAGGGGCGGACGACGACGGGAAATCCGATCTGTTGCGCGACGCGGATGCCCTCGTCTTCCGACGTCGCGGCGCCATGTGCCGGCACGGGGATCTCGAGGCGGCCAACGAGCTCGCCGAAACGCTCGCGATCTTCCGCCACGTCGATCGAGTCCACCGACGTGCCCCACATCGGCACGCCCGCTTCGGCGAGGCCTTTCGCGAGCTTCAGCGGCGTCTGCCCGCCGAACTGCACGATCACGCCTTCCGGCTTTTCGAGCGCGACGATCTCCAGCACGTCTTCGAGCGTGAGCGGCTCGAAGTAGAGCCGGTCGGACGTGTCGTAGTCCGTCGACACCGTCTCCGGATTGCAGTTGACCATGATGGTCTCGAAGCCGATCTCGCGCAGCGCGAACGACGCGTGCACGCAGCACGTATCGAATTCGATGCCCTGGCCGATGCGGTTCGGGCCCGACCCGAGGATGATGACTTTGCGGCGGTCGGTGGGGGCGGCTTCGTTCTCGCGCTCGTACGTCGAGTAGAGATACGGCGTCGAGGCCTCGAACTCCGCGGCGCACGTGTCGACGCGTTTGTAGACGGGGCGGATGCCTCGAGCGTGGCGCTCGTTGCGCACGTCGACTTCGCTGCGATTCGTGAGCGTCGCGAGCTGGCGGTCGGAGAAGCCGTTGCGCTTCAGCTCCAGGAGAGGCGGCGCGTCGCCGGCCTGCACGCGCTTCTCCATGTCGATGAGATCGCGCATCTCGCGCAGGAACCACGGATCGACGTACGACAGCGCGTAGATCTCGTCGACGGTCATGCCCGCGCGGAACGCGTCGCCGATGGCGAAGATGCGATCGGGCGTCGGCACGCGCAGCAGCTCGTTCAGTTTCTCGCGCGGCGTGCTGCGCGTCTCCAGGCCGGCGGCGCCGATCTCCAGCGAGCGCAGACCTTTCTGCAATGCCTCGTTGAACGTGCGGCCGATGGCCATCGCCTCGCCGACGGATTGCATCGAGAAGCTGAGCGTCTTCGGCGTCTGACGAAACTTCTCGAACGCGAAGCGCGGAATCTTCACGACCACGTAGTCGATCGATGGCTCGAACGAGGCCGGCGTCTTCTTCGTGATGTCGTTCGGGATCTCGTCCAGCGTGTAGCCGGCGGCGAGCTTCGCGGCGAACTTCGCGATCGGGAAGCCGGTCGCCTTCGACGCGAGCGCCGAAGAACGCGACACGCGCGGGTTCATCTCGATGACGATGCGCCGTCCGGTTTGGG
>Ga0213876_10002425_pt1 | contig 10966 bp, 10 predicted proteins | sample BarmaccomBMRX_R9_FD_160113 | JGI IMG/M metagenome (GOLD analysis project Ga0213876, IMG submission 160113) | Root-associated microbial communities from Barbacenia macrantha in rupestrian grasslands, the National Park of Serra do Cipo, Brazil - RX_R9 | ecosystem: Host-associated > Plants > Roots...
AGTAGCCCTCGCTCTCGCCGGTCACCATTCTGTGCCACGCATGGTGGAAATCGTCGTTCCATTGCGCCGTGTAGAAGCGCGGCCGGCCGCGCCCGTCGCGCTCGAGCCAGCGCGCTTCGTTCGCGTCGTTTTCCAATACGAGGTGCACCTCGCGTTGCCGGAAGCTTTCCCGCACCCTCGATGCGATCTCGCCAAGCACATGCTCATCGCTCTCATCCTTGATCGCATGGACCGCGTCGAAGCGAAGTCCGTCGGCATGGAATTCCTCGAGCCAGTAAAGCGCGTTGTGAACGAAGAATTCGCGGACGCGCCGACTGTTCTCTCCATCGAAATTGATGGCGTCTCCCCAGGGCGTGGAGTGTCGGCTGGTGAAGAAATCCGCCGCATATGTCCGAAGATGGTTTCCCGAGGGTCCGAAGTGGTTGTAGACGACGTCGATAAAGACCATCAGCCGAAGCGCGTGAGCGCGATCGATCAAGCCCTTGAGCTCGTCGGGAGTGCCGTACGCGGCATCGGGCGCATAAGGGAGAACGCCGTCATATCCCCAGTTCCGGCGTCCGGGAAAATCGGCGAGCGGCATCAGCTCGATCGCCGTCACGCCGAGCTCGGCGAGAGCATCGAGCTTTTTCGTGAGCGCCGCGTAGCTGCCTTCCGGCGTTGCCGTCCCGACATGCAACTCGTAGAAGACGGCTTCCTCGAAGGGGCGTCCGCGCCACCCCATGTCCTTCCAATCATAGGCGCGAGGATCGATGATGGCGCTTCGTCCCCGCCCGCCGTCGGGTTGAAAGCGTGAGGCGGGATCCGGGACGACAGCATCGTTGCCGATCCTGTAGGCATAGAGTGCGCCGGGCGGCGCTTGCGCCAGCGTGAGCTCGCGCCACCCCTCGCCGAGATCGGGCAGGGGATATTCCTGATCGTCGAGGAGGAGCGACACTTGGCGGGCGCTCGGCGCCCAAAGTGAAAAGCGAGTCCCTTGCGGGCCGATCTCCACGCCGAAGGGCATGGCGTGAGCCCTCTTCACGGCGCAGGGCTTTTGTGCGCGCTGTGCTGGAACAGCATGAGGCAGCGAGGCTCGAGCGAAACGCTGCCGCCTGGCGACAGAACGACCGGTGAGCCTGCGGCGCGCCCTGTCGCCGTTCGCGTCTCGAACACACAGACGAAGCTCATGCCCGGAAAATCCGAATGCAGGTGGAACTCCTGAGCTTCCGGTGCTGCGTTGACAAGAAGAAGGAACCGCTCCCCGTCCGGGGCGTCATTGCCGATTTGCATGCCGAGCGTGCGCCGATTGCCGTCATTCCAATCATCGGGCGACATTTCCCGTGCTTCGGGCGCGAGCCAATACACGTCCTTGAGCATCGTCCCCGCCACGGGCTTTCCGGTCAGGAAGCCGCGCCGCCGAAAGGCCGCGTGTCGGCGGCGCAGATGCAGGAGCGCGGCCGTGAAGGACGCAAGTTCATTGTCGCTCGACTCGGAAACCCAATCGAGCCAGCTCGTCTCGTTGTCCTGACAGAACGCGTTGTTGTTGCCGTTTTGCGTGCGCGAGAGCTCATCGCCCATGAGAAGCATCGGCACGCCTTGCGACAAAACGAGCGTCGCGAGAAGATTGCGCTTCTGGCGCGCGCGCAAGGCGAGGATGCCCGGGTCTTCCGTTGCGCCTTCGGCGCCGCAATTCCAAGACAGATTGTTGCCGTGCCCGTCCTGATTGTTTTCGCCATTTGCCTCGTTGTGGCGGTCGTTGAAGCTTACGAGATCCTCGAGCGTGAATCCGTCATGCGCCGCCACGAAATTGACGGAGGCCGAGGGCTGTCGTCCGCTCGGCCCGAAGATTTCGCGTGAACCCGTGATTACTTGGGCAAGTTCCGGCAGCTTGCCCGGATCGCCTCGCCAGAAGGCTCGAGCGGTATCACGGAAGCGATCATTCCATTCGCTCCAGCCGGGCGGAAAACCGCCGAGCCGATAGCCGCCGCTTCCCACATCCCAGGGCTCCGCGATCAGTTTTACGCGGCTGAGTTCGGGGTCCTGCCCGATGGCGCGAAGAAATCCGGCATGAGGCTGGAATTCGAACTTGTCGCGCGCGAGGGTCGAGGCGAGATCGAAACGGAAGCCGTCGACGTGGTATGTTTTCACCCAATGGCGCAAGGAATCGAGCGCCATCTGCAAAACCCTCGGATGGCTGAGATCGAGCGTGTTCCCGGTCCCCGTCGAATCCCAGAAATAGCGAGGGTTGTCCGGCGACAGCTTGTAATAGGACGCGTTGTCGATGCCGCGAAACGAAAGCGTCGGCCCGAGATGGTTGCCTTCGGCAGTGTGGTTGTAGACAACGTCGAGCACGACCTCGATGCCGGCGTCGTGGAGCGAACGGATCGCCGTTTTGAGCCCAAGGATTCCGGGCTCGCCCAGATAGCGCGGCTCAGGCGCGAAATAGCAAAGCGTCGAATAACCCCAATAATTGCGTAGGCCTTTTTGCACGAGGAAGCGATCGTCCACGAAGCTCTGGATCGGCAGCAGCTCGAGCGTCGTTACTCCGAGCCGGACGAGGTGCTCGACGACATCGGGATGGCCGAGCGCCGCGTAGGAGCCGCGCATCACCGGAGGAACGCCCGGATGAAGTTGCGTGAGGCCTTTCACATGGGCCTCGTAGACGGCAGTGTCGCGCATGGGGTGTTGAGGCGATCGGTCTTCGCCCCAGTGGTGCGAAGGATCGCTGACCACGCATTTCGGCATCATCGGAGCGCTATCCCGGCGGTCCGGCGTCAGATCCCCTCGTTGTGCACCGACCCGATAGCCGAACACTGCATCATGCCAGCGGATGGTGCCGTGCAGCAAATACGCATAGGGGTCGATCAGCAGCTTTTGCGGATTGAAGCGGTGCCCACGATTGGGTTCGTAGGGGCCGTGCACACGGTAGCCGTAGAGCTGCCCCGGTCGAATTCCGGGCAAATAGGCGTGCCAGATCTGATTGGTGCGCCAGGGCAGCGAGATGCGCTCGAGCTCGCGGCGGCCTGCCGGATCGAAAAGGCAAAGGTCCACCGCCGTCGCATGAGCCGAGAAGATCGAGAAATTGACGCCGCGCCCATCCCAATTTGCACCAAGCGGCAGCGCCATGCCCTCCTCGAGCTTGCGAGGGGCTCCGCGCGAAGCCTGTCCCTTCAGGCCCGAAAGCCCGATTTCGGATCGACCGAGGGGGCGAAGCAAGGGAGGGCCCGTCAGCGGGGGACGCGGGAAGAGGACGAATACTCGACGCGTGTCGCCCACTTGATCCGCATTGGTGTCTCCTCGCTGGCGCTGTCAACGCAAACCGCGTGACCCCATAAAGAGTTTCGTCGTCGCGCGAGGCGTCGTTTCTATACTGCGACCGCGGAAATTCCCCTTTTCTTTGCCGCAGCTTCCGCATTCTGCACGAAACACCTGAAAACCTGAGAAAATCGAATTTGGAACTTTCCGAAACGCAAAACGTTAAGCCGTCAAACTTGCGATACCTGAACTTGCGATGCTCAAACTTGGGATGCTTAGCGGAGGTGGCCAATGGACGGACTTATCTATCTCATCGGATTGATCGTGGTGATCATGGCTATTCTTTCCTTCTTCGGTCTTCGCTGAACAGGGCGGGATGCGATGAGCGACACGACGATCATTGAAGACGCGATCATCGCCGACGCCGGTGCGAGACGATACCTTCATTTCGGCTCCATCATAGGCGGCGCGCTTGCCGGTGCCGCGGTCGGCACCGTGCTCAACGGCTTCGGCTTGGCCATCGGCCTCGCCGTGAGTTCAACCTCTCCCACTTGGCGCGACACCTCGATGGCGCTCGTGCTTTTGACGGGACTTTTCCTGCTTTTCACCTCCGTCGTGAGCAGTGGGCTCGCCGGATACATCGCGGCACGCGCCGCTCCTCCGGAAGCCATGGAGGCGACCGATGAAGGCGAGTTCCGCGATGGCGCGAACGGGTTGGTCGCGTGGGCGCTTGCCTTTTTGGTTGCCGCGCTCCTGGCCTATGGCGCAACCCTGCTCGGCACGCACGTGACGACGACGCCGGCGACGACCGCGCCGAATACCAGCGCGGGGGAAAACCTTCTCGCCTTCGATCTTGATCGATTGTTCCGCAGCGATACGCAGCCCGAGGCCAACATTGCCTATGATCGGGCCCAGGCGGCGCGTATTCTTCTCACCGCCAACGGACATTCCGGGATGGCTGCGCCGGACCACGATTATCTTACCCGTCTCGTGGCCCGTCGCACCGGGCTCAGCGCAGCCGATGCAGGGCGGCGGGTGGACGATGTCGTGGCGAGCGCAAAGGACAACATCGCAAGAGCGCGACGCTCGGCGGTGATCCTCGCTTTCATGGCGGCTGCCGCCGCTTTGATAGGTGCCGCCGTCGCCTGGTCGGCGGCAGTTGCCGGTGGACGCCATCGTGAAGGGCTCGGCACGTCGCATCTGTGGAAATGGGACCGCAGGGTCGGCGCCGCGCCTCTGGGTTGATTCGTTCCTGACCGGGATCAGCCGGCCCGGTCAGGCCTTCACCGCCCCTCCTTTACGCGCGAAGGAAGCGCATTCTCCCACCCAAACACGCTTCGTCCACCGTAATGCGCGGCGTCTCGCCGCTCGCGGGCGAAAAGGTCCTCGAGCGGCGCGCCCGAGGCGTGACGCTCGAGCTGCCTTGCCTGATCATCGAGCCGTTTGAACGCTGCCAACTCTTCGCCGTGGCCAAGCTTTGCGTTCCGCACGGCGCTTTTGAGCACCTGGATCGTCTGATCATAAACCTTCACCGGAACCGGAAACGGATGCCGATCCTTGCCGCCATGCGCGAAAGAAAATCGCGCCGGGTCCGCGAAGCGGTAGGGTGCGCCGTGCACGACCTCCGCCACCATGGCGAGAGCCTCGACGGTGCGAGCACCTACGCCCGGAAGGAGCAGAAGCTCCGGATAATCCTGGGCTCCGCGCTCGGCTGCCGCCGCGAGCGTCGCGTGCAAACGGCGCAGCAGAACGTCGCTTCGGCGAACATCATGATGGGCCGGCATCGACAGATGCGGCAGGAGCGGCTGTGGGGAAGTCTTGCGCGAGCGAGGGGGCGCACAGGCGGCCATCAAGGTCGAGGCCTCGCGCGCGATCTTGTCGGGGGCGAGCGAACCGAGAAGATCGAGTTGGCCGAGACGGGACGCTGAGGCGCGGTGATCCGTGAGGTTGATGATGTCGCCTTGGCGTGCACCTTCGATCGCCGCGTGCGGCGCGTCGACGAAGCTTTTGAGACCCTCCGAACGCCAATGGTAACGGCGCGCCTGTCGGCTCGTCCCGTTCATGCCTTGTTGAACGACGACCCATTGGCCGTCATCCGTGACCACGAAGCCGTGAAGGTAAAGGTCGAACCCGTCCTGCACGGCGGCACTGTCGACCTTGGCGACCAGACGACTGGCGCGTGCGAGCTCGTTGCCGTCGAAGCCAACACGCTCTCCGATCAAGAAGAGCTCGTTCGGCGTCTGTCGTGAATGTTTGCCGCGGCCTCCGCAGATATGGATTCCGATCTCGCCCGCAAGCGGCATGAGCCCTCGCTTCAAGGCGCCGATCACGCTCGTGGTGATTCCGGAAGAGTGCCAGTCCATCCCCATCACGGCGCCGAACGACTGGAACCAGAAAGGATGTGCGAGGCGCCGCAGGAACTCCTCGCGCCCGTACTCATGCACGATCGCCTGCGTGATCACCGCGCCGAGGCGCGTCATGCGGTCGGCGAGCCATTTCGGCACTTGGCCGCCATGCAAGGGCAGGTCGGCACTTCCCGTCCGTCGAGCCATATTCTTCTACTGCTGGGTTCTTGGACTTTTGATCACCTAAGCATCGCCCGGAATGATGGGAAGATGATTAAGGCAATCCATTCGTCCTCGCCCGCGTTCTTCTTCAAGGAACAGGGCTCCCTCACGCGACGTTCCTTTGCGAAGCAATGGAGAATCGGTATGGACCAGCCAAAGAAGAAACCTGAAACGAAACGCCCGATCCCCGGGAATCAGAATGAGCGGCCGGACAAAACGCGCGATCCTTTCCCCGAACGACAACCGCGGGAAATCCCGCTTTCCGATCCCCCCGGAGACACGGTGGGCGATCCGCAAGGGGATGTCATCGGCGATCCGCAGATCGAAGAGCCGCGGACGCAAAATCGCTGACGAGGTCAAGCGGACTTGCCGGGTGCGCTGCCCTTGCGCAGCGTAGAGACCTTCCTTGCAGGTTTCACCGGGGCGGCCGGCGTTTTGATCTGTTCGAAGGTGCATTGAGACGGCGCCTTGTCGGGTCGCCATCGCAGGAGCTTCGTTCCGTGCCGGAAGCGATCCCCCGTCACATGATCGAAGCGCACCTCGACGACGAGCTCCGGACGAAGAGGCTCCCATTCCGCACTTCTTCGCGTGCTCCAGCGGCTCGGCGCTCCCGGCGCCTTCCCGGTGAAGCCGGGCGGCTCGCGCAGGCGCTCGAGGCGGCGGGTGAGTTTCGCGCGTTCCGCATCGGTGATCGTCGAGGTGAAGCCCACATGGTCGAGCTTGCCTTCGTCATCGTAGAGGCCGAGCAGCAAGGACCCGACCTCGCGTCCGCCCTCTTCGTAGCGGAAGCCGCCGACCACGCAATCGGCGGTGCGCAAGCGCTTCACCTTGATCATAGCGCGCTCGCCGGGCTCGTAGGGGCCATCGATACGTTTCGCGACGACACCATCGGTCGCGCCTTCCCCGAAATCGGAGAGCCACGTCTGGGCGCGTTCAACATTTCTCGTGAACGGGGAAAGCACGAGCTTGCGTGGAACGCCGACCTCCTTGGCGAAGCTTTCGATCTCCGCTCGTCTTTGCGTCAGTTTTTCTTGCAACAGCGAGGTTCCGGAAGGCGCAAGAAGCATGTCGAATAGGACAAAGCGGGCCGGCGTTTCCTGCGCGAGCTTGCGAATGCGGCTTTCAGCCGGATGAAGCCGCATCTGCAAGGCGTCGAAGGACAAAGCTCCGTCGATCTCGATCACGAGCTCTCCATCGACGACGAACCGAGCGATGCTCAAGCCGCGGAGAAGAGCTACCACCTCCGGAAAGAATCGCGAGAGCGACTTGCCGGATTTGGCGCGCAGCTCAACCGCGTCTCCTTTGCGAAATGCGAGACACCGAAATCCGTCCCATTTGGGCTCGAACTGCCATCCTTTTTCACGCGGCAGCTCCTCTTCCAATTTCGCTTCCATAGGGGCGGTGTCGAGCGGCAAATCGAAGGGTTCGCGAGCAGAACGCGCCGAGCCGCGCTTGGCTCGAACCTGTTTCCCCGTCACGAACAGGCCCTCGATGGCGCACACATGGTGGTGCGCTGCGGGAGCATCGCATGGTCCGCCGGTTGGTTTGAAAAATTCAAGCGCACCCCAGCGAAACGCGTGCGCAAGGCGCAGGTTGCGCACTCATCTCATATCGTTGCGGTCAATCCCGGAGTTTTGCCGAATTCGCTTCGCGGGGGATCAGCGCGCCCAGGCGTTCGGCTCCGAGACGACGACGCCAGCGGCTCAACGAAGAGCGGCTGAATCCGAGCTGATGGCGAAACACCTCCTCGCCGCAGAAATATTGGAAATACGGATTCTCGAGCCAGCGTTCGCATAATGCGGCGTCGGAGAGCGCGTGCATGTGCTTGAGGATGAGCAATCCGGCCATCAGGCGCGCCGGAAGCGGCGGGTGACCGGCACCCGGGCTGTAGATCTCGGCGAGTTTTCCCTCGATCGATGGCCAGTCTATTTTCTCGGCCAGTCGAACCAGCGGGTGGCTCCTGTCGATGATCAGGTCGAGGGCCGGCCGGAAGAGTTCCTTTTGACGGTCATCGCGCGGTTGCGACATCGCACCCTCGAAAACCCGATCGACGGGGAGAGTGGATCAGAAAACAAGGCGAATGGGAATTCCCCGAAGCTTCTTCGCAAACAAACCTGTCCCGGTGATTTCGAAAGGTTACCTCGAAACGAAGGTCGCCGATCAGCTTTTTGAGGCCGCGCTTTTCGCATCGAAGCGCACCGTCTCACCTTCGATGGCGACGGAGATTTCCATACCGGCGGCTTTGGCGATGAGTCCGGTGTAATAGGGTTGAATCGCATGCGCATCCATTCCACCGCTCGGCGAGCGTCCGGCGAGAAGATCGGGCGCGTGAGGTGGAATGCGCGCGTTCGGCCCGTTCGCGGTGATCGTGAAAGCGGTCGTTTCCTCCGTGCCGTCGACCACCACCTTGATCGTGCCGCCGCGCGGAATCGACGGGCCGGCCAGCAGCAGCAAATTGAGGAGAAGCTTCACCTTGTTCTTCGGCAGAAAGGAGCGGGGCGCCTCCCAGACGAGCTCGGCTTTCTCGTCATCGAAATAGGTTCGCGCGATCCCCTGGGCGGAGGAGAGATCGATGCTCGCCCCGGCCGAGCCCGCGGCGCCGAAGGCGAGGCGGGCGAATTGGAGCCTCGACGAGGCGCGCGCCGCGCTCTCACGCACGAGCTTGAGAGCGTCGGCACGCATCGCCTCGTCCTTCTCGAGGTCCATCACCTCGAGCCCATTGACGATGGCCCCCACCGGGCTGATGACGTCGTGGCAGACACGGCTGCACAGAAGGGCGGCAAGGTCGAGCGATTCGAGTTTGATGTCGGTCATCTGACGGTCAATAACCTCTCGCAATCCTGTTCGTTGCTCGCCGATACGAAAAGCAGATATGGCGAAAGCCTGCCCGCGAGTCGGGCGGTTGCTGATACACCCTGGGAGCAAGCCTTGAAAGGCACGCAAGAGCAGTTCGCCGATATCAAGGAAGCCTTCATCGAAGCGGCGCTCGCCGCGGGCAAAGAGATCCTGGCCCGGCGCCAGGAGAAGCTGCGCACGACGAGCAAGGCGGACGGCTCCCCCGTCACCGATGCCGATCTTCGCGCCGAGGAGATCATTCGCGCAAGGCTTGGGAAAGACTTGCCCGGCATGCCGATCATCGGCGAAGAGGGGAAGGGGGCAGCGGTCGACGTCGCGGGACAAAAAAGGTTCATTCTCGTCGATCCTCTCGACGGGACGCGCGATTTTCTCGACGGGTCGGCGCACTTCACCGTGAACATCGCGCTCATCGAGAATCGCCGATCAATCGCCGGCGTCCTGCACGCTCCCGCGCTCGGGCGGCTCTTCGTTGGCGACGTTGCGCACGGCGCTTACGAGATCGCCGTCGAGCGCGACAGGTTCGCCGCAGAAACGGGATCGCGCCGTGCCTTGCGTGTGCGCTCCGCTCCCGCTGCAAATCCGGTCGCGCTCGAGAGCCGCTCGCATCGAGAACCGGCCACCGAATCCCTGCTCGAGAAGCTCGCGCCTTTCGAACGACGCTCGGTCGGATCGTCGCTGAAATTCGCGCTGATCGCGGCGGGGGAGGGCGATTTTTATGCTCGCGGCGTCAGCTTGAACGAGTGGGACATCGCAGCGGGCGACGCGGTGCTGAGCGCAGCCGGCGGCGCCGTGGTCGATTTCGACGACGAGCCTGTGCTTTACGGCAATGCGCGCCTCAAGGCCCCGCCATTCATCGCACTCGGCGATTCGGCGATTCGTGCGAGGACCCGTCGAATAAAAGGGGGCGCGATCCTGCCCGAATAACCTCTGCGGGCGGGAAAGGCCTCTCAACAGGCGGCCCGCGGGCGCGCCCGTGTCTCGCCATAGTCGAAGGCGAGAATATGGCGATTCGCGAAAGCCGCCGATGGAGAAAACAAGCATGACGGAACGCGCAAAGGTGCCAAGCCCGTCTCGTGAGAGAGGTTTGGATCGCCGCGTCCTCCTGCAAGGAGGGGCAATGCTGGTCGCCGGGCTACCATTTTCGCGAGCGGCCGACGCCGCCGCTCCCGCACGAGGCGAATCGCCGGACACATTCGAACCCGGCGAGATCATCAATAGCGGGCACCGTTTCTTCGGCTCGGTGTCGCGCGGGCTCGCCTCCGTCGTGGAAGAGGCGACCCGGCGTTGGGGCCGGCCGAACGGGTATGTGCTCGGTCAGGAGGCCTCGGGTGCGTTCATCGGCGGGCTTCGCTACGGGGAGGGCACTCTTTTCACGCGCAATGCCGGAGACACGCATGTGTATTGGGAAGGGCCCTCGGTCGGCTTCGATTGGGGTGGCGATGGCGCGCGCACGATGATGCTCGCCTATGGGCTTCCCGCAGTCGACGCCTTGTTCACCCGTTATGTCGGCATCAACGGCTCTGCCTATTTCGTGGGCGGCTTCGGCATGACGGCGCTTGCCGCCAACGACAGCGTCGTGGTGCCGATCCGCTCGGGCGTGGGCCTCAGACTCGGTGCCAATATCGGTTATCTGAAGTTCACGCCGCAGGCGACCTGGAATCCCTTCTGAAAACTTCTGCGCCCACCCACGCTCGTTCGAAGCGCAGATCGCGGACCATGACGCTTTCGTAACGTTTTTGGCCTCGTATCCGCCCCGATCATCGCTTATGTAAGGCGGTGAAGGCGGAGGAAGGCGTCGATGATCCGTGTCGTGGTCGGAAGCGGCCGCTTCGTGCGGCAGATGAGGGTGCCTTTCTGGGCGCTGGCGCTCGCAGGCGGGGCCGTGATCCTGCTCGGCTTCCTTTTGCTTGCCTTCATTGCAAGCCTTGCAATCTTCATCATTCCGGCTTGCTTGATCGGCGCCGGCGCGGCCCATTGGCTCGGGCGAACCGGAACTTCTTCGCGCGAGCCGATCTTCACGCGAAATCGCCGGCCTCACGACCCCAACGTCATCGAAGGCGAATATCGCGTTCTCGACGAACGGCGTCGCTGAACCCGAGCGCTCGGAAGGAGAGCGCGTGGGAAAAAGCATCCATTTCCCCTCTTCGTGGCCCAGGGGCTCGCATTCGAGCCTCGGCAAACGGCGCATGCGCTAACGTGCCATAACCGACCGAGCTTGACGATCGGCACGGCGCTCGCGGGTTGCCCAGCTTCTTCCCATCGTCCGAGATCACAATCCTGACTGGCCGATTGCGCTTTTGCCAAAAAAC
>Ga0213876_10002426_pt1 | contig 10965 bp, 12 predicted proteins | sample BarmaccomBMRX_R9_FD_160113 | JGI IMG/M metagenome (GOLD analysis project Ga0213876, IMG submission 160113) | Root-associated microbial communities from Barbacenia macrantha in rupestrian grasslands, the National Park of Serra do Cipo, Brazil - RX_R9 | ecosystem: Host-associated > Plants > Roots...
GGCCGGGACCTGATGTTATCGGGCGGCGAAACTTGACCCTCAAGGCGCAAATGCCTATCTCAACCGCATGGCCATCCGCCCCATTTTAACCGCCCCCGACCCTCGCCTGAAAGCGGTCTCCACCGATGTGGAAGCCGTGGATAGCGCGATTCGCGCGCTGGTGGACGACATGGCCGACAGCATGTATGCCGCTGAAGGCATTGGCCTGGCCGCGGTGCAGATCGGGGTGGCCAGACGGGTAATCGTGATTGACCTCGATCAGAAGGATGGCAAGAAGAACCCAATCGCCTATATCAATCCGAAGATTCTCTGGGTGTCGGAGGAAATGGCCACCTTTGAGGAAGGCTGCCTTTCGGTGCCGGAGATCTGGGACGATGTTGAACGCCCCGCCCGCTGCAAGGTCGAATATCTCGACCGCGACGGCGTCAAAAAGGTGCTCGAAGCAGACGGCCTGCTGGCCACCTGCATCCAGCATGAGATGGATCATCTCAACGGCGTGCTGTTCATAGACCATCTTTCGCGCCTGAAGCGCAGCATGGCGATCAAGAAGCTGACCAAGGCCAAGAAGCTGGAAGCGGCGAGCTAACCTCATGCGGGGGCGGGCTCAGCATGAGGAAAAAACAAAAATCCTCACCCTGAGCTTGTCGAAGGGTGAGGAGCGGCGCGCGAAGCACGTGAGCAGGTCCGGTGGACCTGAGAAAGCGACGAACGCCGCGAGCTTGAGCGAGCGGCCGGATGAGCTGACATGACTTTCCGCCTCATGCTTCGCCGCCCCCGGCCATACGCTGCCGCTATGGCCTTGTTTTCCAGAGAGCAGGGTTGAGATGGTTCTGCGGCTCGCATTCATGGGCACGCCCGATTTCGCGGTGCCGACGCTGGCCGAACTCCTGGCCCAGGGCCATGACATCGCCGCAGTCTATTCCCAGCCGCCGCGGCCCAAAGGGCGAGGCATGGAAACCGAACCCGGGCCCGTGCACAAATTCGCGAGCGCGCAGGGGCTGGAAGTGCGCACGCCTCTGTCGCTGAAGGGCGAAGACGAACAGGCCGCCTTCGCCGCCCTCAATCTCGATGCCGCCGTGGTGGTCGCCTATGGCCTGCTTCTGCCCCAGCCCATTCTCGATGCGCCGCGGCTTGGCTGCTTTAACCTGCATGGCTCGCTCTTGCCGCGCTGGCGCGGCGCCGCTCCCATCCAGCGGGCGGTGATGGCCGGCGATGCCGAAACCGGCGTCATGGTGATGAAGATGGAAGCGGGACTGGACACCGGCCCCGTCTTGATGGCCGAACGCATGGCGATAGGGCGCAAGATCGCCGGCGAACTCACCGAGCAACTGTCCCGTTTGGGCGCCGATCTGATGCTGCGGGCACTGTCGGCGATGGAGCGGGGCAATGTCGTGGCCCATCCACAAGCCGAAGCCGGCGTCACCTATGCGAAAAAAATCTCCAAGGACGAAGCCCGCATTGATTGGACCAAAAGCGCCGCCGAGATTGACTGCCTCATTCGCGGCCTCTCGCCGTGGCCCGGTGCCTGGACCGAAGTGAAGGGTGAGCGGCTGAAGCTTCTCTATGCCGAACCCGTTTCCGGAAAAGGCCCGCCCGGCGAAATCATCAGCGACAATCTCTTGGTCGCCTGCGGTGAAGGCGCCTTGCGCCTCAAACGGGTGCAACGCGCCGGTTCGAAAGTCATGGCGGCCGACGAATTGCTGAAAGGCTTTTCGCTTTCGCCCGGCACAGTATTGGGCTGATGCCGCGCTATCGCCTGACCATCGAGTATGACGGTGGCCCGTTCGCCGGCTGGCAGCGGCAGGACAGTGCGCCCTCGGTGCAGGGGGCGCTGGAAGACGCCATCGAGAAATTCAGCGCCCAGCGCATCACCGTCACCGGCGCCGGCCGCACCGATGCCGGCGTCCATGCCCTGGGGCAGGTGGCGCATTTCGACCTGGAAAAGGATTTTTCCCCCGACAAGGTGCGCGATGCGCTAAACCATTTCCTGCGCCCCGATGCGGTTGTGGTGCTGGAGGCGGCGATTGCGCCCGGCGACTTTCACGCCCGCTTTTCCGCCACTGGGCGGCGTTATCTTTTCCGCATCCTCAATCGCCGTGCTCCACCGGCGCTGGAGACCGGCAAGGTCTGGCATGTGCAGGTCCCGCTGGATACGGAAGCGATGCACGCGGCCGCGCAGCAATTATTGGGGCAGCACGATTTCACCACCTTCCGCGCTGCCGAATGTCAGGCCCAGTCTCCGGTCAAGACACTGGACCGGCTCGATGTCTCACGCCGCGCAGATGAGATTTATATCGAAGCCTCGGCCCGCTCCTTCCTGCACCACCAGGTCCGTTCCTTTGTCGGCTCGCTCAAGCTGGTGGGCGAAGGCAAATGGAGCGCCGGCGACCTGAAAGCAGCGCTTGAGGCGCGCGACCGCAGCCGCTGCGGCCCGGTCTCCCCGCCGGACGGGCTTTATCTGGTGAAGGTGGATTACTGAAAGCATTTTTGTCATGGCCGCCGGAGAGCGGCCATCCAGGTGAAACAGGCGCGATGCTGGCAGGAAAAACGCTGGCGTCACCTGGGTGGCCCGCATTCGCGGGCCATGACAATAGAGATCAAAGATCCACCAACGCCACGCTGCCCGGATCAATCGCCTCGCCCAGAAAAATCTCCCCCAGATGGGCAAAGCGTCCCGGCGCATCGGTGCAAAGAAAGCACTGCTGTCCAGGCCCCGCGGCCAGCAGATTTTTCTCCTTCAGAATGGCCTCCACCGCCGCCGCGGTGGTTTCGGCACTGTCAATGATGGTAACGTCGGGCCCGGCCACGTCGGCGATCACGTCCTTCAGTACCGGAAAATGGGTACAGCCCAGCACCAGGCCCTTCGGCCTAGGCAGCGTTGCCAGCAGCGGCTTCAGATAGCGTTCCGCCACCAGCCGCGCGATCTCGCCGGTTGCCAAGCCTTCTTCCGCCAGCGCCACGAACAAGGGCGCGGCCTGCTGTACCACCGGCATCCGCGGCGCCAGCGCCTGGATGGCGCGAACATAGGCCCCGCCTTTCACCGTGCCTTCGGTGGCAAGCACCGCAATTGGTCCCTCCGGCACCGCCGCCACCGCCGCGGCCGCGCCCGGCGCGATCACGCCGACCACCGGCAGCGGCGCCAAGGCTTCGCACAGCGCCGGCAGTGCCGCCGCGCTGGCAGTGTTGCACGCCACCACCAGCAGCTTAATGTCATGCGCCAGCAAGGCCCGCGCCGCCTGCAGCGCGTAGCGCGCCACCGTGTCGGCGCTTTTGGTGCCATAAGGCAGCCGCGCCGTATCGCCGAGATAGACAAAGGATTCGCCCGGCAGACGTGCCTTCAGCGCCCGCATCACGGTGAGACCGCCCATGCCGGAATCAAAGATGCCGATCACTTCGGCGGATTCTCGAAATAGGTTTTGAGGATGGCGGCATAAATATCAGCCAGGGCCGCAATCTCCGCCACCGGCACGCACTCATTGACCTTGTGCATGGTGGTGCCGGCGAGGCCCAACTCCAGCACCGGGCAGGCTTGCCGGATAAAGCGGGCATCGGACGTGCCGCCGCTGGTGGAAAATTCCGGTGCCTTGCCGGTGACGCTTTCCACCGCCTGTGCCACCAAGGCGGTAAACGCGCCCGGCGGCGTCAGAAAGGAAACCCCGCTGATCTGGGGCGTCACCGAGATTTCCGCTCCGGTTTCCGTCACCACTTTGGCCACTTCGTCCTCGATCCAGGCGATCAGGCTTTCGGCGGTATGCAAATCATTGAAGCGGATGTTCAACCGCGCCCGCGCCTCACCGGGAATGACATTGGTGGCCGGATTGCCCACATCCATGGTGGTAAAGCACAGATTGGAGGGGTCGAAATGGGCGCTGCCGTCATCCAGTTTGCGGGCCGACAATCGCGTCACCAGCAGCGCCAGCGGCGGAATCGGATTCTTTGCCTTGGCCGGATAGCCGACATGGCCCTGCACGCCCATTGCCGCCAGTTCCACGTTCAGCGAGCCGCGCCGCCCGATCTTGATGGTGTCGCCGGCGCGCGCCGTGGCGGTGGGTTCGCCCACCAGGCAGTGATTAAGCGTCTCACCTCTCTCTTTCAGCCAGCCCAGCACCTTTTGGGTGCCGTTGATGCCGATACCTTCCTCGTCGCCGGTAATTAACAAACTGATAGAGCCATTCGGCTTGCCATGCCGCGCCACCGCGGCAACAAAGGCGGCGATGGCCGATTTCATGTCGGCGGCGCCGCGGCCAAAGAGCGTGCCATTCTCAACCACGCCCTCAAACGGCGCATGCCGCCAGCCTTCGCCCGGCGGCACCACATCGGTATGGCCTGCAAAGCAGAAATTGGGGCCACTCTCACCAAGCCGGGCATAAAGATTGTCCACATCGCCGAAGGGCAGGCGCTGGCAGACAAATCCCAGCTTCGACAGCGCCGCCTGCAACACATCCAGCGCGCCGGCATCCGCCGGCGTCACCGAAGGCCGGCGGATCAGCTCCTGTGCCAGGGTAACGGGATCAAGCATGCCTATTCCGGCCGCAGCAATTCGTTGATCGAAGTCTTGGCGCGGGTTTTCTCGTCCACCTGCTTGACGATGACGGCACAATAAAGATTGGGGCCTTTGTCACTGGGCAGCGAGCCCGACACCACCACCGAATAGGGCGGCACCTTGCCCAGATGCACCTGGCCGCTGGCCCGGTCCACGATTTTGGTCGAGGCGGAAAGATAAACTCCCATGGAAAGAACGCTGCCTTCGCCGACAATCACCCCTTCCGCCACTTCGGCGCGGGCGCCGATGAAGCAATTGTCCTCGATGATGGTGGGGGCCGCCTGCAGCGGCTCCAGCACCCCGCCAAGACCGGCTCCGCCGGAAATATGGCAGTTGGCGCCCACCTGGGCGCAGGAGCCGACGGTGGCCCAGGTATCAATCATGGTGCCTTCGCCGACACGGGCGCCGACATTGACAAAGCTGGGCATCAGGACCGCATTTCTGGCGATGAAGGCACTGCGCCGCACGATGGCGCCGGGCACGGCGCGGAAACCGGCAGCGCGGAATTTGGCTTCGTCCCAGCCGACAAATTTGGAGTCCACGCGGTCAAACCAGGGCGCACCGCCGGGGCCACCCTCAATCGGACGCATCGCATCCAGTCGGAAGGAAAGCAGAATCGCCTTCTTCACCCATTCATTGACTTTCCATTCGCCATGGACCTTTTCCGCAGCACGCAGTTCGCCCGCGTCCAAACCTGCCAGCGTGGCTTCCACGGCATCGCGATGCGGCCCTTTGCTCGCCGTGGAAAGGCTTTCACGCCCCTCCCAGGCGGCGGAAATGGCGGCGGCAAGATCATGGCTCATGGTCAAATCCTGATGGAATTTAGAAATTGCGGCAGATCGCGGGTCTGGTAATGCGGCGCTTCAAAAAGACCAGCACCGCTGGAAAAGTCCGAACCCGTATCCAGCCATACGGTTGTCATGCCAAGCGCCCGCGCCGCCGCCAGATTGTGAGCGATGTCGTCAAACATGGCCGTCGTCTTGGGCTCTAGCCCGGCCGCCGCCACATGGGCATAGGCGGCGGGATCAGGCTTGGGCACAAAGCCAAGGGTGCGAATGTCCCAGATGGCGTGGAACAGATGGCCGGCGCCAATCCGTTCCAGAATACGCGCCGCATGATGGCGGCAGCCATTGGTGAAGATGGTGCGCTGCCCCGGCAATCGCGCCAGCACCGCATTCAAAGCCGGATCAGGCGCCAGCGCCGAAAGATCAATGTCATGCACATAGGCGAGATAGTCGTCCGGATCGGCCCCGTGCAGCCGCATCAGGCCGTTCATGGTGGTGCCATGGCTGCGGTAAAGCGCTTTCTGCAAGAGGCGCGCTTCTTCGCGCGGCAGGCCAAGAAAGCGGGCGACATAATCGGTCATGCGGCGTTCGATCTGGCTGAAAATTCCGCAATCAGCGCGATAAAGCGTATTGTCCAGATCAAACAGCCAGTGGCGGACATGTCGGAAATCCGGCCCCGAAACGGGGCCGCTTTCTTCCTGGCCGGCTGCTGGGGCAAGCATCGTCATGGCCGGACCATGGCCCGCCCCGCAAGGCCTTGCAAGACAGCGTTAACGCCCATCTACCATGCCTCTTTAGCTGCCGTTAAAGCGCAAGGCCTGACAATCGCCGGACAAAGAAGGCGGCCATGACGCAGTTCAACAGGAAAAATCCCGCGAGCGGAACGCTCGACAGCGGCGCGGCACTGGCAATTCTGGAAAACCGCACCCGCGAGGCCCAGGACGTGCTCGCCCGCCGCAGCGATGCCGGCGAGGATGTCCTGCATTACCTTGCCGCCCATGGCGCGCCGGCCACCCGCGCCGCGGTGGCCGCCAATGTCGGTGCCGGCTCTGCCACCAACCGGTTGCTGGCCGACGATAGCGATGCCGAAGTGCGGGCCGAACTGGCAGCCAAGATCGCACGCCTGCTCCCCGGCCTCTCTCGAGAAGAAAACGCCCATGTCTTCACCTTGACGGTGGAGACTTTGGAGCGTCTGGCACACGATGCCACCGCTTCCGTGCGTGCCGTGCTGGCGGAGGAAATCAAGCGCCTGACCTGCGTGCCGCCGGACATCATCAAGCGCCTGGCGCGGGATGCCCAAGCCCTGGTCGCGGCGCCGATCCTGGAATATTCGCCGCTGCTCTCCGATGCCGATCTGATCGAGATCATTGCCTGCGCCCAGACCAACGAAGTGTTGGCCGCAGTGGCACGGCGCCATCCGGTGAGCGAGGATGTCAGCGCCGCCATCGTCAAGACGCTGGACATTCCGGCGGTAGCCGCTTTGCTGGTCAATCCCGACGCCCGCATCCGCAAGCAAACCCTGGATCATATTGCTCTGGAAGCCGAAGATGTCAGTGCGTGGCATTTGCCGCTGACCCTGCGGGCCGATCTTTCCGCCCGCGCCATCCGCCGCATCGCATCTTTTGTGGGCGCTTCTCTGATCGAGCAACTGGCGGCACGCCATGATCTCAGCGATACCACCCGCCAGCATCTGTCACGGGAGTTGCGGGCCCGCTTGGCCGAACAGGGCGCCGCCCAATCGGCCGGCACGCGCCCGGCCGAACTGATCGCGGCCGCCAAGGCGGCCGGCCGGCTGGACAGTGTTTTCCTCGAGCAGGCGGCCCAGGGTGGCAATCGCGAACTGGTGACGCTGACTCTGGCGGAATTGTCAGGCGTCGAAGAGGCCAAGGTGCGGCGCATCCTGGCTGCCGGCAATGCCAAGCCGGTGGTGGCGCTGATCTGGCACGCCCATCTGGCCATGCGCTCGGCATTCAAGATCCAGACTTATGTGATGCGCCTGCCTGCCCACGAATTGCTGCCGGCTCGGGGCGGCATCAATTTTCCCCTGTCCAAGGAAGAGATGCGCTGGCATCTCAATTATTTCGGGATTGCGGTTTAAGGCGAGCCCGCGGCGCCGCCCGGCAGAAGGCCCTTGTCACCGATATGGGCGACATAACCCGACAGGGCGCGGGTTTGGGTTTGTGCAAAGCCTGCCTCCGCCGCGCCATGGGCGGGACAATTGTCCCGCTCCTTGCTTTCAAAGGCGGTCGGCGCGATGCAGAACTTATCCGGGCCGGTCACAATCGCTGCCCCGCCCTTGCGCCGGGCGAAAAGATAATAGGAGCCCTTGCCCAGCGGCATGGTGATGGCCCGGGCACAGGCGCCCGGCGGCACGGCCCACCAGCCCCGCGCCACGGACGCGCCGCCTTCCATCGTGGCCAGGGCTGCTTGCAGCGCCGCCTTTCCGTCATTGCAGATGGCATAGCCGGCTGCCGCGTTATGCTTCAGCGCTTCTTTTTCTAGGGCGGCAAACAACTCGCTGTTACCGGCCCTTTCGGGAAGCTTCGCCTGTTTGCGAAAGGCCGCGAGCGCGGCGCCGGTTTTCTTGTTGGGCGCACCGTCAAGCGAACCCACATCAAAGCCGTTGTCCTTAAGCAGCCGCTTCACCCCGACCAGTTGCGCCGCGGTCAGCGAAGCCAGGGCCGGGCTCTCGTCCAGGGTCGTGGTCCAACTGCGCTTGCCCTTGATGTCCAGGGGCGCAAAGGGAAGGGCAAAGGCGCCTTCTTCCTTGCACACCGCCAAGGCGCCGTTTTGCTGAAAATGGAAATTGCCGTCCTTGACGCAGAGCGGAAAGTTGCCGCCCCAGGCCTTGGCCGGTCCGCTATGGGCAAGGCTTGAGCGGGCATGCACCAGGTAAGTCTCGGCCATGAGCTCTTCGCTGCGTGCCGCCTGGCATTCGCCGGGAGCAATACGGGTCCAGCCTTGGGTTTGCGATTGCGGACTTTTGATCGCCGCGGTGGCGGCATAGAGAATAAAGCTGGTGCGGTTGCACAGTGTCAGCGCTGCCCTTGCGGGGGTCGCCGCGCAGAAAAGCACCAACGCCAGCCAGAGGCACCTCATTCGGCGGTGATAAGCGTTCCGGCGCCGTGCTCGGTGAAAAGTTCCAGCAGCAGCACATGGGGAATGCGCCCATCCAGGATAACCGCGGCCGAGACGCCGGCTTCGACCGCGTCAATGGCGGTTTGGATCTTGGGAATCATGCCGCCGGAAATGGTGCCGTCGGCGATCAGGGCGCGGGCCTCGCGCACACTGAGGCGCGGCACCAGCTTTTTGTCCTTGTCCAGCACGCCTTCGACATCGGTGAGCAGCACCAGGCGTTCGGCCCTGACGGCGCCGGCCACCGCGCCCGCCACCGTGTCGGCATTGATATTGAAAGTTTCGCCCTTGGGACCGGCGCCGATGGGCGCGATCACCGGAATGATTTCCGACTTCATCATGGTGTGCAGCACTTCCGGATTGATTTTTTCCGGCTCGCCGACAAAGCCCAGGTCAACCGGCACGCGCTCGCCGGTATCGGGATCGGCCTTGCTCATGGCGACCTTGCGCGCCACCACCAGATTGCCGTCCTTGCCCGAAAGACCGACGGCGCGGCCGCCGGCGGCATTGATGGCGCTGACGATCTGCTTGTTGATGGAGCCGGTCAGCACCATTTCAACAATCTCCACCGCCGCTTCATCGGTGACGCGCAAGCCGTCAATGAAGGTCGAGTGGATGTTCATCTTCTTGAGCATGGCCCCGATCTGCGGGCCTCCGCCATGCACCACCACCGGATCAATGCCGGTCTGCTTCATCAGCACAATGTCCTGGCTGAAATCATCGGTGCCAGTGCCGGTCATGGCGTTGCCGCCATATTTCACCACCACGGTCTTCTGGTCGTATTTCAGGATGTAGGGCAGGGCCTCGATCAGCACCCGACCGGTCTGGCGCCAGCGCGCCATCACCCGCAGATTGCGGTCTTCGGGCGTATCATCGCTTCCGGCCATGGCAAAACCTAAGTGAAGGCGAGGCCATATAAGGCAAACCGGTCCGCCTTTCCAACCGTTTAATGCGCAGTCAGGCCGAACAGATGCTCGCGCAATGTTGCAATGCCGTGTCCATTTTTGGCAGAGGTGGCGATGATCTGCTCCAGCGCCACGGTATGGCGGCGGGCTTCGTCTTGCGTCCCTGTCAACGCCGCGGCGCGGTCTTTTTCTGCCACTTCATCTAATTTGGTCAGCACCACCAAGGTCGAGACCGCGGCCTGGTTCAGCAGCGTCAGCACCTGGCGGTCGCTGTCACCGGGACCGCGGCGGGCATCAATCAAAAGCAATGCCCGGCAAAGGGAACTGCGGCCGCGCAGATAATCGAAAATCATTTCCTGCCAGGCGGCGGCTTCGCTTTTGGAGACCTTGGCAAAGCCATAACCGGGCAGGTCGGCCAGCATCAGCTTGTGGCTAAGATCGAAAAAATTGATCTGCCGGGTTGCGCCCGGCGTCTGCGAAACCCGCGCCAGTGTCTTGCGGCCGGTGAGTGCGTTCAACAGGCTGGATTTGCCGACATTGGAGCGGCCGACAAAGGCCACTTCCGGCAATTTCGCCGGCGGCAGCGCATCACCGACTCTCTGTATGCCCCAGACAAAGTCGCAAGGCCCGGCGAAAAGCTTGCGCGCCGCTTCACCCGCGTCAGACATCGGCCTCAGCCGTCATTGGCAGGCGGCTTCTTTTTCAGGCCCAGATTGGTGAACAGATGAATCTCGACGCCTTCGCGCCGCATGATGATGTATTGCTGCAGCATGTTGAGGCTGTTGCTCCAGGTGTAATAAATCACCAGGCCGGCCGGGAAGCTGCCAAACAGGAAGGTGAAGATCAGCGGCATGAAGGCGAACATTTTTGCCTGCACCGGATCGGTGGGCGCCGGGTTCAGCTTCTGCTGCAGCCACATGGTCAGGCCATAAAGGATTGGCCATACCCCGATATTGAGGATCAAAAGGAAGCCGGGCAGCAGCGCATGGGGATCAAAGGGCAGAAGCCCGAACAGGTTGATCCATGAGCTGGGATCGGGGGCCGAAAGGTCGTGAATCCAGCCGTAAAAAGGGGCATGTCGCATCTCGATGGTAACGAACAGCACCTTATACAGCGCGATAAATACCGGAATGGTGAGCAGGATGGGCACGCAGCCAGAGACCGGATTGGCTTTCTCCCGCTTGTAAAGCTCCATCATCGCCATCTGGAACTTTTGCGGATCGCCTTCATGCTGCTTTTTCAGCCGCTCGGTTTCCGGCTGCAGCTTCTTCATCTTGCTCATGGAGCGGAAGGCCGCGGTCTGTAGCGGGAAAAACAGAATCTTCACCACCACGGTCAGGCCCAGGATGGCGAGGCCGAAATTGCCCAGCAGCTTGTAAAGCTTGTCCAGCACCCAGAAGAAGGGCCGGGTCAGGAAAGACAGCATGCCCCAGTCCACCGCATTGTCGAAGCGGGCGATCTGCTGGCGGTCTTGATAATCGCGCAAGATATCCACCACCTTGGCGCCGGCGAAAAGACGATGGGTGACACTGGCCTGACCGCCTATGGGAATGGTGCGGGCAGCCAGGCGGTAATTGGCCTGATAGGCATCCAACCC
>Ga0213876_10002427_pt1 | contig 10962 bp, 9 predicted proteins | sample BarmaccomBMRX_R9_FD_160113 | JGI IMG/M metagenome (GOLD analysis project Ga0213876, IMG submission 160113) | Root-associated microbial communities from Barbacenia macrantha in rupestrian grasslands, the National Park of Serra do Cipo, Brazil - RX_R9 | ecosystem: Host-associated > Plants > Roots...
CGGTCCGCAGATCGACACCGAGCGGCTGATCGACAATCTCGAGGCGATGCGCAACATCGACCTCGGGCTCGGTGCGCCGCTCAATTTCGGCCGCGGCGAGCATCAGGCGCTGCACAAGATCTGGGGCACCCAGATCGACGACAGCGGCAAGTACGTGCCGATCGAACTGGAATAAGACCGAACGGCAAACAGCTCGCATCCCCGCCCGCCCCGCAAGGGGCGGGCGTTTTGTTTTGTGCCTGACGAGCGGGGGAACGGGCGCCCACGAGCGGCGCCCCTACAACCGGCGCAGGGCGACCCTCGTGGTCGCCTTCCCCGCAAGCGGGGAGAGGTGAACAGCGCGCGCTAAACCGGCGGGTCGACCGCCTCGTCGTATTCCTTCTTGAAGCGCGCGATCAGTTCGGCCGCGGGCAGAATCGCCCCTATAGACCCGACGCCCTGCCCGGAGCCCCAGATCTCCTTCCAGGCCTTCGGCTTGGCCCGTTCGCCCGACGCATCGGTGCCGAAATTCATCTTCGACGGATCGGAGGTCGGGAGATTCTCAGGATCCATGCCGGCCGCAACGATCGAGGGTTTTAAGTAATTGCCGTGCACGCCGGTGAACAGGTTGGAGTAGACGATGTCCTCCGCGCCCGAGGCCGTGATCATCTCCTTGTAGCGCTCGACCGCATTGGCCTCCTTGGTCGCAATGAACGCGGAACCGACATAGGCGAAGTCGGCGCCGAGCACCCGTGCCGCACGGATCGCGCGGCCGTTGGCGATCGCGCCCGACAGCGCGATCGGCCCGTCGAACCATTGTCGGGTTTCCGCCACGAAGGCGAATGGCGAAATCGTGCCGGCATGTCCGCCGGCCCCGGCTGCAACCAGAATGAGGCCGTCGGCGCCCTTCTCGATCGCCTTGTGGGCGAACTTTTGATTGATGACGTCGTGGAACACGATGCCGCCCCAATGATGCGCGGCCTGATTGAGCTCCTCGCGCGCGCCGAGCGAGGTGATGATCATGGGCACCTTGTACTTCTCGCACAGCGCAAGATCGTGCTCGAGGCGGTTGTTCGAGCGGTGCACGATCTGGTTCACCGCGAACGGCGCCGAGGGTGTCTCGGGATGCGCCTTGTCATGGGCCGCGAGTTCTTCGGTGATCCGCGCCAGCCATTCGTCGAGCAGTTCGGGCGGGCGGGCATTCAGCGCCGGAAATGCGCCGACGACGCCGGCCTTGCACTGGGCGATCACGAGATCGGGCACGGAGATGATGAACAGCGGTGAACCGATCACGGGTATCGACAGACGGCCCTTGAACAAGGCAGGCATGGACATTTGCAACGTGTCTCCTTCGGCTCAAGTGCAGATCGCGATGCACACAGGCATAAGATGCCAGACATCATACCAAGCACGCAACCTCGCGTCTTGCGCCATGGCGGCAACGTAACTGAACGCTCGCGGGCGGAAAAGTGCCTGCGGCGCTAGATCATCTTGAACGCGACGATGAAGCCCGCCACCAGCACCGCAAGCAGGATCGCCACCGCAAGCCCCAGGTGCTTCTCGATCCTGACCTTGATCCAATCGCCGTAGCGGTTGAGCAGAACGGCTGCAATGAAGAAGCGCCCACCGCGCGTGATGATCGAAAACAGGATGAACAGCGGCAGATTGTAGCCGGCAAAGCCCGAGGTGATGGTGACGAGCTTGTAGGGGATCGGCGTCACGCCCTTGGCCAGGATGATCAAGGCGCCCCATTCGGCATAGGAAGCACGAAAAGCCTCGACCTTATCGCCAAGACCATAAAGCGTGATCAGCCAGTGGCCGACGGAATCATAGAGTAGCGCACCGATGGCATAGCCGAGGATACCGCCCAGCACCGACGCGACCGTGCAGACGGCGGCATAGAGCCAGGCCCGCTTCGGCTGCGCCAGCGACATGGGAGCCAGCATGATATCGGGAGGCACCGGAAAAAAGGAACTTTCTGCAAAAGCCACGGCCCCCAAAATCCACAGCGCATAGCGCTTGTCGGCGGCCTCGACACACCAGTCATAGATCCGTTTCAGCATGGGCGCGATGAACCACCCCGCGGCCGTTTTGTCCATGGGGAGCGGATCGGGTAATTTGCGGTGGCCTTAGCGGCGTTTGCCCAGTTTGCGGCCTTCGAGCGCGACAATTGGTCGCCGCTCGGCCAGCGGCGGCGACTTGGGCAGCTTGACCGGCGACTTCGGCAGTTTCTCGGCGATCCCGAGCAGGTGTTCGCGGCGCTCCATTTCCCGCCAGATATCGGCCGGCTGTACGCCACAGGCGGCCCAGAGCACAGTTAGATTGTAGAGCAGATCGGCGCTTTCGCGGACCACCGCATCGGCATCGCCGCCAACCGCGTCGATGGCGACCTCGATGGCCTCCTCCGCCAGCTTCTTGGCCATCTTGGCCGGACCGTGCTGGAACAGCCGCGCGGTTCGCGAGGTCGCCGGATCGAGGTCCCGCGCCGCGAGCACCGCCAGATAGAGCCGTTCAAGCGAATCACTCATGACATCGACGCTAGTGGAAAGCCGCGACAGAGACGTTAACAGTGTTGATTAAAATGGAAAAAATCCGTCCCCCGTGGGGCGAACAAGGGGCGCCCGAAAGCTGACATCCCGGAAGGATCTACTGGCACCACGAGGAGGATCGTCCGCACAAAGCGAGCGATAGACGCGATACAACCCCGTTCAATCGCCAATGCCGAGACTAAGTTCCTAGCGGCTGCTGGTTTGTACGGGACCGGCGATCATGACATCGATGTCATCATCGCAGGCGGATGCTTCCTTGCTCATGGACCGTTCAGCTTCCATGGGCCAGAATGGCAACGGGTGAGGATACGCCCGCGCGTTTTCAAGAGTTCGGCGTCAGACGATGCGCGTCAAAACGACCATTGCGGGGTGTGTGGGGGCTTTGCTGGGCGTGCTGGTCGCTGTCTTCCACGGCCTTGCCGCTGCCCCGGCACAGGCGGCCGATACGGCCAGGCAGCCCGTTGCGATGCGCCTCACGTTTGACCGCCCGCTCGACGCGAGCATGGCTCCCTTTGTGCTGGCGCAAAGTCACGGCATGTTCGCCAGCGAGGGCCTTGGCGTCACCACCGACGTCGCCCAAAGCTCGGCGGAGGCCATCGCCCGGGTCGCAAGCGGCGCCAGCGAGGTTGCGCTGGTCGACGTCAACGAACTGATCCGCTTTCATGACAAGCCCGACACGGCACCGGTGAAGGCGGTCTTCATGCTGTTCAACCGGGCCCCCTACGCCGTCGTCGCGCGGAAGAGCCGCGGCGTGCAACGGCTGGCCGATGTCGAGGGCAAGACCCTTGGCGCGGCCGAGAGCGACCTGTCGCTGCATTTGTGGCCGGCCGTGGCACGGCTGAACGGCATCAAGCCGGCCAGCGTCAAGCTCTACAGGATGAGCGCGGCCGTGCGCGAGCCGATCCTGTCGGCCGGCCAGGTCGACGCCGTCCTTGGGTTTTCCTATCTTTCGGCGGTCAATTTGCGGGATCGCGGCATTCCCGCAAGCGACCTCGCCGTGCTGCGCTTTTCCGACTATGGCGGCGAGAGCTACGGCTTTGCGCTGATCGTCAACCCGGCCTTCGCCGCCGGAAAGGCCGAAGCGGTGCGGGGTCTTGTCCGCGCGACGATCGCAGGCACGCACCTTGCGATCAAGGATCCGGCTGCCGCCGCCGACGAGGTCGCGGCCCTGATCGACGGCGGTTCGCGGGAGCTCGAGCTGGAACGGCTGCGTACCGTGCTCGCGGACGATATTTTGACCGACGAGGTCAGGCAGAAGGGCCTCGGCGGCATCGATCCGGCCCGCCTGGACCGTTCGATCGGCCAGATCGGCGAGGATTTCAAATTCCGCAAGCGGCCCACGCCAGCGGACATCTTCGACGACAGCTTTCTGCCGCCGGCCGACGGGCGCATGATCAATTGAGCTTGCGAAAGCTTCCGGCTTACAATGGATCAAGCCGGCCCGTCGGGCCGGTTTGTCATTGAGCGGAGCGACCACACCTCCCGATGTCCCTGTTTCGCCTCTATACCCGCGTCCTAAAACTGCTCGGCAAGGAAGCGCGGCTCGGGCTCATCCTCGCGATCGCCAATCTCCTCCTGGCAGCAACGCAATTCGCCGAGCCCGTGCTGTTCGGGCGCATCGTCGACGTCCTCACCGGCAAAGGCGGCGCCTCGGCCTGGCCGCTGCTCGCGGCCTGGGTCGGTTTCGGCCTGTTCACGATTGTCGCCAGTGCCGTGGTTGCGCTGCAGGCCGACCGTCTGGCGCACCGCCAGCGCCAGGCAGTCCTCTCTGGCTATTTCGAGCATATCCTGCAACTGCCGCTGACCTTCCATACCGGGACCCATTCGGGGCGGCTGATGAAGGTGATGCTGAACGGCACGGATGCATTGTGGCGGCTCTGGGTCGGCTTCTTTCGCGAGCATTTCGCCGCGATCATGTCGGTCGTCGTGCTGCTGCCGCTTTCGGTCACCATCAACTGGCGGCTTGCGATCCTGCTGTTCGCGCTCTGCGTCGTGTTCACCGTGCTGACGACGCTGGTCGTGCGCAAGACCTATGGCATGCAAAACGAGGTCGAGGCGTTCTACAGCGACCTGTCGGCGCGCGCCTCCGACGCGCTCGGCAATGTCGCGCTGGTGCAGAGCTTTGTGCGTGTCGACGCCGAGGTGCAGGGACTGCGCGGGGTCGCCGGCCAGCTGCTCGCGGTGCAGCTGCCAGTGCTGTCATGGTGGGCGCTGGTCAGCATCATCACCAAGGCCTCGACCACGATCACGATCCTCGCGATCTTCGCGGTCGGCATCGCGCTGCATAATGCCGGCGGCATTTCGGTCGGCGAGATCGTGATGTTCGTGTCGTTCGCCACCATTTTGATCCAGAAGCTCGAGCAGGTCGTCAGCTTCATCAACAATCTGTTCATGGAGGCGCCGCGGCTTAATGAGTTCTTCACGGTGCTGGATGCGGTGCCCGCGGTGCATGACCGCCTCGACGCCATCGATGCCGGACGGCTCAAGGGCCTCGTCGAGTTTCGCGACGTCAGCTTCTCCTATGACGGCAAGCGGCCGGCGGTCGAAGATCTCACATTTACCGCGCTGCCGGGCGAGACCATCGCCCTGGTCGGGCCGACCGGCGCCGGCAAATCCACCGCGATCGCGCTGCTGCATCGGGCCTTCGATCCGCAATCCGGCGTCATCAGGATCGACGGCATGGATGTGCGCGGATTGAAGCTCGCCGCGCTCCGCCGCAACATCGGCGTGGTGTTCCAGGAGGCGCTGCTGTTCAATCGCTCGATCGCCGACAACCTGCGCGTCGGCAAGCCCGACGCATCGGCTGAGGAACTCGCGCAGGCGGCCTCGCGCGCGCAGGCGCTGGAGTTCATCACGCACGCGGAGCAGGGTTTTGACACCAATGCCGGCGAGCGCGGCCGCATGCTGTCAGGCGGCGAGCGTCAGCGGCTGTCGATCGCGCGTGCGCTCCTGAAGGATCCGCCGATCCTGATTCTGGACGAGGCGACCAGCGCGCTCGATGCGGTGACCGAGACCAAGGTCAATGTGGCGCTCGACGAGGTGATGAGAGGACGGACCACTTTCGTGATCGCTCATCGGCTCTCGACCATCCGCAACGCCACCCGCATCCTGGTATTCGATGGCGGTCGCGTGATCGAGACGGGAACCTTTGATGAACTGGTCGCGAAAGGCGGCCGCTTTGCGGACATGGCGCGCGCCCAGTTCATGCTGCAGGATTCGGCCAGCACCGGCCTGCAAGCGCCCGACAGTGACGGTATCGCTGTCAAGGCTTGAATTTTGCTGGGAACTCCGTTGGTTTCGTCAATGAATTCATTGCGAGAACCACTGTTCTGCCGATCAAAGGCAGTATAGGTTTGCAACCGCTGCCATATGCAGCGCCGGCTAACACTTGAAACCCGACCATCCACTTTCCAAGACCTCCTTCTCGTTCAAGGCGGGTCTCAAAGTCACCGGAACTTGCTCGTGCACGCTGCTCATCCTTTCAGATTCAAACCGACTCTTGTTCGAACCGCACTCGCCGCGTTGCTGGCCATCGCGCTGCCAGGCGTCGTTCATGCCGAGGCGCTGCTGCTGATCGAGGCCGACAGCGGCAAGGTGCTCGAAGCGCAGAATGCGACGTATCCATGGTACCCGGCGTCCGTGACCAAGATGATGACGGCCTATGTGACGCTGAAGGCGGTCAAGGACGGCAAGATCACGCTCGACACGCTGTTCACGGTGTCGCCGAATGCGACCGCGCAGTCGCCCTCCAAAATGGGTTTTCGGCCGGGCACGCAGGTCACCGTCGACAATGCGCTGAAGATGATGCTGGTGAAGTCGGCGAACGACATGGCGGTGGTGCTCGCCGAGGGCGTCGGCGGCTCGATCGACGGTTTCTCCGCCATGATGAACGAGACCGCGCAAAAACTCGGCATGACGCAGACGAGCTATGTCAATCCGAACGGCCTGCCAGCCGACGGCCAGATCACCTCAGCGCGTGACCTTGCGATCCTCGCACGGGCGATCATCAAGGACCTGCCGGAATACGAATATTTCGTCCACATCCCTTCGATCCGCTTCGGTCGCCGGATCACCCAAAACTTCAACAAGCTGATCGGCCGCTACCCCGGCGCCGACGGCTTCAAGACCGGCTTCATCTGCGCCTCCGGCTACAACCTCGTCGCCTCGGCCACGCGCGACGGCAAGCGGCTGATCGCCGTCGTGCTGGGTGCGTCCTCGGGTCACATGCGCGCCGTGCGCGCCGCGCAGCTCCTGGACCGCGGCTTTTCGGCGACCTCGCTGTCCTGGCTGCAGCCCTCGCAGGGCACCGTCAATCAGCTCGTGCCGGTCGATGCTTCGCCGCCGAACCTGCGCGACGAGATGTGTGGCGGCAAGCGTCACCGCCCGGCCAGCGACGAGGATGAGGACACGGTCGCCTCGACCGCCAACGGCTCGCTGACCGGCGGGGTGGCGACCTTCTCCCTCTCCGGCCTGCAGGCGCCGACGCTGAAACCGTCGGAATTGCTGGCCGCCGCGCCCGCCCCGTCCGAGCCGGTCGTCGTCTATACCGGCCCGACCCGCACTGGAGCCGCGTTGATTGCGGCGGTCGCCGCCGATTCGGACAGAGACGCCCAGGCCATCCGACATCGCGGCAAGAAGTCGCGCCTCGCCGCCCGGAAGCCGGATGCCGCAACGGAGGCGAAGGCTGACGGCGCAAAGGCCGAGGCCAAGTCGGTCAAGCACGCCAGCGTCAAGCCCGACGCAGCAGTCGCCCCGAAGACCGGCGACAAGCCGGCCCGGCCGAAGACCGTGGTCAAGCCCAAGGCCGGTACCGGCACAAGCGATTCCAAGCCCGCACCGAAGAGCACCTCGGGCGAGCTCAAGCCCGCCGGCTAAAGCATGATGAAGTTTGCTCGAATCGGTTTGCCGGCCGGGCTTCACCTCTCCACGCTTGCGGGAAGAGGTCGCATCGCTTCAGCGATGCGGGTGAGGGGGACTCTCCGCAGGGGCGGTTTCTTGAGGCTCCGCTCACCCCAACCCTCTCCCCGCAGGCGGGGAGAGGGGGCCGCATCTTCCGTGCGGCTCTGATCGAGCCTCATTTCATCATGCCTTAGCGCGGCTCCTCATCGCGGGCCGCGTTAATCGCGATTGCACCGGTGGTTCCCGGCCGCTTGCCACAGGCCGCCGCAGGCTCGATACTGCCTCCCAACAAAGCCGTCCCGTCCGCTCGAGGTTGCCGCGCGGGGCGAATGAGAGGGGAGAGACATGGAGCGCATCTGGCTCAAGCAATATCCGCCCGGGGTGCCCGCCGATATCGACGCCAGCCAATATTCGTCGCTGGTCGCGCTGCTCGAGGAAAGCTTTGCGAAGTTCGCCGACCGCAGGGCGTTCATCTGCATGGACAAGTCGATCAGCTATCGCGATCTCGACGAGATGTCGCAGGCGCTCGCGGCCCATCTGCAGAGCAAGGGCCTGCAGAAGGGCGCGCGCGTCGCGCTGATGATGCCCAACGTGCTGCAATATCCGATCGCGACCGCGGCAGTGCTGCGCGCCGGCTTTGCGGTGGTCAACGTCAATCCGCTCTATACCCCGCGCGAGCTCGAACATCAGCTCAAGGACTCCGGCGCGGAAGCGATTATCGTGCTGGAGAACTTTGCCACCACGGTGGAGAAGGTTTTGGCGCATACCGCGGTCAAGCATGTGATCGTCGCCAGCATGGGCGACCTGCTCGGCTTCAAGGGCGTGATCGTCAATCTCGTGGTGCGGCGGGTGAAGAAGATGGTGCCCGCCTTTTCGCTGCCCGGTTCCGTCAGCTTCAACGATGCGCTCGCATCGGGACGCAGCATGACTTTCAAGGAGCCGTCGATCGGCCCCGACGACGTCGCCTTCCTGCAATATACCGGCGGCACGACCGGCGTCTCCAAGGGAGCAACCCTGCTCCACCGCAACATCGTGGCCAACGTGCTGCAGAACGACGCCTGGCTGCAGCCCGCGCTCGCCATGGAGCCGAAAGTCGAGCAGATTTTGGTCGTCTGCGCGCTGCCGCTTTATCACATCTTCGCGCTGACTGCGTGCTATCTGCTCGCGGTGCGCGCCGGCGGCTGCAATCTGTTGATCCCGAACCCGCGCGATATCGCCGGCTTCATCAAGGAGCTGATGAAATATCAGGTCAACAGCTTTCCGGCGGTCAACACGCTCTACAACGGCCTGATGCACCATCCGGACTTCAGGAAGGTCGACTTCTCAAAACTCAAGATCGCGAATGGCGGCGGCATGGCCGTGCAGCGACCGGTCGCCGAGCAGTGGCAGAAACTGACCGGTTGCGGCATCGCCGAGGGCTATGGCCTGTCGGAGACCTCGCCGACGTTGACCTGCAATCCGGCAACCGCGACCGCCTTCAACGGCTCGATCGGCATTCCCGTGCCCTCGACTTACATCTCGATCCGGGATGACGACGGCAACGAAGTGCCGATCGGCGAAGCCGGCGAGATCTGCGCCAAGGGACCGCAGGTGATGGCGGGCTACTGGAACCGGCCGGATGAGACCGCGCGCGTGATGACGGCGGACGGCTTCTTCCGCACCGGCGACATCGGCGTGATGGCGGCGGACGGCTTTGTCAGAATTGTCGACCGCAAGAAGGACATGATCCTGGTCTCCGGCTTCAACGTCTATCCCAACGAGATCGAGGAAGTGATCGCGGGCCATCCCGGCGTGCTGGAATGCGCCGTGATCGGCGTGCCGGACGAGAAGTCGGGCGAGGCGGTCAAGGCCTTCATCGTCAAGAAGGACCCGAACCTCGCAGCCGTGGACATCACAAAATACTGTCACGAGCAGCTGACCAACTACAAGGTGCCGCGACACATCGAATTTCGCACCGAGCTGCCGAAGACCAATGTCGGCAAGATCCTGCGTCGGCAGCTCCGTGACGAGAAGAAGCAGGCGGCGGCATGACGCAGAGCACCCTTGCCGTCATTCCGAGGCGACGCGCCAGCGTCGAACCCGGAATCTCGAGATTCCGGGTTCGCTCGTTTCACTCGCGCCCCGGAATGACCGCTCTAAGCGATGGCATTTCCATTTCTCCGGGTCAGAAAATGCCTTAAGAAGGCCCCGCCCTCACCAAGGAGAATTTGACGATGACCATCCAAGTTGGCGACAAGCTGCCCGAAGCCAAATTCCGTGTCATGACCGCGGAGGGCCCGCAGGTCAAAACCACTGATGACATTTTCAAGGGCAAGAAGGTTGCGCTGTTCGCCGTGCCCGGCGCCTACACCGGCACTTGCCACAAGATGCACCTGCCGAGCATCTTCCTCAACGCCTATGCGATCAAGGACAAGGGTGTCGACACCATCGCGATCGTCTCGGTCAACGACGCCTTCGTCATGAACGCCTGGAAGCGCGACACCGATCAGCGCGACGAGGCCGTCTTCCTCGCCGACGGCAATGCCGACTTCACCAAGGCGATCGGCATGGAGCTCGACGCGTCCGGCAACGGCCTCGGCATCCGCTCAAAGCGCTATTCGATGCTGGTCGAGGACGGCACGGTGAAGAAGCTCAACCTCGAGCCCGCACCGGGCAAGGTCGAGGTGTCCGGCGGCGATACCCTGCTCGCGCAGCTGTGAGCTGATCGCCTGGAAACAATGCTGTCATCACCCGCGAAAGCGGGTGATCCAGTATTCCAGAGACGGAGGAGATTCATTGAGAAGCCGCAGTGTACTGGATCGTCCGGTCGAGCCGGGCGATGACGGCGGAATGCGCGGCGAGATCGCAGCGCGTCCGCACTAATCTAACGCACCCGCTGCTGCAGCCTCGCCATCGCGACGCCGGCGCGCGCGAGCTGGTCGGCGCGCTCGTTCTCGTCGTGGCCGGCATGGCCCTTGACCCAGTGCCAGTGCACCTGGTGCGGCTTCATTGCCGCGTCGAGGCGCTGCCAGAGCTCGACATTCTTGACCGGCTTCTTGTCGGCGGTGCGCCAGCCGTTCCGCTTCCAGCCAAAGATCCAGCCCGTGATGCCCTGCCGGACATATTGGCTGTCGGTGTAGAGATCGACCTGGCAGGGTTTTCTCAGCGCCTCCAGGGCCGAGATCGCCGCCATCAGCTCCATCTGGTTGTTGGTGGTGTGGGGCTGGCCGCCCTTCAATTCCTTCTCGACCTCGCCGAACCTGAGGATCGCGCCCCAGCCGCCCGGCCCCGGATTGCCCGAGCAGGCGCCGTCCGTATAGATCGAGACCTTTGGAAGCTCGCTCACGCCACGCATCCCGCCGGTGTCACGCCGTAATCACTGAGATTCGCGACCGACTGCTGAAAGCGCAGCTTGCGGACATATTCCAGCGGGTCCTTCGGCTTCACCAGCGCGCCTGATGGCACGTTGAGAAAATCGACCAGACGGGTCAACAGGAAACGCATCGCCGCGCCGCGCGCCAGCAGCGGCAGCGAGTCCTGCTCCGCCTTCGACAAC
>Ga0213876_10002428_pt1 | contig 10961 bp, 6 predicted proteins | sample BarmaccomBMRX_R9_FD_160113 | JGI IMG/M metagenome (GOLD analysis project Ga0213876, IMG submission 160113) | Root-associated microbial communities from Barbacenia macrantha in rupestrian grasslands, the National Park of Serra do Cipo, Brazil - RX_R9 | ecosystem: Host-associated > Plants > Roots...
AGCCGCGCCCTGCTGCTCGGCGACCATGTGAAAGGTCAGCCGGGCCGTGCTGCCGAGCAGCTGCTTGATGCGCGCCGGATCCTGCACGCCCGGCAGCTGCACCAGGATGCGGTTGGGACCCTGGCGCATGACCGTCGGCTCGGCGATCCCGGCCTCGTCAATGCGCCGCCGCACGATCTCGAGGCTCTGGTCGGCCGCCCTGTCGGCGCGCGCCTCGATATCGGCGGGCGTCGGCCGCAGACGCAGCACGCCGTCGCGCTCGACCGCGATTTCCAGTCCGGGCCGGCCATCGGTGCCGAAGCGGGCGCCGACGGGCGTGACGAGCGAGGCCAGCGCCCGCTGGGCATCGCGCGTGCGCGCCGGGTCGGAGAGCTCGACGATGACCGTCGATGCCGTCGCCTTGGCAGCGCGCGAGCCGATGCGGACATCACGCAACACGCGGTCGGCCGCGTCGGCGAGACTGGCGAGCCGGTCCTTGAGCACCGCCTCGCCATCGATCTCCAGCAGCAGCTGGGAGCCGCCGCGCAGATCGAGCCCCAGCGTGACCCTGTGCTTGGGCACCCAGCCCGGAAGCTGCTCGAGTTGTTCGCGGGAGAAGAGATTGGGAAGAGCGACGGCGATGCCGCAGAGCACGATGATGGCGTAGGCCATCACCTTCCATGGGGATTGGCGCATGATGAACGATCCTGAGTGAGAGCTGGCCGCGCGGAACGCGCGGACAGCCCCCGCTCAGGTCAGGCCATCATGCGTGATGGCTCCCGTGCGGGAGGGCGGCACCGCCGTTCCACAGTTCCTGTGACGTCACGGCCACTTGGGGCGGTCCTCGTGGACGGTGTGCGATGCGGTGCGAAGACGAAGGGCCAACAACTGCGCCGGGCCAGCCGGGCCGCGCATCACGTAGTGCCGTGATCGCGGCAAGACGCGTTGGCACGATGATGCTGGGAGGCGGCGCTCGATCGAAGCCGGGCTCGTCATGGCGCCGGTCGGCTACGACCCGCAGCCCGCCCTGGCCATTACGAATGCCGTGATCCGATTGTCGCGCATCGTCGATGGCCGTGCGGTCGAGGGGCGTGATGATTGCCCGCGGCGCCCACGCTTGCGAGGCTGCGCCGACGAAACACAGAAGCAACACGGCGCATGGCAGCAACGCCCTGTGGCTCCACCCTTCATTCACGAAGCGGCGCATCATCGCCACCCCTTCGCAGACTGTGTCCGACCGGTCAAGTAGGCGGCATGTCGTCTCCACGACCGCCGATCAGGTTCGACGGACGATGTAGTCGACACTGCGCCAGTATTGCGAGGTCAGGTGTTGGAAGGTGCGGCTGGCGCCCGTGATTGACCGGTGGATTGATCATGGCGAGCGCCTCCGCCTGACGAATGGCAGTGTAGCGCAAGAAGGCGTTCATGGGCGAGGGGCCGGCGGCTAGAGTCGGCCGGCTCGAGGAAGGAGAATCATGAAGATCACCGACGTCACCTTGACGCTGTTCGCCTGGGACAACATCCCGGCCACGACCTATGGCCCCCATTCGGCGCGCTCCGCCGGCAGCAGTGATCTCGGCCTGCTCACGGTCATCACCGACCGGGGCATCGAGGGCCACGCCTTCCTCGGCTCGGCGATGAACCCCGCTTCGACCGACGGCCAGGGCCTGATCCGCCATCTCAAGCCGATGCTGATGGGCCGCGATCCGCTCGATCGTGAGCGGCTGAATCACGATCTGTGGCGGCGCGTGCGCGCCTCGAATGTGCGCTGCATCGGCGCCTGCGACGTCGCGCTGTGGGACATTGCCGGCAAAGCCGTGAACCAGCCGGTCCACCGCCTGCTCGGCACGTACAGGGACAAGATTCCGGCTTACGCCAGCTCGGCCGTGCTGGATTCGCCCGAGGCGTACGCCGCAGAGTCACAGCAATACAAGGCGGGCGGCTGGGCGGCCTACAAGATCCATCCGCCGACCCGCTGGCGCGAGGACATCAAGGTCTGCGAGGCGGTACGCAAGGCAGTGGGCGACGACTACACCATCATGCTCGATTCGACCTGGAGCTATGCCTTCCCCGAGGCGTTGCGCGTCGGCCGGGCGGTCGAGGAGATGGGATACCACTGGTACGAGGATCCGCTGCATGACCAGGATCTCTACGGGTACGTGAAGCTCAAGCAGCTGCTGAAGATCCCGATCCTCGCCACCGAGTATCCAATCTCCGGGCTCGAAAGCTACGCACCATTCATCGTCGAGCGCGCCACCGACTATCTGCGCGGCGACATCGCGGTGAAAGGCGGTATCACGACCTTGATGAAGACGGCGCACCTCGCCGAAGCCTTCCGCATGAACTACGAGATCCACCACGGCGGCAACTCGCTGAACAACTTCGCCCAGCTCCATGTCGCCATGGCGATCCGCAACACCGAGTTCTTCGAGGTGCTGCTGCCGTCGGGCGCGCAGAAATACGGTCTCAATCCCGACATCGATCCCGACAAGGATGGCTTCGTGCATGCGCCGACCGGGCCGGGCATCGGTGCGCCAATCGATTTCGAGCTGATCAAGCGCAAGACGGTGACGGTGCTGCGCTGATCGGCTCGGCTGCCCGGGCCGGAAAGCCGGGTGAGGCACGTGGAGGAAACGATGATGACTCGCTCGTCTCGGATGATCGCCGCCGCCTTCTTGTTGGGCGCCGCTTCGCTGTTGGGTGCGGGCGCGTCGCTGGCGCAGAAGTCGGGCGGCACGCTGCGCATCACCCATATGGATAATCCGCCCAGCGCCTCGATCCACGAGGAAGCGACGATCTCCACCGTCATGCCGTTCATGTCGGTGTTCAACAACCTCGTGATGTTCGACCCCAAGACCAATCAGAATCGGCCGGACACCATCATTCCCGACCTCGCCACCTCGTGGGCCTGGGGCAACGACGGCAAGACGCTGACCTTCAAGTTGCGCTCGGGCGTGAAGTGGCACGACGGCAAGCCGTTCACCAGCGCCGACGTGAAGTGCACCTGGGACGGACTGATCGGCAAGAACGAGGCGCGCCTGCGCAAGAACCCGCGCAAGGTCTGGTACTTCAATCTGCAGGAGATCACGGTCAATGGCGACGACGAGGTGACGTTCCACCTCAAGGACCCGCAGCCGTCCCTGCTCACCATGCTCGCCGGCGCCTTCTCGCCGGTCTATCCCTGCCACGTGAACGCCGCGCAGATGCGCACCAAGCCGATCGGCACCGGACCGTTCAAGTTCGTCGAGTTCAAGCAGAATGAGGGCATGAAGCTGGTGAAGAACCAGGACTACTGGAAGCCGGGCCTGCCCTATCTCGATGCCATCGAGTTCACCATCATCCCCAATCGCTCGACCATGGTGCTGGCCTTCGTGTCGGGCAAGTTCGACATGACGTTCACCGCGATCCTGCCGGTACCCGTGCTGCGGGAATTGCAGGCGCAGGCACCCAAGGCTGTCTGCGAGCTGCTGCCGACCAACACCCAGGGCAACCTGCTGGTCAACCGAGAGAAGCCGCCGTTCGACGACGCGCGCATCCGCCGCGTGCTGTCGCTCACGCTCGATCGCAAGGCGTTCATCGACATCCTGAGCGAGGGAAAGGGTGACATCGGCGGCGCCATGCTGCCGCCGCCGCAAGGCCTGTGGGGCATGCCGGTGGAGATGCTCGCCAACGTGCCGGGCTACAGCCCCGACGTCGCCAAGAGCCGAGAGGAAGCGCGCGCGATCATGAAGGAGCTCGGCTACGGCCCGGACAAGAGGCTGAAGATCAAGGTCTCGACCCGCAACATCCCGAGCTACCGCGATCCGGCGGTGATCCTGATCGACCATCTCAAGGAGGTCTACATCGACGGCGAGCTCGAGCCGCTCGACACGCCGGTGTGGTACGCCCGCATGCTGCGCAAGGACTACAGCATCGGCATGAACGTGCAGGGCGTCGGCATCGACGATCCCGACGTGGTGTTCTTCGAGACCTTCTCCTGCGGCTCGGAGCGCAACTACACGCAGTACTGCAATCCCGAGCTGGAGAAGCTCTTCCACCAGCAATCGCAGATGACCGACTTCGAGGCGCGCCGCAAGCTCGTGTGGGAGATCGACAAGAAGCTGCAGGAAGACGGCGCGCGTCCGGTGATCGCCCACGGCCGCGGCGGCACCTGCTGGCAACCCGCCGTCAAGGGCGTGAACATCGCGGTCAATACGATCTACAACCACTGGCGCTTCGAGACCGTCTGGCTCGACAGGTAGTCGTCACCGCACCCAGCGATCTCAAGGAAGGCATGCTACAAGGCGGCGATGAACGCGCCCGCCGCCCTGCCCGTCACCCTTGCCGACATCGAAGCCGCCGCCCGCCTGCTGCAGGGCCAGATCGCGCGCACGCCGATGCTGCACTCCCGTACGCTCTCGCGCGTCTGCGGCTGCGAGATCTGGGTGAAGTTCGAGAACCTGCAATTCACCGCCTCGTTCAAGGAGCGCGGCGCGCTGACCAAGCTCTCCATGCTGTCGCGCGAGCAGCGCGGCCGCGGCGTGATCGCCATGTCGGCCGGCAATCACGCGCAGGGCGTCGCCTATCACGCCGGCCGCCTCGACATCCCCGCGACCATCGTCATGCCCGCCTTCACACCCTTCGTGAAGGTCAAGCACACGCGCGATCACGGCGCGCGCGTGGTGCTGCACGGTGACTCGCTATCAGAGGCCGGCGCCGAGGCCCGACGCATCGCCGAGGCCGAGGGCCTGACCTTCGTGCATCCCTACGACGATCCCGCGATCATCGCCGGCCAGGGCACGGTCGGACTGGAGATGCTGCAGGACGCGCCGCATCTCGACACGCTCGTCGTGCCGGTGGGCGGCGGCGGGTTGATCTCCGGCTGCGCCATCGCCGCCAAGGCACTGAAGCCCGACATCCGCATCGTCGGCGTCGAGACGACGGGCTATCCCGCGCTCTACCAGATCCTGCACGGCGAGCCGGTGTCGGTCGGCGGCGAGACCATCGCCGAAGGCATCGCCGTGCGCGACACCGGCCTGCTGCCGCTGGCGGTGTGCCGACAGCTGGTCAACGAGGTGAAGCTGGTCGACGAGACCGACATCGAGCGCGCCATCGTGCTGTTCCTCGAGGTCGAGAAGACCGTGGCCGAAGGCGCCGGCGCCGCAGGGCTGGCGGCGATCCTGGCGCATCGCGAGACCTTCGCCGACCGCAAGGTCGGCCTAGTGCTGTGCGGCGGCAATATCGACACCCGCCTGCTCGCCTCGATCCTGATGCGCGGCCTGGTGCGCGACGGCCGCGTCGTGCGACTGCGGGTAAAGATCAGCGACGCGCCGGGCCAGCTCGCCCGCGTCGCCGGCATCGTCGGCGAAGCCGGCGGCAATATCCTCGAGGTCCAGCACCAGCGCCTGTTCGGCGGCGTCGCGGCAAAGAGCGCGACGCTCGAGCTGCTGGTCGAGACCCGCGACGCCGCGCATGTGCGCGAGCTGGTCGACGCACTATCGCAACGCTTCAAGGTGAAGCTGCTGGAAGGAACAGCCGAGGGCTAATCGCGCATTTCTACCTTCCCCCGGAGGGGGAAGGTGGCGCGCATGGCGCGACGGTTGGGGGATGCCTCAACGCACTCGGTGTCCAGCTTCGACATCCCCCATCCGCCCTTCGGGCACCTTCCCCCGGAGGGGGAAGGTAATGGGGCGATCAATCCGAATCGCGGGCGCCGGCGAGGCGGGACTTGTACTCCTCCGGCACCGGCTTACCGGCGTCGGTGTAGGCCTTGGCGATCGCAGCCACGTTGGGGCTGAAGATCGTGCGGCGGTTGGCCTTGGTCCATTCGCGCGAGTTGACCACCGTGTCGAGCGAGCCCTGGAAGCGCGGCATCACCCAGCGCGCGAAGAGCTCGAAGCTCTTCATCGTCTTGTCGCGGTCGGCCCATTCGTGGGCGCGGAACATCACGCCGCCAATGCCGCCCTTGCTGTTCTCGATCAGCCGCTCGATGCCGCGCGACACGGTGTCGGGCGAGCCGACCAGGGTCGTGCCCATCTTCACGCCGTCGCGCAGCGGGTCGTCGGCGCGGCCCGGCGGGCGGCCCAGCGTGTCCTCGAAATAGGTCACGGTCTCGATGCGCTCGCCGACCTTGACCTGCTCGATCGCCGCCTCGTCGTCCTCGGCGGTGTGCATGTTGACCACCAGGCGCCAGTCCTTGCGGTGCATGGTGTGGCCGGCCTTGGCCGCCTCGTCCTCGGCGATCTTCCACTGGTTGGCCAGCGCGTCGGGGCCACCGGGAATGCCGGCGCCCAGCGACAGCACGCCCAGGCCGTACTTGCCCGCGGCCTGCATGCCGGCAGGGGTGAGCGTGCTGGCGACGGCGATCGGGAAGCGCGGATAGGTGTAGGGCGCGAGATGCAGGCGCGCCTGGTTCATCTCGAACCAGTCCGTCTTCATCGTCACCGGCTCCTCGCAGGCCAGCAGCCGGGTGATCGCGTCGAGCGACTCATCCATGCGCCGGCGCTGCGTGTCGGGGGCGATGCCCATCATGTAGGCGTCCGACACCAGCGCGCCCGGGCCGACGCCCAGCATGGCGCGGCCGCGCGTCATGTGGTCGAGCTGCACGAAGCGGTTCGCCACCATCAGCGGGTGGTGATACGGCAGGCTGGTGACACCCGAGCCCAGGCGGATGTTGCGCGTGCGCTCCGCCGCGGCGGCGATGATCAGCTCGGGCGAGGCGATGACCTCCCAGCCGGCCGAATGATGCTCGCCGATCCACGCCTCGTCATAGCCGAGGTGGTCGAGCCACTGGATCAGCTCCATGTCGCGCGCGATGGCGAGCGTCGGGTTGTCGCCGACGCGATGGAATGGCGCCAGGAAGATGCCGAAGATCAGACCCTTGTGCGCCATGACGCAACACTCCCCCGAAAATCGAAGCCCCCGGGCGGCGCGGTCGCCGGCCGGGGGCGCATGTTAGCGCAAAATCTCAGGCCGGCGTGAAGCAGGCCAGCGCGCCGCCACCGTCGGTAGGCTTGAACACCACCTTCACCGGCTGGCCGCATTTCAGCTTGTCGAAGTCGCAATCGACCATGTTGGTCATCATCGTCGTGCCTTCGGCGAGGGTGACATAGGCCAGCGCGTAGGGAATCGGTGCACGGCGCATGACGCTGTAGGAGTAGATCACGCCCTTGCCCGACGCCGTCGTCCACACTGTCTTGTCGCTGAAGCAGTAGGGGCAGAGTGAGCGCGGGTAGTGGTGAGTCTTCCCACAGCCGTTGCACTTCTTGACCAGCAGCTTGCCTTCCTTGGCAGCTGCCCAATACTCCTCGGTCTCCGGGCTGGTGCTCGACGCGGGGAGCTTGCGTTCCTTCTCGGCCATGATCGCTTACTCCCTCTCCAGGATGATCGTACCACTGCCGTGCCGGCTACCCAGCGAGCCGCCGGTGCCGTGCGCGAGCGCGAGGTCGCAGTTCTTCACCTGCACCTTGGGATGTGCCTCGCCGCGCACCTGGCGCACCGCTTCCAGCACCTTGGTCAGGCCGCCGCGGTTGCCGGGGTGGTTGCTGCACAGGCCACCACCATCGGTGTTGAACGGCAGCTTGCCGGTACCTGAGATCAGATTGCCATCGGACACAAAGGCGCCGCCCTTGCCCTTCTCGCAGAAGCCGAGGTCCTCGAGCTGCATCAGCACGGTGATGGTAAAGCTGTCGTAGATCGAGGCGTACTTGATGTCCGAAGGCTTCACGCCGGCTTCGGCAAACGATGCCGGCCCGGTGTAGCGCGCGCCGGTGTAGGTCAGGTCGACCGCGCCGCCCATCTGGTTCTTGGTCGTCTCGGCGGCGCCGATGATCTTCACCTTGGGCCGCTTCAGGCTTTTGGCGATCTCGGGCGCCACGACGATGACAGCGCCGCCGCCATCGGTGATCACGCAGCAATCCATGCGATGCAGTGGATCGGAGATCATCGGCGAGTTGACGACGTCCTGAACCGTCACCACGTCGCGCAGCAGCGCGTGCTCGTTGTACTGCGCGTGGTGCGAGGCGGCGACCTTGATCCAGGCGAGTTGCTCGCTGGTCGTGCCGAACTCGTGCATGTGGCGCATCGCGGCCATGCCGTACATGTTCACCACGGTGGGCCCATATGGGAACTCGAAGGGCTCGTCCGGCGTCGGCGAGCCGCCGCGGCTGCGCGGCACCGTACCGGTGGCCATGCCCTCGGCACGCGGACGGCCAGCCAGCGTGATCAGCGCCACCTTGCACTTGCCGGCGGCGATCGCCTCGCAGGCGTGGCCGACATGCACGACGTAGGACGAGCCGCCGACATCCGTGGAGTCGAAATGCTTGAGCTTGGTCAGGCCCATGTAGTCGGCCATCGACATCGGCCCGAGCCCGGGCGCGTCGCCGGCGCAGAAATAGGCATCGACGTCGTCCTTGCTCAGGCCGGCATCTTCCAGCGCGCCCTTGGCAACCTCGGCATGGATCATCGCCAGCGACTTGTCAGTGGCCAGTCGCGTCGGGTGCTCGAAGATGCCCCCGATATAGGCCTTGCCCTTGATGCTCATGCGGCCGGCTCTCCCTTATTCGATGCAAGCGGCGCGCATGTTGGTGGATTTCGCGGGCCCGGTCGAGGCTCGGCGAGCCGCGCTGCGGAAGGGTCAGCGTTGCACCGCCGGTGCAATACGGACATGCCGCAGGTTCAGGCGCGCCGTTCCTGCGGTATGATCCCTGCATCCCGACATTCCATCGAACCCCGGACCGACCCATGAACATGCACGCGGACGCGAACCAGCTTGCCAATATGAAATTCGCCATCGGCCAGCCGGTGACGCGCAAGGAAGACCCGACCCTGCTGCGCGGTCAGGGCCGTTACACCGACGACATCAACTTACCGAACCAGGCCTATTGCGTGATGGTGCGCAGCCAGTACGCGCACGGAATCATCAAGGGCATCGACATTTCGGCCGCCAAGGAAATGCCCGGCGTGCTGGGGGTATGGACCGGCGCCGAACTCAATGCAGCGGGCTTTGGCGCGCTGAAGACCATGATGATCCTGCCTAACCGCGACGGCACGCCGATGAAGACGCCGACGCGCCATTCGCTGGCAACCGACAAGGTGCGTTTCGTCGGTGATCCCGTGGCCTTCGTTGTTGCCGAGACCTTGGCGCAAGCCAAGGACGCGGCCGAGGCGGTCGAGGTCGACATCGAGGCGCTGCCGGCGGTGACCGACGCGCGCGCCGCGGCTGAGCCGGGTGCACCGTTGGTCTTCGACGACGTGCCCAACAACGTCTGCCTCGACTTCCACGCCGGCGACGCCGAGAAGGTTGCGGAGGCCTTCGCCAAGGCGGCGCATGTCACGCGCCTGTCCCTGATCAGCAACCGAATTGTCGTCAGCGCCATGGAGCCGCGCTCGGCGGTCGGCCACTACGATCCGGCGACGGATCGTTACACGTTCCACGCCGGCAACCAGGGCGCGTTCGGCCTGAAGCACCAGATGGCCCAACTCCTCGGCGTGAAGCCCGACCAGGTGCGCGTGCTGACGGGCAATGTCGGGGGATCCTTTGGCATGAAGGGCTCGCCCTATCCCGAATACGCCGGGCTGTTCCACGCCTCGAAGCTGCTGGGCCGGCCGATCAAGTGGACCGACGAGCGCTCCGGCAGCTTCGTGTCCGATCAGCACGGCCGCGACCACGACTTCACCGGCGAGCTGGCGCTCGACAAGGACGGCAGGTTCCTCGCGGTACGGCTCAACGGCTTCGCCAATGTCGGCGGCTATCTCGCCAATGTCGGCCCGCTGATGGGCTCGGCAGGTGTGACGCGCAATCTCGCCGCGGTCTATCGCACGCCGCTGATCGAGGTCTCGACCAAGGTCACCTTCACCAACACCTCGCCGGTGGGCGCCTACCGCGGGGCGGGCCGACCCGAGGCCAACTATTTCATGGAGCGGCTGATCACCACGGCGGCGCGCGAGATGGGCATCGACCAGGTCGAGATGCGCCGGCGCAACCACATCCGCGCCGAGGAGATGCCGTACAAGACCGCGTCGAACACGGTCTATGACAGCGGCGAGTTCACGCCGCTGATGGAGCAAGCACTGAAGCTCGCCGACTGGAACGGCTTCGCCGCGCGCAAGACGGAGAGTGCCAAGAAAGGCAAGCTGCGCGGCATCGGCATCGGCGACTATCTCGAGGTCACCGCGCCGCCGACCAAGGAGATGGGCGGCATCCGCTTCGAAGCCAACGGCGACGTCACGATCATCACCGGCACGCTCGACTACGGCCAGGGTCACGCCACGCCCTTCGCCCAGGTGCTGAGCGACCGGCTGGGCATCCCGTTCGAGAAGATCCGTCTGCTGCAGGGCGACAGCGACGAGCTGATCGCTGGCGGCGGCACCGGCGGCTCGAAGTCGATCATGGCCAGCGGTGCGGCGATCGTCGAAGCCAGCGAGAAGGTCGTCGACAACGGCAAGCAGATCGCCTCCGTCGTACTCGAGGCGGCGGTGGCCGACATCGAGTTCCAGCGCGGCCGCTTCGGCATCGTCGGCACCGATCGCGGCATCGGCATCATGGAGCTGGCCGAGAGGCTGCGTGGCGGGCTGAAGCTTCCCGAGGGCACGCCGACGACGCTCGACGTCAAGCACGTGCACGAGGCGGCACCCTCGGCCTATCCCAATGGCTGCCATGTCTGCGAGGTCGAGGTCGATCCCGACACCGGCTGGGTCGAGGTGGTGAAGTACTCGATGGTCAACGACTTCGGCACCGTCATCAACCCGATGCTGGTGGCCGGCCAGGCGCATGGCGGCATCGTGCAGGGTATCGGCCAGGCGCTGTTCGAGCGCACGGTCTACAGCGAGGACGGCCAGTTTCTCACCGGCTCCTACACCGACTACGCGCTGCCGCGCGCGTCGGACGCGCCGTTCTTCGTCGGCGACTTCCACCCGGTGCCGGCCAAGACCAACGTGCTGGGCGCCAAGGGCTGCGGCGAAGCCGGCTGCGCCGGCTCGCTGCCCTCTGTCATGAACGCCGT
>Ga0213876_10002429_pt1 | contig 10960 bp, 10 predicted proteins | sample BarmaccomBMRX_R9_FD_160113 | JGI IMG/M metagenome (GOLD analysis project Ga0213876, IMG submission 160113) | Root-associated microbial communities from Barbacenia macrantha in rupestrian grasslands, the National Park of Serra do Cipo, Brazil - RX_R9 | ecosystem: Host-associated > Plants > Roots...
CAGGACCTCGGGCGGCGGAGCGGGGGAGTGCTCGAAGGGCGGGACATCGGCACGAAGGTCTTCCCCGACACGCCGCACAAGTTCTTCCTCACCGCTCGCGACGAGGTGCGGGCGGAACGGCGGTACCGGGAGTTGACGGCGAAAGGCGTGGCGACTGATCTCGCGACCGTGCTGGCCGAGACTGTCGAGCGCGACACGCAGGATTCGACGCGCGCGGATTCGCCGCTCTCCTACGACGAGAGCTACACCGTGATCGACACCTCCGACCTCACGCTGGACGAGGTCGTCGCGCGCATCGTCGCGCACGTCGAGCCGACCTAGCGCCGTGCTACGATCCTCGGCGATGCGTCTGCCGGGCCTCGTCTTGATCGTCGCGATGCTGCTTCCCGCAGCTTCGGCGATCACTGCGACCACCGCATGCTGCTGCGCTCCGAAGAAGGGCGCGTGCCCGATGAAGCGCCGGCCGATGTCCTGCCAGCAGACGCAGCTCACTTGCGGAGCCACGGAGGCGCAGCCCGGCGCCGTGCGCATCCCGTTCTTCCTCGATCCTCAACTCGCCGTCCTCGACGCGATCGGCTCCTTCGATCGTTTGCCCGCCGGACTTGCGCATCCCGCGCTGGAAGCAACGCGCGACAGCCGCGAGCTCGGCCGGCCCGACCTTCCGCCTCCGAAGCTCGCCTGATTCCCGCGTTCGCGGTGTCTTTGGCACACGGAGGAACTCATGCGTCTCCATCGAGCCGTACGAGCGGCCGCGATTGCGGCGCTCTGGCTCCTGTACGCGTCGTTGCCGCTCGTCGCGGCATTCGATCGCGCCGATCCGCTGGCTTGCTGCCGGAAGGGCGGAGCGCATCGCTGCTTCACGAGATTTCATGGAGCGGCGGGCGCGCCGAGCGTCGGCGTCGAGTCGAAGGGCTGTCCGGTTGCGAAGGCGATTCCGTTTCACGCCGACGCGCCCGCGGCCACGACGGCATTCGCTGCGCCGCAGCGGCAGACGCCGCTCGTTTGCGCGGCGGTGGAACGTCCTGCGACGCGGCGCGTCTCGCACCTCTCATCGCGCGCGCCGCCTCCCGTTGCTTGATGCGATTCCGGTTCGCCCTCGCAACGCAACAGGAGATCACCCGATGTTCGTACGACGTCTCATTCTGTGTTTGATTCTGACCCTTCCGTTTGCCGCGTTCGCGCAGCAGGCCGTCACCTCGGCCAGCGTGAGCGGCAGCGTGCTCGACGCTTCCGGCGCGCCTGTTTCCAACGCCAGCGTGACCGTGCGCAACGTGGACCGCAACCAGTCGCAAACCGCGGCCACCGATGCACGGGGACGCTTTCGCTTTCCGCTGCTCGCCATCGGCGACTACGAGCTGAGCGCGACCGCCGACGGCTTCGCGCGGACCCAGCAAAGCCTGCGGCTCGCGATCGGCTCCGCGCTCGATATCCCCATCCGTCTCGAAGTCACGCAGGCCGCGTCAATCGAAGTGACGGCGACCGCGCCGATGATCGAGACCGAGCGCACGCAGGTCGCGACGACCGTCTCGCCCGAAGAGGTGCACGACCTGCCGCTCAACGGCCGCAACTATCTCGATCTCGCCCTGCTCGCGCCGGGCGTCTCGCGCACGAACACCGGAGCGAATCAGCGCTTCGCCGAGACGTCCGCGGTGCCGGGCAGCGGCATCTCCGTCTCGACGCAGCGCAATCTGGCGAACTCGTTCGTCGTCGACGGCCTCTCCGCCAACGACGACGCCGCGGAGCTCGCCGGCACGTTCTTCAGCCAGGAAGTGATCCGCGAGTTCGCCGTCATCCGCTCCGGCGGCACGGCCGAATACGGTCACGCCACGGCGGGAGTGATCAACGTCGCCACGCAGTCGGGTACGAACGAGATGCGCGGCGATGTCTACGGCTTCCTGCGCAATCAACGTTTCGACGCCAACAACCCGCTTTCTCACACGAAGCTCCCGCTCGACCAGAAGCAGTACGGCGTCTCCGCCAGCGGACCGCTGCTCCGCGATCGCGCATTCTTCTTCGCCAATGCCGAGCAGCTGCGCCAGACGAGCGGCGGCCTGATCACGATCTCGGCGGCGAACGTCGCGGCGATCAACCAACGCCTCGAAGCGGTCGGCTTCGCCGGCCCGCGGATCTCCACCGGCGCGTTCGACACGACGCTCGATACGACGAACTTCTTCGCTCGCGTCGATCACGCCGTAGCGGCGGCCGATCAGCTCACGCTGCGCCTGAACACGTACGACGTCGCGAGCGACAACGCGCGCTCGACGGGCGGCCTGAACGCGGTGAGTCGCGGCACGAGTCTGGAGAATCGCGACCGCACGCTGGCCGCGAGCAATCTCTGGACGATCGGCAGCAGCACGATCAGCGAGACGCGCGCGCAAGCCACGCGCAGCCGCCTCGGCGCCCCTGCGAACGATCAGACGGGACCGGCGGTCACGATCTCCGGCATCGCGAACTTCGGCACCTCCACGAGCTCGCCGACCGCACGCGACATCGACCTGGGGGAGATCGTGCAGAACGTGCTCTGGCTGCGCGGCAATCACGCGCTCAAGGCTGGCGCGGACGTCCTGCAGAACCGCGTGCGCATCGGCTTTCCCGGCGCGCTCCAGGGCGTCTACACCTTCAGCAGCCTGGCGAACTTTCTCTCCGGCAACTACTCCAGCTATCAGCAGGCGTTCGGTGCGCCGCAAACGCAGCAGACGAATCTCAACATCGGCGCGTTCGTGCAGGACGAATGGCACGCGTCGTCGCGCGTCACCGTGAATGCCGGTCTGCGCTACGACGTGCAGCGCCTGCCGTCGCTGGTGAATACCGACACGAACAACATCTCGCCGCGGCTCGGCGCGTCATGGGACATCCACGGCGACGGCCGCAGCGTGCTGCGCGGCGCGGTCGGCGCCTACTACGCGCCGATTCCGTTGCGCGCGGTTTCCAACGCGCTGCAAAGAGACGGCGTGCACTATCGCGTGGTGCAAGTCACGCGGAACTTCGCCGGCGCGCCGACGTTCCCGAACACCTTCACGACGTTTCCGGCGAACGTGCTGACGAACATCACGAGCATCGATCCGGACATCGAGAGCAGCCGCTCCGATCAGGCGACGATCCAGTACGAGCGGCAGTTCGGCGCCACGACCACCGCCGCGATCGGCTACGAGCATCTGCGCGGCCACGGCATCATCCTGTCCCGCAACGTCAACGTCCCGACCACGACCGACCCGTCCGTGCCGAACCTCGGCCGCCCCGATCCGCGATTCGCGAACAACTCACAGTACCAGTCGATCGGCGACTCCTGGTACGACGGCCTCACGCTGACGCTCGCGAAGCGGCCGGTCTCATGGGGGAGCTTCCGCCTGTCGTACACGTATTCGAAGGGACTCGACACCTCCGGCAACTTCTTCTTCAGCCAGCCGCAAAATGCAAACGACGTCGCGGCGGAGCGCGGCCGTTCGGATAACGATCAGCGCCATCGCCTTGCCGTCAGCGGCACGCTGAACACGCCCTCCGCGCGGAGCGACTCGCTCTTCCATCGCCTCGCAAACGGTTGGCTCTTCAGCTACATCTTCACGTACACGTCCGCGTTGCCGTTCAACATCCAGCTCCCGACCGATCGCAACGGCGACACGAATTTCAACGACCGCCCCGCTGGCGTGGGACGCAATACCGGCGAAGGATTCGACTACCAGTCGCTCGATTTGCGCCTGAGCCGGACGTTCGCGCTGACGCCGGACGTCTCCATCGAGGCGATCGTCGACGCGTTCAATGTTTTGAATCGCGCGAACTACCAGGTGCCGAACAACATCATCACCTCGCCGACGTTCGGGCAGGCGACGGCGGTGAATGACCCGCGGCAACTGCAATTCGGGCTGCGCGTAATCTTCTAGTGGTGGTGGCGGGCGGCGCCGCCCAGGCGCCGCTCGCAATTTGACCCAGGTCTGGGCACCTTTCTTGACTCACTTCCGGCCCAGCCGCTAAACTCCCGATTTCGGCGCGTATCAACAATTTAGCGTTGATTTGACCGTCGCGGGCAAAGGTCGCGAGGCCGCCGAATTTTCGCAGGTGAGGGCACCTGCGCAGGGAGGTTCCCCAGTCCATGCCGTCCAAGGACGATCCGAAGAAGCAAACCCCGCCCCGGTCGGGCGATACCAACGGGCTCGAAAACCTCGGCATGGACGAGTTGTTGAACCTCTACGACAAGCCTGCTTCCGTCGAAGGGGAGATCGTCACCGGCCGGGTTCTCAAAGTCGGTCCCACCGACATCGTGGTCGACATCGGCTACAAGTCGGAAGGTCTTCTGCCCGCCGCCGAAGTCACCGGGTATGACGGCAAGGTCAAGGTCAAGCCGGGCGACGAGATCGAAGTCTTCGTCGAGCGCCTCGAAGACCAGTCCGGCTACGTCATCCTCTCCCGCGAAAAAGCGCAGCGCATGCGCATCTGGGACGAGATCGAAGCCGCCTACAAGGCCGAAGAGCCGATCGGCGGGCGAGTTCTCGATCGCGTGAAAGGTGGCCTCTCCGTCGACGTCGGGGGGGTGAAAGCGTTCCTTCCGGGCTCTCTCATCGATACGAAGCCCGTGAAGAACCTCGACGCCCTGCGCGGCCACGAATACCGCTTCAAGATCGTCAGCTTCGACAAGAAGCGCAGCAACATCGTGCTCTCTCGCCGGGCGATCGTCGAAGTCGAGCAGGCCTCGCAGAAGGCGGACACGTTCAGCCGCCTCGAGGAAGGGAAGCTGACGCACGGCACGGTGAAGAACATCACCGACTACGGCGTCTTCGTCGACCTCGGCGGCGTCGACGGCCTCCTCCACATCACCGACATCTCCTGGGGACGGGTCAACCATCCGTCCGAGTACTTCAACGTCGGCGACGAGATCGAAGTCATCGTCCTCAAATTCGATCCGGCCGCGGAGCGCGTTTCTCTCGGCTACAAGCAGAAGTCGCCCGATCCGTGGTCGGACGTCGTCGAGCGTTACCCGCTCGGCACGAAGGTCCACGGCCGGGTCGTCTCGCTCGCCGACTACGGCGCGTTCATCGAGCTCGAGGAAGGCGTGGAAGGTCTCATCCACGTCTCCGAGATGTCGTGGACGAAGAAGGTCCGTAATCCCTCAAAGCTTCTCTCCATCGGCGCAGACGTCGAGGCCGTGGTCTCGGACGTCAACGTTCAGAACCGCCGCATCTCGCTCTCGCTGAAGGCGCTCGAGCAGAATCCGTGGGACACGATCGCCGAGCGCTATCCGGTCGGCTCGGTGATCTCCGGGCGCGTGCGCAATCTCACCGACTTCGGGGCGTTCGTCGAGGTAGAAGAAGGCATCGACGGGCTGATCCACATCTCCGACATGTCGTGGAACCGCCGCCTCAAGCATCCGAACGAGGTGCTGAAGAAGGGCGACGTGGTGCAGGCGCGCGTCATCAACGTCGACGGCGAGAACCAGCGGCTGTCGCTCTCGATCCGCGAGTTCCTGCCGAACGAGTGGGAGAACTACGCGAAGGCCCACAACATCGGCGACGAAGTCATCGGCATCGTCTCCAAGATCACCGACTTCGGTCTCTTCGTCCGCCTCGCGGATGGCGTCGAAGGTCTGGCCCACGTCTCCGAGATCCATCGCGATCCGAAGCAGAAACTCGACAAGCAGTTCCAGCCGGGTGAGGCGATGCGCGCGCGCATCCTGAAGATCGATCCGAACGAACGGAAGATCGGCCTCACGACTCGCGACGTGGAGCCGCTGACCGAGGATGAGATCGCCGAGCTGACCGGGCACCACGAGCATCACGAAGGTCACGAGCATCACGAATCGCACGACGAGCACGCCTCGGCCGAGACGGCGGCCGACACTACGAACGAGGAGCCGAGCTCCCAGAGCTGACGTATGTCGGAGATGGACCCGGTCATCGAGCCGAGAGGCGAAGAGCGTTTTGCGGAGCCGGCTCCCGCCGAGCCTGCATCGCATGCAGGGGCGGGCTCCAGCCCGTCTGTGGGGGCGGGCTTCAGCCCGTCCCAACCCCCTCCCACTCCGCCGCGCAAGTCGCGCGCGCCGATCTTCTTCTTCGGCGCGTTCAGCGGCTGCCTCGTGGTGGTCGTGGCCGTCCTCTTCCTCGCCGGTCTCGCCGCCGCGATGAGCGACTCGAACGAGATGAGCTTCGGTGACGACCGCGTCGCCGTCGTTCCGATCGAAGGGGAGATCGTCGACGCCCGCGAAGCAGTCGACGCGTTGCACAAGTACGCGAACAACAAGAACGTCAAAGCGATCGTGATGCGCATCAACAGCCCGGGTGGGGCGATCGCGCCGTCGCAGGAGATCTACGAAGAGATCCGCAAGACGCGGCAGCGCAGCGGCAAGCCGATCATCGCCTCGATGGACAGCGTCGCGGCATCGGGCGGCTTCTACATCGCCGTCGCCTGCGACCGCATCGTCGCCAACCCTGGCTCGATCACCGGCTCCATCGGCGTGATCCTGCAATGGATGAACACGAAGGATCTGCTCGCGTGGGCGAAGCTCAAGCCGGAGACGATCACGAGCGGCGCCATGAAAGCCGCCGGCTCGCCGTACTCCGACATGACGGACGCCGAACGCGCCTACTTCCAGCGCATCGTGACCCAGCTCCACGGCCAGTTCGTGAAAGCGGTGGCCGAGGGGCGGAAGGGGAAGATCTCGGAGGCGGAGGTTGGCGCGCTCGCTGACGGCCGCGTCTTCACGGGCGAAGAAGCCCTGACGTTGAAGTTGATCGACGAGCTCGGAAATCTCGACGACGCCGTCCACCGCGCCGCCCAACTCGGCGGCATCAAGGGCGAGCCGACGATGCTGTACCCCAGGCGACACAAAGGCAGCCTGCTCGACATCCTCTCCGACAGCGGCGACGCGGAATCGATGATCGAGCGCATCGTGAGCCGACGCCTGCCCACGTTTCTGTATAGGTGGTAAGAGAGGAGGGCGAATTGAAAATTGAAAATTGAAAATGGAAAAAGACCGGACGCCCCTTTTTCAATTTTCAATTTTCAATTTTCAATTTCTCCCTCAGGAGGAAGCTTTGGATAACGATCTCGATCTCGAATCGAACGACGCCGACGACGACGCAGCCGCGAAAGCGGGGGTGATGACGAAGGCGGAGCTCGTCGACGAAGTCGCGCGCGTGGTCCAGCTCACGAAGAAGCAGGCCGAGACGATCGTCAACATCGTCTTCGATTCCATCGTCGACTCGCTCCGTTCCGGGCAGAAGATCGAGCTTCGCGGCTTCGGCAGCTTCCGTCTCCGCAGCCGCAAGTCCCGCACCGGGCGCAATCCGAAAACCGGCGAGAAGGTCGAAGTGCCGTCCAAGAAAATCCCCTACTTCAAGCCGGGCAAAGAGCTCAAAGAGCTCATCAACAAAGCGCTCGGCGAAGCGGGCGACGGCGCCGACTCTCCGGAGGAAGCGGCGGCCGGCGAGTAGACTTGGACGTTCTTTTCACCCCCTGGAGGTATCCCTACTTGACCCTCCCCAAGAGCGAGCAGCCGCAGGGCTGTATCTTCTGCATCGCTGCCGCTTCCTCGGATCGACGCGAAACGCTCACGATCCATCGCAGCGCGAACGCCATCGTGATGCTGAACCGCTATCCGTACACGAACGGCCATCTCATGGTCGCCCCGGTCGCGCATCAGGCCCGCCTTTTCGAGAGCACCGACGGCGCGTTGCGCGCGCTCATCCGCCTGACGGCCGAGGCGCAACGGATTCTTTCGGATGTCTACCGTCCGGATGGTTTCAACGTCGGCATGAACTTCGGCTCCGCCGCCGGCGCGGGCGTCGCCGATCACTACCACATGCACGTCGTGCCGCGTTGGAGCGGAGACACGAACTTCATGTCTGTGACTTCCCGCACGCGCCTCGTGCCCGAGGAGTTGGAGAAGACGTTCGACAAGCTGACGCCGCTTTTCGCGCAGCTGCCGGAGACGTTCGATGCATAGGCGCACCTGGATCGCCATGATCCTGGCGTACCTCATCCCCGGCATGGGCCACATCTACCTCGACCGCCGCCAACGCGGCGCCGCGTTCTTCGGCATCGTCACGTTCCTCTTCCTGTTCGGCCTGGCCATCGACGGCTCGCTGTACACGATGATCCCCGGCAATCTGCTCAGCGTTCTGGCGACGCTCGGGTCAATGGGCTCCGGCGCGTACTACTTCACCGCGCGCGCGATCTCCGAGTCGCACGGCGCGTTCGGCGACGTGAAGTCGATCACGTACGAGCACGGCAAGATGTTCACGCTGACCGCCGGGCTCATGAACCTCCTGCTCGTCCTCGACACGTTCGACATCGCGGAGCGGGGCAAGCCTTGAGCCGGCACGGCCGGCGGCGTTTGTTGGCCAAGCCTTCACCAGGCCTGGCGTTCTGGTCGACCGCGGAGGGTGCGATCTCGTCATGAGCTTCTTCCGCAACCATGTCGTGCTGATGGTGATCTACGCCACGGCCGTCGCGCTCTTCTTCGCCCTGCTGTGGCGGGAGACGAGGCAGGAGCGCATCCGCTTTTTCGTCCGCACGTTCCTCGCGCTCGTCGTCGGCGGCCTGGCGCTGTCGTGGGCGATGTATCCGTTTCCGATCCGATGAAGCTCGCCATCGTTGCCGGCGAAGCCTCCGGCGATCTCCATGCTTCCGAGGTGCTGCACGAGTTGAAGCGGCTGTCGCCGGGGCTCGTGACGTTCGGCATCGGCGGCGATCTCCTCGCCGGCGAGGGGATGACGCTGCTCCATCACGCCAAGGAGATGGGCATCGTCGGACTGTTCAACGTCCTGCGCCATCTTCGCTTTTTCCGGCGCGTGTTCGATGAGCTGATCGCGCGCATCGAGGTCGAGAAGCCAGATGCCGTTTTGCTCGTCGACTATCCCGACTTCAACCTGCGCGTGGCGAAGCGTTGCCGCGAGCTCGGCGTGAAGGTGCTGTACTACATCTCGCCGCAGGTGTGGGCGTGGCGGCGGGGGAGGGTGAAGCAGATCGCGAAACGCGTCGACCGGATGATCGTGCTCTTCCCCTTCGAAGAGACGTTCTACAAAGAGCATGGCGTGCCGGTGACGTACGTCGGCCATCCGCTCATCGACGAGCTCGCGCACGTGACGCGTTCGCCGCGCGGCGAAGTGCTGCGCGTCGCGCTGCTGCCCGGTTCGCGGCGCGGCGAAGTGGAGTCGCTGCTGCCGGCGATGGTCGACGCGATCGGTCTGTTGCGTCGCGAACAGAGCATCGATGCGACGCTCGTGCAGGCGCCGACGATCCAGCGCGAACAGCTGGAGCGCATCGTGGGCAATGCCGACATCCGCATCGTTCCTCATCGCGGCGGGCAATCGATTGCCGATGCAGACATCGCGCTCTCGTCTTCGGGAACGGCGACGCTCGAATGCGCCGTCGTCGGAACGCCGGTCGTCGTGATGTACCGCCTCTCGCCAGCGACGCACTGGCTGGCGAAGCGGCTCGTGAAGCTGCCGCACTTCAGCCTGGTGAACATCATCGCCGGCAAGGAAGTCGTCCCCGAGCTCCTGCAGCACGAGGTGACAGGGGAACGGATCGCCGCGGAAGTGTGGAAGCTCGCGGACCCGGAGCGCTATGCTGCGACCGTGCGCGAGCTGGAAGACGTGCGCGGAAAGCTCGGCGGCCCCGGCGCCAGCCGCCGCACTGCCGAAGCGATCATGAGCGTGCTCCGGACATGAGCATCCTGCGCCGGTTGTACCGGTATCTCCGCAATTACAAGTCGTGGGCGGTGCTCGCCTTCGGCTCGATGATCGTCTTCGCGGCGACGCAGACCGTGCTGATGGCGCTCGTGCGTCCGCTCTTCGATGTCGTCCTCACCGCGCCCGACAAGACCGTCGTCGCGAAGCAGGATCCGGACGATGCGATGCGCACGCGCATGATCGACTCCGTCCTCAACCGCGACAGGCCGGAAGGGCAACGCGGCTGGCTGATCAACGGCGCGGATCGCATCGCGAAACGCGCGAACGCGTGGTGGAACGGCAAGCCGGAAGACAAGGCGCGCAAGGTGCTCACCGCGCTGCTGATCGTCTTCATCATCCGCGCGTTCACCTCGTTCTTCAGCGAGTACGCGTTCCAGAAAGTCGGACTCTCGACGGTGCGCGATCTGCGCAACGAGCTCTACGAACGGATCATCCATCAGAGCCATCGCTTCTTCACCGAACGCTCCACGGGCGAGATGGTGAGCCGCGTCGTCTCCGATGCGGACGCCATCCAGGCTGCCGTCTCCACGCGCATGGGCGATCTCTTCCAGGAATCGATCACCCTCCTCGGATTGATCCTCTACGTCTTCATCTCCAACACGGAGCTGGCGGTGATCAGCCTCGTCGTGGCGCCGATCATCGTGCTGCCCGTGATCCAGTTCGGCCGCCGGTTGCGTGGTACGACGCATCGCTCTCAGGAAAGAATGGCGGACATCGCGACGCTGCTCGAGGAGACGATCCGCGGCGTGCGCATCGTGAAGGCGTTCACGATGGAGCGTTTCGAGATCGGCCGTTTCCGCGAGGCGACGCGCCGCCATCTCGCCGCGAACCTCAAGGCCCAACGCATCCAGGCGCTGACGTCGCCGGTGATGGAGCTGCTCTCCGGCCTCTGCGTCGTGGCGCTCTTCTACTACGCCCAGCGCCGCATCGCCTCTCACACCCTCACCCTCGGTCAACTCATGTCCTTCCTCGGCGCCCTCGCGATGATGTACGCGCCGATCAAGAAGCTGAACAAGGTCAACCTGTCCGTGAACACGGCGCTGTCCGCGGCGGAACGCGTGTTCCGCATGCTCGACATCGACAACGAGGTGAAGGAAGCGGCGAACGCGCAGGCGATCGCCACGGTCGGGAGCGGGATCCGCTTCGAGAACGTGACGTTCGCGTATCGCGGCGAGCCGGTGCTGCGCAATGTCGAGCTGGACGTCGCGCCGGGCGAGGTCGTGGCACTCGTCGGCGGCAGCGGCGCCGGCAAATCGACGCTCGTCAACCTCGTGCCG
>Ga0213876_10002430_pt1 | contig 10956 bp, 9 predicted proteins | sample BarmaccomBMRX_R9_FD_160113 | JGI IMG/M metagenome (GOLD analysis project Ga0213876, IMG submission 160113) | Root-associated microbial communities from Barbacenia macrantha in rupestrian grasslands, the National Park of Serra do Cipo, Brazil - RX_R9 | ecosystem: Host-associated > Plants > Roots...
CGCCCGGCGACGCCACCAGGGAACCGCGAGACGAGAGGCAAGGCCGGCCTTTCGCAGGACGACCGGAACACCCAGCCGCAGATCATCAGCGAGCATACGGTCCGGGCCGAGACTCTCCCGCACCTGGTAGCGGCCGCCGACTAAAACGCTGAACGGAACCACCCCCCCTGACCGGGAGGCCGAAGGCGGCCACTCGGCTCTGATCGCCGGTCGCAAACCTGGCCCGACTCTGCTTGCCATACCCATGTCCGATGCTTTTGACGAAACCGTTGGCACGTTTTGCGTGTAGGCTCTACCGACCTATCTCATCCCGGGTTTGTCAATTGCTACCTTCTCTTCTCAACAGATACTCTGGGAGCCCTGCCGGGTGGGTTATTCCGGCTTTCTTCGGACGGCCGCGCTGCTACCCGCCCAGAAAGACAAGTTTGCCGGCGGTTGAGCAGGCCTATAGGCCCGGCACCAGCCACCGGCATGTGCTTTACGTTCGGTCAGTTAGCCCTATTCGGACTTTGCCGGACCTTCGTGATGCTTGCCTTCGTCATCGGCATGATGCTTGGCAGGCGCCGCTTCATGGTGCTGCGATTCGCGCTCGGATGCACCATTCTCCTTGTCGACGTGCTTGGGTGCTGAGGTCGTCGCGCCGCGCTCGCCGGCTTCATGTTTCGGCTTCTCAGCTTCGCCCGTGCCGGTGGCCGGGGTTTCCCGTCTCGACGTCTCTCGTGACCGTTCCGTGCCGGCGGCCTCCTCCTCGCGTTTCGGTGCTTCCCGCCTCTCCTGCGCGTTCACCGATTGCTCACGGACCGCGGGGGTTGACCGTGATCTTTCTTCATTCGTATTGGATGACGGCTCACGCGCAGGCTGGTTTCCGGTAGCACGTTCGGATACGGCCGGCCGTTCCGCTTCGCGTGACGTTCGTGCAGGCTCGCCCGTGCGGCCGTTTTCATTCTCTGTTCGTCGCTCCAGGTCCCGTTCCTGCCGGTTGTCCGGGTTAGCCGGCCGCGGCTCAGGAGTCGCGTTGCCCCTGGCCACCGCGGGAGAAGCTGCCCGTTGCGGTTCCGCGCGGCCCTGAGGCGTTGCTGCCGTTCGTGCGGCGGGCGTGGCTTCCGCCTGCGCGGGGGTGGCTTCCGCCTGAGGAGTGCGGGTCCCGGCTCGACCCGGAGCGCCCACCGCCTGCGCGGGCGTGGCGCCCTCCCGAGCCGGAGCGCCCACCGCCTGCGCGGGCGTGGCTCCTTCCCGGGCCGGCGCACCTACGGCCTGCGCGGGCGTGGCTCCTTCCCGGGCCGGCGCACCGATGGCCCGGGCCGGCGTAGCGCCCTCACGGGCTGCGGCGCCCACGGCTTGGCCCGGAGTGGTCCCTGGTTGAGGAGCAGCCCCTGCCGGTTGCGCGGGTTGCACCACTTCACCGGCGGCCGTCCGGGCCCGCTCCACCCTGCTCGGCGGCAACCCGGGCGGCACCGGTGCCTGGCGCTCAAAAGTCTGCCGTAACTCCGCCGCTCGGGTCTGATCCAATTCACGCCAGCCCCGGTCGATGGTCGCCCGCGTCAACGTCCGTGCGACCTCGGGTCGCGCCGCGGACTCTGCCTGCAACCTCTGAGGCGGCGCGTAGACTTCCAGCTGGTTTCCTCGAACGACCGTCCTGAAGTCCTCTCCCCGTTCCGGCGTGGTGTAAGCCAGGTTGTAACGAGGGATGCGTACGTTTGCTTCCTGCTCAAGACGCGTGTAATCCGGGCCGCCTACATCAAAGCCCCGGTTGCTATAGCGGATGTTGGTTACATTGCGCGTGTTGACGATGATCGTTTCGTTTTCGGTCGGCGGCACGACCACCCGGCGGTAACTCGGCTGCGCCAGATCGGCGGCGCGCACGAAAACATACGCTGCGGGGCCGATGTCATAGTAATTATCCGCCCAACCCTCAATCCGTACGTTCTGGTTTACCTCAGCCTCCGGCGGCAGCGGAGCCCAACCGATATACCCCCTGTCTTGACCTTGCCCCTCACCCTCGCGCCAGGAAACCCAGGCCGGCCCCCATTCGTTTCCGGGCACCCAGACCCAACCGGTGTCAGAGCGGCGTGCCCAACGGCCGTAATGGTAGCATGCCCACCCGAAATCTTCGTTTGAAACCCAGGTCCAGCCGCGGTCGGTGTATACCCAGTGCCCGTCGGTGTACGGACGCCAGTTCTGATCCTCGGCGGCCCTCGACGGCTGCCAGACATACCCGTAACTAGGATCTTGCAACCATTTACCTTGCGATTGGAGCCGGGTGTAGAACAGGGCGTACGAATTCACGTTACCGCCGCCTTGCCCTTCGTCAGACGAAGCCGTTGCCGGCGTGGGACCAGGCCCGTTTTGACCTCGGGATTCGGGTGCGGGTGCGCTTTCCGCGGTCTGGGCCGAACCGCCCCGCCCAAGCCGGTCGATGGCCTGCTGTAACGCCGCTACCTGCTTGCGCAGATCATCCAGTTGCCACTGCATGACTTGCTGCTGGCGTTGCAACTGCGCAACCTCGTCTTCCAGCGAAGCCGATTGGGGCGGCGGCTGATTATTATCCTGCGCCGGGCTAAGCCCGCCAAGGGCAAAGGCGCTCAGCGCCAAGCTCGCAAACAAAAACGCGGTTTTCATAACGGAAAATTGGGGGACCAAGGGATCAATATGCTTGTCTAGTACCTAGTTTCGCGCAGGCCTTTCCAGCCAGCCTTTATGTCACCATTTAACAAACTTCTATTTTTTATGGAACCCATAAAAGCTCCCCTGCTTTCGGCCGGTCCCGGACCGGCCCGGTGATCACCCGATCACGGGCGTAACCGGCCCGAGCAACCCTGACCCGGGCGAGGCGCGTCAAAGCCCCGGGCCAGCTCGCGTAAAGATTGCATACCGGCGACCGCAGGGCCGGGCTTGGTCGCTGCTTCAGAGCCGGTTTGCAGGCGAGCCACTCTGCCGGCAGCTCCGGCCGGCATGATGTTGAAGTCGCCTCCAAAGTGGACGCTCAACCCACGCACGATCTCAAGGGCGTGCCTGGGTTTGAGCTCGGCCAAGGCGATGCCCTCCTGCTGAAAATCGCCCATCAACGAGTGGTCCTGGAAGACGCCCGCTGTACCTGTGGTCGCGCGGTTGGCCGCCAACGGATCCACGTACTCGTCTTTAAGGCCAAAAGCGTGCCCCACCTCGTGCGCTCTGACGATTACCCCGGAGTCCACGAACCAATGCTGCAAGTTGTCGCGTCCGAACCCGGCATGCACAGCCACGCTCAGGTCCGGGTCCGAAGCCACAAATTCCACCTGGACTCGAACCGGTCGTTGGCGGCCGCTTTCCTGCTCCACGATAAAGCGTTGGTCGAAATAGTGCGCAACCGCCCTCTCGGTCTCGTGTCGGACCTGATCGAGGCCGGCGCTCGTAACTCCTGGCCAGGGCCGGAGTTGCAAGCGTAAAGCAAGGGCGACCTGCCCCGGCGAAAGCAACGCGCGATAAGAAGCCGCCCAGCCGTACGGCGCGTCCGCGACTCGCCGGCTGATGCGGAGGTGTGGATCTGGCATACCGCGTTGCGAAACCTCAAAAACGGATGATGCCCCCTGAGGATTCAACCGCCAGCCGTTCCAAACGGCTGATCAACCGGTCCACGGCAGGATCGCGCCAGCGTTGGTTACTCCAAAATTCCAGGTCGATCGTCTCCGACGGGGTGGCGGCCCGCAGCCGGACCCTGGTTTCACCGGGAACCGGGACAGGTTCGGGCAGGTCAGCAACGCTCCGGCGCGCCTTTCTCAGGAGTACCAGGATTTCCCGGTACACGGCCGGATCCGCCTTTTCGTTAAAACCGCTGTGTCGGCCGCCGCAGTTCTGCTCGACGAGCACTTCACCATTCGCGGATAGCCGGACCACGGTTCGGCCGCCAAAATGGGGGGTGCCGGTTTCATAGGTAATCATTTTTTGGTGCGAACCGATTCGCGCGAGTTTGCAGGCGTATCTTCCCACCGGCGCCGGGAACTCCACCCCTCCGGGTCGCGCACCGGAACGGTCTCGATGGCGCCGCCAGTCCTTGCACGCTTAGCGAATGCCTCGAAAAAATGCAACTTAAAATAATATTGTTTTATATTTGGGTCACCCGCGGTGGAAAGGCCTCCCGGGCTGGTTCCCCCCGGCCCTCCAATCCCTCCTAAGGCGTCACGTCCGTACGCCCATCCAAACAAACACCCGCCTGCCGGGTTGGATTTGCTAAAGGGGTTCCCCTGCGTTCAGCCCCGAAAATGCATCCGGAGTTGGCTGGTGACGGTTAAGCCTGCATTGTTGGCACCATGTCGGACCAAGACAACCATTCGGATTCCATCCGGCCGCTCAGTTACGGCGATCTGCGGCGGGTGATCGGGCTGATCACCCTGTTGCTGATCGGCTTCATGCTGGCAACGCGGTTGCAGTTTGTCCTCATCCTTTTTGCCGTGACGCTCATCCTGGCGATGGTGTTCAACCCATTCGTTGTCATGCTCCAGCGGCACGGCGTTAAGCGGGGCCTGGCGGTCGCGTTGCTCGGCCTGATCACCCTGGCTTTGCTGGCCGCAGGCTTCTCCTTTCTCCTGCCGCCGTTCTTGGATCAGGTCCAGCAATTGATCCAACAAGCCCCCGAGCTTTGGCGGCACGTTTACGGGCAAGCCGATCAATTCTTGAAACGTTACCCGTTTATCCAACAGATTTTTCCCGATCAACCCGGCGATCTGGTCCAAGCGGCGGGTACCCAGGTCAGCGGTCTGGCTACCTTCCTGCTGCGATCCACCCTCAGCGTTGTGGGCGGCTCGATTCTGGTGGCGCTGGCCGCGCTCGTGCTGGTGTTCCTGCTCGTCAACCCGCAACCGCTGGTGGCCAGCTTCCTGGAGGTTGTCTCCCCCCGGTACCGCACCCAGGCGCGGCGGGCGCTTCTAAGGATGATGGAGCAGATGAACGCCTGGGCCAGGGGCGTCTTGATAAACGGGGTCATCACCGCCATCACGACCGGGCTTCTGCTGGCCTGGGTCGGGGTGCAACCGGCCTACGTTTTCGGGGTGTTCGCCTTCATCGGTGAATTCGTGCCGATCGTCGGTCCTGTGGTTGTCGCCGTCCCTGCCCTACTGGTGGCGGCCAGCCTGGGAGTCAGCCATTTTTTCCTGGCCTTGCTGGCCATTCTCTTCGTCCAGCAGGTGGAAACCAACGTGCTGATTCCGTTTGTGATGGGCAGACAAATGGACCTTCATCCCGTCATCATCATGTTCTTCACCCTTGCAATGGGAACGTTGTTCGGCGCCGTCGGCGCTTTCCTGGTGGTGCCGGCTGCGGCGCTTTGCAAAATCCTGATCGGCGAGTTTTACCTGCATCACCGCCGCCATGAAGATAAGCGGCAGTTCGACGCAGAGGCGCGGGAAATCGTAACCCGGCGGGCAAAAGAAGGGGCTGATTGACCCGCTCGCGCCTCCCCGCCAGGGGTGACCGGGAGCCCAGGCCAACCGCCCTCGCCGCAGGCCTCTCCCGGTGAAACATGGTATTGCGTCCCGCCGGCACGGGAGACCGAACCCGGCTTTGTTATGCCGTCCGTCCGTGGTTCGTTCCAACTTATTCCGGCCACGGTGAATATGAGAGGTCTGCCTTAATGCTGGCGGGACGCGGAAAACACGTACAAAGGCTTGCGTTTACCGGCCCTGCTCCTTTTCATCAGGCATGAACGCATCGGGCGAACACCTTTTCATCCGTTAATGGTTCTCGAAGAACTACTACCCAGGCTAACCGCCCACCTGAATAACGAACGCGAACGCCTTACCCGCCTCTGGCTGGATGCCGTGCGGCAAAGCTCTGATCTCCCGTCGAGCCGTCACCTGAGCGATGAGGAGTTAGCCGATCACCTGCCCAAAGTATTCGACGATCTGGGGCGCTACTTGCGCGAACAGGATGGCATCGGGCCCAGGACGGCGGTCATGGAGGCGGCCAGGGAGCACGGCGGCCAACGTGGACGGCAAGGTTATCGGCCGGGGGAAGTGCTTCGTGAGTTTGGTGTCCTGCAGCGGATCATTCTCTTTGAGACCTTGGACGCCTTCGCGCAGCAGCATGAGCTGAACGAAACGGAGCTCAAACCGGCGCGGGACCTGTTATTCCGTTTTTTCGAGGATGCCGCCGTGGCTTCGACCGAACGCTTTTTCGAAGAAGCGGCCGCATGCCTGGCGACCGCCAACCAGCGGCTGGCGGAAATCGACGCGTCACGCTTGCAGCTTTTGCGGGCCGCCACCCATGAACTCGGCGGGCTCCTGCAGGCCCTGGGCTTTGCGATTTCCGCCGGGCTTCAGGGGATGGGTGAAACCGAACGACGCCGGATGCTTACCCTCTGTGAACGCAACGTGGCGGACATGGCTGCCCTGCTGGAGGAATTACGGGAATATGGATTGCTCCTGGCAGGCGGCGCGCACCCCGAATGGGAAACGTTCGAGGTCCGAAACTTTGCAGAAGATGCGATTGCGGCCTGGCGGCTCTACGCGCGGGAGACGGGCGTCGACCTCCAACTCCGGATCGACGCCAGCCTGAAGAAGGTCGAGAGTGATCGTCGCCGGCTCCGGCAGGTGGTCGGCAACCTGGTTTCCAATGCCATCAAATACCACGACCCCAAAAAGGCGAAGCGCTGGGTCCGGCTGGTGTTCGCACCGCGAGACTCCCGCTGGTGGTCAATCATTGTCGAGGACAACGGTATCGGTATCGCCCCTGAAAACCTCGAAGCCGTCTTTGCCGAATTCGGACGCGGCACACCGCCTCCAGGGGTTCAGGGCACCGGCCTCGGTTTAACCATCAGCCGTCGCCTGGCCGGCATGCTCGGAGGGGAAGTGCACGTCCAGTCACAACTCGGGCAAGGCAGCCGTTTTGAGGTGATCCTTCCCTCAAAGGCGAACCCGGTCCCGCCTGCGTAGCCGGCGAGGGCTACCCCCCTTGCGCGAATGCACCCCACGGCGCGGCGCTCGTTCAGGACGGGCAGGGTGGGCACACGCCGTATGCCTTTCACCATTTGGCGGCCATGGAGGTAAATTTTCGTCCTCCTTCCCAGGTGCCCTGCCGGAGTTACACCTATTAGACCGTATAACCAGTCGTAGGTCCAACAGGCCGGAAGATGGTTTGATGGCCTGAAGGGCCAAAGGACCTTAGCCCAGGGTTTACCCCTTGTCTTTACCCACATCTTTGCAACCCCTTGCGTCCCAGCACGTTACAATGGGATGTTCTTCTGAACACGCGTTATGCAGGTAGTTGGGGGACAACCACTTGTGAAAACGAGCTCCCAGATGTGGGCAACAACAAGGGGTTTACCCTGGGCTAAGGTCCCACGGCCCGTTGGGCCTAAGGTCGATTTAACCAGCCACGGAACATCCTGCGGCGCCGCCGCCCCCCCTGAGCCGACATTCTACCGGGATGTCAGTCTGAATGGTGATACGTGATTCGCTCCGGCCTGCTTCCACCGGATTCCATTTTGACAAATCGCCGGACGCGCACCCGAGGCTTCCAATGCGAATTACAGTTCGTATTACATACCTGGTTTTTCGGTGTATCATACGTTTTTCGAACTCGAGGCGCCCATCTCGGCCGTGCAGGGTGAGGTTCGACGGGTGCATTGCCTGATCGAACTTCAGCACCGGGTTGCTACCGATGCGCGGCTCGGCTGGCTCCAGGCCATGGTCCTGGCCGGCGAGGTCCTGAAGCGGATGCCTGGCGAAAAAGAGCTGCGGCCGATTCCGGCCGCGGCGGCAAAGGCCCTTATGCAGGCCGCCCACCTCCCGGGAACCGGTAGTAACCGGGTTGTCACGCTCGCAGACAACCCGGCCTGTTAAGAGGTACACCAGGGCAGCCGCCGTTCGTCGACGGCTTCCCCGCTTCGGTCCATTCACTCGCACGCACCGCGGCGTCTCTGAGGATCGCGGAAAATGGTGCGCTTTCGGTCTATTCAGTTTGAATGGACGCCCGCCTGCTCGCCGGGGTAGAAAAACTCCACGGCTATCTTGGCCCCCGGCGCCAGCTGCGGGTCGTCGGGAACGGTCACCGTAAACGCGCGTGACACCATGCCGCGTCCGCCGCGTTCCAGGGTGACGGCCACCCACTGGCCCGCTAGCTGCACATTGGCCCGTTCGCAATCCGAAGGACAACTTGCCTTAAGTTTCAGCTCGTGGGTCCCGTCGGGATGCGTCGATGCATCGATCACTGTTGCCTCGCCAAGTTCCATTCCTTATTCCTTTGCCCCATCAAGGACGCCCGCTCGGGCTGCTTTATTCAGCCGATCGGCAGCCCTGTATACAGCTGGTTGTCGCCCAAACCCCAAGGAAAATCAATTCGCGATCACGGGGCGCCGCAATACCGGCGGGAGCTGCCGGTGCTGAGGACGGAAACCGCTTACGTTAGACCGCAGCCGTTCAGAAGCGGCGTAGAGGGTGCCAGGTGCGCCGTACGTGAGATTCGGCTCAGCCATCCGGTGGAACGCGAGGCTGCGGGCGGGGTGCTGCATGGGCCGTTTATAAGGTCATCAAATGATCATGTAAATTATAAAATTCTACGCTTTCTATATTTGTAGCAAATCATTGAACTGATGCCCCGATCCGGGTACGGAATTTTCCCTAGTTTGTGCGCGAGGAAACCCCCAATAGACGTGCCCTAAATTCGGGGCCAAGGTGCACCCGGAAGAAGAAGCACAATGTCTGTGACCCGCCGGCCGGGTGGCCGGCGGGCATCTTGTGTCTGCTCTGGCGGGCGGGATGGGCGATCACGACCATTTTTAGCGTGCATGGCACCTGCGGCCGCCGCTATTCACCTTGGCCCCGTAGCACCGCCGGCCTCACGCGTGAACGGGGCGAATGCGGTTGATCAAGGTCATAACTATAAAAGGCTATAAAGCCTCGATCGGCTATAGGATAAAAAATTAGCCTCAACCGTATTGCTCGAAGCGGGTCGCCTGCCCCGCTAGATTTGCCCAAATCAGTAGCTGTTCACCGGTGCCCCTATACGGCCCCGTCCCGGCGCTCAACCAAGCCGGCGAGGCCGGTTTCAGGCATTGTGGGGACGCGGGGAGGTTCGTTTATTTAATGAAAGGGCGTGGGGTTAGCACTTGGGCGTTAGGAATCTATCTTTGTCTTTTTTCCTTGAATTCATTTGCCGAGGCTGTTCCGCATTTCCTGGCACGTATCAGGCCGGCGGTCTTGCAGGTCAGGGCGTTGGACGCGCAAGGCAACCCTCTGCAGACCGGAACCGCGTTCTTCATCCGTAATGACGGCACAGCGGTTACCAATTTCCACATTATCAAAGGCGCAGCGCGTATTGTGGTGATAAATGATACCGGCGTCTCCTACCCCTGCGAACGGGTGATCAACAACCCGCCGGAAACGGATCTGGCCATCCTCAAGTTTTCCACGGTCGACGACGTTCCTTACCTAACGTTGGAAGATTCGGCCAAAGCGCGGGAGGGTCAGCGCGTCTTTCTCATCAGCAACCCGAATGCCTTGCTGGACAAGGTCGCTGGCGGGTCCATCGTCGGGTTCGGGCCGGACCGTTCCACGGTTCAGATCAGCGCAGCGGTTTCGCCGGAATCCAGCGGCGCTCCCGTGGTGACCGAGGACGGCAGCGTGATCGGGGTCGCGTTCTACAAGGTCGTCAATGGCCGGCTCCTCAACTTCGCCCTGGCATCTGAAGAGGTGCAAAAAGCGGCGCGCACGGCTGCCCAGACGGCACCAGCGACGCCTTTTCCGGTCTCCGCTGGCACCCTTGTGGCCGATGCGCACCTCTATGCACAGGAGCGGATCCAGTACCAGGCAGCCGCCGCGGCCGGCCACGCGGGGGCCATGGTGAACCTGGGGTGGTGCTACCAGAACGGCCTGGGCGTATCCCAAGACTGCACTCAGGCTCGCGCCTGGTACGAAAAGGCGGCTGCGGCCGGGCAGCCTATGGGGATGAACAACCTGGGCTGGCTCTACCAGAATGGTTGGGGGGTACCGCGGGATTACGGCAAGGCGCGCAGCTGGTATTTGAAAGCTGCGGCCGCCGGTAACGCGCCGGCGATGGATAACCTGGGCTACCTGTATGAGAACGGCTTAGGGTGCACCCAGGATTACGCCCAGGCTCGTGCCTGGTACGAAAAGGGGGCCGCCGCCGGTAACGGGTATGCTTTGAACCATCTGGGCGCACTTTACCATGACGGCTGCGGCGTGGCTCAAGACTACGCCAAAGCCTTCCAGCTGTACGAGAGCGCTGCAAACGCCGGGAATGCGTGGGCCATGACTAACCTGGGTTGGCTTTACCAGTACGGGAGGGGTGTGCCCCAGGACCGCGCCCAGGCTCGAGCCTGGTACGAGAAAGCCGCCACGGCCGGCAACGGGCCGGCCATGAGCAGTTTGGGTTACATGTACGGCAAGGGTGTGGGCGTCGCTCGGGACGACATTGAGGCGTTTCGATGGTACCAGCGGGCCGGTGAGGCTGGGGAAACGATGGGCATGGTCAACCTTGGCCTCATGTACCAGCACGGCTTGGGCGTGGGCCGAGACTACGCCGAGGCCCGTTACTGGTATCAAAAGGCTGCTGACGCCGGGAACACCGACGCCATGACCAACCTGGGCTACCTCTACAGCACCGGCCTCGGCGTTACCCACAATTACCATTCGGCGCAGGAATGGTATCAGAAGGCCGCCGCAGCCGCCAATGCGCATGCCATGACCAACCTGGGCGGCATGTATGCGAACGGCCTGGGAGTAGCCCGGGATTACGCAAAGGCACGCGCCTGGTACGAAAAAGCCGCTCTCGCAGGCGACGTAACAGCGATGCACAGTCTGAGCGACCTGTACGCGAAAGGGTTGGGCGTTACCCGCGATTACACAAAGGCCCAGACCTGGCGTAAGAGGGCGGCCGTTGCCACCGGTCCCAACTAGTCACACGGCGGCCGCAGCAGAAGCGAATCACACGGCGCCACAGCGGAACACGGCGGGAAGAGGAAGA
>Ga0213876_10002431_pt1 | contig 10956 bp, 5 predicted proteins | sample BarmaccomBMRX_R9_FD_160113 | JGI IMG/M metagenome (GOLD analysis project Ga0213876, IMG submission 160113) | Root-associated microbial communities from Barbacenia macrantha in rupestrian grasslands, the National Park of Serra do Cipo, Brazil - RX_R9 | ecosystem: Host-associated > Plants > Roots...
CCAACCACCGAGAATTTTTCCCATCACGCCCCCGTGGTTAAGAAACGGTTTGCCTGGCCCGAAGGGAAGTTCGTAGGTATAGCTGATCGAAACGACGTGAGGAATATCGGAACTGGTGACGTTGCGTTCCGAGGCCTGGTCATAAAAATTCTGGTAAAACGAACCGGCGTAAATCGCATTTTCGGCCCCCGAGTTGGGTCCGGAATTCGAATCGACATCGCCGATGGTCTTCGAGAAAGTGTAGGAAACCAGGAAGGTCAAACCGTGGGAGAACCGTTTCTGCAATTTCGCCTGGAGTGCGTTGTAGGAAACGCTCCCAATCGGGTCGAAGGGATTGTCCACGTCGCCATACTGCGGCCAGGGCCGCAGTGCTTGGGCAATTGTCGCTCCTGGCCCGAAGGTAGAAACGAAGCTGCTAAACGGCGCCGTGATGCCCGCAGCGGCCGCTCGCGGATCCGTAATCGGCAAAGCCAGGAACTGGTTCAGCGGCAATCCATCGGCTGCGGCGACCGCGCCATATTTTTGTTGAGCAAGCGATGGATTCACTTCATTCGGTTTGGCCCAGACGCCCAGATGATAGGTGTGCATGCCTACATAGCCCACGCTGCCGACGATGCTGCTCGAAATTTGGCGCTGAATCTGCGCCGACCAGTACAACTGAGTGGGAGGAAGACCGGCATCCGAAAAAATCATCGGGGGATTGTCATTGCCAACCAGGCTCCCCGGATTGAGGTTCGCGCCTGTAACAGATGCGGCTGGAAACGGATTGCTCCAATAATAGGCAGGCGAACCGACATAGTCTTGCGGCCGATTGACGGTGGCGAGGCCCGCAAACCCGGCATCGTAAAGTGAGCCACCGATGTTATTTTCTACATTGTCGTTGCCGAGAGGGCGATCAATCGCGAACCCTGCGCGGAAAGCCGTCTTGTGCTCCGGGCCTGGGGAGTACGCAAGCCCAATCCTCGGCTGAAACCCTTTGTAGTACGTATTGCCGATGCGCGTCATCCCATTGCGCCCAGGGCCGCTCCCATAGTACGTATACGCACCGGGAAGTCCGTCCGCGGCGGGATTGGGCAAGGTCGGATTCATTGTGGAAACGTCTCCGTACTTTTCGGTGCGCGGAATTTGGAGATCCCAGCGAAGCCCAAGATTGAGCGTCAAATTCGAATTCACGCGCCAGTCGTCTTGAAAGTAGAGCCCAGCCTGCCACCAGCGATAGTATTGCGACACCGGATAGTCGAAACGGGAAAAATCAAGACCGCCGAACAGGAAGCTTGCTACCGGATTGCCCGTGCCGGCCGGAATGGACACCGGCTGACTGCCGTTAACAAAGCCAATTCCATTGATTCCCGACTCCGTAGGTTCAAAGGTGAAATTGCCTGTTGGGATCCCGCTCTCGTTGCTTTGCAAGCGCCGCAAATCGCCGCCGAAAGTTAAAGTATGCGGTCCGCGGATCAATGTCAGGTTGTCGTTTTCAATAAAACGATTCTCGACATCCGACGAGGCGCTAGTGGAACCGATGCTGTTCGTAAGCGTTCCCATGGCGATGATCGGAAATGGACTATTTGCCGCCAAAGCAGGAAGTCCGGTGATTCCTAGTGAGGCAAGACTTGGTCCTGGTTGAAGGGGGCCGTTGAAAATGTTGTCGCGCAGAAAGCCGGCGTTGAAATTGTTTACCAGAGTTGGTGACGGCGTGTAGTTATACGTGAGCCGTATCTGCGTAGTCGGGTCTGTATTTGTGATTGCGTCATACAGATTCAAACCGCCATTATTGCTGTTGGTATAGCCTCCGACAAAAACGCTGCCGGATAACGAGTGCTTCTCCGAAATATGTTCATCGATCTTGGTCACGAGCCGATGCTCATCGATCTTCTGGTTCTGGTTGCGAACCAGGTTGTTAAAAAGGCCGTTATTACTCGCTAGCGGAAAATAGCTCAGAACCTTCTGCGAAACCGAGCTCAAGCCGGGCGTGCCGGATGGAATCATGTTTCCCGGGAAGGGGTCGCGCACTTGGTAACTCTTGCCGTCCGGACCAACCACCGTGTGAACCGACAGCGGATTGTATATTTCACCTTCGAAGATCGGCCGCCCGGCAGGATCGAAAACGGGCTGTCCGCCAACGGTGAGTTGCGGACCCAGGGACTGCGAGAAGTCTCCTGAGCGATAGGCGTTCGGGACCGTTGTCAGACTCGCATTTACTGAGCTAGGACGATATTTGAATCCTGTGTATTCGACGAAGAAAAAGGTGTGATCGCGGCCCTTGTAAACGTGCGGTATCCACACGGGCCCACCGAAGGTACCACCGAATTCATTCTGCTTCAATGGCGCCTTGGGCTGGCCGGTCGCATTCGCCACAAAACCGGCCGCATTCAGATAGTCATTCTGAAGGTACTCAAACAGACTCCCGTGGAGATCGTTCGTGCCTGATTTGAAAGCAAAAGAGACAATGCCGCTCGAAAATCCATATTGCGCGCTCGAGTTGTCATTCACGATTTTGAATTCGCTGATGGAGTCAATCGGAGGGTGGTTCAGGCCCACATCACCCGCCAGATTTGTGTTCGCGACGGGAATGCCGTCGATGTAGACCTCATTCGAATAGCTGGGTGCACCGCTGACGTGCAAGCGGTAATCGGGTGTAGGGCCCGGCGTCGAGCCGTAGACTCCCGGGGTGAGCAGCACGAAATTAAGCGGGTTCCGCATGTCGCCGCTCAATGAGAGAGGCAAATCTTTGATCTCTTGGGTCGTGATGGTAGTGCCGACGTCGGAAGTCTGCGACTCTACCGCAGCTACATTTGCGCTGACGGTGACCGTCTGTTGTACGGAGCCGGGTTGCAGCGTCACGACGAGCGGCACCGTCTGCCCCACGCCCACATTCACATGCTCCTGCGCATAGGTCCTGAAACCGCTTGCTTCGGTAGTAACGGTGTAGATGCCGGGCGATAGATCAAGAAAGCTGAATTGTCCGGAAGATTCAGACGTTGTCTTTGCGAGGACTCCCGTCGCTTCGTTCCGCAACGTGACCTGGGCGGCGGGGACGGTTGCGTTTTGCGAATCGTGGACTTCTCCTTTGATGGCTCCCGTATAGGCTTGACCGGCCGAACGCTCCGGCAAAAGAACAATCGACAGCAGGAACAGCAGAACGAAAATCGACGTAGTTTTCATGGTTGTACTCTCAAAACCAGCCTGCTACGGTAAAACCTTTCATCGGCAGGTCGTGGCAGATTTATCTTGGCCCTTTATTTACGTTAGTAGCAGAGATGTAAAACGTTCTATTTAGCAAATTGGACCACACTCGGCCTAAGCTGTCAAGCGTTTTCCGACGACGCTTTCCCGGGCGTGCGGGCAAAATTGCTTCACCGTCACCACCGCCGTAAAGCCCCACGGCGTTAAGAAAGGCGAAAAGTTAAACGGTTCATCTATACTATCTGCTGATAGATCTACAGGTCCGCACTGCGTTTGACAGATGAGAAGGAGAATCAGGCCGAGTGTCGACGATCAAAGAAGTCGCTGAACGTGCCAGTGTTTCCATCGCCACGGCTTCTAACGTCGTCAGCGGAAACCGTCGTGTTGGCAAGGCGCGAATGGCGCGTGTACTGGCGGCCGTCAAGGAGCTCGATTACCACCCGAACGAAGTCGCACGCAGCTTGAAGATCAAACAAACCCGAATGCTGGGAATGGTTCTTCCCGACATCACCAATCCTTTTTTTTCGGATCTGATTCGCGGCGCCGAAAACGCCGCGCTCGAACGTGGCTACTTGCTCGTAACCGCTAATACCGATGAACAGGTGGAGCGCGAAAAACGCGCGGTCGCCGCATTACGGTCACGGCGCGTCGACGGCATTCTGCTCGCCGCGACCGCAAGCAAAAATGAGAACCATCTGAAAAGCGTCTTAGCAGCCGGTGTTTCCATCGTCTGTTTAGACCGGATGGCGCCAGGCTTAGCGGTGGATGCGGTTCTTGCAGACAATGTGCGCGGCACCCAGGAATGCGTGCGTCACCTCATCCGCCTGGGACATAGAAGGATAGCGATCATCACCGGTTCACTGGATCTCCAGATCGGGCGTGAGCGTTTAGGCGGCTACCGTGCCGCTCTCGAAGAAGCTGGGATCCCCTACGCCAGCCAGTTAGTGATGGAAGGCGATTTTCGCGAGGAAGCCGGATATCGTCTGGGAAAAGAACTGCTGCTAAGGCGAGAGCGCCCTTCCGCAATTTTTGCCTGCAATGGAGTAATGATGTTAGGCCTGCTGTTGGCGCTTGACGAGCTAAGCGTAAAATGCCCAGGCGAAATTGCTCTCGCCACTTTTGACGATCTGCCGTTCGCCCATTCGTTTCATCCGCATTTGACTGCGGTGGCGCAACCGGCCAACAGCATCGGCTTTCAGGGAGCGAATCTGCTGATCGATCGTATCGAGGGCAAACGCACAGGGGAACCTCTGATCATTCGGCTGCCTCCCGAATTGAAAATCCGAGAATCTACCAGAGGCGGTCAGTTTGTCCCCGCTTGAGTTCAGTCTTCCCTTCTCCGTGTTCGTTTGGATAGCTCTCGCACAAACTCTGGTCGCCGCCTCCCCGCCGCTCAGCACATTTTTTTCGTCGGCGGCCGAAGAGTCGTTCTCTACCTACCAGATGAATGGGGATGGAGACCTGTGGCCCTCCTGTTGGGCCGCGGACGGCAATCTCTACGCTGCCAACGGAGATGGGAATGCATTCGCGCACACCGGCTTGCGCTTTGATATGGCGGTAAGCCGGATCGCCGGCATGCCGCCTCGACTCACCGGTACGACTGTCGCCAGCAACATCGGAACGAATTGGAGCGGTGACGACTACAATCGCAAGCCTACCGGAATGCTCTGCCTGAATGGCATCCTCTATCTCGCTTTCCAGAATCTGAATTTGAAGAATTTCAACGATGCGCCCGCCGCCTCGATCGCCCGTTCGACTGATCGCGGTACTACGTGGACCTGGAACAAAGACGAACCGATGTTTGGCGCTCCATCGAATCCTCAATCCCCATTGGCTTATAAGTTCACAACAATTTTCTTTCTCGACTTTGGTCGGAACTCTAACTACGCCCCCGCCGCGTACATTTATGCATACGGCCTGGATAACAATTGGCGCGCACAAAAGGCGCTGTATCTCGCCCGTGTTCCAAAGGATGGCGTGCAAACCCACTCGGCATGGCGATTCTACGCCGGCTTAGATAACAGCGGGAATCCGGTCTGGTCGGGAGACGTCACGGCCAAGGCTCCCGTGCTGACAGATGACCGGCTGCTGTATCCACGTATTGGCAACCAGCGCGGTTGTCCGGCAAATCAGCCGGTCGTGAGTCAGGGAGGCGTCGTTTACGACGCTCCGCTTCGGCGCTACATTTTTGCTTCCTGGTCATGCGCCACTCACGAATTCTACGAAGCACCGGAGCCGTGGGGGCCTTGGAAGCTGTTTCTGTCGAAAGATTTCGGCCCGCTCCGCCTTGCCGAAAATCGAGGCGAATATGGCACCAATATTCCGTCGAAATTTATTAGCGCGAACGGTAAGGTTCTGTATGTGCAGAGTAACGTGTGTTGCGGAGGAAATTCCTACACCTATGCACTGCGCAAGCTCTATTTGGAACCATACACGCTCACCATTGCGGGTAACCAGCCATCAAACGAGAATCTCGCCGTCACTGGCGCTGGCGTGACCGCGATCAGCAAAAGCACACGCCAGGGCAGTCTCTGTGGAATCGATTGCTCCGACATGCTGAACAGTGGCAACGTGAACGCAACGGAAGACGATAACGATGGAGAGGACAAGAGCACGGATTGGTGGGGTTACACCTGGAGCAAGGCTTACCATCTGAACCGAGTTGTCTATATCAACGGGGTTGTTTCAAAGGACGGTGGCTGGTTTCGCTCGAACCTGCAGGTTCAGGTACGACAAAATTTTCGCTGGGTGGATGTAACGGGTCTCTCGCTCAATCCTCCTTACCCGTTCGATGAATCTCTTCGTTCGCACACCGTTTTTGACGTTCGATTCGACACAACTTGGGGGGACGGCGTGCGCCTCATCGGAACGCCCGGCGGAGCCTCTCACTTCACCTCGATTGCTCAATTGGGCGCCTATTTCGATGCCCTCGACATGGTGAGCGACGGCGGATTCGAGTTTCAGCTCGGACCTGTGCTATCCGGATTTTGGAGGGGCGAGGGTCCCGATCCTAAGGGAGTTACTCGCTTTGAGCAAAGCGGCCATTCAGGAGTAAATAGCGCCTGGCTGACAAGCGACAGCGGGAAGTGGAATGCGGTGGTTCAGACGGTTCACGTCCAACCGCACTCGACATATGTATTAACGGCCTGGGTTCGTTCCAATCTGAGCGGATCGTCAGGGCGTCTGGGAGCACGCATTCCCGGCGCAAATTCTCCTATCGCCGAAACATCGTTCGGCGCCGCCAGCCGCTATACACAGGTCGCGACCCAATTCGACTCTGGCGCGGCGACCTCGGTCGAGATCTATACCGGTTTTTCCGGTGAGCCGGCAGCCAACCGCAGGTTGCAAGTTGACGACGTTTCGCTTCTTCACTTGCGCCGCTGAGACACAAACGCCCGGGTTTCCGCATCATGTTCGCGGTATGCATGCTGGTCGAGATCTCAGCGGCGCCACGAATCTAGAGCATCACAGTCCTCGCAACCAGGCGTGTGCGATAGCAATGCGCGAATTGTGATTTCACTAGGACGGGCGAGACCGGGCAAGAACCCAGCCGATCGGATTATTCAACGACTTCAGATTATGACTGCGGCGAAAGACGCAATCCTCTGCTAGGCTAGCTAGCGCTCCTTATCGTCAGCGCGAGTAATTAGAGGAGGATACAATCAAAACGTCAGTTTTGATCAGCGGGAGTAACTCAATGGTAGAGTCACAGCCTTCCAAGCTGTTGGTTGCGAGTTCGATTCTCGTCTCCCGCTCCAGCTTTGTGGCGGTCACGGCACAGATGCGTTTTCTTTTGTTCTGCGGAAGGCGCGCCCACGCCTTGGCCGGCCATTAAAACTGCAGCGCATCCACTGCTTTCCGCACCTGCTCATCCAGGCCCGCTTTGCGAAGTTCCAAGGTGTGCCGCTGATCGCGATTCCTGGCCAATTCTACTTCGTTGTCGGCTAGTTGGGACGAGTATTTCCGTACCTGGTCGTCTTGCCCCTTAACGCGATTGAGGCTGTCAATGTCAGCTCGCAACCGTGTTTGATCTTGTGTGAGTTCGTTAGCTTGCGTTTTGGCCAGTTCCAAGGAATTTTCGATTTGCGTCAGCGTTGTCTTCAAATCGGCAAGCGCTTTGAGCTCGCTTCGACCGGCATCCGTTAGCTGTTTGTTGTCGACAATGGTGAGGAGAAAGTCCGGACTGGAACTCATCACGGCGGTGGTGTTGAAGTACGTCCGCTCTTCCTGTACTTGTAGCGTCTGCGTGCCGTTCGCGGGCAGCTTCACCTCGAAACGGTAAGCATTCGCCGTGCGTTCCGACGGCTTTGGCGATACGACTGTATAGTCCGAAATTCCCGCCTGTTGAACAACCAGGCTCTTCGGGCGCGGATCGACGTTCCTGATCGTGTAGGTGCGAGTGGATTGCTCGCCGTAGTGCAATTCAAGGTTCCCATTCCTCACGTGCACTTCGCGAATGGCACGGCGACCGGTATCGAACGCACTAGTAATGCGCGTTCCATAATCCACGGCGTACCCAATCAGCCGCTTGTCGCCTGCTTTCACGGTTTCGAACAACGCTTCGCCGGCATAGGCGCCGCAATCGTAAACCGTGATGGGGCCGCCATCCAGCGTCTTGCTGGTATTATTCGTGATTTCCGCTGCGTTGACCGGGTGCTCGCCGTCATTTTCGGAATAGATCAGTAGCTTGCGCGCCGAGATTCGATCCTGCAGAAAGGGCAGCATTGCAGACTCGTTCTTCTTAATCGTGACCGGCCCGGCGAAGTTGTATTCGAATAGCTCGCCAAGCGTTGCTCCCGTGGCGCCTTCAACCGCACTGGTTTGAAGCTGTGCGGATTGCGCCAGAGCTTCGGCCTTGGTTACCAACTGGTTTGCGATGAACTGTCTCGGGGAACCGTTGATGCTACCGCTTTGATAAACGCCGCCACCCATTCCGCCACCGGACCCGGGCCCATAGCCGTTGCCGCTGCCACTCCCTACGCCCCCGATGACGCCGCCAGCGACTCCAGCCGTAGCGCTGTCTACACTGCCGGCGTAAACAACCGGTCCGGCTGCTTTATCTTCGGGCAATTCGGCAACCTCACGACGGCCGTAACGCGGAGTATCGAGCATGCTGATGAACGAAATGGGCCGGCCTGAGACGACCGCGAGCTTCACGCTATTCCAGTCATCATCGGTCGTATTATCGACGATCGCCCAGCCTTCGAGAGTCGAGGTCGCCTCATCCAGAACCAGCCGGTAAGAAGATTTCCAAACCGCCGCCGGCGCAATGTACGTGATGTGCAGGTCCCGGTTGCCGTGGCTCGTGGAATCGACGTAAACACTGCGTTTATCCCGTGATTTCGCTTGGGCCAGTGTTTGCAGATACTGCTTTAAAGCTTCCTGCAACTTGGCGTCCATTAGACGCAAGGAATTGACCAATGACAAGTCGATGTTAGCGACGTCGCCGCTATCCAGCAGCATCGTCACTTGCTCACGAACCAGTCGCCGATCATTCTCCGGACCGATGTCGATACCGCGCGCGCTCAGAATCGACCCTGTCATCGCCCGGTCGCCTGCTTTGATTTCAATGCGAGCGCCCTTCAGCCGGTCGAGGAACGTGCTCAGCAGCTGCTGATCGTCGATCTTAAATGGATAGTGCGTCAGCTTCTGATCGAGTGTTTCGTTCGAGTCGTAACGAATGCCCCTGATGCGAGTGCCGGCTCCTTCTGTCACAATCAGTGACTTTAGAATGTCGTTCATGTCCGCAGTTTTGAATTCGAGGCGAGCCTCTTCCCCTTCCGGAATTACACCCTCCCGTTCGAAATATCCGACGCCGTGCTTGTAAAGTGTCACCGTTTTAACTGGCACGTCGGAAGCGGCGATCAGCATGGCGGTTGTCAGGACTATTGCCCCGATCGTCAAAAAGGCAATAGCTCGCCGCTGCAGTTCGCGTATCTGCATGAATCGTCCTCCAGATTTACAAGTCGGGTGATTGAGCACCCGACGCTATTGCTTTAGAAGCTTTATGCAGGTCCGCAAGTTCCCGGAAAGAAGAGCCGTGAGCGCGAGAGGCGCTCAGTATTTGCGAGCGCCAGCGAGTAACTCAGCGAAGTGATAATCGGGGGTGGTAGGACGAACGGCAAGCCGCCGCAAAAAGAAAGCGTCCGTTTTAGCAGGCATATTCATTCCTGCTTCTGCCGTGACCGCGGTTCGAAAGCCGGCCCTGCGCGTGAACTCGAGCGCTCGCGGACCGATGTCTTGCGGCCGGCCGTTGGGATAGCAAAAGTGCAACACCTGCGTTTGCAACTCCTGCTCGATGCGGCGTTTCGAACCGGCGATCTCGTCATGCAGTTGCGCTTCATCGCCAACTGACGACAGGATCGGGTGTGTGCGCGTGTGCGCTCCGAATTCCACGCCCTGTGCTGCCAGGTTCCTGACTTCTTCCCACGCTAGCGGCTCTGTATCGCGCGGCAACTCGGGTGGCAGCGTCACGCCAAGTTTCCTCACGACTTCGTTTTTGCCGTACTCGCGAGCGCCGTTCGGTGCGTCTTTGAGGATCTCGAGTATTCGATCGACTGCACGTGCCTTATCGGCGCTGGTGACGGTTGTCAGACTGAACACCTTCTCGCCGACTTTACCTTCAATCGTGCTCTGCCTTGTGTTTTCGATCGCATATTCGATCTCCTTCCACCACGGCCAGCAGCGTCGGTCCAGAAAATCGGTTATCAGGAAGACGGTGGGAACTATCCCGAATTCCTGAAACACCGGGAACCCGTTTAGCAGGAAGTCGCGGAAGCCGTCGTCGACGGTCACGGCCACAGCATTCGGCGGCAGCGATTGGTGTCGCTCAAGGGCCTCGGCAATTTGTGCCATGCTGACCGGCGTGTAGTAGCGGACGATGTGCTCGCATTGTCTACGCAATCCAGAGGCATCGGCGCGAAACTCGTGATACATCAAAATGCGCCATTGGTGCGCGTGGCGCGCCCGAAACATGGCAAGCCCACCCCAGTCGTGCAGTCCCTTTCGCACCAGCGCTTTCGCTACGGTCATGCGGCTACGTGACTGACTCGACCGGCACGGCTGAGTTGTTTTTTTGAGCGCTCGTCCTGATGTCTTTGATTACCACACGAGCCGGATTGCCGATGGCGACGGAAAACGGCGGAACGTCAGTTAAAACCACGCTGTTCGCGCCGATGACCGCGCCTTCGCCCACTGTCACTCCCTTCATGATGAACGCGTTTTGTCCTATCCACGCGCGGCGGCAAATCCTGATTGGTTTAATATCGTCCGCGCTGGGCGGCAAATCGGCGGCCCGCATTTCAGCATCGCGAGGATGGGCATCGCTGTCCAGAATTCGGACGTAAGAGGCGATGTTGACGTCCTCCTCAATGATCACCTCTTTATTTACGCCGATAAACACCAGGTGACCGATGTCGGCCCGATCCTCTATGATTAGCCGCGGTTTTTCAATCACGCGCCCGCTCGTGATGCCCAGATGACCGAAGATGTTGACATCGTTCCCGATGTAGATTTCAGCGTGCCCGGTCACATCCGGCATCAACCAGAGATGAAGATTCCGGCCCACGCGGGTACAACGGCTGCGAAATGCCGGTTCGCAATACAGATAGTTGATCGTCCATCGGAAGCCGTACTTCACTAGGTAATGAAGGTGGTAAAGGCCGCGGTAGAACGGGCGCATAAACCCAGGCAGCGGCAGGTTCGAGTGCAATAGGGCCTTTGCGATGCGGCGTATGGTTCCAAAGAACCATCCATCCCCACGCCGAATTTTCA
>Ga0213876_10002432_pt1 | contig 10953 bp, 8 predicted proteins | sample BarmaccomBMRX_R9_FD_160113 | JGI IMG/M metagenome (GOLD analysis project Ga0213876, IMG submission 160113) | Root-associated microbial communities from Barbacenia macrantha in rupestrian grasslands, the National Park of Serra do Cipo, Brazil - RX_R9 | ecosystem: Host-associated > Plants > Roots...
TGCTATGCCGGCTTCAACCGCCTCTACGAGGCCGGCCGCAAGCCAGGTCCGATCACCGAGGCCGCCTGCTGGGCGCATGCACGGCGCAAGTTCTTCGTGCTCGCCGACGTCACCGCCAAGGCGCGTGGCAAACTTGCCGTCATTGCGCCCATGGCGTTCGAGGCAGTGAAGCGCATCGATGCGATCTTCGACGTCGAACGCGAGATCAACGGCCGGCCGACCCTCGAACGGCTCGCCGAGCGCGCCCTGCGCATTGCCCCGCTCGTCGCGGATCTCGAGATCTGGATGCGCACCGAGCGCGCCAGGCTGTCGCGGCACTCCGAAGTCGCCAAGGCCATGGACTACATGCTCAAGCGCTGGGAGGCGTTCGCGCGCTTCCTCTCCGACGGCCGCATCTGCCTCACAAACAACGCCGCCGAGCGCGCGCTGCGCGGCATCGCACTTGGTCGCAAGGCGTGGCTGTTCGCCGGCTCCGATCGCGGCGGCGAACGCGCCGCCGTGATGTACACGCTGATCCAGACCGCCAAGCTTAGCGACGTCGACCCTCAAGCCTGGCTCGCCGACGTCCTCGCCCGCATCAACGACCACAACATCCAGGCGCTCGACCAACTCCTGCCCTGGAATTGGAAGACCAATCGCAGCAGGCTGGCGGCCTGAGTTGCGGACCGGATAGATCCGACTTAAATCGCACAATGCTACATAGCATTGCCATGTGGCCGTTCGGCGATCCTGCCGGACAGGCTCAGCTAGATCATCAAGTCATGGCGACAGAGACCGCGTCAAGCGTCAACTACATTTTGTTCGAGCAGGCCATGCGCCTGCGCAAACAAATCGTCTGCGTCTATCTCGGCCTTCCTCGCGAGCTCTGTCCGGTCATCCTGGGGCACTCACAAGGACAAGAGAAGGCATTGACTTATCAGGTCGGGGGCAAAAGTTCGTCAGGCTTGCCGCCGGCAGGTGAGTGGCGTTGCCTATTCCTGTCCAAAGTCAACGACGCCAAGCTCCGTGATGGCCCATGGCGAGTTGGCCCCAGCCATACCCGACCACAGGGTTGCGTGCAGACCGTAGATCTCGATATCAACCCATCGAGTCCTTACCGCCCAAAGCGCAAGGTTACACGCACCCGGCCGAACGCTCGCCGCCGCGCCACTCCCAAACGCTGATCTTGCGCCACCCACGGTCTTCACCGGATGGGTACCCACCCACGCTCTTCACCGGATGGGTACCGATGATGAACGCGTTGTGAGTTAGTTTGCCAGCTCTGTTAACGTCAAACTGAAACGCTGGCGCGGCAGTGGACTTCGCGACCCGGCCAATCCGATACTTAGGGCGGAACCTCGCGGCTGGGTGAAAACCATAAGGTTAAGCTGTTGGGAACCGTAAGGTTAATGCAAGGTCGTTTTATGGATCTGCCGTTGAGCAGGAGCATGAGAGGAGCAGGAGCATGAGAGCGTGTCCCCAAATTTTTAGGCTTTACCTTTGAGAAAGCGCTTCAATCTGCTTCTGCCCGGCCGCGTTAACGAGCCGAGCCTCGAGCTAAGTGCATTGAAGCGCAGGTAGTCGGCCGCAGCCACACGCCTAGCCCCGAGATGCCCGCGCTCGGCCCTTCTATAAACATGCATGGCTCCGATCGGACGCATGCGCGAAAATCCTAGTGAACGGATCCCCCTCAGAACTTGATAGGGGTGCTGATACAAGAACCATTCATTGCCCGGCGCCGGCTTGCGAGCATCGATGTCAAATATAAGAAGACCTCCGGGTTTTAGCGCAGCTCTCAGTTCAGAGACCGTTTGGAGGACATCAGGCACATGGGCCATCGTGTTGAAAGCTGTGATGAGATCATATTGGCTCTGCCCCAGCTTGTCCTTGTTCAAGTCGATAAAATCTGCGCGAATGTTCGAACGAGAGAGCCGCCATCGCGCGAAATCGAGAAGGGGAGTAGAAACGTCCGCGAGAGAAATTGTCCAGCCAAACCTCTGGAATAAAAGGCTCGCGGTACCAACGCCAGAGCCAAAATCCAAATGATGGCCGGGTTTAAGGGTTTTGAGTGCATCGGCGACTTGTATCGGGAATGCTGGATATGGTCCTTCACGACCTTCCGCTTGACGCGCGTGATAAGAGATATTTCCAAATACCCAGTTCGTTACGCTTGAATAGAAAGCACGTAGACCTTCGGGTGTTGAGCGATCAGCTTCCGACCATTTCTGCTTCGAAATCTCGTTTGTGCTGCTTACGATCTCTTTCACTTCATCCAAACTGCGACCAGAATAGTCGGCTAATTGATAAAGGACAGCCTCAGTTGGCGGCATGTTCCTGCCGTCTGTGAGTATGTCGCTCCAGACTTCTGCCGCGGATAACTTCGTCATACATAACTCCTACCTGATCAAATTACTCAGCAAAGGATCAAGCGTGCCCCAAACCCTGGCGAGCTGCAAACGGTCGGCTAGGATCATATCCGAGGCAAAACCAGCAGTTGATTGAGGTGCTCGGTAGCATTCCAAGTTCGCTAAGCTTATGCAGAGTAGCGTCTCCTTGTCCACGGCCAGGTAAATACACCGGATGGCGGCGAGCGATCTGTGAAGGTGCAGTGGCCCCTGTGATGACGCCGCATTCAACTGTGTCGCGTTGCAAGACCGTTGGCTCAAGCCCTCCTGAGCGAAAATACCTATCAGATCGTCTGTCCGCGGGCTCCTCTTATTCGGGAGAGTTAGGCTTAATAGGAAATGATCATCATTGCGCGCGGTGGGCTGAGCTTTTAACCTGACTTGATGGAAGGCATTCCCTATATATTCCCTCGGTGCGCAAGGGGCTACATGCTCTTTGGTCGCATCGGTACCCGGCGGTCGATCAGAAGCAATGCAACTAGCCGCCAAACTGAAGCTGCGTGAGCGACTGGCGAAAGCGCGTATGTGCTGCGAGCGGCAGGCGCTCGCATCGTTCCACGGGCGCCGCATAAAGCCGACCGGACGATTGCTTTGCTACCATTCGATAGGGCAGCCGGAACTTGGCGTCAACGATTGCTCGCCGGAGCGTTTCCGGCGTCATCTGGAGTTCGCTAAAGACTTGGGTTTTCGGTTTGTGCCCGCGGCTCAGATTGCAAACGGGCTCGGCGGCTCCCGCGACATTGCGGTCACCTTCGATGATGGGTGGAAAAGCGTATTCACGGTTGCGGCTCCCCTGCTTGCCGAGCATGAGATACCGATGACGCTGTTCGTTGCAACGGGCCTAATCGAGGGGCAGTCGGACTGGCATCGACCACGCATGGTGACATGGGATCAAGTCGGCGAGCTGTCAAAAATGGGCGTGGAAATTGGGAGCCACTCCGTAACGCACCCGGACTTTGGAACAATTGACAGGCAGATGGCGGTTGACGAACTGACGGGCTCGCGGATCACGCTGAAATCGCGGCTGGGTCTTGAGGTCGATAGCTTTGCGATCCCGTTTGGACAATCGAAAAACTGGACACCTATCGCACAGCAAGCCGCGCGTCAGGCTGGCTATAATTTGATCTATGCTCAAGCAGAGAATACAAGACCGCTAGGCACCATTCCCCGGACGTTTGTCACCTGGATGGATAGCGATAGGATCTTTAATGCGCTGCTGGAAGGTGTTTTCGACGATTGGGAGGAGTGGTACTAGGTGCTTCTCTGGCTGCTGCGCTCCGTCGTCTGCACGGATGCAGGATAGCCCTGAACTCTGAGGGAGGTTTTACGGAGCACTGAGGAGAATGAAACATCGGTTGCGACAGCAATGTTGCCAAGGCTCGCGGCGTTTCGATGTGTGCTTTATAGAGTCCGCTTGAGAATGTTGTCTTCAGTGTTATTTGAGCGGCGGGATTCCTGAAGAGCTGAATCCCGGCGCGTGTTGAAAAACTAATGAGATGAACAGGCAGGAACGCAATCGTCAAATCCTCAATACCGATCACATCATGGGTGATCTCGGGCGGCGTACCGCGCGTGGCGGAATTATTACAATGGCTGCGCAGCCGATCCGAATGGTTATGCAGTTTGTCTTTACTGCGATTTTAGCGCGTTTGCTTGCGCCGGAGGCTTTTGGCATGGTCGCGATGGCGGCCGCAGTGACCGGCCTGGTGTCGCTATTTTCAGAACTCGGTTTGACTTCCGCTACAGTTCAGCGCACCCATGTCGATCAAGACATGGTAAGCGGCCTCTTCTTCTTTAGTCTCGGGATCAGTCTTATCTTAATGCCCGTGGTATGGGCCATGGCTCCGTTGGCTGCCTGGTTCTTTCACGATTCCAGAGTTGCCAGTCTGGTCATGGTGCTCTCAATTTCCTTTCCTCTTGCGGCTCTCGGTTCGCAGCACACGGCACTCTTACTTCGTTCGATGCGTTGGATGACTTTGCAATGGACGGGATTGGTCGGCCACGCTGTGGGGGGGCTCGCTGGGATACTGATCGCATGGAGGACCGACCTTGGCTATTGGTCGCTGGCGATCACAGGATTGGTTGCGCAAGTGGTTACCCTTTCACTGATTTGGGTGGCATGTCCATGGCGGCCAAGTCTGGTCACTAACTGGAGCGACGCCCGAAGTGGTTTACACTTTGGTGCATTTTTGACAGGCTTTGGTATTGTCAATTTTTTTCATCGGCAGCTAGACAATGTCATAGTCGGCTGGCGCTTCGGAGCCACAGAGCTCGGATATTATTCCCGCAGCTATCAGCTGATGTTATTGCCGCTTAATCTTTTCAATGGCCCAATCAACGCCGCGATCGAGCCCTCATTAAGTCGGTTGCAACACCAACCTGAACGTTGGCGTCAAGCATTTCTGGACGCGTTGGGGTTGGTCATGTTTTTGGGTGCCGGCGTCGCCGCCTGTCAGATTGCGGTATCGGAGCCCCTCATAACCATCATTTATGGTCCTGGCTGGGAGAGATCGGCTGCGATTTTTCAATGGCTCGCAGTCTCAATCTTTGCCGGGGTGCCGATGCAAGCCTCCGGGTGGATCTACTTGTCGTTGGGCCAAACGCGCCGCATGTTCATCTGGAGTCTGCTCTTCGTGCCCATCGTGGGCTTGGGCTTTTTGCTTGCAATGCCGTATGGATCGGTCGCAATAGCGATCTCCTATGCTATCACGATGAGCTTGTTGCTAGTCCCCTGTTTCGCTTTCGCCAGCCGGGGAACGCCGGTCAGTGTGACAGACATCATGACCGTAATTCTACCGTTGGCTGGCTGTGGTATCCTTGCTGCCCTTGCGGGCCTTTGGGTTTCGACGCAGGAGCAAGGCACTCTTGCGCGACTTTTTTCTGGAAGCGCGATCGCGGGACTGATCTATTTATCGACGGCAACTGTGTTGATCACGAAGGCGCGGATTTATCGTCACTTGTACGACAGGGCCGCCGTTCTGTCGCGCGGTCTGGCGGAGGAGGTGAGAGCGAGAGCAATGCCGCACCTTGGGCGCTGGATAGCCAGTAAGAAGTAGGGAGTGGCGATCTGTCAAGGCGTTCGGATCATTCGAAATTTGGTACTAGTCGACTGGCGCCATGCGGGTTTCGCTGCGATTAAGAGCCGCAGTCCGTTTAAGGGGTTAGTGGGTATTTTTTAGCTTCGTTTTGAGACGCTCTAACTCTAATTTGCAGGCGATGCCAAAGTGCGTAGAGGATGAGCATGTCGAGCAGTTACAGAGTCGTCGCTCCAATGAAGGCAGCCAGGGTCGAGACGCTCAGTCTTGTAAGGGGCGGCCTCATCCGGAAGTAGTATAATGTGTATAGTCGGTTATCATCGCAGCGTGAAAATTATTGCTCTGGGCTACGACCATCCTTTCTGTGGTCACATCTTCCTAATCTCCTGAAAGTCGTTTCGGAGAAACTGAAAGTGCCTAGCCGTCGGTCGATATCGGTGATTGTGCCTACTTACAATCGTCCTGTCTTATTGAGCGAGGCTGTCGCTAGCATTCGCGCACTGGAGAGCCCAGATCTCCAATTTGAGATCTTGATCTGTGATAATGGGCAGACGCGAGAGACGCAAAGCGTCGCAGATCGATACGGCGCGAAGTATATTCCTGTCCAGGTCATTGGTGCGGGTGCGGCTCGAAACGCGGGTCTGCTTGCCGCGACCGGTGAATTCATCGCCTTTCTCGACGACGACGATGTTTGGTTGCAGGGTCACATTAGAAGCCACGTCGAGCTTTTGGATTCAGCCCCCGACCTTCTAGCGGTGCTCGCCCAAGTTGTGAGTACCGACAGTGACCTGAAGCCAATTAGCGAACCTTGGCCTGCAGAGCACCCCGGCGAGGGAAGCGCCCTTGTTAGAAAAATGCTCAGCGGCTATTTTCCTCAAATCGGATCACTCCTTGTGCGCGGCAACGTCCGCCAGCGAGTCGGGATGTTCGATAATCGCCTCAGCGGCGGACAGGACCTCGATTGGATGCTCAGGTTCGCCCGCCAGCATACGCTCGGATTTGTTCGCGTGCCTGCGGTCCTGTTCCGGACCAAGCCTGACGGCCTATATGATGAGCTTTATCGCCGTCGCGCGCACTTTGATCGCGTAGTGTTCTTGCGGCATGCCCTCGCCGGCTGGCGAATCTGGGAGAGTCCGAAGCAGTTTCTCCAAGCCTACACGGGCGCTCTTTCCTACTTTTTTTGGTATTTCAACTCAGTTGCTCTCACTCATGCCCAAAGCGGGAATGCCAAAAGCGCTCTGAGAGCCATTAGCTCTGCGTACTATGTTTTTCCATTACGTGCGCTTTACCACACGATTTCCGGGGGGAAATTGGGAAAGGCCCTCGTCTTGGCGTTGCGGCAAAGAACGAAGAAGAAGCTTTTCGAAAGAGGACGGGGCTCATGAAAAAATTGGCTTCTGTGCATCAGCAGCCAATATCCGCGCAGGACGCTTTCGCCGCTGGGCACGTCGATGGAAAGTTTGACGCGATTGTGGTGGGAGCAGGTGCGGCTGGCGGACTTTCTGCGCTTTTGCTTTGTGAAGGTGGCGCGCGTGTGCTCGTTTTGGATGCCGGCCTTCCGCCATCGTTGCGGCGTGCGCCGTTTCAAACGACGTTGCAATTTCTCATTAAGAACTGGACCGACCTTCGCTTTCTGAGGGTATTGCCACCGTACGCAGTTTATAAGAGCCGGCAAGCTTTGAAGTTGGCAGGTCGATTTCGCCAGCCTATTCAATCTCAGTGCTATGCGTGGGAGCGGCTTCCGGAAGTTTTTGTCGATGACATAGATTCTCCCTATACGACTCCCGAGGACAAACCGTTTGCATGGATTCGAGCGTGGACGATTGGGGGGCGGCTGATCGTCCCTGGTCACGGGCGGCAGTATTATCGGCTGAGCCAAGAAAATCTAAATCCCAGCGATGGTCTTGGCCCCTCGTGGCCTATTGAGTCTCGCGAACTCGATCCATGGTACGCTGCCGTCGAGAGGCGGGTTGGTCTCTTTGGTGAAATGAACGGGCTTAGTTCGGTACCCGACAGTGAGTTGGCAACAATTCTTCAGCGCTTGCCGTCAGAAAAAGCCATAATGGAAGCGATCAAGGGGCGATGGCCGGAGGCCAATGCGATTCTTGGAAGATACGCCCCCCCGCTTCCGTCGATCGATGCAGCGGAGCAGACCGGTCGCCTTACACGTCGATGCGGTGCGATCTGTCAAACGATTGAGCTTGCAAAGACGGGTCGGGTTTCAGGAGTCGTTTGGTATGATCGTCAAACGGGGCGTGAGATGCGTGCACAATCCAATTGTGTATTTCTTTGTGCGTCGAGCCTTGAGACCACTCGCATTCTGCTGGCATCGGCGGCAGCGAGTGGGCAGAGATTTGGTGCATCGTCTGGCGTTCTTGGCTGTTATCTCATGGACCACATCGTTTCGAGGATTGAAGGTGTCGGCCCGGCGTCCGTGAACGACGTGGTCTCCGCCGACGAGGGCCGGTGTATCTATCTTCCTAACTTTGAGAAACGTAATGGTAATTCGTCTGGGCCGAGCCGCGACTTTGGCGTGCAGCTTTATGAAGCGGCCGCAACACCTGGCAAATCCTACTTTGCCGCTGTCGCCTTTTCCGAGATGCCGCCCCGTGCCCAAAATAGGGTCTCTCTCAGTTCCACCAAAACTGACGCTTGGGGCATGCCTTGCCTTCACATCGACTGTGCCCACAGCGAAGAAGACAAGGAAACGATGGAGAAACAATTGCAAGCTCTGCGAGAGATTGCAGATCTTCTCAAAATGGACCCCGCCTACACCCGGGAAATATTAGGGCCGCCGGGTTTGGCCATACATGAGTGTGGTACCGCTCGGATGGGTGAAGATCCACGTCACTCGGTCCTAGACCCGAACAATCAATGTTGGGATGCCAAAGGTCTTTATGTCACCGACGGGGCTTGCTTTCCCTCTCAGGGCAGCCAACATCCAACGCTTACCATCATGGCCTTGACCGCGCGCGCATGTCATCATGCATTGCAGCACGAACTCGGATAACAGACAAAGAAGCTGGAGATCGCGATGAGTTCTGTGGATGTTGTCATACCTTGCTATAATTACGCTCATTTTTTGGGGCGTTGCGTGAGCAGTGTTCTGGCGCAAACCGGGGTAGATGTCCGAATTCTGATAATTGATGACGCGTCTTCGGATAATAGCGAGGAGGTGGGAACAGAACTCGCCAAAGCCAGCTCATGCATAACATTTCGACGCAGCCCGAAAAATAAGGGTCTGATCCCCACCGCGAACGAAGGGATCATGGATTGGGCCACGGCAAAGTATTGTCTTTTGCTCTCGGCCGATGATGCGCTCACAGAGGGGGCACTCGGTCGGGCAGCGAAAGTGATGGACGACCATGACGATGTCGGCATGACCTACGGCATGAGCTATGTCATCTCCGATGATCTGGGTACTATAGAGCCGCCCCATTCGGATACTTTCCGGTATCGGATCGTCCCTGGGCCTCAGTTCCTCAGACAAGTGTGCGAGCATTGGCAAGGCGTTCCGACGCCGACGGCGGTCGTGAGGACCGATCTTCAGCATCGTATCGGTGGGTATCACCCGGCTTTACGTCAGACGAGTGATGCTGAAATGTGGATGCGGATCGCGACCCAGGGACCGATCGCTGCAATTCATACACCCCAAGGATATTACCGGTGGCACGGCGCGAACATGTCGTCGGCCTACACGGGACGTGCCCTGAGTGATCTCGACGAGCAATACAAGACCATCCAAGAAGTCTATGCAACATGGGGAGCGAACATCGAAGGCTTCTCTTCCTGGATCGAGATAGCGAAGCTCCGATTGGCACGCCAGGCTTATTGGATGGCGGGTCTTGCAATCGAGCGCGGCGACCTTGCTGGTGCCGCAAGCTGTTTTAATTTTGCGAAAGAAGTGTGCTCGTCGCCTTGGCTCATGCCCTCTTGGTGGAAGGCTCACATCAAGAAAATGGCTGGACCAAACCGGATTGGGGAGATTAAGCGCTGGCTAGGTCAGCGCTCGCCAAGCCATATTGCGTCATTTGCCCCCTTCAATCCTGGCAAAATCTTTGGTTGGTGGCCAGAAGCTTCAGAATTTTCCGCTTCAATGAGTTCTAGAGAAGGCCCCGAATCTCGAAGCTCTACGCTCTATCCCGAACAAAGGCGGGTTGATCCTGCGGCTGCGAAGCAGGTGCCGTGCTGACACCTCATCTAACCACCCAAGCGTTACCGGTTGGATTTGGCTGTGCTCATTTGCAGTACTTGTCGCAGTCTCGTCCGGGATCACTGCGTCTCCTGGAGGAAGCCTTCGATCATGGGATAACTCACTTTGACGTCGCGCGCCTCTATAGTGCGGGGGAGGCTGAGGGAGTGGTTGGTCAGTTTGCACGTGGCCGCAGAGATCGAATTGTCCTCGTTTCTAAGGCTGGCATATTTCCTCTTCGGCAAACCTTCTATCACCGCCTGGACCGAAAAATTCGGACTGTCGCCAAAGCCAAGGCGCCCAAATTGAGCCGTTGGATCGCCGATGCCGTGCACGAGCCGCTGTTCAATAAATTCTCTCCGAAAGATATTCGCAGCAGCGTCGAAAAGAGCCTCCGGGAACTGAGGACCGATTATTTGGATGCGCTTCTGCTTCACGAATGCAGGGCGGTTGACGTTGCGTTCTTTGACGTGCCAACGACCCTAGACAAGCTCCGAGCGGAGGGCAAAATTCTATCCTACGGTCTTGCGACCAGCGTCGAGCAGTCAGCCGCCATTACCCAGTCTTTTCCCAAACTTGCTTCGGTCGTGCAGATTCCCGGAAGGAGCTTCAACGCGCAGGCTTGGCCATTTCTGTCGGAACAAGGGCGATTGGTTATCACCCATTCGATTCTTACCGAAAGCCTAAGACCCTTGATGATACTGCTTGGTCGGCACCCCGCAATTCGCCAGGCAATCCAATCCAAGCTGGGTTTCGATTTAAGCGCGGCGCCGGATCTAGCGCAATTCCTAATGATCCGCGCGCTAAAAGCTAATCCTTCTGGTTTAGTGCTGTTTTCGACGGCAAAGCCCGAACACATTCGTCGGTGCGTCGAGGCAGCAAAGGTAGCAAAATGCCCCGATAGCCATGAACGGGTGATCGAATGTTTGCGTCTAGTTGAAGACGTGGCGTAGCGGGAACGTATTGCAGCATCTTACATGGGGATTGAGATTGCGGATCCGAGTTCGCGGATGACGATGTCTTGTTCTGCCTCACTCATCCGAGGGTGGAGAGGCAGGATAATACAGCGATCCTGAGCAGAGTCAGAATTCAACAAAGATAGATGTGAAGAGAACGCGGCATAACCGGCTTCCCTGTAGGCACACATAATCCCGCGCCGGGTAGACAGGCCGGCATCGAGCATTGCCTGCATAATGGCTCGTTGGTTCACGGTTTCAGGGTACCCATCCGGTGAAGACCGTGGGTGGCGCAAGATCAGCGTTTGGGAGTGGCGCGGCGGCGAGCGTTCGGCCGGGTGCGTGTAACCTTGCGCTTTGGGCGGTAAGGACTCGATGGGTTGATA
>Ga0213876_10002433_pt1 | contig 10953 bp, 11 predicted proteins | sample BarmaccomBMRX_R9_FD_160113 | JGI IMG/M metagenome (GOLD analysis project Ga0213876, IMG submission 160113) | Root-associated microbial communities from Barbacenia macrantha in rupestrian grasslands, the National Park of Serra do Cipo, Brazil - RX_R9 | ecosystem: Host-associated > Plants > Roots...
GGGGATGCCGGTGATCGCGACCGAGCCTGTCTTCGGCTACATGGCGACCGCGCTCGGCTTCAAGATGCGCAACGAGCGATTCCAGCTCGCGGTGATGAACAACACCGAACCCGCGGCCTCGGACGTGGCAGCTTTCGAGAATGATTTGAAGATGAAGCGCGTCAAGCTCTTCTTCTACAATAGCCAAGCCACGGACAGCGCGGCGCAGCGCCTTCTGAAAATCGCGCAGGACAACCAGATCCCCGTGGTCGGCGTGACGGAGACGCTTCCGCCCGGCAAGACCTTCCAGCAATGGATGGAAGGCGAGCTCGACGCGGTGGAGAAAGCCCTCCCGAGCGGGGCTTGATGGAAGCTCTCGCCTTTTCCGATGTGACCTTGGAGCTCGGCGGCAGGACGATCCTGTCGCGGGTCTCCTTCGCGATCGAAACGGGCGAGTTCGTCGGCCTTCTTGGACCGAACGGCGCGGGCAAGACCACGCTGCTACGCGCTCTCCTCGGCCTCGTGCCGGCGAGGAGCGGAACCATCAGGGTGCTGTCGGGCGCCCCTGCGGCGGCAGACGCCTCGATCGGCTACATGCCGCAGACGCGAAGCTCGGCCGTCGGATCGCGCCTCAGCGGCTGGGATTTCGTCGCGTGCGCCGCGAATGGGCAACGCTTCGGCCTGCCCATCCTGGACAAGGCGTTACGTTTCGATGTCGACCGCGCGATCGCACTCGTCGGGGGCGCCGATCTTGCGAGGCGCCCTCTCGTCGAGCTCTCCGGCGGCGAGCGCCAGCGCCTTCTCCTGGCCCAGGCGCTTCTCGGCAAGCCCCGGCTCCTGCTTCTCGACGAACCCTTGATCAGCCTCGACCTCAATCACCAAAAAAGCATCGTGAGCCTCGTCTCCGAGCTCAATCGCGAGCTCAATCTCACGGTGCTGTTCAGTGCTCACGAGATCAATCCGCTCATCGGCGTGATCAACCGTGTCCTCTATCTCGGCAATCGGCAGGCGGCGATCGGCACGGTCGAGCAGGTGATCACGTCGCCGGTGCTCTCGCGCCTTTACGGAACCGAGATCGACGTGGTGCATGTCGGAGCGCGTGTCTTCGTCATGGCGGGCGCCTATGAGATCGAGCGAGACGAGCATCGCCACGATGTTTGAATACGAGTTCATGGTGAATGCCTTCGAGGCCGCGACCATCGTCGCCGTCGCCTCGAGCCTCGTTGGTTATTTCCTCGTGCTGCGCGGCCAGACCTTCGCGGGCCACGCGCTTTCCCATGTCGGCTTCGCAGGGGCGACCGGCGCTGTCCTGGCCGGCATCTCGCCGCTCTTCGGCCTTGTGCTGGCGACCGTGCTGGCGGGCGCGGGCATGGGGTTTCTGGGAGAGCGCTTCCAGCATCGCGACGTCGCGATCGGCATCGTGCTCGCCATGTCGCTCGGCTGCGGATTGCTGTTCCTGCATTTCTTCACGGCCTATGCGACCCAGGCGACAGCTTTGCTGTTCGGCAATGTGCTCGGCGTCGAGGCGCCGACGGTGCTCGCCTTGCTGGCGCTCGGCTCCGTCATCGTCGGCGCGCTGGCCACCATATCCCGCCCCTTGCTGTTTGCGACGTTGCAACCGGAACTCGCCGAGGCGAAAGGCGTCTCGCTACGTCGTCTCTCGATGATCTTTCTCGTCATCGTCGCCTTGGCGACGGCCGCGTCCGTGCAGATCGTCGGTATCCTGCTCGTCTTCACGCTCATGGTCGCGCCTGCGGCGGCCGCGCAACGTGTCACGATCAGGCTTTGGCCGGGGCTCCTCTTGTCGGTGGTGCTCGCCCTTGTCGAGGCGTGGCTCGGGCTGACGCTTGCCTTCTATACCGATTGGCCGACGAGCTTCTGGATCACCGCGCTCGGAGCTGCCATCTACATGGTCGCGCTTCTGGGCTCACGGCAAAAGCACGCAGCATCCGGGATGCATGAACATGATCATCATCACCACGGCGAGGATCACCTCATGCGCGGTGCCGTCTCTGGCACTGGCGAGGTAAAGCGGCTATCTCCGAGGGATGAGGGGATCGCGGCCCAAGCACGGCCTTTATCGAGCTCGAGCCATGAACTTTGAAAGACGAAACACAGGATCGAAGAGGGCGTCCGCGACGCTCTTGTCGCGGGCCGAGCGCCTTTGCCGCGATAAGAATTTGCGCTTCACGCCGATGCGACGCCGGGTTCTCGCGGAGCTTGCGGCAAGCCCCGAACCGCTCACCGCCTATGATCTCGCGGATCGTGTGCGCGAGGAAAAGCGCGTTGCGCCCGTCACCGTCTATCGCGCGCTCGAATTTCTTCTCGATGCCAAGCTGATCCATCGCATCGTCATCCGCAACGCCTATACGCCTTGCGATCACGCGCCGCATCACGACGCCACGCCTGTCTTTCTCGTCTGTACCCATTGCGGAACGGTCGAGGAGATTCCCTCTGAGACCTTTCAGCACGATCTGAGCGGGACGATCGCCGAAGTCGGCTTCAGACCGAAGAGCCGGGTCTTCGAGATTGAGGGTGAATGCGCCCGATGCGCTAAGCGCCAGCCGGCCTCCGCGATTTAGCCGCCAACCCAAAGGCTTTGATGCGAGCGCCAAGACGCTGATCGCTGCGGATCAGCCGTCTTCATCGGACTTCAGAGGAGCCGGACATGCAGAAGGACGAGATGCCCGGGCGCGGACTCGTGCTCACCCTGCTTCATGCAGCCGACCAGGACGGCAAGGCAGCGGCAGCCGCGGCTCTTTATAGCTATAATGTTGCGAGGACCGGGATTGCGGACCGGCTGCCAATCGGCGCGCATCTGTCCGATCGAGCCTCAGGAGAGGTCTTGGGCGGCCTCTGGGGTAGAACTGAACTGGGGCTGCTGTTTCTGGACATGTTCTTTTTAGCGGAGCACGTCCGGGGGCGCGCACAGGGAAGCCGTCTCCTCTTGGCTGTCGAGCAGGAAGCCCGGCGGCGGGGTTGCAAGCGCGCCACTGTCGAGACAAGCAGCTTTCAAGCGCCGGGCTTTTACGAGCGTCACGGCTATGAAGAGTTTGGTCGTGTCGAATTCGACCTGCCAGGCCATGCACGTGTTTTTTTGCGCAAGAAACTGGGATAACTTGTCCGGCCACCTCGTCACCTGGCCGACGGGCGCAGCTGCGTCACCCAATGCCTGATTTTGTCCACAGCGCCCTGGTGTTGCGCGTGCGCGCGGAGCTTCCAGCAGGCCCACTTGGTGCAACCGCGTCAGGCGTTCGTATAGACCCCAAGACACCAGCCCGGAAGGAGGTCCGAAGCGGCATGCGCCCCTTGACGCGTGTTCCGCCGAAACTTCGGACCGGTCTTGGCGTTGAGGATGGACGAGCAACGCACCTTCGGCAGCGTTCAGGGATGGTTTGAAGAACCTTTGCTCTTGCGGAGCTCGAGGGCGACCAGCCTTTGCACGAAGGAGCTCGACATGGCCCGCGAAATTTCACCTGGGCGTCTCAACCGACGTGGCTTCTTTCAATTGGCGGCGGCGGCCGGGGCGGCAGCCGGCGGGGTAGCCTCGACGGCTTCCGCGATGCCAAGCCAGACGGGGGATGCGCTAAGGCCCCAACCCTCGCCGGATTTCAACGAAAACTCTACCACCTCTGACATCCTGGTCGAAACCTTGCTCGCATGGGGCGCGACGCATGTCTTCGGGATCGTTGGAGATGGCATCAATTCTCTCATCGAGGCGTTGCGAAAACGCCAGGATCGCATTCGATATATCGGCGTCCGTCACGAAGAGGCGGCAGCGTTCATGGCCTCCGGATTTGCCAAGCACAGTGGGCGCCTCGGCGTCTGCGTCGGGACGACCGGGCCTGGCGCCATCCATCTGATGAACGGGCTTTACGACGCGGCGCTCGATGGCGCTCCCGTCGTTGCGCTGACGGGCCTCACCTTCCATGACCTTCGGGGCGTTCGCTATCAGCAAGGCATCGATACGACGCGGCTGATGCAGGGGCTCGCGGTCTACAACGAAGAGGTTACCGGGCCCGAGCATGCCCTGCTGGTCGCCAACCGCGCGTGCCGCGCGGCGCTCGGCGATCGTGGGGTTGCGCATCTCGCGATCTCAAAGGACGTGCAGATGATGAAGCTTTCGGCGGATAAGCGCTCGACGCGCAATCCGGGCGCGCGCTCATCCTCATCCTGGAATCCACCCTTGCCGACGCCGCCATACGATCAGCTGCTTGCCGCGGCGAACGTGCTCAATGCCGGAAGCCGCATCGCTGTGCTTGCGGGGCAGGGGGCGCTTTCGGCTCGCGAAGAAGTGACGGAGCTCGCGGATCGGCTCGGAGCTCCCGTCGCCAAGGCTCTGCTCGGCAAGGCTGTGCTCGCAGATGAGAGCCCTTTCACCACGGGTGGCATCGGTGATTTGGGTACGGCCCCATCGTCCTGGATCATGCGAAATTGCGACACCTTGCTGATCCTTGGATCCACGATGCCGTGGGAAGAATATTATCCCGCTCCGGGGCAGGCGCGCGGCGTGCAAGTGGATCTCAAGCCGGACCGTCTCGGCCTTCGTTATCCCGTGGAGGTCGGACTCACCGGCGATGTGAGGTCGACGCTCCAAGCCTTGCTTCCGCTCCTCGATCACAAAAGCGATCGTGCTTTCCTTTCGGAGGCGCAGCAGCGGATGACGGAATGGAACGACCTGCTGAACCAGGTGGAACGCGTCGAGCGAACTCCGCTGCGCCCGCAGATGGTGATCAGGGCCGTGAGCGATCTTGTGACCGAGGATGCCGTGATCTCCCTCGATTGCGGCGCCAACACACATTTCGCGGCACGGTGCCTCAGGCTTCGCGCCGGCCAGCGTCTCACCGGCACGGGGATGCTTGCGAGCATGGCCTCCGGACTGCCTTTTGCCATCGCCGCGAAGCTTGCTTTCCCGCAACGCCAATCCGTGGCGATTGTCGGCGACGGCGGCTTTTCGATGCTGATGGCGGAGCTTGCGACCGCGGTCTCGAATGAACTGCCCGTGAAGATCATCCTATTGAGGAATGACAGCCTCGCGGAGGTGAAATTTGAGCAGAAGGAGATCGGCAATCCGGAATATGGATGCGCGCTCGCGCCAATCGATTTCGTATCTGTCGCAAAGGCTTGTGGAGCCGATGCCTTCAAATGCGAGCGGCCTGACGAAGTGCGCCCCGCAGTGCAGGCGGCACTCAGCTCGCCGCGCGCCGCGATCGTGGAGGCCATCGTGGATGCGAATGAAAGGCCTGCGAAACCCGACGAGCTGAAGGCGTAAGGGGAGACACCAGCATGCGATAAAGATTCACATGCAAGTTTCAGGTGGTCACGCTTAGCAGCAAGGTGAGCATGGTGCCCGCTCACACATGCACATTGCCGTAGGCGAGCTCGCCTTCCGCCTCGTAATGGCGAAAGGCCGCGTAGGCGAGCCATCCGTAGAAGGCGACGACGCCCAGGACGACGAGCCAGCCCGGCAAGGGACCGATCGCGGCGTTGCCGAGCCAATCGGGAAGCGAGAAGCCGAATTCTTCCTGCCCCGCACCTGGCTGAAGCTTGGCGGAGGTGATCTTCAACAGCCAGGCCAAGAGAAGAATGACGAAAAGCCAGCAGTAGTTGCGGCGGAGCCTGCGTGAGATGGCCTGCTCGAGGCTGATATGAAATCTCGGCCGGCGCAGATCGTCGCCGAGGACCTTCGTCCAGCCCTTCTCGATGTCCTTCTCCGGCGCCAGAACTTGCGCATAGTAATTGCGCTCGAGGCGGCGCACGCGGGCGCGGTAGACGTCGAAAAACCGATAACGTCGGGATTCGATCACGAGCAGGAGCAGCACAAGCACCATTGCGAACAGGACGACCCCATGATGGGCGGTGGGTGTCGAGAGCGAGACGGAAAGCATGGCGCCGACCACGGTGATGGCCCAGTTCGTCGTGCGGTCGATCCGGTCGCGCCATCCCGCCATGCGGGCGATCTCGGCGCGGTGATAATGTGCGAGCACCGTGATGAATTCGCTCGGCGTGCCCGGAAAGGCCGGCGCGGAAAGCTCCGGACGCTGCTCTACAGGCGCGCTCCAACTCGTCTTCGTGTCCATCGCTTTCCTCCCGGCGAAGAAGCGATCTCGTACGCCCTTCTTGGCGAAAGCACTCGAGGGCCTTAACCCGCTCGAAGCGTGATCCCGAAAGGCTGCGAGCCTTTTCGAAAAGGTCTTCTCAACAGGTAAAATAGCACTTTGCCTCGTGCGCGACAGAGCGTGCCACAAAAATGCTTCGATACCCTCAGTTGGCCGCGACGAAAGAATGTGCATCTATTCGTATGACACTCAATACGTCTCGATACCAAATCCGAGAGCTTTGCCAAGTAACCAGGGAGGACCAGATGGCAGAGAGCGTCTATAAAGTCATCGAAATCGTCGGCACCAGCTCCGATTCATGGGAGAAGGCCGCAAAGGCGGCCGTCGAAAGAGCGGCGGAGACGCTGAGGGATCTTCGCGTCGCCGAGGTGGTGGAGCAGGATCTGCAGCTCAAGGACGGCAAGGTCGAAGCCTATCGAACGAAGCTCAAAATTTCGTTCAAATTCGAGGATCGCGAATAGGTTTCATCGCTCCCATCCCGCTCGTTACGCGAGAGCGGGAATGCTTGCACTGCCGAGCAAAGAAACCGGTTCAACGCCGCGAGAAATGAGCGGAGAGTTTTTGTCCCATCTCCGCTCTTTGCAGCGAAGGCTGGGATCCGCAACTTGCGGAGTGATCGGTGAAGACCGGTCCCCTTCTTCGCGAGATGAAGGGAAGCGGTTGCATGTCACTACCAGCGGCGCCGCCAGCCCCAACCGCCTCCCCCTCGCAAAAGCCGCACGATGAGGAGGAGCACGATCGCGCCGATGGCCGCGTTGACGATGAGTCCGACAAGTCCCGCGCCGAGGTGAAAGCCGAGGCGCGGGATGAGACGATCCCCGATGAACGCGCCGATGAGGCCGATGATGATGTCGCCGATCAATCCAAACCCGGCTCCGCGTACGATTTGACCCGCGAGCCATCCAGCGACAAGGCCGACGATCAGGATGACCAGCAAGCTCTGGTTTGAGAGATACATCTGTGCTCCTCGGAAGCGGATCTGGATTCAAGTCGGACGACGGAGAAAGGCGGGTCGATGGAAAACTTAACGCGGTCGTGGAAAGCCGACAAGTTCGCCCGCCGACGTTCGGCAAGGAAAGCCGCGCTCGTGCAATCGCCCGTGCTACGATGCAAGGCCAAGCCGGCGCGCGCGAAGTTCTCTTTGCTGTTGCTTGGAGGTTGAGGAGTAACGAGGGTGCGGGATGGGTGCGAGGCGATCCACCGTTTACCAGGTCGAGGCGTTCAACACTGCGGTGTCTTCGGAAAACCGTATCCATGATGACGAGACCGCGCGCAGCTTCGGCTTTCGCGGTGGGCTCGTGCCCGGCGTCGAGGTTTACGCTTATATGGCCCACATGCCGGTGGCCCGTTACGGTGCGGCTTGGCTCGAGCGCGGCGGCATGGAATGCCGCTTTTTAAAGCCGGTCTATGACGGCCATCTCGCGACCATTACTGCCGAGGAGGATGACGGCCGGCTCTCGGTTAAAGTCGAAAGCGATGAGGGTCTTTGCGCGAACGCAAACGCCTGGATTCGCGAGGCTGCCTCTCCTCCGCCGGCGCGCATGGCTCACTTGCGCGTCCGCCCGCCCGTTCAGCGGGATGAGGCGAGCGAAATCTCGCTCGCACCTGAAAAGATGCTTGGCATCGAGCCGGTGGTGATCGAGGAAAGCTTGCTCCGGGAATATCTTTCCGACATTCGCGAGACTGAGACGCTCTATGCGCGCTCGAACTTCGTCCATCCCGGACAGCTCTTGCGTCTCGCCAACCAGGCACTGCTGCAGAACGTGAAGCTCGGCCCTTGGATCCATGTCGGCAGCCGGGTCGAGAGTTTTGCCATCGCCCATCTCGGCGATTACTTGGCGCTGACCGCGCGCGTCGCCTCCAACCACACGCACAAAGGTCACGCGATGGTCGAGCTCGATGCCGAGCTCACCGCCAACGATCAAAAGCTCATCGCTCAAATCCGCCATCTCGCGATTTGGCGCCCGCGACAGGTGGCGGAAACTTCCACTTCCAAAACAGCGGATTCCTGACGTCGCGGTTCCGTGACTTGCGACATCGGCGAACCGCCTCGCAACAAACTTCCGTAGCTGGAACTCTGACGAGACGGGGGCGTTATGTCGCGCAGGGATCAATCCCTAAGGGCGACCGACGTCACCGCGTCGGTCTTTCGAGCTTAGAAAGAGACCGACAACCATTTATGGGAGGTGAACTGTGCGTATTCCTGTCATTCTAGCCGCGCTCGCCGTTGCTCTCAGCACAGCGTCCTGTGCGACGCGAAGCGAAAACACGGTCAGTGGAGCTGTTGTGGGAGGCGCGACCGGAGCGGCCGTCGGCGGCCCTGTCGGAGCAGTCGTCGGAGCCGCCGGCGGAGCGGTCGTCGGCGGAACGGTCCCCGGTCATGGCTATTATCATCACCGCCGTTATCGGCATTATCGTCATCGTCATCACCACTGATACGAGGAGCGGAGCGCAAACTTAGCCTCGGCGAGCGGCCTGACCGCCGCGCGCCGAGGTTTTGCGCCGCGTCAGCGCGAAGCCGAAATTTTCCTCGCTTTGCGGAACGGACATTCTTCCGAGATCCGCTTGTGCGAAATTTTATGAGGACCAATCTTTACATGACTTCGCTAGTGGCGTCTCTGCTTGCCGCCGACGCGCGACTTGGGCTAACTGATCTTGTGAGGCGCCTATCTCGCGAGGAGAGCCGAGATGACCGATCCAGTTCGCACAGTTGAAGAGCCTACGCGAAAAGCGAATATGCGCGCCGTGTCGGACGATGTCACGGCGAAGCCGGTGGTAGCCAAACCGACCGCCGGAGTACGCAGCCCTATCTTTGCCGAGCTTGTCCAGGCGGAGGATGACACTGTCGGTCTCCTCGCCTACGCGCTTTACAAGCAGAACAAGCGCGACTGGCTCGCAAGCTTCTTGAAAGAACACGACCGCGAAGCAACGCAAGGAGAAGTCGAGGCCTATCACCTCGGCGAACGTACGCCTCGGCGGGTGTTGACCTATCGAAGGCTCGCGGTCGACGTGCTGGCGAAAGACCCGGGTGGCCGAGACGGCGAAGGACTCGCGCTCCATTATCCCGGCACCGGCGGCTCGAGCCGGCGTGGCCAAGCCGGAATTGCCGACGCAATCTTGGCCCGGGGGTGGTCGGCCGCTCTTGTCGCGGTGCTTGCCATCATCGGCTTGGCAGCCGTCGCAATCGTCATCCTGTCAATCGCGCGCCCAGGCGTGCTGCATGCCATTACTCCTTGAGGCGGTGTCTGCATTTTGACGATCTTGGTCCACTCACACCGGATCGCGCATGATGTCGAGCGCGTAGGGAGCGAGCGCCATGCAGCCCCGCTCGATTGCTTCGAGCCTGGGCGTGAGCAGCTCCACGTTGATTCGCGGAGAGGAAACCGACGCGCTCAAAACGCTGGGCGCGCCGCCTGCCGAATGCGCGTCGCAAGCTCCGCTCGAGATACTGCTCACGGCGTCATAGGCTGAGACCACCGAGGTCCAATCGGAGATCGAAAGTTCGAGTGCGATCGCTCCTCGATGGGCCTGCCACGCGTCGATGCTCAACTGACTATCGCTGGAACGCTGCCGGCGCTCGAGATAAATCCTCGCGACGGTGCGCGCTTGCAGCAATTCAAGACAGACGAAACGCAAGGCTGCACGCGATTCGGCCGTGCGATTTCGCGGAGCATCGTCCACTTCCGCTTTGGGTCTCGCCGCGAACCAGAGCGAAAGAGAGGCGACGACGTCCTTCCTGTCACGTCCCGTGACGGTGATCGGCGGTAGGGATAGCTTTGACCGCACGCGCACCCCGCAAATGGGTTTCAGACCAACCGACCGCCTCCCACGATCTTGTCGATCATTGAATTGCTTGATCTTATGGGAAACTAAAACCATCCCTCGTTCCCGCCGCGAATTTTTGCAATCTTTTTTCGGACCGCGCAACAACGTGGTGGTTGTATTGTCGATCGGGGGACTAAGTATATGGTATTGCTTAGCGGGTTCGGCGTGAAATGGAATATTTTACTGAAGTGACAGCCTTCTGCTTCTAGCTGAAGTTGCAAAAAACGGCGGCCGCGCCATTTAGCACATGCGCGCCAGCCGTAGACCCTGTGTGACTTCTCGATCGCGAGCGACTCAATGCGAGTGCCCGGCTCATGCGGATCGACGCGCGACGCTTCCTTGTGCAGAATCGGATCCCCGCCGCGCTTTGATGGGCTGCATGCGTTGCTGGCGGTCCACCAGCGTCATGAATGAGGGACGATTCATGCCACCGATCTTGCGGAAAGCATTGTAGAGCTCGTTCCTGACAGTTCCCTCGGAAATGCCCATACGGCGGGCGATGCTCGTGTTGGAAAGTCCCTCTGCAACGAGGAGTGAGACCTCCAATTCGGATTTTGTGAGGAGCGATTTTATCTTCTCGCTTTCATTTTGCCACTTCGCCTCGCGGCGCAGCGGCGCGTCGGTAAGACCGAGCGGGCACCATCTTTCGCCGTCCGCAACCGACGTCATGCACTTCGCGACAGTTTCGGTCTGGGATTGCTTGGGAAGGAGGCCCCACGGCCCGTGCGTGATGGCGGCGGCAAGGTCCTTTTGCGTCGACGCGAGGAGAACGACGCGCGTCGCAATTCCGTCGTGCTGAACCTGCTTCAAGAGCTCGATGCCGCAGAGCCCCGCAATCGACATGCCGAGGATCGCGACCTTGGGCTGAAACTGACGGATGCCATGCAACGCGGAGAGCCCATCGCCGTGAATTCCGACGATCTCATATCCTGCCATCTGCCCGAGCACGGCGCAAAGACCTTGCAGGTAAAGCGGATGATCGTCCGCCAGGAGCACACTTATCCCGCCGACACGCGAGCGCGCTCGCAGC
>Ga0213876_10002434_pt1 | contig 10950 bp, 9 predicted proteins | sample BarmaccomBMRX_R9_FD_160113 | JGI IMG/M metagenome (GOLD analysis project Ga0213876, IMG submission 160113) | Root-associated microbial communities from Barbacenia macrantha in rupestrian grasslands, the National Park of Serra do Cipo, Brazil - RX_R9 | ecosystem: Host-associated > Plants > Roots...
GCCGCCTATAAGGTGGCTCCGGAAGCGCTTTGGGAACTCGGCGCCGAGGTCGTCGCCATCGGCGTCGATCCGGACGGGTTCAACATCAACAAGGAATGCGGCTCGACGGAACCGCAAGCGCTGATCACCAAGGTCAAGGAGATGCGCGCCGATGTCGGCATCGCGCTCGATGGAGACGCCGATCGGGTGATCATCGTCGACGAGCGCGGTCATCTCGTCGACGGTGACCAACTCATGGGCGTGGTGGCGACGCGCTGGCAAGACGACAAACTCCTATCCCAGCCGGGGATCGTCGCGACCGTGATGTCGAATCTCGGTCTCGAGCGCTATCTCAACGGAATCGGGTTGCTGCTGGCGCGCACTGCGGTCGGCGATCGTTACGTGCTCGAGCACATGCGCCAGCACGGCTACAATCTCGGCGGCGAGCAATCCGGCCACATCATCATGTCCGATTACACGACGACCGGGGATGGACTCGTCGCGGCCTTGCAGCTCCTGGCCGTGGTGAAGCGCACCGAGCGGCCGGTGAGCGAAGTTTGCCATTGCTTCCAGCCGCTGCCGCAAATCCTCAAGAACGTGCGCTACAAAAAGGGCGAACCCCTCGCCGCGGAAAACGTCGTGACGGCGATCGAGAGCGGACGCGGCCGCCTCGGGAAGCAAGGGCGCCTCGTGATCCGTCCCTCCGGCACGGAACCGGTGATCAGGGTCATGGGCGAGGGGGACGATCGCGATCTTGTCGAGCGCGTGGTGAACGACATCGTCGAGGCACTCACGCAAGCCGCGTGAGCAATCTCGAGCTTCTTCTCACTCGATTGCTTTCGCGAGTTTCACCTCGCAGTCGGATGCCGCTTCCGGTAGTCCATGGACGTGGTGCAGTCTCAAAGGCCCTATCGCTCTGCCGGCGACATGCGGGCATCCAGATATTCAGGCGATGCCCCGCTTCACCGCGTAGATGCCTCAGAGGTTTCGCGGCTAACCCCTGCATCAAGGTTAACCGTTAGGGTTAATCGCTCCTTAAATATTCGTTGAGATCGTCCCGCCGTGAATTCGGTGGGGACCCAGCCTCGGGCCCAGGAAAGTGGACGGCCGGGATGGGTTGGCTCAAACGCGCGGTGGTGGGTCTTCTGGCGCTTTGCAGCCTGGATGCCAAAGCAGCCGAGCTCCCCGCGTTGCCAGAAGCCCCCGCGCTTCCACCGGCACAATCGCTCGGCAACTGGTATGTTCGCGGCGACTTGGGCGCCACCTCCAATTCGACGGGCAGATGGACGCAAGCCGTCACCGGCTTGACTCAGGGCGATCAACTCGTCTCGGCAGGCCTTGTTTCGAGATCGGTCCGCGATTCCGGTTTTGTCGGCGCAGGGTTCGGCTATGAGATTCATCCCTGGGTCAGGGTGGACATCACGACGGATTACCGGTCTTCGGCTGCACTGCGCGGAAACTTTCAAGAGAGCGTATTCAACCCTTCGACCTCCCTCGCCTTTCTCGGCAAAACTGAATTTGCCGGTTCGCTGCAAACCGCCGTCGTTATGGCGAACGCCTATGCGGACCTCGGCACCTGGTATGGCTTCACTCCTTATGTCGGGGCCGGCATCGGCCTTGCTCATCACGAGCTGAGCGGCTTCACCGGCAACGGCGTCGCCATCTCCGGGACGGATTTCACTTCAATCAATGCGAACGGCACCCCCGTGCCTGTCGCCTTCTTGCCAGGCGTTGCGAAAACCAGAACCGACCCCGCATGGTCCCTCATGGCGGGGATTTCCTACAGCATCTCACCCAATCTCAAGCTCGATCTCGGCTACCGACATCTCGATCTCGGTGATATCCGCTCAGGCCCGATCAATTGTTTGTGCCGCGAGAGCTTCGCCGGGGTCAAAGTGAGAAACATCGCGTCCAACGAGATTCGACTGGGCGTGCGCTGGGTCTTCGGCGAAGCGGGTCCGATGCTGGGTGCGACCGACGATCTTCCCGAGATCCCGCGGTAGCCTCACTCGTCTTCGTCCCAGCGCCGACGAGGAAAATCCCCGCTGCGACGGGGCACACCCTCATGCACGCCCTCGGGCTTGGCTCGAGGATCAGGTGGGCGCAGGCATACACAGCGTCCTGGGCACCTGCCGCGCGCGTGGCGCGCACCCACTTACCTCCACACCGTCATGCGCGCACTCGTTGCGTGCACCCACGCCTTGTGAGTGCTCGGCAAACGTGTCGGAAGAATACGATCGTCTTCGTCTGAAAGAGCGAATTCCGCTTAGCCAAAACGAAGAACTGATGGGAAATATCGGCCTCTTCGCTTCATTAATACTTGTGATCGATAGGCTCGTTAAATCGCCGTTAAGGTTAACAGACAATGATGATCATCGATGACTACTCCGGGAGAAGTCTCGATGATTCGCAACATATTCGCCTTGCTGCTTTTCACTGGCATTTCCTTTACGACAACTGTCTCGGCAGCGGATCTCGACACCCTCCCCGCAGCCCCGCTTCTCGCGCCGCAAGCCCAGTACGGAACCGCTTACCTCGGCACGGGCTGGTACATTCGCGGAGATGTCGGTTATTCGCGCCCGCAAGGCCCGAGCGGCAGCTACAATGGCGCTCCCTTCGATCATTTGAGCCTGGCGGGTTCGGCGGTGCTCGGTGGCGGCGTCGGCTACAAGATCAACAACTGGTTCCGCGCCGACGTGACGGCTGACTACACCTTTGCCGGCAACATCCGGGCCAGCTATCTCGTGCCGAATTGCTGTCTCGCCACCGACAAGACGGGGCTCGCCAGCTGGGCGGTTCTCGCCAACGGCTATGTGGATCTCGGCACCTGGTCAGCCATCACGCCCTATGTGGGCGGCGGCGTCGGCTATGCGTTCACGGAAGTATCGAAGATCGTCAATGAGCAATTCACGCAGACCATCACGGGCAGCTTCGTGCCGATGCTTGATCCCACAACGGGCCTGCCGATCTTAAATGCCTTCCCGACACATACCACAGGTCGATTTGCCTGGGCCTTGATGGCAGGCGCGGCAATCGATGTCGCGCCGAGCACCAAGCTCGATTTCGGCTATCGCTACCTCAATGTTTCCGATGCGCGGTTCGCGACCGACAGTTTCGGCATCGCGCCCAGGCTGAAAAACCTGAGCGCGCATCAGTTCCGTGTCGGTCTCCGGTATATGTTCGACGAGTGAGCCGGCTGCGCCACGCGGAGCGTGGCGTGAAGCGAAGAATAACGCGCCCCGTCTTCCACGCCGCCTGGCTTCGATCTCCTTCCCACACGCGTCAAAAGCGAAGATCGCCGGTGCGTCGCGATCAAGCGAGCCCGTGTTCCTTCATGAGCTTGTAGGTGATCGCGTCGACGAGGGCCTGGAACGAGGCATCGACGAGATTTCCCGAGACGCCGACAGTGGTCCAGCGATCTCCATGCCTGTCCCCGAACTCGATGAGCACTCGCGTGACGGCATCCGAGCCGCCCTGAAAAATACGCACCTTGTAGTCGAGGAGTTCGAGGTCCTCGATCAAGCTTTGATAGGCGCCGAGATCCTTGCGCAGGGCAAGGTCGAGCGCGTTGAAAGGCCCATTGCCTTCGGCCGCCGAGATCACGGTCTCGCCGGCGACATTCACCCGTACGATCGCCTCCGAGAAGGTGACGAGTTCGCCCATGGCATTGTGCCGTCGCTCGACGCTCACCGAGAAGCGCTCGACCGTAAAAAACTCGCGCGCTTCGCCGAGCACGCGTTTGGCCAGGAGAAAAAACGACGCGTCCGCCCCCTCGAAAGCATATCCTTCGGCTTCCTTCTGCTTGATCTCCGCGAGGACACGAGAAAGCCGCGTGTCAGCTTTGTCGAGCCTGATGCCGACACGCTCAAGCTCGGCAAGCACGTTCGATTTGCCCGCCTGGTCGGAGACCAGCACGCGGCGGCGATTGCCGACGCTTTCTGGAGTCACGTGCTCGTAGGTGCGCGGGTCCTTCAACAGGGCTGAGGCGTGGATGCCAGCCTTGGTGGCGAAGGCAGAGGCGCCGACGAAGGGTGCGTGCCGGTTTGGCGCGCGGTTCAAAATCTCGTCGAGCGCGCGCGAGACATGGGTCAGCTCGCCCAGGGCTTCATCTTCGACGCCGATGTCGAAGCGTTCCGCGAAGGCCTCCTTCAGCTTCAGGGCGCCGATCAAGGTCACGAGATTGGCATTGCCACAGCGCTCGCCGAGACCGTTGAGCGTGCCTTGTATTTGGCGGGCGCCGGCATCGATCGCGGCCAGCGAATTGGCGACCGCGCAGCCGCAGTCGTCATGCGCGTGGATGCCGAGCCGATCGCCTGGTACGACCTTCGCCGTTTCGGACACGATACGGCGCACCTCTTCCGGCAAGGTGCCCCCATTCGTGTCGCAGAGCACGACCCATCGTGCGCCGGCATCATGAGCCGCTTTGGCGCAGGCGAGCGCGTAAGCGGCGTTCTCCTTGTAACCGTCGAAATAATGTTCGCAATCGATGATCGCCTCGCGTCCTTTCGCGACGATCAAGCCGACGCTTTCGGTGATCGCCGCGAGATTGTCCTCGAGCGAGGTCTCGAGCGCCACACGCACTTGATATTCGGAAGCCTTGGCGACGAGCACGACCGTGTCGGCCGCGCTGTCGAGGAGCGCCGCGAGACCCGGATCGTTGGCGACCGACCGGCCCGAGCGGCGCGTCATGCCGAAGGCTGCGAAACGCGCGCATTTAGTGCGTTTCTCCTGGAAAAATTCGGTGTCCTGCGGATTTGCTCCAGGATAGCCACCCTCCACATAGCTGACGCCCAGCTTGTCCAAAAGCAAGGCGACCTGGCGCTTGTCCTCGATCGAGAAATCGACGCCGGTCATCTGCGCGCCGTCTCGCAGCGTGGTGTCGAAGAGATGCAAGCGCTGGCGGGCTGTCACGCGGCGATCCGATTCACCCGGTAAGCGCGCGCAGGACGGAAGGATAATTCCAGTAAACCACCACGACGACGAGGACCAAGAGCACCAAAAGCCAGAAGATCAAGGTTGTCGCGCCCGAACGGCGCGGCCTGCCCTCGTCCACGGCCGTCTTCGAGGAAGGGCGCACCCCGTTCCCGTTCGATGCCTCGCCCGCGAGAGAGGAACGAAGCGAATGGCCCGCCGCGACACGCTGCGGCGGCGTATCTGGCACGACCGCCGGCGAAGGGGACGGCTTTTCCGCAACCGCGGTCTTGCGCGTGATGAGCTCTTCGGCGAGCCGCCGATAAGTCGCGATCCTGCGCTGAGTATGTTCGCCGAGTATGTAGGATTCCATTTCGTCCTGGGTCGGCTCGCGTCCATGGGTCTTGACGAAGGCGGTGAGCCAATCACGCTTGCTCAGCTTGTAGAGCGCATAGCCGACGAGACCCGGAAGGTCCTCTTCACCTTGCACGAGGTCGGTGAAAATCGGATTGCGCGGCGCGGGCGGAGATCCGGGCTTGTCATCGGACTTCAGTGGCTTCTCCGTGTCAGGTCGCAAAGACGGTTTTTCTCCCCCCTCCCCTACCACCGGGCCGGGAAGGCTGATCGGATCATCCTGCGCTTTCGAGGGTACATCCGACATGGGGATCCCCTTGCAAAATTCGCTTGAACACCCCTTGACCCCAAGCCCGCCGGACTTTCTCATACGCCAACCCCGCGAATCAGCCAATAGCGGGCGCAAAGCCTCGAGGCCCGATGGCTCCAACCCGCCATTTCGAAAATTCGATGCTGCGACAAGGTCATCAGCTCGTCGCCGGTGTCGACGAAGTGGGGCGCGGTCCGCTGGCCGGTCCAGTCGTCGCCGCGGCCGTGATCTTCCATACGCGCCGCGTGCCAAAGGGAATCGACGACTCGAAAGCGCTGACCCCCGAGCAAAGAGCCGACCTCTTCGACAAGATTCTCGATTGCGCTGAAGTCGGCATTGCGACTGTGAGCGCCGCGGAGATCGACCGGATCAACATTCGTCAGGCGAGCCTGCTCGCGATGCGCCGTGCCGTCTCGGCCTTGCCGCGCCGCCCTTGCGTCGCCTTGATCGACGGCGATGATCCGCCTTCGGTTTCCTGCATGACGCACGCCATTGTCGGCGGGGATGCGCGCTCGCTTTCGATCGCGGCCGCCTCGATCATCGCCAAGGTCTTCCGAGACGGCCTGATGAGCCGCCTCGAAGGGGCCCACCCCGGGTATGGCTTCGCGGCCCATAAGGGCTACAGCACGAAAACGCATCTTGCGGCGCTTGCGCGCCTCGGACCTTCGCCCGTGCACCGCCTGAGCTTCACACCAGTGCGGCTCGCCGCCGGCACCTGACCGCCTCCCGACACCCCGAGCGATCGGCAATCACGCTGCGCCGAAAGGGGCATGGTCCAAGAGGCGTGGGATCCCATGCGCGTTGGGTAGAGGACGCCTTAAGTCCAAGGACGTTCCGCGCACGCGCCGTGCACCGCTGAGTGCTGCGCTATTGAGCGCTGCGCGACTTTCCGCACGCTTCTCTTGGCATCTCAAATTGGGACGCAACGAAAGATCGCGCCGCAACCTCGCCTTTACCGCGATCGGGCAAGGTGCGTCGTGTTGGTCGCGTAATGGTTGCTTGGCATGTGTGCAGTGCGTACCAAGCGCGCCGACCCCACATCCCGGAACAGGGTATGGCGTACCGGGATGGGCGCGTCGGCGGCGCTGGATTTGTGTTCCGAGCAACAGCTCGACCCGGTGAGACAAGGCGACTGCGTAGCGGAGCTTGCGAAGCTCCCTTCGGACAGCGTCGACCTCGTCTTCGCCGACCCTCCCTACAATCTCCAGCTTGCGGGGAGCTTGTCACGGCCCGACCAAAGCCTTGTCGACGCGGTCGACGAGGAGTGGGACCGCTTCACCTCCTTTGCCGAATACGATGCGTTCACACGCGCCTGGCTCACGCAGGCTCGGCGCGTGATGAAGCCCAATGCAACCCTGTGGGTCATCGGCTCCTACCACAACATCTTCCGCGTCGGCGCGATGCTGCAAGACCTCGGCTTCTGGGTTCTCAACGACATCGTCTGGCGCAAGGCGAACCCGATGCCTAATTTTCGTGGTCGGCGCTTCACCAACGCGCATGAAACGCTGATCTGGGCGTCACGGGCGCCGCAGGCCAAGGGATATACATTTCATTACGAGGCGCTGAAGGCCGGCAATGACGACACCCAGGCGCGTTCGGATTGGTTCTTTCCGATCTGCTCGGGTGAAGAGCGCCTCAAGGACGAGCGGGGCCGCAAGGCTCATCCTACGCAAAAGCCCGAGGCCTTGCTTCGCCGCATCATCCTCGCTTCCTCAAACCCGGGCGATGTCATTCTCGATCCCTTCTTGGGCTCCGGCACGACGGGTGCCGCCGCGAAGGCGCTCGGGCGTCGCTTCATCGGGATCGAGCGAGATGGCGACTACGCAACGCTCGCGCGACGACGGATCGCGGCAGTTGTCCCGCTGCCACATGCGGCGATTTCGCCCCTCCCGGCAAAACGAACGGAGCCGCGCATTCCGTTCCTGAGCGTCGTCGAACGCGGCCTCGTGACCCCGGGCGCTTCGGTGACGGATGGGCGCGGCGCCCGAAGCGCGCTGGTGCGCGCCGACGGCACGCTCTCGCTCGGACCCGCAATCGGCTCGATCCATAAGATCGGTGCGCTGGCGCAAGGCTTGCCGGCGTGCAACGGCTGGGTGTTTTGGCACTACGAAGAGGGAGGCCGACGCCTGCCGATCGACCGTCTTCGCGAAATGCTGAGACGCGAACTCGCCGACGCCGCGTAAAAACGCTGGGGGTTCTCCTCAAATCATAACGCTCGGCGCGGCAAGACGCCGGCATGCGCGAGCACCTTGATCATCAGGGTCGGAACGGCTGCGCGCGCGATCTCGGCCGGCGCGAGAAAACGGCAACCGCGCGGAGCGCGCGCCCCTAAGCCGATGCTTGCCACGAAGACGATCAGCTCGAGCGGGAAATGGGTGAACACATGCCCGACCTCCCCTTGCAGCCTGCGCCAGGCGAGGCCGGATTCGCCGCGAACACGAGGTGCAAAGGCAAGCGCGGCGGCTTCATTGAAATCGGCTGACCATTCGCTGCCCGGCACTTCCACCATACCGCCGAGCAAGCCCTTCTCCTGGCGCTTGCGCACGAGCACGGCTCCGTCTCGGCGCGACACGACGAATGCCGCACCGCGCCGGAGATTGCCTTCGCGCTTGGCGCTTTTTTTTGGGAAGCTCTCCTGATCTCCTTGGGCTTTCGCGAGGCACGCGGCTTGCCAAGGGCAAATCATGCATCGCGGCTGGCGCGGCCTGCAAATAGTCGCGCCGAGGTCCATCAAGGCTTGCGCAAAATCGCCGAAGCGGGACGCGATGCCGACATCTTCCGCGAGTTCGCGAGCAAGCTCGCGCAGCTCGGGCTTGGCGCGCGGCAGCTCGTGCGCGACCCGGTGGAGTCGCGCCAGCACGCGCTCCACGTTCCCGTCCACAGGAACCGTTTTCTCGTTGAACGCGATGCAGGCGATCGCGGCGGCCGTATACGGGCCAATCCCCGGTAAGCTCGCAAGCTCCGCTTCGCTTCGCGGGAAATTTCCGCCGTGCCTTTCGACGACGGCCCTCGCGCATGCGTGCAAATTGCGCGCACGGCTGTAATAGCCGAGCCCTGCCCAGGCCGCGAGCACGTCGTCCAGGGGAGCCTCGGCGAGCGAGCGAAGATTCGGGTAGCGCGCGAGGAAGCGTTTGAAATAAGGGCCCACCGTCGCAACAGTGGTTTGCTGCAGCATGATCTCCGAGAGCCAGACCCGATAGGGATCGGCGCGCTCGCCACGCGGTGCGCGCCAGGGCAGGTTTCGGCGATGACGATCGTACCAGGCTAGGAGGTCAACGGCGAGGAGATCCGCCGGCCTCGCGCGCGGAGCCTCGCGGCGCTTGCCCGAAAAGCCGGGGTTCGCGGCCAAGGTCTTGGCGATCGAGGCTTTCGCACCCATACCGGTCGAGGCGACCCTCAGCCCGGCATCTCGCGGCGCCCCTCCTCGAAGAGACGCATCGACGCCTCCTCGATTCGTGTGCGAAGCTCGCCGAGGAAAGCTTTTGGGCGCATTCCGGGCGCGATGGGGTCGAGAACCTCGACCCTGATCGTTCCTGGCCTTCGCGCGAGTGCGCGGCGCGACCAATAGAGCCCGGAATTGAGCGCGATGGGGACGCAAGCCGCTCCGGTCGCGGCGTAAAGGTGGGCGACGCCTGATTTATAGTCGGGCGGCGCGCCGGCGGGACGCCGCGTCCCCTCGGGAAAGATGACGAGCTGGCGCCCAGCGGCCACCGCCTCTTTCGCGCGCGCGCCAAGAGAAGCGAGCGCATGGCGTCCCGTTTGCCCGCGCCGCACCGGAAGCATCGCGGATTTCACGAGATACCACCCGAACAGAGGGATGAGCATCAATTCCCTTTTCAAGATGATCATCGGATCGTCGAGTATGGTAAAAAGCGCAAATGTCTCCCAGGTGGACTGGTGTTTGGCCGCAACGAGGCAGCCTCCTTTCGGCAGCTTTTCGAGCCCGGACCATCGCACATCCGTCCCCGCGATTGCCTTGAGAAGCCACAAGCAGGTGAAACCCCAGAGCCGCGCCGCTCGCATGAAAAAGCGCCTCGGCAGAAAAAAGGTGGGAATGGCGATGACGAGCCAGATAAAGAGATTGATGTAGAACGCGAGGTTGTAGACTGCCGATCTGAAGGTAAGCATGAGGCGAGAGTTCCAGGATGGACTTTAGTGAGCTTGCGACCATTTTGCTCGGATCGCGCCGGCTTGGGGCGATGGACGTTCGACCCGGGGACGCCGCTTGTCGAGCGGGCAAGCGACCCGCTCTTAGGACCCTCTTGCGTTCCCAGCAAGGTCGTCGGCGCGAGAGGGACGCTTCAGTAAAGCGTGGCCTTCAGGCGCTCGGGTGCCTCTCGATCGTAGGCGGCCGCATCGACGCTGTGCTGGCTCAAGAGCGCCATCATCTCGCCCATGCTCGGCAGGTCGGGTCGTTCGCCTTTCGCCACCCTGTCCCAGAGCTTGGAGCGCATGAAGGCCTTGGCGCAATGCACATAGGCGGCCTCGACCGTCACTCGAATAATGCTGCGCGGCGGCCTGCCCTCGACCGCGAAGGAAGCAAGCAACTCGCCATCGATTGAGATCACCGCTCGGCCATTGACCCGCAGCGTCTCGCTGCGCGAAGGCACGAAGAAGAGAAGCGCGAGACGCGGATCGACCACGAGGTTTCGTAGCGTGTCGATCCGGTTGTTGCCTGGGCGATCCGGAATGGCGAGCGTGTTATCGTCGAGCACACGCACAAAACCCGGCCCATCGCCTTTGGGCGAGCAGTCGAGGCCTCCCGGCCCCGCCGAGGCGAGGACGACGAAGGGGGAGGCCTCGATGAAGGCGCGATAATGCGCGTTCAGGAAGGTGATCTCCTTGAAGACGGCCCCGCCCTTTGGGTGACCGTAAACGGCCTCGAGCTCTTCGACGCTGCGCAGGACAGTCATGACACACACCCTCCCATCTCGAGGCCGGTCATCTCAAATTGCCGGAAATTTCGGTTGCAAGCGAAAGCCGGGTACGCACTTCCGAGATGAGATATTTGACATATTCGACGAGGATGAGGCGAACGGTGCGTTCGTCCGTCCACCAGGTGTCGAGGTCGAGGCCGGGCGCAAGCACGGGGTCAGGGTAGAGCTGGACACCGGGAAGCTTGCTGCGCAATTCGTTGAGCGCGCGCGGCATGTGATAAGCGCCGGTCACCACGATGAGCGAGCGATAATCATGCGCCCGCACCCAGCGCGCGATCTCCGCCGCGTTGCCGACCGTGTTGTGCGCGCGCCGATCGATGTCGATGCAGCATTTGAAGAGCGCTTCGTTTTGATCGTTTGCCTCGGCGATCGCGCCCGCGGAGGTGTGGTTGTTGACGCCGCTGATCAGGAGGCGACGCCCTTGCCCGGAGGCGATGAGGTCCACCGCCTTGGCGACCC
>Ga0213876_10002435_pt1 | contig 10949 bp, 13 predicted proteins | sample BarmaccomBMRX_R9_FD_160113 | JGI IMG/M metagenome (GOLD analysis project Ga0213876, IMG submission 160113) | Root-associated microbial communities from Barbacenia macrantha in rupestrian grasslands, the National Park of Serra do Cipo, Brazil - RX_R9 | ecosystem: Host-associated > Plants > Roots...
TGAGGAATAGGCGGGGCATTCCTTGTGGAGTCGTGCGGTCGCAGCTATAGGCGGCCATGTCCCTGGATCTGCCGTCTCCACCCGAGTTCGATGCCGCCTTTCGCGCCCGCCTGCACGAGTTGTTCTGCTGGCGGCGCGACGTCCGGCGCTTTCGGCAGGATGCGCTCCCAGAGGGCATGCTGGAGCGCCTGATCGAGATCGCCTGCACGGCGCCGTCGGTAGGCCTGAGCCAGCCCTGGCGTTTCGTCGTTGTCGAGGACGGGGCGCGCCGACAGACCGTGCTGGCCAATTTCGAGGCCGCGAATGCCGAGGCGCTCGGCGCCTATGGCGGCGAGCGGGCGCAGCACTATGCGACGCTGAAGCTGGCCGGACTGCGCGAGGCGCCCTGTCATCTGGCGGTCTTCGCCGACCGCGGCACGCCCTTAGGTCATGCGCTCGGCCGCCGGACCATGCCGGAGACCGCGGAGTATTCCGCCGTTGCCGCGATCTTTTCATTGTGGCTTGCGGCCCGCGCCGAGGGGCTCGGCGTCGGCTGGGTCTCGATCCTCGATCCAGCGGCCATTGCGGCGGCGCTCGATGTACCCGCCCACTGGCGCTTCATCGGCTATTTCTGCATCGGCTACCCGGAGACCGAGGATGATTGCCCGGAACTCGAGCGCGCCGGCTGGGAACAGCGGCGTCCCGCCGCGGAGAGCATTTTGCGGCGCTGAGCTTCTCTCGCGGGCGTTGCAACGCGTGGGCGGCGGGTGGGTTCACGCTTGCGGGACGGCTCTTGTTAAGCTGTCAAGCGGCGACGAGATGTTCTCGCATGAAGCGATGGATGATGCCGCTGGTCGTGCCGATTCTGCTGCTGGCTGCCGTTGAGGTGGCCGGCGCCCAGCAATTCTATCCGCCGGCGCCGGGTGCCTCGCGGTTTGCTCCTCCGATACCGAAGCCGCCCGAGTTGAAGATCACGATCCCTGTCGTACCCAAAATGGATGAGCTGCCGAACCGGAACTATGTTCCCAGATCGCCACGGCCGTCGTTTGGCGAGCGCGTCAGCCGCTGCCTTGACGCCGGCGCTGCGGCCGGGCTTGGACCCAACGCGCGTGCCGAATTTTCGCGCGGTTGCGCCCTCCGCGACTAGTCCAGGGGACACCTGACTTCCTCAAAGCTTAGTTCTTGAACTGGTCGAGGAACATCCGCAGCGAGTCGTAGGGGCTCTCGACATCGGTGATCAGCCAGCCCTCGGGTCCCTTGATCAGAATGTAGTTCAACCGGACCGAGCGCCCCATATTGTCGAAGGCGACCGAGACATAGGTCTTGTCATACTGCTTGCGCAGGATCGAGATCGAGACCGGGCCGACCCGCCAGGTCGGGCTCTGCACCAGAAAATCGTAGGGTTCGGTCTTGGCCGATGTCCAGGCGGTGCGCAGGCTTGGATCGAAGAACTGCCGCGCGGTATCGGCATTACGCGGCAGCCCATCTGACAGCTCTGGCGAGCCGTTGCCGTAATAGGCGTAGACATTCCGGATCAGCGATTCCGGCGACCGAAATCCAGCATCGGCCGGCCCGGGCGCGCACGACAGCGCCAGAACGGCTCCGACAAAACCGCGCATGGCAGGCATCGCTTTCACATGCAGACCTGCTGGTTTTCCATCACATCCGCCCGGACCCGGGCCACTCGGCCTCATGACGCACCTGGCCGGTGAAGCACCGGCGCCCGGCCCGAACGCATCCCTTTCACGGCAGAATTCCGCTCACGACATTTTATTCCAGCTCGGCCTTATACCGGGCCCCGCGTTATCCGGCTCGCCATGGGGTCGCTTTACCCCGGACAGGGCTTATCATAAGGGCAGGCAGTTTTCGCCGGGAGAGAGAAAGCATCGCATGCGTGAATTGTTCGAGGAGGTGATCGGCCACTCGCCGCTCGATCCGCAGGAGTCGGCACGGCGGTCGGCCCGCGCGCCGCAGCGCAGGCGGTTCTACAAGGAAGCCGGCATCGCCGCCGCGGCCGACGGCGGCTTTTCCATCACGCTGGACGGCAGGCCGATCCGCACCCCCTCGGGCCGCACGGTGACCGTGCCGAACGACGAAATCGCGCAGGCGATGGCCCGGGAATGGCAGGCGCAGGGCGAGACGATCGACCCGCTAACGATGCCGCTGACGCGCTTTGCCAACAGCGTGGTCGAGGCGGTGGTCGGCCGCGCCGACCTCGTGGCCGATGACATGGCCAAATACCTGCAGTCCGACCTGCTGTGCTATCGGGCCGCCCACCCGCAGGCCCTGGTCCAGCGCGAGGCGGAGCATTGGGATCCCGTCCTGTTCTGGGCGGCCGATGCGCTCGGTGCGCATTTCATCCTGAGCCAGGGCGTGGTGCATGCCCGGCAGCCTGAGACGGCCGTGGCCGCGGCGCGGGCGGCCTTGCCCTCCGATCCCTGGTCGGTCGCGGCCCTGCATGTGGTGACGACGCTGACCGGCTCGGCGCTGCTGGCGCTGGCGCTGGCGCATGGCATCCTCGATGCCGACCAGGTCTGGGCCGCCGCCCATGTCGATGAGGACTGGAACGCTGAACAATGGGGGACGGACGAGGAGGCGGTACGGGTCCGCGAGGCGCGCCTGGTCGATTTCCGCGCCGCCGTGCAGATCCTGAAGGCCGTCGCGGGGAAAGGTGCTGGGCCGAAGAGCTGAGGCTGTTTCTGCGGCGGCTTAGCGCCATCATGCGGTGCGGATCGCCCTCCGGTTAACGAGAGGTTTACGCCGCGCGCGTAGCGTTCGGGGCATGGCCCTGACCGTCAACCCGAGCCTTCCGGTAGCCGCCGTTTCCGCTGTATCCCAGGGCGGGAGCGCGACCGACCTCGTCCTGCAACCGGGGACGGTGGTCACCGCGCAGGTGCAAAACCTGCTCGCCGACAATTTGGTGCGGATCGCGATCGCCAACCTCTCGCTGGACGTGCTCACGGAGGTGCCGCTGCAGGCCGGTCAGACCTTGCAGCTCGCAGTGTCGCAGAGCGCGGGCAATATCCGCCTTGCGGTGATCGGGCAGGGCGGAGCGACCACTGCCGACGCGGTCTCGCTTTCGCCGAATGCACCGCTCGCCGGTCCCGCTGGCAGCGCGGCGCCGGGCAACGATCCGCTGACGCCGCTTGAGCGGATCGCGGTCTCGGTTGCGACTGAGGCCGCGGCGACGCGGCAGGAGAGCCTGGCGCCGCTGTTTGCCGATCTCGGCGCGGCCGCGACATCGACCAATCTGCCGCCGGCTTTGCAAAATGCCGTGCGCGACGTGCTGGCGCAGCAGACCCCGCTCGCGGAGAATCTGAGCAGCGATGACATCCAGGTCGCGTTCCAGGGGTCTGGGCTGTTTCTGGAGGCGTCGCTCGCCGCGCGATCGGGCCAGACGGGAGCCGTTCCCGACCTGAAGGCTGCGCTGGTCGTGCTGCGCCAGACGCTGACGTCGGCGCTGTCAGTTGCGGAGCCGGCCATCGCCACCGAAAGCGCGGCGGCCTTACCGACCGCAGCGCAAGCCGCAACGTCCGCACAAGCGCCGGTTGCGGGGCCGCCGCGGCCCGGATCGGCCGCTCCGGTGTCGACAGCGTCGCTAGCGCCTGTGGGCGGACTGCAACCGGAGCCTGGCGCGGCACTCGGCGAGGCCGCCGCGGTTGCGGCCAATCCCGGCCGCATCGTCCTCACCGCAGCGCTCGCCGATGCGCCACGCGGGACAGCGCAGGGCGCTGTGCTGACGCTGTTGCAGGAGGCGCTGCAGCAGGTTCCGCGTGCGGGCAATCTGGCCACTGCGAAGGTCGCGCCGCAAAACGCCGTCGCGACTGAGGTCGCGGTCCGCACTCCCACGCCCCCACCGCCGTTCCGCGGCGGCCTGCCATCGCCGCAACCGGTCGCACAGGCCTCGATCACACCGAACACCCCGCTGCCGGCGCTCGCCCACCGCCTGCTCGAAAGCACCGATGCCGCAATTGCGCGACAAACCCTGCTGCAGGTCGCCTCGTTGCCCGAGCGCGTCGACACGGCGGGGCAGCGCACCGACCAGGCGGCGTCGCACTGGAATTTCGAGATCCCCTTCGCGACGCCGCAGGGCACGGCGATGGCGCAGTTCGAGATTTCGCGTGACGGCGGCGGCAGCGAGGCCGAGGCGTCGGGCCGGGTGTGGCGGGCGCGCTTCTCATTGAATGTCGAGCCGGCTGGCCCTGTTCATGCGCTGATCTCGCTGTCGGGCGAACGCACTTCAGTGCGGATGTGGGCGGAGCGGCCCGCGACTGCGGCGCAGCTCAAGGCAGGCAGCGGCGAGCTCAGTCAGGCGCTGAGCAGAGCAGAGCTCGTCCCCGGCGACATCATCATCCGCGAGGGCGCGCCGCCGCAGGTGGCGCCGGCCAAAGCCGGCCATTTTCTGGATCGCGCGCTATGAACACCGAGATCAAAAAGCCGCTCGCGGTGGCGCTGCACTATGACCGGTCAGGCGCGCCGCGCGTGGTGGCCAAGGGCAAGGGCGCGATCGGAAAGAAGATCATCGAGGTGGCGCGCGCCCACGACATCCCGATCGAGGAGAACGAGGTCTTGGCCGGCGCGCTCTCCAATGTCGAGCTCGGCGATGAGATCCCGGCGGAGCTCTACAAGGCCGTCGCCGAAGTGCTGGTGTTTGTGCTCAGGCTGTCGAAGGAGCTTCGCTGAACTTTTCGATTGTGATTGCTCCGGCGCGGTGCCAAACGCATGCCGGAACAGTGCTATCGTCATCAGCCGCGGACAGAACCCGTGATCCATCGCCGCCACGCGCTCGGCCTGATCGCCGCGAGTCTCCTGCCATCGCGGAGTTCTGCCGATGTCGTCTATCCGAAGAGCGAGATTCGCGAAGAGCTCGCCAAACATTTTGCCGATGCCGGGACCGAGGGAACCTTCGTCGGCTACAAGGTCGATGATTACCTCGTGATCGCGAGCGACGCGGTTCGCTCCGGCGAAGGACAATTGCCGGCGTCGACCTTCAAGATTCCCAATTCGCTGATTGCGCTCGAGACCGGCGTGGTCGAGGACCCCGACAAGGACGTCTTCAAATGGAACGGCGTGAAGCACGCCAACGAGGCCTGGAACCGGGACCACACGCTGCGCTCGGCGATCGCGGTGTCCGCCTTTCCGGTCTATCAGGAGATCGCGCGGCGGATCGGCGAGGGGCGCATGCAGCGCTACGTCGATCTCTTCGAGTACGGCAATCGCGACATCGGCGGCGGCATCGATCAGTTCTGGGTCAGCGGCGATTTGCGCATCGATCCGGTGCAGCAGGTGGATTTTCTCGATCGCCTGCGGCGCGGCAGCCTGCCGATCTCAAAGCGCAGCCAGGATTTGGTGCGCGACATCCTGCCCGTCACCAGGGTGGGCGACGCCATCATCCGCGCCAAGTCGGGCCTGACCGCGCCCGATCATGGTTCGCTCGGCTGGATGGTGGGCTGGGTGGAGAAGGGGGCCGCCTCAACCGTGTTCGCGCTCAACATGGACTGCCGCGAGCCGCGCCACGTCGACGCCCGCATGACGCTGGCGCAGGCCTGCCTCGCCGACATCGGCGCGATGTAGTTCTTCACCTCTCCCGGCTTGCGGCGGCTTGCGGGGAGGGGCGGGGCATTCGCCGCCGGCAGAGTCTCCTGTCAGCTCACGCCTTGCCGATGCGCCCGAGATGGGTGTGATTGAATGAGTCGGGATATTTCAATCCGTAACCGGCCGCGCGGTCCATGCCGATATGGGCGAGCCAGATGATCGCGATCGAGGCCGCGAGCGGCTGGTCCAACGCGAAGCCGGCGATCAGGAGCACGATCGGCACGGCCGTAATATGCACCGCGTTGTAGACGATCGCGCCGATCCGCGCGCCCGCCAGATACGCCGCAAAGCTCAGATCCGGCGCGAGCAGCAGCACGGCGAACAGCCACCACGGGCCGCCGCGATAGGAATAGAGCAGCACCATGGCCGCAAGCAGCACCAATCCCTCGAGCCGGAGCAGGGCGCGTGCCCCGCCTGTGACAGCCCCGTCCGCACCGACCATGCCTGCGTCTGCCATCACCTGCTCCTCCATTTGATCAAAGCCTTCGCCCATGTAGTACCGCAGAGCCCCGCCAGGAGGCCCTTTCCGGGCCACAAAAGCCCGTGTAGAACCCGAACAAAATGGTCAGGAACAAGGACGGGCCGGCTGCCATGAAGCATATCCTCGATTCCCTGGAAGAGCGCCGCGCCAGCGCAAGGCTCGGCGGCGGCGAGCGGCGGATCGAGGCGCAGCACGCCCGCGGCAAGCTGACCGCGCGGGAGCGCATGGAGCTGCTGCTGGACAAGGGCAGCTTTGAGGAATTCGACATGTTCGTCGAACACCGCTCGACCGAGTTCGGCATGGAGAAGAGCAAGGTGCCCGGCGACGGCGTCGTCACCGGCTGGGGCACCGTCAACGGCCGCAAGACCTTTGTGTTCGCCAAGGACTTTACCGTGTTCGGCGGCTCGCTGTCCGAGACCCACGCGCTGAAAATCACGAAACTTCAGGACATGGCGATGAAGGCGCGGGCGCCGATCATCGGGCTCTATGATGCCGGCGGCGCGCGCATCCAGGAGGGCGTGGCGGCGCTCGCCGGCTATTCCTACGTGTTCCGCCGCAACGTCATTGCTTCGGGCGTGATCCCGCAGATCTCCGTCATCATGGGCCCCTGCGCCGGTGGCGATGTCTATTCGCCGGCCATGACCGACTTTATCTTCATGGTGAAGAATACGAGCTACATGTTCGTCACCGGTCCCGACGTCGTCAAGACCGTGACCAACGAGGTGGTGACCGCCGAAGAGCTCGGCGGCGCCTCCGTGCATGCGACGCGCTCCTCGATCGCCGACGGCGCCTTCGAGAACGATGTCGAGGCGCTGCTGCAGATGCGGCGGCTGATCGATTTCCTGCCGGCCAACAACACCGACGGCGTGCCGGAATGGCCGAGTTTTGACTCGATCGAGCGGCTCGACATGTCGCTCGATACGCTGATCCCCGACAATCCGAACAAGCCCTACGACATGAAGGAATTGATCCTGAAGGTCGTGGACGAGGGCGACTTCTTCGAGATTTCGGAGGCGTTTGCGAAAAACATCGTCACCGGTTTTGGCCGCATTGCCGGCCGCACGGTCGGCTTCGTCGCCAACCAGCCGATGGTGCTGGCGGGCGTGCTCGATAGTGACGCCTCGCGCAAGGCGGCGCGGTTCGTGCGCTTCTGCGATGCCTTCAACGTCCCGATCGTCACCTTTGTCGACGTGCCCGGCTTTCTGCCGGGCACCGCGCAAGAATATGGCGGGCTGATCAAGCACGGCGCAAAACTCTTGTTCGCCTACTCGCAATGCACGGTGCCGCTAGTCACCATCATCACCCGAAAGGCCTATGGCGGCGCCTTCGACGTCATGGCCTCGAAGGAGATCGGCGCGGATATGAATTACGCCTGGCCGACGGCGCAGATCGCAGTGATGGGCGCCAAGGGCGCGGTCGAAATCATTTTTCGCGCCGACATGAGCGATCCCGAAAAGATCGCCGCGCGCACGAAAGAGTACGAAGACCGCTTCCTGTCGCCCTTCATCGCTGCCGAGCGCGGCTATATCGACGACGTCATCATGCCGCACTCCACCCGCCGCCGCATCGCCCGCGCGCTCGCGATGCTCCGCGACAAGAAGGTCGAGATGCCGGCGAAGAAGCACGATAATCTGCCGTTGTGAGAGGGTAGGGTGGGCTAAGCGTAGCGAGCCCACCAACGATGTATCCACAGGGCAAGATGGTGGGCACGGCGCGAAGATGCGCCTTTGCCCACCCTACCACGGGTGCTGATGACCGAAGACGATCCGACCGACGAGATTTCAGACATCGAAGCGCGCATCGAGGCCCTTGCCGAGGCCGCGGAACGATGCCGGAAGCTCATTTTGGCGTCCAAGGCTGCGATCGCCGGCGGCGTCGCCTTGCTGCTCGTCGCGATACTTGGCCTGTTCGGAGCGAGTCAGTCCGCCGCGCTCGGATCGATTGCCTTGATCCTTGGCGGGATCGTGTCGTTCGGGTCCAATGTCAGTACGTTACGACAGACCGAGGCTGCCATCAGCACTGCCGAGGCGCTCCGTTCGGACCTGATTGGCGGGATCAATCTTCGTCTCGTTCGCGATGCGCCGGTGAAGCTGATGTGAGGGGTAGGGTGGGTAATCCTACTATGTCAGAAACGGCTATATCCCCTCATCCTGAGGAGCTTGCTTTAGCAAGCGTCTAAGGATGAGGCCCGGAAATCCACATCGGGGCCTCATGGTTCGAGACGCGCGCAAGAGCGCGCTCCTCACCATGAGGGTCTTATGACGCAGTAGGGCCAAGCGAAGCGAGCCCACCAACGATGTATCCGCAGGAAAGATGGTGGGCACGGCGCGAAAACGCGCCTTTGCCCACCTTACGAGATCACGCCGCCTGGCCGTGCTGTTTGAACATCTGCTCGGCACGCTTCTTCAGTTCGGCAGGCGAGACATCCTCGACATGCTTGCCGAGCCACCATTGATTGCCGGCAGGGTCCTTCACGCCGCCGGAGCGGTCGCCATAAAACTGATCCGCTGGCTCCATGACCGAAGTGCCGCCGGCCTTCAGCGCCTTCTGATAGGTGGCATCGACATCGCCTACGTAGAGATAGAGCATCGTGGTGGTCGCCTTGGCGTGCTCCGAAGCGTCGGAGATCATCAGCATGGAATCGCCGATCTTCAACGTCGCATGCATGATGGAGCCGTCCGGCCGCTTGGTCGCTTCGTGATGAAGTTTTGCGTCGAACGCCTTTTGCGCAAAGTCGATCACCTTTGCGGCGCCTTCGACGATGAGATACGGGGTGATGCTGTGGAATCCGTCCGGGATCGGCTTTACTTTCGCTGCCATGACCATCTCCTGTCATCTCGAGTGAACTGGTTCCGTGCGCGGAACCGATTTCAACGCAAGCCTCATTATCGTATGGCTCGGGGAGATCTGGCCATCGCCTGCAGATTCAAATCGGCGTGTGTGCGACGCGCGGTCGACGTGCTGCGATGATGCGTCGCGCGTGCTTCGCGGCATCCGCTTGCGTTTGATGACGCCCGAAACGGGCGGCGCAGCCCGCTATCCATCGCTGCAACAATTGAGACATGTCAAACCCAGTCGGCACAACCAGGACGACATTAAACTGTGCCGGGCGGCGAGGAAGGTGGTGGTTGTTCCGGTTACGAGGCCCGGACTCCCTTAAGCACTCCGGGCCTCGTTATGTTGCGTCAAGGCCGCTCTGGGGTGTGTCATCATCTTGCGCCCAGAGTGGACTTCACTACCATGGGGGTGATCCGGGGTCTCGCCGCATGTCCACACTGTTCGCTTTCCTCCATCACCTCTGCGCCTTCACGCTGGTCGCGGCGGTCGCGATCGAGTTCACGCTGGTGCGGCAGGAGTTGACGGTCGCCTCGGCGCGGCGGCTGCAGGCCACCGATGCCGTGCTCGGCGTCGCCGCCGGCGCGCTGCTGATCATCGGGCTGCTGCGGGTATTCTATTTCGAGAAGGGCGCGAGCTATTATTTCCACAGCCACGCCTTCCTGACCAAATTCTCGCTGTTCATCATCATCGGGTTGCTATCGATCGTCCCGACGCGGGAGTTCTTGTCCTGGCGCGGCGCGATCAAGGCCGGGCAGGTGCCGTCGGTGGACGCCGGCAAGCTCAGGCGCGTCACCGCTGTCATCCATGCCGAGCTCGCCGCGATCGTGGTCATCCTGCTCTGCGCGGCGATCATGGCGCGCGGCGGCTGGGTCTAGCAGCGCCACGGGCCAACCTGATCGGCCAAAAGAAGATTGAGGGGCGCAAATGGAGGAGACGTTCGAAGGCGGCTGCACCTGCCGCCACATTCGCTACCGGCTGTCCGGCCGGCCGCTGATCGTGCATGCCTGCCATTGCCGCTGGTGCCAGCGCGAGACCGGCACCGCCCATGCCCTCAACGCGGTGTACGAGGCGGATCGCGTTCAGCATCTCGCTGCCGAGCCGGAGATTATCGATACGCCGTCGGCGAGCGGCAAGGGACAGCGCATTGCCCGCTGCCCGATCTGCAAGGTCGCGATCTGGAGCAACTATGCCGGCTCCGGCCCGATCACGCGTTTCGTTCGTGTCGGCACCATGGACGATCCGGAGCAGTGTCCGCCGGACATCCACATCTTCACCTCGACAAAACTGCCCTGGGTCACGCTGCCGCCGGGCGCGCGAAGCGTGCCCGAGTTTTATGATCTCAAGCAAGTGTGGTCACCCGAGAGCCTGGAGCGGCGCAGGATCATGCGGGAGAAGGCCGGCCGCACATGATCGCCGTCCGTTCATCTGGCGATGTACGAATTTGCCGATGAGGCCGCGCTCGCGCGCGCGATGCAGGGCGACGATCTCAAGCCCCGCGGCCTGTATGCAAAGGCGTCGGTGACCTATGGCCAGTATGCGCGCGGGGTGTCGCTGTCCTTCGTGGAGCCTTATCCTCTCGACTATCGGGACGCGCACGCGCGAGACGCTGGTGCTGGCAGAGGCGTTCGGCGTCTGATTTTTGTTTGTTCTGCGTCGCAGCGTGGACAAACGTTAACGCTGCATCGGCCTATCTGAACGAAGAGTTCAGGTCGCGTTCAGCCGCGGCGGACAAAACTTTCTCGGCGATTGCGCAAACGGAGGCGCAAACGGAGGCGCAAACGGAGGAGAGGGCGAATGGAACGCAGGCACTTTCTGAAATTCGCGTTAGGTTTGGCAGTCGGCACCGCCGCGCTCGCGTCCGCCGCGTCCGCCGCTCCGCTCATGCCGCTGGCTCTCGAAGGTCATGGCGCCTCGCGCGCCGGCGAAGACATCGGCCAGAGCGCCAGCGAAAACATTCGTCCGGCCGTGACCTCGCGCGAGGAGGTCGATCAGCTGAGGCCCGAACAGGTGCACTGGGGCCATGGCCATCACTACGGCTGGCATCGCCGTCATTGGG
>Ga0213876_10002436_pt1 | contig 10945 bp, 10 predicted proteins | sample BarmaccomBMRX_R9_FD_160113 | JGI IMG/M metagenome (GOLD analysis project Ga0213876, IMG submission 160113) | Root-associated microbial communities from Barbacenia macrantha in rupestrian grasslands, the National Park of Serra do Cipo, Brazil - RX_R9 | ecosystem: Host-associated > Plants > Roots...
GGACGGTGGCGGGCTCGACGCCGACAGCTTCCAGCAACGGCGCGGCGATCCCGTCGTTCTGTGTCAGCAGCGCCAACAGCAGGTGAGCGGGCCTGATCTCGGGGTTGCCGGCGGCAGTGGCCGCCTGCAGAGCCGACGTCAGGGCCGCCTGCGTCTTGGTCGTCGGGTTAAAAGAGTCCACGACACCTCCGTTCGGGTACTTCAAAAATGGTTGTCGCGTTGTTCAACGCCGTCAAGGTTGAGTCTGTTCCGCTCAACTCTAGCGTTTTCCACGGGTTCGCGCCGCGTTCAGGCCGCACGCCCCTCGCCGAGCGTGTTCTGCGGGCGAAAATCGTGCAGTTTTTTCGCCCTCAGAGCACGCTCGGCGGACGAAACTCACATCGACGCAGGCCTTTCGGGTAAGTGTTGTCCGACATGACTGAATGGACATTGGACGAGATCAAGATCGCCGACAAGGGCTCGGCGCGTCGCTCGATTGCCGGCGCGGCAATCGGCAACTTCATGGAGGCCTACGACTTCACGCTGTACAGCCTGGTGGCCACGATCCTCGCGCAGACGTTCTATCCCGGCGACAACTCCGGTGCGCGCAATCTCGTGGCCACGTTCGGCACCATGACGGCGGGATTCGTCGTGCGCCCGCTCGGCGGGTTCATCTTCGGCCCGCTCGGCGACCGCATCGGGCGCAAGCCGGTGCTGGTGATGACGATCTCGCTGATGGCGGTCGCGGCGACGGCAATGGGCGTGCTGCCCGGCTACGCGACGCTCGGGGTCTGGGCACCGATCCTGCTCACGCTCATCCGCGTCTGCCAGGGGCTGTCCTCTGGCGGTGAGTACGCGGGCGCCATGACGTACATCGCCGAGCACGCCCCGGACCGCAAGCGGGGCATGATGACCGGATTCCTGCCGGTGGGCACGCTGGGCGGCTTCGTGGGAGGCGCCGCGTTAGTTACCACGCTGCAGTCGACACTGTCTGCGGCGGACATGCTGGCCTGGGGTTGGCGGATTCCATTTCTGCTGGCCGCCCCGCTCGGCCTGATCGCCGTCTGGTTACGCAGAAGGATCGAGGAGTCTCCGGACTTTCAGGAGCTCGGTGAGCACGCGCAGTTCACCGGTGGCCAATTTCGGCAGACGGTCGTGCAGCAGTGGCGGCCGCTGCTGCTCTGCCTCGGGCTCGAGCTGATGATCACCGACACCAGCTACCTGGTCAGCGGCTACGTGCCCACCTACCTCAAGAAGACCGCGGGCGTGCCGGACAACGTGGCGCTGGGCATGGTCTTGGCGCTGCTGGCCGTGATGACGGTCGCCGTGCTGTTCATCGCGAGACTGTCCGACCGCGTCGGCGTCAAACCGCTGTTGTGGACCGGCAGCGCGCTGCTGGTCCTGATGTCGGTCCCGGCGTTCGCGTTGATGCGGTTCGGCGGCGGTTATCCGGCGAAGTTCGCGGGCGTGGCGCTCGCGGGCGCCGCCATGACGTTTCTGAGCACCCTCGAACCCGCGATCCTGCCCGCGCTGTTTCCCACCAGGGTCCGTTACGGTGCGCTGTCGATCGGCTTCAACGTCGCGGTGTCGGCGTTCGGTGGCACCACCCCGCTGCTCGCCGAGGCGCTCGTCGCCAGCACGGGCAACCCGGTGATGCCGGCCTACATCCTGGTGTTCGCCGGCGCGGTTGGCGCCGTCACGCTGTTTTTCACCCCCGAGGTGGCGGGCAGACCGCTGCCGGGGTCCGGGCCGTCAGTCGAAAGCGAGGAGGAGGCGCGGCAGCTGGTGCGACGGCACGCCTAAAATCGGCGTCCGTGAGCTTGGAGGACCGCGACGCGCTGCGCGTGCTGCGTGATGCGTTCGAACCAGACCAACCCGGTGTGGTAGCCCGCTTCTACACTCACTGGTTTGCCGTCGACACCTCGGTGCGCGACCTGTTTCCGCCCGAAATGGACCGCCAGCGGGTCGCTTTCGCCCACGCGCTGCACTGGGTGTACGGCGAACTCGTCGCCCGGCGCGCCGAGGAACCCGTGGCTTTCCTTGCCCAGCTGGGGCGGGACCATCGCAAATTCGGTGTGCTGCCAAGGCATTACGAGACATTGCAACGCGCGCTGTATACGACGCTGCGCGACCACCTGAGCGGCGCATGGACAGGCGCCGTCGAGGCCGCCGCAACCCAATCGCTGAACCTGATCACCGGGGTGATGAGCGGCGCCGCCGCCGCCGACGAGGATCCCGCCTGGTGGGACGGCACGGTCGTCGAGCACCTCCGGGTGTCGCGCGATCTCGCGGTGGTGCGGCTGCGCCTAGACCGCCCCATGCCCTATCACGCGGGCCAGTACGTCGACGTCCACATCCCGCAATGCCCACACCGCTGGCGATATCTGAGCCCCGCCATTCCGCCCGACGGGGACGGCGGGACCGAGTTTCACGTCCGGGTGGTGCCGGGGGGTCTGGTCAGCACGGCGATCGTCAACGAGACGCGGCCCGGGGACCGCTGGCGGTTGTCCAGCCCGCACGGTGGGCTGCACGTCGACCGCGAGGGCGCCGACGTGCTGATGGTGGCCGGCAGCACCGGCCTGGCACCACTACGCGCGCTCGTCATGGATTTGAGCCGATTCGCGGTGAACCCGCGGGTGCACCTGTTCTTTGGCGCGCGCTACCAATGTGAGCTCTACGACCTGCGTACGCTGTGGCAGGTCGCGGCGCACAACCCGTGGCTGTCGGTGTCACCGGTGTCGGAGTACAACCGCGACCCGGCCTGGGCCGCCGACTATCCCGACGTCTCGCCGCCGCGCGGACTGCACGTCCGCCAGACCGGACGTCTGCCCGACGTGGCGACCAGGTACGGCAGCTGGGGCGACCGACAGATCCTGATCTGCGGCGGCCCGGCGATGGTTCAGGCCACCAAAGCCGCACTGATCGCCAAAGGTACTCCGCCGGAAAGCATTCAGCACGATCCGCTGTCACGATAGGGGCGCACCTGTGCCGGCTACACATCGCCCCGGCGCGACTCGTGTGACAGCTCTGCCAAGCCAGCCGCGGGCCCTCCCCACTAAACTGACCGCCGTGCACGTCGTCACCCTGCGCGACCCGTCGTCGTCGTTGACCGCGGAGTTCGTGCCCGACGCCGGCATGATCGGCACGTCACTCGCCGAGGCGGGCACAGAGCTGCTCGGCCAGCGCCGCGGGCTGGACGCCTACCTCACCGCGGGCAAGACAATGGGCATCCCGATCCTGTACCCCTGGGCAAACCGGTTGGGCGCCAACACTTATACCGCGGAGAACAGGACGGTGACGCTGACGCCGGGTGAAGGCGGCGTGCGCGCCGACCCCCACGGGTTGCCCATCCACGGCGTGCTCGCCGCGTACCCGGATTGGCGAATCACGGCCCAGTCGGACAATGAGCTCACCGCCGAGGTGGATTTCGACGACGCGCGACTGCTGGCCAGCTTTCCCTACCCGCACGTCCTGGAACTGACAGTGCGGCTGGTGGAACGAACGCTAGCGCTGCGCACCACCGTGACCGCAACGGGCGACACTCCAGTCCCGCTGTGCTTTGGCTTCCACCCTTACCTGCGCATACCGGACGCCGGACGCGCCGAGTGGATCATCGAGACGCCGCCGCTGCGCCGCCTCGAACTCGACGACAAGGGCCTGCCCACCGGTACCACAACCGAGCAGCACGCGCTACAAGAGCCCTTGGGAGACAAAGCTTTCGACGACGCGTACGACCAGGTTCCCGCCGGTGCCGTGTTTGCGGTTTCCGGCGGCGGGCGTCGGCTGGAAGTGCATTTCGAGCAGGGGTATCCCGCCGCCCAGATCTTCGCTCCGGTCGGCGAGGACCTGCTGTGCTTCGAGCCGATGGCCGCACCCACCGACGCGCTGCGCCGCGGCGGCTACCGAGCGGCGCAGCCGGGCCAGCCGGCGGTGGCCCAGTTTTCGATCCGCGTGTGAACTGAAGAATCGAGTCTGCGATCGTGGCGCCGAAACTGCGCTCAGGGCTGGTCTGACCGCCTCAACCCGGCCCTCACCGCAGACTCGGGCGGATTGCGCAGGAGTACGCAGGGGCCTAGCTCCGCTTCCGGGGCTGCCAGACGACCAGCGCGGTGCTCTTGGGCACCACGGCGACGTCGCGGCGCTGGTTGGCACGCAGCATCGTTAGCTCCTCGGCCATCTCCTTCAACCTGGACTGCAGCGCCTCGACCTGATTGGTCAGCTCGATGATGCGCTTGATCCCGGCGAGGTTGACGCCCTCGTTCTGGGAAAGCCGCTGCACCTCGCGCAGCAGCTCGACGTCGTGCTCGGAGTAACGGCGGCCGCCGCCGGAGGTGCGCCGCGGCCGGACCAGCCCGAGCCGGTCGTAGGTACGCAGGGTCTGCGCGTGCATGCCGGCCAGCTCGGCGGCTACCGAGATCAGAAACGTTCGAGCCTCGTCCTTGCGCGAGTTTCCGGACATCAGCGGTTACCCGCCCATCCGGCCCGCGGATTGAAACCGCTGGACCGCTCGGCAGCCGCATACGCCTCCAGGGCCTCCTGCGCGGCGCCCTCCACGTTCGGCGGAACGGCCACCTTCACGGTGACCAGCAAGTCGCCGCTGCCCCCGCTGCGCTTGGGCACGCCGCGTCCGCGCACCCGCAGGATGCGACCGTCCGCGGTGCCTTTGGGCACCCGAACACCGACCGTGCCATCCAGCGTCGGCACGGAAAGTGTTGAGCCCAAAGCCAATTCAGTGAAGCTGACGGGAACGGTCACCGTCAGGTCATCACCGTCGCGGCCAAAGACCTTGTCCGGCCGCACATGTACTGTGACATACAGGTCGCCCGAGGGCGCCCCGCGCAAACCCGCCTCACCCTGCCCGGCCAGCCGGATCCGCTGTCCGTCCTCCACACCCGGGGGGATCCGGACGTTGATGGTGCGGGTGCGGGTGGTGACACCGGTGCCTTTGCACTCCTCGCAGGGGTGCTCGATGATCGAGCCGGTTCCCCGGCAGTCGGTGCAGGGTTCAGAAAATCCGAACGCGCCCTGGTTGCGGCTGATTACCCCGGCGCCGTTACAGGTCGCACACACCTTGGGGCTGGTGCCCGGCCGCGCGCCGCTGCCGTGGCAGTTGGTGCACGGTGCCGGGCTGGTCAGCCGCAGCGGCATCGCCACACCCTTGGCCGCCTCGACGAAGTCGAGTTCGGTCTCGGTCTCCAGGTCGTTGCCGCGGCGCGGCCGACTCGGCCGGGTGCTGGCGCCGCGTCCGAACAAGCCGCCGAACAGGTCGCCGATGTTGGCGCCGCCGGACCGGCCGGCGGCGTCGAACAAATCGTTGAGGTTGAACTCGGCGCCGTCCCCGCCCCCGAAGCCGCCGAAACCGCCGGCGTCGAAGCGTCGCCCGAAGCCGCCGCCGGCGAACAGCCGACGGGTCTCGTCGTACTCCTTGCGCTTGGCCGGATCGGTGAGCACTTCCTTGGCCTCGGACACGGCTTTGTACCGGTCTTCGGCCGGTTTGTTGCCCGGGTTGCGGTCGGGATGGTTTTCGGCGAGCAGCTTGCGGGCCGCCCGTTTGATGTCGTCGGCACTGGCGTCAGAGGAGACGCCTAGTTCCTTGTAGAAGTCCTTTTCGACCCATTCGCGCTGGGCCATGTCGCGTCACCTCCTTTCTTTAGCGTTGACTCTGCGCTGAGGGTGGAAAAAGGCGAGTAACCCCAGCCCTCAACGCAGAGTCAATGCGACACCACTTTCTCTAGATTCTGCGGCCTACGCACCTGAGGCGTCGGCGTTATCGCTCGTGTCGACCGGCTCGGGTTCAACAACCGGTGCGGCGGTGTCTTCGACGGTGTCGATGACTCCGACCAACGCGTGCCGCAGCACTTGCTCACCGAGCTTGTAGCCCTGCCGCATGACGGTGCCGATGACGGGCTTGGAACCCTCGCCGCCGTCGCCCTCGTGCTGGACGGCCTCGTGCAGCAACGGGTCGAAGTCCTCGCCCTCGGCGCCGAACGCCGTCAGGCCAAGGCCGCTCAGGGCGCCGTCCAGCTTGTCGGCGACCGACCTCAACGGACCTGACTCCAGATCGCCGTGCTTGCGCGCCCGGTCGAGGTCGTCGAGCACGCCCAGCAATTGGTTGACCACGGCGGCCTTGGCCCGGTCCGCCGCTGCCTGCTGGTCGCGCAGTGCGCGCTTGCGGTAGTTGGCGAAGTCGGCCTGCACCCGCTGCAGATCGGCGGTCAGCTCGGCGACTTGGTGGTCCGACGCCTTGGCGCCCTCCGGAGCCGCTGCTTGCGGTACCCCTCCCGGCACCCCACCCGGTGTTGCGCCGGGCGGGGCCTGCCGAACTTCACCGGTCTCGGGGTCGATCCGCCGCTTGTCGGTTACCTGTACCTGCTCGTGCGGATTGCCTTCCGTCGCGTAATCACGTTCCGTCACTTGGACTCCCGGTCGTCGTCGACCACCTCCGCGTCCACGACGTCGTCGGCGGAGCCGGACGGGCCGCCAGCGTAGGCGTCACCGCCGGGGCCGGGGGCCTGGCCGGCCTCGGCCTGGGTGGCCTCGTAGATCGCCTGCCCGAGCGCCTGGGACTCCTGGCCCAGCTTCTCCATCGCCGCCTTGATCGCGGAGATGTCGGTGCCGTCCAGCGCCGTCTTGGCTTCGGCCACCGCGGCATCCACCTTGTTCAGCGTGTCCTCGGGAACCTTGGAGCCGCCCTCGGCTTCCCTCTGCTCCTTGACGAACTTCTCCGTCTGGTACACCAGCGTCTCGGCCTGGTTGCGGACGTCGGCCTCCTCGCGACGCTTGCGGTCCTCCTCGGCGTGCGCCTCGGCGTCCTTGATCATCCGGTCGATCTCCTCCTTGGACAGGCCGGAGCCTTCCTGGATCTTGATCGTGTTCTCCTTGCCGGTGCCCTTGTCCTTGGCCGTGACGTGCACGATGCCGTTGGCGTCGATGTCGAAGGTGACCTCGATCTGCGGGACGCCGCGCGGAGCCGGCGGGATGCCGGTCAGCTCGAAGCTGCCGAGCAGCTTGTTGTGCGAAGCGATTTCGCGCTCACCCTGATAGACCTGGATCTGCACCGACGGCTGGTTGTCGTCGGCGGTGGTGAAGGTCTCCGAGCGTTTGGTCGGGATCGTGGTGTTGCGCTCGATGAGCTTGGTCATCACGCCACCCTTGGTCTCGATACCCAGGCTGAGCGGCGTAACGTCAAGTAGCAGAACGTCTTTCACCTCGCCCTTGAGCACGCCGGCCTGCAGCGCGGCGCCCACGGCCACAACTTCGTCGGGGTTGACGCCCTTGTTGGGCTCCTTGCCGCCGGTGAGCTCCTTGACCAACTCGGTAACCGCGGGCATGCGGGTCGAACCACCCACCAGCACCACGTGGTCGATGTCGGCGACCGAAATCCCGGCATCCTTGATGACCTGCTGGAAGGGGGAACGGGTGCGGTCCAGCAGATCCTGCGTGATCTTTTGGAACTCCGCCCGGGTCAGCTGCTCGTCGAGGAACAGCGGGTTCTTGTCCGCGTCGACGGTGATGTAGGGCAGGTTGATCGAGGTGCTCTGCGAACTCGAGAGCTCGATCTTGGCCTTCTCGGCGGCCTCACGCAGCCGCTGCATGGCCATCTTGTCCTTGGTCAGGTCGATGCCGCTGGTGCCCTTGAACTTCTCGACCAGCCAGTCCACGACACGCTGGTCCCAGTCGTCGCCGCCCAGGTGGTTGTCACCGCTGGTGGCGCGAACCTCGACCACGCCCTCGCCGATCTCGAGCAGCGAGACGTCGAACGTGCCGCCACCCAGGTCGAAGACCAGGATGGTCTGTTCCTTCTCGCCCTTGTCCAGGCCGTAGGCCAGGGCAGCGGCGGTGGGCTCGTTGACGATGCGCAGCACGTTCAGGCCGGCGATCTGGCCGGCCTCCTTGGTCGCCTGACGCTGGGCGTCGTTGAAGTAGGCGGGCACGGTGATGACCGCGTCGGTGATGTCCTCACCCAGGTAGGCTTCGGCGTCGCGCTTCAGTTTCTGCAGAATGCGGGCGCTGATCTCCTGCGCGGTGTACTTCTTGCCGTCGATCTCGATGGACCAGTCGGTGCCCATGTGCCGCTTGACCGAACGCACGGTGCGGTCGACGTTGGTCACCGCCTGGTTCTTCGCCGGTTGCCCGACGAGCACTTCGCCGTTGCGCGCGAACGCGACGACGGACGGAGTCGTCCGTGAGCCCTCGGAATTAGCGACGACGACGGGATCGCCACCCTCGAGAACTGAGACGACGGAGTTGGTGGTCCCGAGGTCGATGCCGACCGCACGAGCCATGGTGATTCCTCCTGAGTTGTTGAGCTGCTGTCTTGCACTATGCTGAGTGAACCCCGCTCAAGCCTGCCCGTGGCAGCGGGCTGCTGTCAACTCGGACTTGAGTCTGATTCACTCAACTTCTTGATCATCCTAACGGCGGGCATCGCCGTCTTGTTCCCGGGCCACTCAGCGCGGGTGGTCTGCTACGCGATCAGCGACAGCAGCGCGCGGGTGGCCGCGCTGGGGGGCCGGGTCGCGGAGGTCGCGACGTATAGCCGCCAGCACAGGTCGTGATCGGCGACGCGCACCGTAACCAGCCCGGAACGGTCGATCCCGTCGAGGATGAACGGGTGCAGAAATCCGATTCCCAATCCGTGACGGATGTAGGCCGCGGCCGTGCCGACGTCGGCGACCTCGAGGGTGACGGTCCGCTGGACACCGGCGGCGGCAAAGGCGGCGTCGACGACGGTTCGGTTGCCGTAGCCAGGTGGACCGTCAACGAAGGACAATCCCGCGAGGTCGGCCATGGACACCGAATCCACCTGTGCGAGTGGGTGTTCGGCCGGGACCACCAGCACCAGGGGGACGGCGGAAACCAGTCGGGCATTTAGGTCGGCCGGCGGGGCCCCGGTGAAGGCTATGAACGCAATGTCGAGATCGCCGTCGCGGAGTTGTCGGGTAAGCCCCGCCGAACCGGCGCGTGCCGCGCGGAGCTGGACCACCACGCCGGGGTGCCGGGCATGCAACTTCGCGAGCACTGACGGAAGGTCGATCACGTTGATCGATGTCAAGGTGCCCACGGTGACGGTGCCGCCTCCTCGGGCTGTGGCCCGGGCGCAGTTGGGTTAACCTGACAGCCATTCCAGTTCCTCGGGTGAATAGGAGCTCTCCAAAAATGGAGCCACCGCTAGACACCGCCGGGGAGCGGCTCAGTCGCGAGGACGAGGGCTACCACAAGGCTCTCAAGAACCGCCAGCTCCAGATGATCGCGCTCGGCGGCGCTATCGGGACCGGTCTTTTTCTCGGTGCCGGCGGCCGGGTCGCCTCGGCGGGACCGGGGTTGTTCGTGGTCTACGGGATCTGCGGCATCTTCGTCTTCCTGATCCTGCGCGCGCTCGGCGAACTGGTCCTGCACCGCCCGTCGTCGGGATCGTTCGTGTCCTATGCCCGCGAATTCTTCGGCGAGAAGGTGGCTTTCGCCGCGGGCTGGATGTACTTCCTGAACTGGGCGATGACCGGGATCGTGGACACCACCGCGATCGCGCACTACTGCCACTACTGGACGGCGTTCCAGGTCATCCCGCAGTGGACCCTCGCGTTGATCGCACTGCTCGTGGTGCTGTCGATGAACCTAATTTCGGTCAAGCTCTTCGGCGAGCTGGAGTTCTGGGCCGCGCTGATCAAGGTGCTGGCGCTGGTGACGTTCCTGGTCGTCGGCGCGGTTATTCTGGCCGGGCGCTTCAAGGTCGACGGCCAGACCACCGGGCCCTCGCTGTGGAGCAGCCACGGCGGGTTCCTGCCAACCGGACTGCTGCCCCTGGTGATGGTCACCGCGGGAGTGGTGTTCGCCTATGCCGCCGTCGAACTGGTCGGCATCGCGGCCGGCGAGGCGGCGGATCCGGAGAAGATCATGCCGCGAGCCATCAACTCGGTGGTGTTTCGCATCGCGGTCTTCTACATCGGGTCGACCATCCTGCTGGCATTGCTGCTGCCCTACACCGCCTATCGCGACCACGTGAGTCCGTTCGTCACGTTCTTCGCCAAGGTCGGTTTTGCCGGCGGCGGCAGCCTGATGAACCTCGTGGTGCTCACCGCGGCGCTGTCCAGCCTGAACGCCGGACTGTATTCGACGGGCCGGATCCTGCGGTCGATGGCGATCAACGGCAGCGGTCCCAAGTTCACCGCACCGATGTCCAAGAACGGCGTGCCGTTCGGCGGGATCCTGCTCACCGCCGCGATCGGCCTGTTTGGCATTGTGCTCAACGCCATCACCCCGAGCCAGGCCTTCGAAATCGTTCTGCACATCGCCGCGACGGGCGTCATCGTGGCCTGGGCAACCATCGTCGCGTGCCAGCTGCGGTTCCACCAACTGACACAACGCGGAGACCTGGAGCGCCCGAACTTCCGAATGCCGCTATCCCCCTACAGCGGCTACGTCACGCTGGTCTTCCTGGTGGCCGTGCTGATCCTGATGTACTTCGACAAGACGTACGGTCGCTGGATGCTGGGCGCCACCGTGCTCGGGGTGCCGGCTCTGATCGGTGGCTGGTTCCTGGTCCGCAATCGCGTGCTGGACGCCGCGCGCGAAACACCAGACGTCGAAGCGTTACCTTCGCCGGAGTAGCGCACCCGGCGGTAACGCTTCGCCATCAGCGCAGTTCCAAAACCGCGTCACTGCAGTCACTTGCGTCACTCGATGCGTAATCTTGTGTGCTGGCACCGGAAGTTTCCGGGGAAGTTTCAGGGGAGTGGCGCGTGCGAGTGACGGCATTGTCGCAAGGGGCACGGCGACGCCTGGCCAGTGGCGCGTTGCTGGCAAGCATTGCGCTGACAGCCTCGTGCAGCTCCGTCGTCGACGGCAAACCGATCGCCGGGCCGGGCGCGGGACCAACCGAACCCAGCTTCCCCACCCCCAGACCCAGCGCGCCCTCCACGGCACCGACAACGAGCCCCACCTCACCCACGTCCGTCCCGCCGACCAC